>Ga0187855_10002247_pt1 | contig 14703 bp, 8 predicted proteins | sample June2016WEW_8_10_2_FD_132969 | JGI IMG/M metagenome (GOLD analysis project Ga0187855, IMG submission 132969) | Peatland microbial communities from SPRUCE experiment site at the Marcell Experimental Forest, Minnesota, USA - June2016WEW_8_10 | ecosystem: Environmental > Terrestrial > Soil >...
GCACAATGGCACAAGAACCGACCCGCCGCGAGTTGCTGAAAGCGACTGCAGCCTCACTAGCACTCATGGGGTTTCCCGGCGCGCTGGAAAGCCCCGCTTTGGCGGAGATGTTAACCAAGTACAACTATGCGCCCAAGGAGAGGAATGTGCCCATGGGCACCGCCCGTGGCATTCATCCGGGCCGTGTGGTGTGGGTGCGGGATCCAAGTGCCGCACATTGGAGCGGAAACAGAGAATCCGTAACCGACCAATGGTGGATGGATGCAAGCACCGATCAAGGACGCGTCGACACAATGATCTCGCTCCTGCTGCGCAACGTTACCGGCGCGGCGACGGATGACGAAGCATGGCGGTCCATCTTCAGGTATTACGGCCAGCGTTACAAGGGGATAGACAAGAACGCTTACCGTGCCGGCGAGATTGTCGCTGTCAAGGTCAATCTGAATAATAGCAAACCTGTCGTTCCAACCAACCTGGTAAATGTTTCTCCGCAGGTTACCTTGGCAATCGTTCGCCAGCTTGTGAATCAGGTGCACGTTGCTCCGCGGGACATTCTCGTCTATGACGCACAGCGCGATATTTATCCCGGATTGATGAACAAAATTTGGAGCGAATATAAGGATGTCCGGTTCGTGCAGAGAGGTGTGCCGGACCCAGAGCACCAGAAACACCCGGCCTATGGAGAAATTCATGGCCTCGAGCAAGCGAATTGGGTTGAGGGCCAGAGTTATTCGGCCAATCACTATGAAAATGCCCGTTTCATCCCGCAGCAAGTGAAAGATGCGACCTACATCGTGAACGTCGCGCTGGTGAAAGGCCACTCTTATCCTTTTGCCGCGGCCGAAGGCGGCGACGAGGGGCAGACCGCCGTCACGCTCACTGGGAAGAATCACTTCGGCTCCATCAAGGGGCCCAGTGAACTGCACAGCATTATCAATACCAACCAAGGCGCCGCGCCTCACGCCTATTCACCGATCGTGGACCTATCCGCATCGCCCAACCTCGGCACGAAAACAATCTTCTATGTCCTCGATGGTCTTTATTGTGCCCGCAGGCACATGTCTTACCCATTGCACTTTCCCAACGCGCCATTCCTCAACCGGGTAGAGCCGTATGCCAACACGGATTGGCCGGCCAGTGTTCTGGCGTCACTCGATGGCGTCGCGCTTGACTCGGTGGGACTTGACATTCTCTATTCGCAGACCATGAACAACAACGACGAGAACGGGCATCCACGCATCATGATTCGGGAAAATGCCGACGACTATCTGATGGAGGAAGCCTTGGCCGAGAATCCGCCCTCGGGCACGCACTACCGTCAGGATGGTAAGCCGGTGGAAAGTCTTGGAGTCTTCGAACATTGGGACAGCGAGGAAAGCCGCCAGTATTCGCGCAACAAGGATCCCAAACGCGGCAAAGGCATCGAGCTCTTGTACCTGCCCATTAAGTCGTAATCATTTTGATGGTTGACTTTGATCTCGCGCATCAGGCGAACGCTCACCCGCGCGCGAACTCCAAATCAAATGCGGCAGTTCGAAAAAGGCTTAGGGTAGCGACGCTTGCGTTCCGCCGGTGTTTCCCGGCTCTGGCTGGTTGGGCGGCAGCGCGTGAACCGTGACCAGGGAGGCTCCGAGAACGTCGTAGCCTCCCTCAAGGGGAATCCGCAATAGGGCCTGAAACGTCGGAAAGCCATTTTTGGCGCCTGGCTTTCCCGGTGTGGCGAGGACACGGTTCAGTTCCTCGATTCCTGATCTCGACGTCGCAAAGAGAACTGCGCCTTCCGTGCCCGTGGTATCCAGCCCGGCAAGGACAATAATGTATCGCCCCGGCACCACACCCGGCTGCACGGTAATCAGGCCGTAGTCCGCTTTCAGAACCTGCGTGCCGGGATCGCGCTCGGTGCGATAGGTGGCAGCCTCGCCCGAACGAGCATTTCCGTTCACGATCGCCCCGCGCCATTGTTCCAGCATCGAATTGGGGTTCTTGAAACTGAAGTCGCCCATCGTGCTGAAATGGGCCACCGCGATGTTTTGCGCCGAAGACCCAAGCAAGATCACGTTGTGTTGCTTCAAATCGTCGACGGTGAGCTCCCGGCTTGGCTTGATCACAGGCTTCATGCCCATCTGGCCGAATAGATAAGAGAGCATTCCGACAGCCTGGAGCTCGCCAAAGCCGAGATAGGAGTTTTCGTAGTAGAGCTGGCCGGCCCTTGCGACAAGAGCCGGATTTGAAGCAAACTGCTGGGCAAGATGAGGATCGACAGGAGTGCCGCGATAATCCGTAGCACCATGACGAAACCGAAAGAGATCGTTGAAATTGTCCAGCAAAAAAACGGCATCGGGGTAGGCAATAATTGGTGCTGGATCGTTTCCGAGAAATCCCGACCAGAAGGCCTTCACAGGATCGGTTGACTTATTAGAATTCGCCTGCGAGTTCGACGATGCTCTCTGGCCGGCATTACCGGGATGAAGCCGCGTGCTACCCACCCACAGACCCGCCGCAAACACCGAAGCGACCACCGCGGCTGCGATGATTGAGTACCAAACAAAGTATCCACCGCCCGCAGGCTCCGCCGCGGGCACCACGGCACCATCCACGTCTGCAAGAAGTCCGTCTGCGTCAGCTTTTTGCCGCGGATAGGGCCCCGAGCTTTCGCCTGCGGTTTCTGAGATCTCAAACGTTGGAAGGTAATGACCCTTGGGGATATCGATCCAAATTGGATCGTGAACCCCATCGGAATCGTAATACTCTTTCAACTTCTGACGAAGGCGGTGAATCTGTACTCGAACAATCGTGTCGGTCTTTGGGTCGAAGTCCTGCGGCCGGCCAAAGGCTTCAACGCCGATGGTATATTCCTTAAGCGCCTCGGGGCCGTGACCGTCTACTTTGGCCGCCAGATACTGCAGCAAATGCTGAAGCATCGAGGCATTACGAAAGCTGCCTGAGTGAAGGACCTTCTGGATCTGCCGCTGACGATCCTCTTGCGACACGAAGGGAGCTTCTTCGGTTTTACTAGCCTCGATGTATGCCACGGGGGCCTCTCTCGGAAACGATCTGTCGCAAATAATTCATCGAGCTCGGCTGGACCAGAGAACCAACCCAAAAAGGGCAATTCCCGATCGACGGACTATTCGAGCACACTCATCAGGGAATCAGCCTTTACCGGTTCGATTCTACGACGCATCGGTCCACCTGCCTACAGACCTTGGGACGAGCCAGTTGGTCAAAAGGTACCGCTGTCTTTGGAGCCGGTCGATGAATAGTTGACAACCTTTTTATTATCAATCATTTATGCAGATGCCGCACCCAGTCGGAAACTGCCCTGTCCGGTTTTCCGCAGTGATGCGATTACTAAGAGCACCAGCAAGGGCACCCATCTCTTCCGGCGCTCGAAGAACCATTTCACACCGTCGCGCTCCAGCTGCTTAAATGTCTTCAGTCCTTGCGCTGATCGCATTGGGCCCCCGCTTGCGGTTGGAGCTTTCGAGCAATCCGGCCATCGAGAAGAAATGTAATCGGATTGTCATTTCTCGCCGGAAACGCGATACGCGCGCTCGGCTCGTTGCACGATTGAAGAGGGGCTGTGAGCAAGCCATCAGGAAAGGGGTGTCGCCATGAGCGAGGATCAGGGTACCATCCTGATTGTTGAAGACGATCCCCGCATGCAGAAAGTGCTGGACCGGCTCTTTCACAAGCAGGGATATCGGGTCGAAGTCGCCTCCGACGGTCAGGCCGGAGTTGCCTCGTTCCGCTCATGCTCTCCGGTCGCGGTTGTGCTTGACCTGATCCTGCCAAGACTGTCGGGGCGTGATGCGTGCAAGCAAATGAAAAGCGCCTCGCCTGACACACCGGTTTTGATCCTCAGTGCCGTGAGCGAGGTGGTCGACAAGGTGCTGCTGCTTGAGCTGGGCGCGGAGGACTACATTACCAAGCCGTTCAGTCCACGCGAGCTGCTGGCGCGCGTGCAGGCATGTATTCGACGCCGTCGCAAATCGGAACCGATTGCGACTTACACATTCGGAGACTGCGAGATTGACTTCCTCAGGATGACCGCCAGGAGAGAAGGCAGACCGGTCACGCTTACCGCTCACGAGTTTAAGCTGCTTCGGTTCTTCACTGAGAATCCGGAGCGGGTGCTGAGCCGCGATGAGTTGCTGAGCGACGTTTGGGGTTACAACTCCTATCCAACGACACGAACGGTCGACAACCAGATCATGAAGCTGCGCCAGAAGTTGGAAACCGATCCGGCTAATCCCCGGCACCTTCAGACGATCTATGGCGCCGGTTACAAATTCGCGCCTTGAGGCAAGCGAACTGATGCCTCGTTTCCGGAACATTCGCACTCGCGCTCTGCTGGTCTCGGTGCTTATCGCCGTGATCGCAACCGTCACCGGTGGCAGTCTGTTGATCGTCCGCAGCCGCGTGCGCCGACAAGCCACGCAAGATCTATCGGCGGACCTCGCTCGCTCCTTGATCACATTTGAAAATCTGCAGCGTCAGCGCAGAGACGCGCTGATCCACGAAAATGCGCTGCTCGCCGATCTGCCCATACTCAAAGCGTTGATGACGACCAACGACCAACGCACAATCGCCGATGGAGCGCTGGACTTGTGGAAAGTTGCCGGCAGCGACCTGTTTGGGTTGGCTGACAGGCGGGGGAGCGTACTCACCGTGTATACGCAGGGAGGGGCGCCCTCCACTTCTCTTGGGAACGCACTTGAGAAGACCATATCTCGCCCCTGGCAACACTACGTGGCAGCAGACGAAAGGTTGTTCGATGTGTCGGTTCGGCCGCTCTACTTTGGAGACGAAGTCCGCGGCACGCTTCTTGGATACGTGATCAGCGGCTACCAAATTGACAGCAATGTCTTGCGCCTTATCAGCCACGCTTCGGAAGACGACGCCACCTTTCTTGCAGGTACAGACATTCTGGCGAGCACCCTGCCGGCTCAGCAGCAAGACCTTCTGGTCAGGTATCCAGCGGTCGCCGGCGGCGGTGAACACATTTCAGAGATTTCGCTTGGCAAAGAGCAATTCCTTGCCACCGAGACCGATCTTTCCAGGGAAGCAGGGAGCCCGCTGAGGTTAGTTGTGCTGAAGTCCTTCGACCAGGCGAATCGAGCAACCCGCGAGATCAATCAACTGGTTCTCCTGCTGGGCGTGGCCGCCGTGTTTCTCGGTTCGCTCTTGATGATGGCCCTGTCACGCATTGTTACCCAACCTCTGGAGATGCTGGCGCACAACGTTCGCGCTTTTGGGATGGGCGATCCATCGCATCGCCTTCCGGAAAACGGCACAAGAGAGGTTCATGAGCTGAGCACAGCGTTTGCCCGGATGCGCACTGAGATTCTCGAGACCAGTCGCGCTCTACTGAAGGCGGAGCGGCTGGCGACCATCGGCAGCATGGCGAGTTCAGTTTCGCACGACCTCAGGCACTATCTCTCTGCGGTCTACGCAAACGCGGAGTTTCTTTCTACATCGAGTCTTTCGCCCGAGGAGCGATCGGAACTGTTCATCGACATTCAGATCGCCGTGCATGGAGCCACCGAGCTCCTTGACTCGCTGCTGATCTTCAGCAAGACGGGTGCGGCGATACGCCGCGAGCGCGATTCCTTGCCGAGGATCGCCGAAAAGGCCATCTCCGTGCTCAGAGCGCATCCTGATGCGGAGGGTGTCACAATTCGCATGGAGTGCGACGACCCAACTGGAGGATACGCACTGGTCGATGCAAAACAGATGCAACGAGCGATCTATAACCTGGTGCTGAATGCGTGCCAGTCGGCCCGAAGATCCGACGGTCGCCGGGAAGTGACGGTTTCGATTGCAGCAGAGGGCGGCACGATCTCCCTTCGGTTTACCGATACCGGCCCTGGCGTGGCCGAACACATCCGAAAATCGCTTTTCGAGCCCTTCGTCAGCGATGGCAAGCAAAGCGGAACCGGCCTCGGTTTGACGCTGGCCAACGCCGTGGTGAAAGAACACGGCGGAGCCGTCAGATTGTTGAGCAGCAGGCCGGGCGAGACCATCTTCGAGCTTTCTTTGCCGATCGATTTCTCTGGGTTAAGCCCACAAGTTACACCCGGACTGCAAGATGTTTCGCTCCCGGGAAAAGGAGGAAACCTCCAGTGAATTGGCCTCGTTCCTACTCGACGATGACCATGCTTCTGCTTGCGTCAAACCTCGCAATGGCTCAACAAATGCCGGGAGACAAGACTCCCGCAACACAAACAATGCAAAGCAAGGTGGAAAGGCTGGCCGCTATCGTAGCGCAAGTCGAGTCGGAACTCGAGTCCTCGCAGCGCGAGATCCAGCAGCTCCGCCAGCAGATTGCCGAGTTGCAAGCAGACATGGCTGCGCCCGGGACGGCATTGGCTGTGAAGCCGTTGCAGCAGGAGGGAGAAGACACAGTGTCTCAACTCAGTGCCGCCGTGGGCGCGTTGCGCGAACAGCAGGACCTGCAACAAAGCGAGATTGCAATTCATGAGCAGACGAAAGTCGAGAGCGCGTCCAAGTTCCCAGTGAAACTCACGGGCTTGATTCTGATGAACTCCTTCGCAAACTCCGCAGGCGTTGACGTGATCCAATCTCCGGCACTCGCCATCGGCGGGGGCGGCACGACCGGGTTTTCGTTGCGCCAAAGCATATTTGGCCTCGACGCGCGCGGCCCGCACGTACTTGGCGGGATCTCGGCCGCCGACGTGCGAGTGGATTTCTTCGGGGGTCTCGGTCAAAGCGGCTACAGCAATGCTGACGAAATCGTGCGACTGCGCACTGCGCACGCCGAAGTCAGCTGGGACAGAACCCGCGCTTTCGCCGAGATGGATCGCCCCATCGTCAACCCGAACGCGCCCACATCGCTCACCGCCGTCGCACAACCAGGCCTCGCATGGTCAGGAAATCTTTGGAATTGGGTGCCTCAGGTGGGCGTGGAACAGTCCCTGCTACAAAACAGAGGCTCGCGCGTCACGGTTGAAGGGGCCCTCGCGGATATACCCGATCCCGTTGCGCCGGGGGCAAGCAACGCAACGCTTCCGGCTGGCAGCCTGGCAGAGCAAAGTCGTTGGCCGGCGAGTGAAGCCCGCCTTGGCTACTCGCGGGGAGATAGAACGACTGGTCTTCAGTTAGGAGCTGGGGGATACTTCAGCCCTCACTCTGAAGGCAATTACTCTAACTTCGATGCGTGGGCGGCCACGATCGACTATCGCGTGCCGCTGACCGCGAGGCTCGAGGCGAGCGGCAGCGTCTATCGTGGCTCGGCACTGGGCGGACTCGGTGGAGACGCCTTCAAGGACTACGTGTACAAGCTCGAGGCGGGATACTATTCCTTCCGCCCCCTGGACGACGTGGGAGGATGGTCGCAACTGAAAGCGCGCGCCGGCGAGCGCCTGGAATTCAACGCGGCATACGGAATTGACAATGCGTTCGCGGGTGAAATACGAGACTCCTTGAACATAGGATCCAGCGCCTACCAGAGTTTGGCGCGCAACTCCACCGTATTTGGAAATGTCATCTACAGCCCCACGGCATATACACTGTTTTCCATGGAGTACCGCAGAATCGACAGCTCTCCCGCGATCGGGCTGCACTCCGTCACCAATGTGTATGGCGTCACCACCGGATATAGGTTTTAGAACCCACTGGAAAAGATGCCTCGGCTGGGCCGTACTTCCGGCCCTCTGCATCTCGATTGAAGGTGCGTTTGCCCTCCACGGGCAGGACCTGGTTGAGGTTACTGCGCATATAGAAATGCCGCGGCTCGCAGATGGCGCGAAGGGAGCGCTGCCACCGGCCGCAATCTGGCTCACTCCGCAGCACCCCAGCCGCGTTGCGCCTCTCGCAAACGATCGCACCTATACCCTGCTGCAAAAAAACAAGCGATTCTCCCCGCACCTGCTGATTGTTCCCGTCGGCAGCATCGTTCATTTTCCCAACGCCGATCCGTTCTTTCACAACGTCTTCTCGCTTTTTGATGGACGCCGCTTCGACCTTGGCCTCTATGAGGCCGGTTCATCCAGGGACGTCACATTTGGCCGGGAAGGCATCTCTTATATCTTCTGCAACATTCATCCCGAAATGAGCGCAGTTGTCATCGCGCTGACCACGCCTTTCTATTCGACGGAAGAAGCTCAGGGGCAGTTCCGCATTCCGGACGTTCCCGCCGATGATTACACGCTGCACGTATGGGTGCAGGGTGAAGACGAAGCAGTGTTGAAAACTCTCACCCGGAAGGTGCACATCGCTCGGGATCATACGGATTTGGGCGCCATAGTGCTACCGCTTCCACCGCACCCACCGGCATCTCACGAAAACAAATATGGCACCGAGTATGACCCTCGGGAGCCGCTCATTTACTAAGTGTGGTGCGGCCGCCTGGCGACGGCCACACCGAGAGGGCTTATTGGAACGTGACGGTGATCGGTACGCTGTGGGTGATGGCCCCGGAGGTTGCGTTGATCATCACCTGAACGGTTTGAAGCGTGCCTTTGGTCGTGGTACCGGCTGGGGAATTCGAAGAGCTACAGCCGTTCACCCCGAAGGCGAGGCAGGTGATGAACCCCGCCAACAGGAAGGTACTCAGCAGCAGCGAGCGTTTGCGAAAGCCTGCCAATGCAAGAAACGCGAGAGGGCCCAGAAAAGCAAATGTAATGGCTGGGTGTGCCCGGGATAACTGGGTTGTCGAGTACGGGTTCGTTGAAGTTGAGGCTTCGGCGATTGACACAGCCACGTTTTGAGTCGTTGAACTAGCCAGGGTCACGGGGCTCGGGCTGAAACTGCAGGAAGTGCCTGCCGGCAGGCCGGAGCAGGAGAGCGTGACTGCCCCACTGAATCCATTCTGCGATCCGAGTGAGAGGGTGACGGTTCCCGCCTGGCTAGCCGTGACGCTCAACGTGTTGGCCGAGGACGTGAAGGTGAAATCCCCCGCGCCGGCACCGGACGAAGCGACAGCGATGGAACCGAAGAGGCCGTCCTTCTCGCCGTTGATGCCGGCGGCAAAGTACAGCGTGTTAGGGTCACCAACGCCACTGCTGCCGAAGATAATCTCCCACAACCCGGAGTTAGCGATTGGATTTCCTGAGGCGTCGTGCACCTGCCCGATAAAGGCAAACGTGTTCGGATCGTAAGCGTTGATCACGCCATCGCCAAAGTTCCCAACGAGCAAATCGCCGGAAAGGCTGCCGAATCCAGACGGAGCAAGCGCCATGCCCCAAGGCGCATTCAGATTGCCCTGGCTTATTGCACTTTCCAGGAGATTCCCCTCCGTATCGAAGGCATCGACATAGCCCAGTCCGGCGCCAACATTTTCACGGCCCTGCGCATTTCGCTGCGCGTAAGTCACGAAGATCTTGTCACCGATTGCGTGAATGCCGAAAGGAGAGAAGCCGCTGGGAATGGCCGGGTCAGAAAACCCTCCAGTCAAGTTTGCGGACGCGAAACTGCTGTTGAACACATCTACTTTGCCTGTGGCAAAGTTTGCGGCCAGCAGGAACGACCCACTGGCGGTGGTGTCGACAGCAATATCTGTGTACACTGCGCCTTGTGCCGAGTTATCGATAGCGGTTACAGCTTCGGGGGTGCTGGGATTCCAGGCCGCGATCGTTCCGTCGAGGGTGCCGAAGAGAAACTGCGCGTAGCCGCCCGAGATTGGAAACAGGGAGGAGTTGGCGTTGTAAACGGTCCCCGCTGGAGTTCCATGAGGCGAGGTCGAATTGGCCGGCGGCACCTCGACTGCAAAGTCCTTCACCCCGCTTGCGTAATCCACCAGGGAAAAACCGCTTCCCGGCGAGTCAATCCAGAACTGCGGGCCGATCGACACGCCCCAGGGATTGATAAGGGTTGGGTCCGTCTCGGCCGCTGAGACCGCACCATCTGAGATGATGTTGGTCTGCACATAGGCGCTCGCCTGTGCGGCTGCACTCAAGGGGGCAGCGAACAAAGCAGCTGCTATTAGCAGGCCCGTGACGCGCGGCCGAGAACCTTTGCTCGGCGGGTGCGTGGACCAGACGTGCGAGGCCGCGTAACCGGCGGCTCGCGAGGAAAGCGGGGACAGAAGTACGCGATTCATGTTTTCAGCTCCAGAAGTGGCTCTAAGTCAGATCAACCTTACGAATGCAGCTTGTTGCCACTCTGTTGCCAGCCTAGAAAATCGCGATGTTGAGGGTGTCACGGCGACGTATTTGTTTCGTCATCGCATTTCAATTTATGGAGTCTCGGCAGAACGCTCTCAGGTTCAGGCGTCCTACAGGGAAAAGACAATTAACTTACATCTTCATGACAACTGGCGCGCCTGGCCATTCTATTTTCAAACTCGGTCGAGCGGTCGCCACCTTTAGGTTCTTCGCCGATGAAGGGCCTTGTCGCTCGTCTACGATCACAAGCCACGCAGGTCAGAGACGGGTCTGTATCGAGTAGCACCGACCGATGGTCCGACCTCGCTCTGCTCCTGACTTCCCTAAAGGAGAAATTAGTATGCAGGAAATTAGCATGCAGGTTCGCAAGATCGCAGTCGCCGCATGCCTCGGCCTAGGACTTCTCATGGTTTCGGCCCCGGCCCAAGCACAATATCACCTTACCAACCTGGTTTCGAATCAACTTGATGCGCATGCCCCGACCGTCGATCCACTGCTGGCCAATCCCTGGGGATTAGCTCGGAGCTCCGGTTCGCCATGGTGGCTCAGCGATAACGACACCGGCTGGTCGACACTCTACAATGCTGCCGGAACCGAAGAGTCACTCAAGGTTGTGGTTCCCACTGCCGGAAACGGACCGGTCGAGGCGACAGGCGGAAACGGTCCTGGCACACCGACGGGAATCGTTTTCAACGGATCGAAGACGGATTTCCAGGTTTCGGGCGCATCCTCGTCTTTCATCTTTGCCACGCTGGATGGCACCATCAGCGCCTGGCCGGGCACGAACAAGAACCTGGCGACCCTCGTCTATCCCACCTCAACCAACCCGGCTCCCAGCACAGCCAACCCGCCGAGTTACACAGGCCTGGCCATCACTAGCAACGCTTCGGGGAACTACATCTACGCGGCGGACAACGCCAACAATCAGATCGATATGTTCGATGGCAGCTTCAACCTGGTGAAGTCGTTTGGAGATCCGGCTGTCCCATCGACCTTGTCGGTATTCGGTGTCCAGGACATCGGCGGCTGGGTTTACGTCACGTATGCCGTACCAAACGTGGGCGCTGGCGGCTACGTCGACATCTTCAAGGAGGACGGCACCTTCGTGAAGACGCTGATCCAGAGCGACCGGCTCAACCAGGCCTGGGGCATTGCCCTCGCTCCCAGCAATTTTGGGCCGCTGAGCAATACCCTGCTGGTTTCAAATAACTCCGTCGACGGCACCATCAACGGATTCGATCCTATGACCGGTAAGTTTGTGGGTACCATAAGAGACGAGCGCGGGAGGAAGATTATCCTCAATAACCTCTGGGGAATTGCCTTCGGCGGAGGAACCACAAGCAATGGGGCAACAAACGAATTGTTCGTCACCGTGGGTCGGGGGATCGGCACCAACGAATTGGCCGGTACCTTTGCTTCAATCGTCTTCAATCCAACCCCTGGTTTCAATCCGACCCTTGATTATGACAATGAGGACCACCCGAAGTAGGCGTTTCTCCGACGAACCGGGCAGCCATCACTCCCGAGGCTTCCGATCAGCCCATTCAAATTGATGCCTGTGGAGATTATCTTTTGGGAATGGCGGTTCTGCTGGGCCGGCAACCTTGTTCAAGCAAATGGGTCAGAAGCGATCCAGTCGAGGTGTCTAACGCCAAAACTGGATCGTTTTTCTTGTAGACAGTATCGCACAAACCTCTGCGCAAAATCACGTGCTCACGCGCAAGATATAGACAGTGCAAATGCTGAATCGGATTCTTCTGCGAAATCCAATGGAATTCCAGGGGCACTAGACAACCTTTAGAAATCGTTCATGCCTTCCTTATGACGAGCCGTCGAACCTAGCTCCACCATGAATCCACGCTCGAAGCGTACCTGTCGCAGTGCGTCGGGTGCTCCCGGGTGAGTTGCGTCCGGTGAAACTCTTGCCGTTGGTTGCAGCTAAGGACTTACGATTTTCGGAGAATGCGGAATTTGTGGCGCACGTGGTGCGGGCCGAGCTGGGTCCGTAGTTCACTTTTCGCGGCAGACCTCTCAAAAGAGGTCGTCTCTTAATAAAGACACTACGACTGCTTTATGTCTCGCTTATGACGGCCGTCGTGTAATGGGAAAGTGAAAACGGCGACCAGCGGTTTCGATCGAGTGACTCTCTTTCATGGCCGCTCAATGCTTTCTGTCCTTCTTATGATCCGGCGAGCCGGGCGAGTATCCCCGAGATACAGACCGTCGATGCCGTATCGAGTTCAGCCACATGATAAGTCGCAAAGCGATTTCTGAGTTTCCCGCAGGAAGCGAGAGGTGAAGATGAGAAAGCTACTTCAATTTGCCGTGACGTTTGCGCTCATATTCGGTACGAGTTGCGCAGTCAAGGCACAATCGGCTCCGACAGACACAAGCTCCACGCAGCTGATCGCAAGTGCAGAACCTGGTGCCCATTCCAATGCGGATATCGATAAGACTGGATCGGCGAAGACCACGCAACCGGACTTGCAGTCGACGGTAACGCAGGAGATTGAAGCTCTAAAGGCCCGGATTGAGCAATTGGAAAACGAAGTGAAGGCGGACCATGAGCGAGCGCTCGCCGACAGTAACGATACCGCAGCTTTGAAGACGGCCGAAAAGGAACTGATTTCATCCGTAGGTGCTTCGTCGGCGTCTATCGTCGGTCCCGCGGCACTCCAGACCACTAATCCCCAGGCAGTCGCTGCGCCCGCTGCCGCAGCTCCGGCTGCCCCTGAGATCAGCGCAGAGAGACTTACCAAGGAAGCGCCGTTCCCCGGAGACTGGACCTGGCTCAATAGCAACGGACATCAGGTTGATAGCCCCATGGCCACCAAGTACTTTACGCCGGAATTCCGGGCCGATGTGAATTACACGTTGGACCTCAACCATCCGGAGGACGACTCGCTGGGTGGTTCGACAGAGACTTTCCGCTCCGACGAATTTCAGTTGGAGCAGATTAGCATCGGCGGCGACATCCGTATCGATAATGTGCGTGGGCGCATCCTCTTTATGAATGGCTTGTTCGCCACCACGACTCCCCGTAACGACGGCAGCGTGAGTCGCGGCCAGTGGAATCTCGCCGACGCTTACCGATATGTCTCCGAAGCCTGGGGCGGATATCACTGGGATGTGGCGCACGGCCTGAACGTGGACGCGGGAATCTTTGTCTCTTACATCGGCCTGTTTAGTTACTACAACTTCGACAACTGGACCTATCAGCCTTCGTTCGTTTCCTCCAACACGCCATGGTTCTTCAACGGCCTTCGCATCCAATATTGGCCGACATCTAAGCTGAAGATCGAGCCCTGGATCATCAACGGCTGGCAATCCTATGCGCGATACAACGGCCACGGTGGACTGGGAGGACAGATTCTGTGGCGCCCCAAGCCCTACCTGGATCTCGTTTTTAATAACTACGGTATGGGCGAAGACGACGCCGGCTACCCCGGGCGCTCACGCGTCCACGCCGATTACAGCGCACAGGTCAAGGTGTACGACAGGCCGTCCAGTTTCCTGGACAAGATCGCTTACACGATCACGGGCGACCTTGGCTGCGAATACGGCGGTGGGCCTGCCTCATTCGCCACTCCGGACGGCGCATTGAACCCCAAAGGTCTGTCCCCAATGACAGGCACCACCGATGCCTACAACGGCGGTGTCCGCTGCCATGGTTCCGAGGCCAAGACCGGCGAGCCCAAGCAGATGTTCGCCGGCTGGATGATGTACAACCGCTTCTGGTTCAAGAAGGACCTTTACGCCGTTACGCTGGGCGGCGGCCAAATGAACAATCCCGGCCGTTACCTCACACTGCTGCCGCCAATCAACGGCGCCACGGCCGTCACCGGTACGCCGTACTATACCGAGAACGCGAACGATCGAGCTCAAATGCACGACGGCACCATCACCTTCGACTACATGCCCAGCCAGTTCATCACCATGCGCCTCGAGACAGGCTACCGCTATTCCGACACGCCTTACTGGACCGGTCGCCGCGGTATGACGCCACCAGGTGGTAACAACGGCGCGCCCTCGCAATACGCCTGTGCCACCGGCCAGGCTTCGGGTTACGGCTATGGCACAGAGAACCTTTACCTCGCGGAGCTCTTCTGCGGCGCAGGCGAAAACGCAGGTACACCCGCAGGACTCAGTTCGATCTGGTGGCCCGATCTGCGCACCAACCAGACCGTGGTCACCGGGGCAATTATGGTCCGGTTCTAATTGCCGCCAGGTCCAAGGGGGCGCGCGCTAGTGAAGGCGGCCGCCTTTCTAACCCCGCAGCACCGGGATTTCATGCACTTCCGGTGTTATTCGGGCGCATCGGTAACTTCTGCGCGGCGGCTACTCACCTGCGCATAAGTGCTGACATATGTTCGCCAGAATGACAGTGGAATGCAAGGGCAGTCACTGATGGAGTTGGCCCTCAATCTCGAATGGATGACGATGGCCACAGCGATGTGCTGGCTGTGGGTGCACCATGCGCGGCGCGAGGGCAGGGGACGCTGGGCGCAATTCACCTCACTGGCGTTGGTCCTTGTCATGATGTTTGTTGTCATCACGATGTATGACGACATGGCGA
>Ga0187855_10002254_pt1 | contig 14680 bp, 10 predicted proteins | sample June2016WEW_8_10_2_FD_132969 | JGI IMG/M metagenome (GOLD analysis project Ga0187855, IMG submission 132969) | Peatland microbial communities from SPRUCE experiment site at the Marcell Experimental Forest, Minnesota, USA - June2016WEW_8_10 | ecosystem: Environmental > Terrestrial > Soil >...
CTCTCGCTCGCCGACCGGGAAATTGCGCGTGCGCGCGCGCTGCACGCGAAGCTCGTGCGCACCGAAGTGCCGTGGTCGGGGCTCGAACCGAACGGCCAAGGCAAGGTCGAACCCCGCGCGCTGGCCTTTCTCGACCGCCTGATTAGCGACGCGGCCGCAAGCGGCATCGGCGTAATCGCGATCGCCGACAGCACCCCCTGCTGGGCCTCCTCTGCTCCGGCTCCGCTCATGCGAAAGTGTGTGTCGGGACGGTCGACCGCCGCCAACGCCTGGCCCCCGCGCCAACCCTCCTCGTATGCCGCGTTCGTCGCCTACCTCGCCGCGCGCTACGGCACGCGCCTGGCGGCGATCGAGGTGTGGAACGAGCCCGACCAGGCCAACGAAGCCTACTTCGCCGGGCCGGAAAAACCGCAGCACTACGCCGCGGTGCTGCGCGCCGCCTACCCCGCGATCAAGCAGGCCAACCCGAATGTGAAGGTGCTCGCCGGCTCGCTCGTGGGCTCCAACGGAGTCTTCCTGCGCGCGCTTTATGCCGCAGGCATCAAGGGCTACTACGACGGCTTGGCGGTGCACTTCTACACCCTCACGCTCGGCTCGCTGCGGGCGATCCACGAAACGCAGGTCGCGGCCGGCGACAACACGCCGCTGTGGCTGGACGAGTTCGGCTGGAGCAGCTGCTGGCCGCAGCAGAAGATCCAGCAGGAACAGGGGTGCGTCAGCCCGAAGGTGCAGGCCGCCAACATCACCAACCTCTACCGCTCACTGGCGCGCACGCCCTACGTCGCGGCGGCGGTGCTCTACAAGCTGCAGGACTCAGCGGGCGAAAGCTTCGGCGTGCTGAGCACCGCAGGGGCGCGCAAGCCGGCCTTCGCGGCGCTCTCCCGCGTCTTCGCCAACCCCTTCGGCAGCCCCACTCCCGTGACCCTTGAGCTCAGCCGCCACCACGGGGGCATTCTCGCCGGCGGCGAAGGCCCCGTCGGCGACTACTTGCAACTTGAAGCCTTCCAGGGCAAGGTGCTGCGCTACCGGGCGCTGTTTACGCTCAACCGCTTCAATCGCTACGCGGTCCCGCTGCCGCGTGCGCTCGGCACCAGCGGCTTGACGGTGCGCGTCTACCAGTACTGGCAGGGAAGCGGCAAAGACGCCCAGCGCAGCATCTGAGGCAGCTCTTTGGGCTTTGATGGTGCGGATGACGCGCTTGATGGTGACGGTTGGCCGCTGGGGAGGTTGACGGCGGGGACTTGGACACACCGCCCTATGACTCGGACCCACCAGCTGATACATTGGACACATGGGATCGATGCTGGCTCGATCGGCGGCGGAGGTTGGCTGCAGCGAGCGCACCCTGCGCCGGCACGTCAACGGCGGCCTGCTGCGCGGTCGCCGCGTTGTTCGCGGCCAGCTGGAACTCTCCCACGCTGAGAGCGCCTACCTGCGCGAGCACTGGGCGCTGCTCAGCAAGCTGATGACTGCGCTGCGTACCGAGCGCGAAGTGCGCCTGGCGGTACTCTTCGGCTCGACCGCCACCGGCGAGGATACCTCTGCTTCAGACGTGGACCTGCTGATCGTCCACCGCCGCCCCGTGTGGACGACCCAGGTGGACCTGCGCATCCGTCTGCGTCGGGTGTTGGGCATACCCGTGGACGTCGTCCTGCTGGAGCAGGCCGAAGCTCAGCCCGCGCTGCTCGCCGACGTCCTGCGCGAGGGGCGCGTGCTGATCGACCGTGACGATCTCTGGGGCTCCCTGCTCCAGCGCCGCGACGAGATCCTTGCAGCGGGGGCCCACGAAGACGAGCTGATCATGGCGCGGGCGCGCGCGACGCTCACAGCCGCCCGGGAACGATTGGCCCAGGCCTCGTGACAGCGAGTGGTCTCTCAAAGGGCCAGCGCCGGATCGGCGTCATCCTCCAGGAGATTCCCGATGCCCGCGAGCAGCTGCTTGCGGCGATGGAGGGGTTCGGACTGGATTTCGAAGAGGGGCGTTTCCTCACCGCGGCGTCCTCGCGCGACGCTCACGAACGCAACAGAGTGGCGGTCGTCGAGCGCCTGTTCGAGGTGCTCGTCAACTGGATGCACGAGCTGGCGGCGCGCGGACTGGAAGAGGGACAGCGCCTCGGCGTGGTCGATAAGACACCGGGTAACCCCTGGGAACGACTCGCCGCGCTCAGCGCCATCTCGCACGAATCCGCGTCGCGCCTGCAGAGGGTCAAGGAATTGCGCGACATCCTCGGCCACGCCTACCCGCCCGCCAACTGGAGGACAGTACACGAGGGCGTCCTGATGCTCGTAGACGAACTCGATCCCTATCTCGCCAGCTTCGAAGAGTGGGTCTACGAGGAGGAAATCCTCCCGTCGGCTTGAGGCCGTGCCTCAACGAGTCATGGAGGGGGCGAAGGACGGCCGGATCACTCCGTGCTGTGCAACAGCGCCCCAAACGTAAGCGCGAGGATCTTCAGGTCGAGCGCCAGCGACCAGTGGGCGATGTAGTAGTTGTCCCACTCCACCCGTTCGGCCAGCGAGGTTTGCCCGCGCAGGCCGTGCACCTGCGCCCAGCCGGTGATCCCCGACTTCACGCGGTGGCGATCACCGTAGCGGGTCACGTCCTGGCGGAACACCTCCACGAACTCCGGCCGCTCGGGGCGGGGGCCGATCACGCTCATCTCGCCCCGCAGCACGTTGAAGAACTGGGGCAACTCATCTAGTGAGGTGCGTCGCAGGAAGCGGCCGATCGGCGTGCGGCGGTCCTGCCCCTCCACCCCGCCGGGGGCCGTGTCGCCATTGAGCGTGAAGTCGAAGGTGGCCTCGCCGGCCTCGCCCGGCTCGTGCTCCTCCTCGTGCCCCACCCGCATCGAGCGGAACTTGTAGAGGTCAAACATCGTGCCGTCGCGGCCGACCCGGCGCTGGCGGAAGAGGATCGGGCCGGTCGAAGTGAGGCGCACCGCCAGCGCCGTGAGCAACAGCACAGGGGAGAGCAACAGCAGCAGCGTGGCCGCGAACACGCGGTCGAAGGCGTGCTTGAGCGCGAACTGCACGCCCTTCGGGTTGACCGTCGTGAAGGACAGCAGCGGCAGGCCGCCTACCGTGTCGTAGCCGACGCGGTTGTTGATCGTGTCGAACATCCGCGGCACCACCGATACCTCCACACCGAGCTCCTGGCAGCGCTGGATCAGGCGGCTGACGTGGGCGTCGGCGACCGAGGAGAAGGCGACGATCAGGTTGCGCGTCTGCGTCTCTCGCACAACCTCGTCGAGATCCTCAGTGCTGCCCAGCACCGGCATGTCGCGGCCACCCACCTCCGCCAGCGGGCGGGGGTCGTTGTCGAGGAAGCCCGCCGGGTAGAGGCCGTACTCGGGGTGGTCTTCCAGGCGGCGCGCCACCTGAGACCCCACCAGGCCAGCGCCGACGATCAGCACCGGCCGGCCCACGAGACGGCGGCTGCGCGCCCACCGCTGCGCCACGGCCAGCGCCGCGCGGCCCACGCCGAGCGTCGCCAGCGAGAGCAGCCACGCCGCCACCCACTCCGACTGGTTGGGGATCCGCCCGTTGGCGAGCAACCCGATCGCCGCCACCGCCATCGCCGCGACCGACACCGCGCTCACCGCGGGGAACAGCCCGTCGAGCACCAGCGCACGCAGACGGGTGCGGTAGAGCCCGCGCAGGTAGAGCGTCAGCAGCGTCAGCAGCGGCAGCGCCAGCAGCGGCGCGGCCGTGGCCGAGAGATCCAGGGTGGCGTGGATGCCACCGAGCGCGAGGACCATCGCGAGGAACAGCATCGCAAGGTCGATCGCCGGCACCAGCACGTTCCAGCCTGGCTCCTCCAGCAGCAGCTGCAGCGGCCCGTGGAAGATCCCGCTGTGGGCAGCGCGCGGTCCCGGAGCCGGCCGCGCGGCCGGGTGCCGGGTGAGCGGCAGGCTCGGTGCGGTCGTTTGCTGGGTGAGACGAGGTCCGTTCATGTGAGGGAGGGCATCCTTGTGCGTCGTGATTTGTGGTGGCGCCCCTGCCGTTTCAATCTGCATGCGAGTCGCTGCTGCCTATTCATGATGCGCACCCATACCCGACAAACGCACGGTGGCAACCGCAACGAGCGCGAGCACCCCGGCCGCCAGCACCAACGCCAACAGATCCCCGCCGGTGAACCAGGACGACCCCGCCGCGCTCACCGAGGCGGCCAGCGAAGCTTCCGAGTGCGACTGACTCGAGTACGCGCCGGTGCTCCCCGCAGATGCACCGCGGCCCCTCGACGCTCCCCCGCCACCGTGCCGGGGGGCTGCGCTCGAGCCCCTCCCGCCGGTGCTCCCGGGCGCGGCCCGCCCGCCACCGCTTGCAACCCCGCTTGCAGTTGTGGCCGAGGAGGAGGAAGAGGCAGAGGAAGAGGAAAGAGAAGAGCTGGAGGAGGGCGAGCCGCCCGGGCCACCACTCGAGCCGCCGCCAGAGCCCCCCTTGGGTCCGTTCAGCAACGTCCCACCGATGATCGCCTGGGCGCCCGCCCCGGGGCCGCCGTAGCCGCTCAGCAGTGGCCCACCGGCCAGCGCGGCGGGGGCCGGTATGGCAAATAGCGCCAGCAGCGCCAGCGTTCCGAGGAGTATGCGATTGCGTCTCATGCTTCCCAACCTTGGGGGTCCTTTCGGCGTCGAGCAACCCTATGTCGCTCTCCTTGCCTAACCCGCCGTTCGCCTCGCCACCACTACACGCCGTACTCGGGGTCCATCGCCGCCACAGCGTCGCGGCCGGCTAATCGGTCAGGTCAGTACACAAACTAGCGAACTCACAGTAGATGTCGAGCGAAAAGCTGTGTTTCTGGTCCGTAGTTTCGCTCAACATCCATTCTTATTATGAGAACTGCTGAGCGTTGCGGAGGATTGAGAGGTTGAGTTCCCCGATGTCCACCCGATGGCCGCCACGCACCGTCGCGAGCGCCGCGCGCGCGATTGGGTCGCGCGGGGCGAGGCGCACCGCGCGTTCGAGCAGCACGAGCGCTTCGCGGCGATCGCCACTTGCGGAGGCGATCGCCCCCCGCTCGAGCGTCGCGTAGGCGTCTCCCGGGGTGCGCTCGAGCGCCAGGGCGAACTCGCGATCGGCGCGCGCGTATTCGCCGAGACGCAGCGCAATGCTGCCGGCGACCACGTACGGTTCGTCGCTCAGCGGGTTCAGCCGCGCGGCGTGGTCCAGGCGCGCGTATGCCTGGGCGGGCGAGCGCACCCACACATGCGCGGCACTCTCCAGCTCGAGGCTGCTCAACCACGGGGCAGTGAGCGACACGATCGCCGCGACTGCCACCACGCCCACGGCAAGGGCGAGCGGCCAGCGTGGGGGCTTTCCGCGGGGGGCAGCTTGCTTACGCATGCGCGGCGCGAGCGCACAGGCCAGCCCGAGTAGCGCGAAGGCCGGCGCACCAAGGCCCGCGAACTCCCACAACCAGTCAAACGAGCCATGCACCACCCAGTAGGCGAAGCCCGCCACCGCGGCCGCGGCGACGGCACGCGCGAGCGGGTCGGGGTTGCGCGCGAGCGCCCGCCAGGCCGCCAGCAGCGCCGCGCCCAACCCGGCCAATGCGAGCAACGCCCCCACCAACCCGGTTTGCGCGAGCGTGCGCAGCTCCACGCTGTGCGGGTAGCGCGGGGTCTCGGTGGAGCGCCCGTGCGCGAGGTAGGGCTCGGCGAAGTTGTCGGCGCCGATCCCCAGCAGCGGGTGGGCGGCGAATTCGTCGAGTGCCACGCGGTAGAAGTCGTAGCGGCTGGAACCCAGCCCACTGGTGAGGCGGCTGCCCGTATTGCTGTTGGCGGCGTAGCCCTTGGGGCTCTTGAACGTGTCCCACGCGTGGCGGGCGCGCGCCACCGGGTTGCCCGCCGCCGCCCAGCCGCCCGCCAGCAACACCACCAGCGCGGCCACGGCGACCGCGGCCAGGCCCCGATGCACCCGTGCGCCCGCCGCTGGGGACAGCGTGCGCCGGCGCTCGAGCGCGGCGCCCACCGCCACCACGACGCCGACCGCGAGCGCGCTGAGCAGCGTCGCCACCACGGCGGTGTTTAGCGCGGCCGTCGCGCTGTGCAATACCGCCGGGCTGTGCGGCGCGACCCCACCGTTCGCGCCTTCCAGCGCGCCGACCCGTTCGCCCACGCGTAGCACCGCCGGCGCCGCGGCAGCGATCCCCCCCACGACCGGCACCAGCAGCGCGAAGGTGCGCACGCGGCCGGGCAGCAGCGCGAACACCAGCACCAGCATCACCGGCTCGGCGTACACCGAGCCGCGGCTCTGGCTGAGCAGTGCAAGCTCGGCGAGCAGCACCGCGCCGCCCGCCAGCGCTCCCCGCAGCCACCACGGCAGCCGCCGCTCGCGCGCCAGCAGCAGCGCCGGCCACGCGGCCATCAGCCACTGCGCAGCGTCGGCGTTGACGTAGCCCGCGGGGTACACCAGTCGCCCCCCCGGGAGCAGCGCAATCAGGCGAGTCGCGCCGGAGGCGGCGTCGATGTGCAGCAGTACAAACAGCCCCACGCCCACCATCGCGAGCACCCATCCACACAGCAGCAGCGCCGCGGTGACGCCGGTTTGCGCCCAGCAGGCAAACAGCGCGAACACCAGCAGGTAGAGCAGCGTGCGGTTGGCCCCTTCCCAGGCGTCGCCCGGCACGCCGGCCCACAGAATCGAGAGGAAGCTGAGCGCGGTGTAGGCGGCCAGGGCGCCCACGGCGATCCGCACGCTCAGCGGGATCTCGGCCCACCGCGGCACCACCGCCAGCAGCGCGATCGCCAGCAGCGCGAGCGCGATCAGCCCACCGGGCGCCCAGTGCGTGAGCGGGTAGCCGGCCTGGTTGGTGGCCCACACCACCATCAGCGCGAGCGCGCCGAGGGCGGGCACCGCGGCGGGGGCCGCGCGCAGGGGCGCAATCAGCCTCATCCGGGGCAGAGCCTACAACCAGCGAAGTCTCAGCTGGAGGCCGTACGCGTCGCCCCCGCCAGCAGCAGCGAGAGCACCTTGCCCATCAGCTCGTCCGGAACGGCATCGGGATCGGCCATCCGCTGGCGGGCGATCCCGTCGGCCAGCGCGTCGATCGCGATCGCCAGCTGCTCGGCCGGGATCGTCAGCTCCAGCTCGAAGTCGCGAGCGCCGTCGGCGATCAGGCGCGTGAGCGTGGCGCGGGCGCGGGCGAAGCTGGCGGCCACGTGGTGGCGTACGCGCTCGTCGCGGGCGGCGTAGGCCCAGAACTCCACGAACAGCAGCAGCAGCTCAGGCTCGCGGTCGATCATCGCCATCCAGCGCTCAGCGCCGCCGCGCGCGCGCTCGTCCACCGAGGTGCGCTCGCGCACAGCCTCCTCGATCTCACGCGTGTGCTCGTCGATCTCGCGATCCATCACCGCCAGGAACAGGTCTTCCTTGCCGCTGAAGTTCGAGTACAGCGCACCGGTCGAGTAGCCGCCCTCGGCGGCGATCTCCTCCACCGAGGCGCCGTGGAAGCCGCGGCGGGCAAACACCGTGCGCGCCGCCAGCAGCAGCCGTTCGCGGGTGAGCGCCTTGCTCTGCTCGCGTGTCAGACGCGCCGTGGTCATGGCCGTTCTCGGGTGAGCGCCTTGCTCTGCTCACATGTCAGGCGCGCCATGGTCATGGCCGTTCTCGGGCCAACTGTGCGGAGTGAGCGGTGATCATCACGCCATCGTACTTGACGGAGCGATTGCTATTGCGATAATGTTCGCTATCCATTCGCAGCCGAGCCGAGGAGCAGACCCGATGGCAACAACCGAGCAGGCCCCAATCTCCAGCGACCAGCTCGGCAGCCTGCCCGCCGACGCGATCTCCTACGAAGACCTCTACGCCCGCTGGGAGCGCGGCAACTGGAAGGCGACCGAGCTCGACTTCACCGAGGACGCGCGACAGTGGCGGGAGGAGTTCTCGGAGTTTGAACGCAAGGCGGCGATCTGGAACTACGCGCTGTTCTTCTGGGGCGAGGACGCGGTCGCCGACAACCTCTCCCCCTACATCGACGCCGCTCCGCGCGAGGAGCAGAAGTACTTCCTCACCACCCAGCAGGTCGATGAGGCGCGCCACGCGGTGTTCTTCAAGCGCTTCATGCACGAGGTCGCCGGGATCGGCGACGGCTCGATGGCGAGCGGCTTGAACGCGATCAAGCCGCAGCTGTCCCCCGGCTTTCGCAAGATCTTCGAGCGCCTCGACCGGATGGCCGACGAACTGCGCGCCGACCACTCCCCCGCCAAACTCGCGGCGGCGGTGACGCTCTACCACATCGTGGTCGAGGGCACGCTCGCCCAGCCCGGGCAGCACCTGATCTGCAGCTATCTGGAAGAGCGCGACAAACTGCCTGCCTTCCGCGAGGGGATGCAGAACATCCAGGCCGACGAGCAGCGCCACATCGGCTTCGGCGTCAAGCTGCTGGCCGACCTGCGCCGCGAAGACCCTGTCGGCGTCCCCAAGGCGGTCGCCCACATCCTGCACGACGTCACCCGCTACACCGCCCAGGTGCTGATGCCCCCCGGCTGGGACGAAAGCTACCTGACCGTGTTCGGCTACTCCTTCGACCGGATCGGCCCCGAAGGGGTCAACTCGCTGCTAACCAAGCTGCGCTCCGCCGGGATGCCGGCTGAGACGCTGCCCGGCCCGCCGCTGATGCCTCCCGGCCTCACGCCGCTGGAACTCTCCCAGCGCGGGCGCCGTCTGGCACAGGCCGGCGTGCTCGGCGTGCGCGAGGGCCCCTCGATGCGCGACCCCGAAACGGTGGAGCTGCTGTTCGACACGGTGCGCCGCCAGGTCAACCCCAACCACGGGTTGCGTCGCCCGACGGTCTTTCAGTGGGAGTTCACCGACCCCGACGTCCCCACCTGGCACCTCACCGTGCAGAACGGCTCCTCCTCGGTCGCCGAGGGGACGGCGCCGAGCCCCGACGTGCGCCTGCGGATCGCCTGGCAGGACTTCGTCGACATCATCGGCGCCCGCCTCACCCCGGTGCGCGCGCTGGCGACCGGGCGCCTGCGCCCCCGCGGCAACCCGCTCGGGCTGAGGCTGCTTACGAAAGTCTTCCCGCAGCCCTGAGACCACACCTGCCCGGGGCTGGGGGTGTGGAACAACAAGCTTTCGAGCCTATAACCAAATAAGACTCATTCTCATTTGGTTATAGGCCAAAAAGGAAGAACAACTACCCACGAGGTCTCATTCCGGCCCAAACTCCCGTTCCGCGCGACTGGGCGGCCCGCTTGGCGTCGATGATGACGCGGCGGCCGGTGCCGATGTGGAATCAGTAGCACTCGTGGTGCCCGCCTGTTGAATCGAAGCAGCACGCGCGGTGGCTGGGACGGACTGCGGCGACGAGCTTGCGGTCGCCGTCGCCGAGGCAGAGCCTTCAAGACCGAACTCCTGCTGAGCATGCCTGACCGCGGCGCGCCTCACAGCGGCGGCGCGCGCGGTAGGCAAGATGTGCGTGTGCGGGACGACCCCCCTCGCGGACGACTCCCCTGAGATGGACCCACCAAGCGCGGCCGACCCGGCAAGAGCTGGGTAGGCCGTGGCGGCGCTCGGGTCGGCCACCCGGGAGGCGCTCGCCAGCTGGCGGGCATGGCTGCGATGGGCCGCTCCCGCGTGGTGGGGCGCCACCGTGAGAGCGACGCATCCGACACTCAGCGCCAGCACACACCCCACCGCCAGCTTGGCGCCCACTGTGCCGCCCAGCAGCCAGCCCCCACTGGCCGCACCGCCGGCGGCGGCGCCACCCGCGCCGGCAGCCCCAGACGCCGTGATCGCGCCAGCGCCGGTGCCTGCCCCCGCCTTCGCGCTCGCCGCGGTGTGGGTGGGGGAGGATGGGGTGGGCGGCCCTCCGAATCCCAACCCCCACGGCAGCGGCAGTGGCAGCGGCAGCGGCGGCAGCACCGCGGCGAGGCCGCGCAGGGAAAGCACGTAAGCGCGGCAGGACGGGCACTCCCGCTGGTGCAGGCGCGCGAGTCGGTAGCGCTCGCCGCCCCGGTCAAGGACGCCGAACGCGAAGCCGCGCATCAGCGAGCCCTGCTGCTCGCACCACTCCCCGCCGCTGATCGCCTCCAGCAGCACACCCACCTTGCCCGCCACCCCCGGGCTTCCGGGTCCGCGACCCTCCATCAGCTTGGTCATGCGTGCCTCGCTGATCCCCATCCGCTGCGCCGCCTGCGCGCGCGTCAGACCCTGCAGGTAGCAGAGCGCCGCCGCTTCGCACTCGCGCTCACTCAGCCGGCTGCGCAGTGCCTCAAACAGCTGGCGCAGCTTGGCGCGGTTGTCGAGCTGCGCCGCGAAGTCGGGCTCACTGCGGGCAGTGTGCGCGACGTGCGCTTCCGCTGCGGCCCCCGCCACCTCGCGCTCGGAACCAGCGGACTCGATCTGGGCGAGACCGCCCAACCCGCGCGCGCGGGCCCCGCGGTGCTCGTCGATCGCGCGCCGGAACGTCACCACCGCCAGCCAGCCCCCCGGGTTGGCAATCTCCTCCCCCGCGTCGATCGCAGCGTAGAGGCCCTGCCAGGCCGCTGCGTAGCACGCTTCGAGATCGCCATCGTCGAGGTGCACCCCACGGGAGCGCAGGCGTCCGCGCACGCTCCGCAGCACCTCCTCGCGCAGCCCCCCGAACTCCTGGCGCAGCAGGCGCTCTGCTCGGTAGCGGCGCAGGGTGGAGGGGCTCACGGTCAAGGAAAAGACTACGTCCTGCGGAAATCCTGCGATTCAATCGAATCACAGCCCGCAAAACGCGTGCAAATCAGCCCTTTTGGGAGTCGCCGAGAAAGTTGCCGCTTGGCGAAAACAGCACAGCCGTACGATCGCCACCCCAGTGGCTATCTTCACCCCATCGCCTCCCCCGCCCTTTCCGCCCTCCCGGCGACCCCGTGCCGCGCGGAGATCCTCGGCATTCCGCTCGCGATCTCCGACTACGAGGAGGTGCTCGACTGGATGCAGGCGATGATTGACGCCGGCGAGCGCGGGTACGTGACGGCCGCGGCCGTCAACCTTGTGATGAGCGCGCGCGAGCAGCCCGCCACACTCACCGCCACGCTGGGCGCCACGCTTGCCGTGCCCGACGGGATGCCGCTGGTCTGGGCGCTGCGCCTGCTGGGCCACCGCGACGCCACCCGCATCTACGGGCCCGACCTGATGGCGGCCTTCTGCGCGCGCGCGGCAGGCGACGGCACCCCCATCTATCTCTACGGCGGCCGCACCCCCGAGGCGCTCGAGCTGCTCAGCGGCCGCCTGCGTCAACGCTTCCCGGGTCTGGTGATCGCCGGCGGATGGTCGCCCCCCTTCCGCGAGCTCACCCCCGAGGAGGAGCGACGGGTGATCGCTGAGATCGACGGCTGCGGGGCCCGGGTGGTGTGGGTCGGGATCGGGCAGCCCAGGCAGGAGCAATGGATGCAGCGGATGCGCCCCCGCCTGCGCGCGCCGCTGCTGGTGGGCGTCGGCGCCGCCTTCGACTTCCACGCCGGCCTCGTCCCCCAGGCGCCGGCCTGGATGCAGCGGCATGGGTTGGAGTGGGTCTACCGCCTGGCCCGCGAGCCGCGGCGGCTGTGGCGGCGCTACGCCCGCTACAACCCCCGCTTCGTCGCCGGCTTTGCGCGTCAGTACCTGCGCGAGCGCCGTTGACGGGGGAAGCGGGGTGGAAGGTATCTTTTCAAGCCCCCAACCACTTCACAAAATGAAGGGTTTGGGGTCGAAAAAGAACATTCACAATCGGCCGCCGCCTCGCCGCCCGGCGATTTCGGCTGCCGGGGTGACCCACCCCACGACACCAACATGAAAGCTACCCTGAGCCCGTGACCCCGCAGGAGCACACCGCCGACGTCTCCGTGATCGGCCTCGGCCGCGTCGGGCTGCCGCTCGCGCTCTCGTTCGCCGACCGCGGTCTGCGCGTGATCGGGATCGACAACGACGTCGCGCGCCTGGGCGCGTTGCGCGAGGGCGTGATGCCCTTCGAGGAGACGGGCGCGCAGGAACTGCTGGATCGCGTGCACCCGAGTGATCGCCTGACGCTCTCCGCGCGCGTCGCCGACGCCGCCCTCGCGCGGCACATCGTGATCACGCTCGGCACCCCCTCCTTCTCGCACATCGAGATCGACATGCGCGACATCCGCTCCGCGCTCGACGACCTTTTGGGGGTGCTCGCGCCGGGGCACTCGCTCGTGCTGCGCTCGACCGTGGCGCCGGGGACGACCGAGTTCGTGGCTGGCTATCTGGAGAAGCACCGCGGCTTTCGCATCGGCGAGGAGGTGTTCGTCGCCCACGCCCCCGAGCGGATCGCCGCCGGGCGCTTCCTGGAGGAGATCGACACGCTGCCCTGCATCGTCGGCGGCGTCGGCGCGCGTTCGGGGGAGGTAGTGGCTGAGCTGTTCGGGGTGTTCGACGCGCCGATCGTGTTCACCACGCCCGTGCAGGCCGAGCTGGCGAAGATTTGGGCCAACATCCTGCGCTACACCCTGTTCGCGCTGCCCAACCTCCTGATGATGGACTGCGAGCGCCACGGCGCCAACGTGTTCGAGGTGATCGACCTCGTCAACCGCGACTACCCCCGCGGCGGCCTCGCCCAGCCGGGGCTCACCGCCGGCACCTGCCTGCGCAAGGACTTCACCTTCTCCGAGGAGCGCTCCCCCGCGCCGGGGATGCTGCTCGCGGTCTCGCGCGTCAACGAGTCGGTGCCGTTGTTCCTCGTCGAAGGGATGCGCCGGCGCCTCGGCGCGCTGGCCAACCGCAAGGTCGCCGTGCTCGGACTCGCCTTCAAGGCCGACACCGACGACGAGCGGGATTCGCTCGCGCACAAGCTGATCCGGCTGCTCGAGCGCGAGCTGGCCGACGTCGCCGCGCACGACCCTCACGTCGCCACGCCCACAGCCCCGCTGGAGGAGGTGCTCGCAGGCGCCGATGCGGTGGTCGTGGCCGCCAACCACTCCCAGTTTCGCCGGCCCCGCACGCTCGCCGCGATCGCCACGCTCGCCGCCGAGGAGTGCCTGGTGGTGGACCCCTGGAACTGCTGGGGCGCGGGGCAGGTGTTCGCCTACTCCGCCGAGCTTGCCGCGATAGGCCAGCAGGCATGAGTAGGGTGCTCGTGACAGGTGGCGCCGGCACGATCGGCGCCGCGGTCGTCCGCCGGCTGCTCGCCGACCCCGCATACGAGGTGCGGGTGTCAGACCAGCGGCCCGCGCCGCAGTGGATGCGCGAGGGGTGCGAGGTGCACACCGGCGACCTGCGCTCGCTCGCGGAGGCGCGGCGAGCCACGGAGGGCTGCTCGCACGTGATTCACCTCGCCGCGATCGTCGGCGGGATCGCCAATTTCCACCGGCTCCCGCATACGCTCACCGAGGTCAACAACGCGCTCTACAACGCGGTTGTGCGCGCCGCCCTGGAGGCCGAGGTCGAGCGCTTCACCTACGTCTCCTCCTCGATGGTGTTCGAGCGTGCCACGGAGTACCCCACCACCGAGGCCCACCTGCCCGACTGCCCCGTGCCGCTCTCCGCCTACGGCTTCTCCAAGCTCACCGGCGAGGTGTACTGCCGCGCCGCGCACGAGGAGCACGGGCTGCCGTACACGATCTGCCGCCCCTTCAACGCCTACGGCCCCGGGGAGGTTCCCGACGCCGAGCCCGGCATCGCACACGCCGTCCCCGACCTGATCCGCAAGGTCCTCTCCGGGCAGCGGCCTTTGCAGATCTTCGGCTCCGGCGAGCAGACGCGCACGCTCACCCACGTCGACGACATCGCCGACGGGGTCGTTGTGGCGATGGACTCCCCCGCGGGGTTGAACGAGGACTTCAACATCTCCGCTTCGCGCGAGCTGTCCGTCGCGGAGATCGCGCGGATCGTGTGGGAGGCGTGCGGGGAGGACCCCTCCGCGTTTGCGCTCGAGCACCTCCCCTCGTTCACCGTGGACGTGCGGCGGCGCTGGCCGTCGGTCGAGAAGGCGCGCACGCTGCTCGGCTGGGAGGCGCGGATCGGCGTCGAGGAGGGGGTCGCCGCCACGGTCGGCTGGCTGCGCGAGCGCGAGGCCACCGCTAATCCCGGCGACCTCGCGCGCCGATAGGCTCCGCGCACTCGCGATGGCCGTCCCCCTGTTCGACACCTCCTCCCCGCTCGCCCCGCTGCGCGATCAGCTGCACGCCGCCGTCGCGCGCGTGCTCGACTCCGGCAGCTACATCCTCGGCCCCGAGGTGTCAGCCTTCGAGCGGGAGTTCGCCGCCTACTGCGGCGCCGCGCACGCCGTCGGCGTCGCCAACGGCACCGAGGCGCTCACGATCGCCCTGCGCGCGATGGGCGTCGGCCCGGGCGATGAGGTCGTGGTGCCCTCCTTCACCTTCTACGCCTCCGCCGAGGCGATCCCGCCGACGGGCGCCACCCCGGTGTTCTGCGACATCGATCCCGCCACCTACTGTGTCACCGCCGACACCGTGCGCGCCGCGCTCACCCCGCGCACGAAGGCCGTGATCGCCGTGCACCTGTTCGGCAACGTGGCCCCGATCGCGGAAAGCGAGCAGCTTGGCGTTCCGGTGCTGGAGGATGCCGCGCAAGCGGCAGGGTCGACTGGCGCGGACGGGCGCCCGGGAGCATTGGGGACGGCCGCGACTTTCTCGTTCTTCCCATCGAAGAACCTCGGCGGCTTCGGTGACGGCGGCATCATCACCACCTCCGATAAGGGTGTTGCAGAGCTGGCGCGCACACTGCGCTTCCACGGCTCGCA
>Ga0187855_10002257_pt1 | contig 14665 bp, 10 predicted proteins | sample June2016WEW_8_10_2_FD_132969 | JGI IMG/M metagenome (GOLD analysis project Ga0187855, IMG submission 132969) | Peatland microbial communities from SPRUCE experiment site at the Marcell Experimental Forest, Minnesota, USA - June2016WEW_8_10 | ecosystem: Environmental > Terrestrial > Soil >...
CCCTGTCGATGGAACCTTCGAGCATGGGAGTGCGGAATGCCCCCGGGACGAGAGCATTGATGCGAACGCCCTGCTGTGCGTATTCCCACGCGGCAGACTTGCTCAGGGCGATGACTCCGGCTTTTGCAGCCGCGTAGAAGGATGCTTGCGGGCAACCGCCGAGTCCGTTTGCCGAGGAGGTGTTCACGATCACTCCGCCACGAGGCTCCTGCGCCAGCATTTGTCGAATTTCATATTTCATTCCCAGCCAGACGCTCTTCAGATTGATACTCACGGATTTATCAAAGTTCTCCTCGGTGAGGTCGGTAAGCATTCCGATGGATCCGTCCGGATTGGCTGCATTGTTGAATGCGCAGTCCAGGCGTCCGAATACTTCGACAGTGCGCGCAACGAGCCGTTCCACATCCGCGGACTTGGATACATCTGTGGGAACGAAGATCGCTTTGCCTCCGGCGGCGGTGATTTCGTCCACGGTTTGCGTTCCCATCTGCTCGCCGCGCGCCGCAATTACAACGTTGGCTCCGCCTTTGGCGAACGCAAGGGCCGTAGCCTGGCCTATGCCAGAACTTCCACCAGTCACCAACGCAACTTTACCTGCGAAGGATTCCATCACGGCCTCCATTGCCTTCAACTCGATGGTACGACCAGACAGCGGCTGGGCTGGGTTCGTTGCTTTCCCACCCAAGCAGAGCTTGGATGGGGCACCCATTTTCGTGCGGATCGAAGCGCCGCGAAGATCAATTGGAACTGCGGTCAGCGGCCGCAGTGGACGACAATTTTCGTGCCGACGGGGACCTGCGTGCCGGGGACGGGAGCTTGTTCGCGGGCGGTTCCGTTGCCGATGATCTGAACGTCGAGGCCGGCGGCAGAGGCCGCCTCAATGACCCGGCGCATGGGCAGACCGATGAGCGTGGGGACGGTGAGCTTTTTGCCGTCGTTGATCTTGAGCACCTGCGATGTGGCAGTCTTTTGGACGAGTGATGCGACGGGTTGCGCGGATGACGACTTGGTTGTGATCTGCGATGGAGTGGACGAGGCATCATCTTGCGTCGCGGTTGATTCTTGTTTGGCATCGGCCGTGGGGCTCGGCTTGGGTGTGGATGACTGCGCATTCGTTTGCGCCGCGGGCGCACGGAGCGGGTCGTCGGCCGGAAGATCGTTCACCGCGGCGAAGAGCGCATTCACGTTGTCCTGATCGGCGCCTGAATCATCTTCGGCGAGTTCGACTTTTTGATCCTTCTTGGCGGGAGTGCGTGGTTGCTGCACTTCGATGTCGTGCGGCACACCCAGATATTCGAGAACCTGCTGGGCGATCTCCGCGAAGACGGGCGCGGAGACGGCGGTGCCGTAGTACGATCCGACTTTCGGATTGTCGATGACAACGGCAACGGCGATGGCAGGATTGTTGACAGGCGCGATGCCGGCGAAGGATGCGATGTGCATCGTCTTCGAATAGAGGTGCGTGGCCGGATCGACCTTTTGCGCAGTGCCGGTCTTGCCGCCCGATGAGTAGCCATTGAGCTGCGCTTCCTTTCCAGTGCCGAAGAGGACGACGCCTTCCATCATCTTGCGCATCTGCGCGGCGGCCATCTCGGAGATCACGCGATGCGGCACCTGCGCCCCTTGCAGGGGGGCAGACTTTTGGTCTGGCTTTGCGGCTGTGTTCAGTTGGTTTGGCATGAGAATCCTAGGGGGGAAATACGTTCCGCCGTTGGCGATGGTGGAGACCATGGAGACGAGCTGGATGGGGGTGACGCCCACTTCCTGGCCAATGGCGATGGAGCCGATGGAGGAGCCACTCCATCGATTGGTAGGGCGCAGGAGGCCGCGGGTTTCACCGGGGAGTTCCATGCCGGTGCGCGCGCCAAAGCCGAAGTCGCGAACATATTGATAGAAGCGGTCCTGGCCCACCTTGAGAGCGAGCTTGACGGCGGCCACGTCGCTGGAGCGCGCAAGTGCAGTGGCAACGGAGACGACGTGCATGCCGCGATCGCTTTTGTCGTCGTGAATGACGCGTCCTGCGAGGGTGATCTGCCCCCCCTGGCAATCGATCATGTCGTCGGGTTTGGCGACGTGCGCGTCGAGCGCGGAGGAGTACGTGACGAGCTTGAAGACGGATCCGGGCTCGTAGACGTCGCTGACGGCATGGTCTTTGAGCAGCTTCGCCGTGGTGTGCCGAAAGTCGTTGGGGTTGAAGGTGGGGCGCATGGCGAGCGCAAGGATCTGTCCGGTGTGCACGTCCTGCACGACGATGGTTCCGTTGTCGGCGCGCTCTTTCTGCATCACATGATCGAGCGCGGTCTCGGCCATGAACTGAATATTTTCGTCGATGGTGAGCTGGAGATTCTGGCCGGGGTCGGGCTCATGTTCGACCGAGCCGAGCACATGACGGCGCGCGTCGATGGCAGTCAGAACGCGGCCGGGAGTGCCATGCAGGCGAGCATCGAACTTCTGCTCGAGACCGCCGAGGCCGTTGTCGTCGACGCCGACGTAACCGATAGCCTGGGCAGCGATGTCACCATTTGGATAGAAGCGCTGAAATTCTTTCTGGAAATAAATGCCCTTGAGGTTGAGGGCGCGCACGCGCGTAGCCACTTCGGGCTTGACGCGGCGGGCAACCCAGGCAAAGCCGTGGCCATCGTTAAGGCGCTTGGCGATCTGCTGCTCGGTTGTCTGCCCGTCGGCCGGGTCGATGTGTGTCAGGCCGGCGAGTGTGCGCGCGTAGGTGGATTTGTCCTTGTCGTCAATTTCATTGGGAACCGCATAGATGGAGTCGACCTGAACGGTCATGGCGAGCTCGCGCATGTTGCGGTCGTAGAGGATACCGCGGCGCGGCGCTACTTCAAATGTGCGCTGCTGCTGCTTCTGCGCGCGTTCGACATAGTCTGAGTGGCGTATGAGTTGCAGCCAGAAAAGGCGCGAGGTGATGGCGAGTGCCCACAGGAGGAAGAAGAGGCAGACGAGCCAAAAGCGTCTTTTGTTCATCAGCGCGGTTCGAGTTGTCGCGCTGCGCGCGCGGTTGGCGCGGAGTGGTGCTGACTGCATGACGGGGGAGACTGTACTCGCCATTTAGTTTATCGGGTCTAGCGGGTGGGTGCGGGAGGAGGCGTGAATTGCGCGTAAACAGGAGCGCTATTGTCTGCGTGTGCTGTAGCGTGGACGACCTGACCCGGATCAGGCGCTGCCAATCCCATTTGATGGGCGAGGCCATCGATGCGGGCGGGCTGCGCGAGCTGGGCTTCGCTCAGGCGGAGCTGGCGATTTTCTTCGCGGAGTTGATCGAGCTGCTGCTTTTCCGACTCGACTCGATACGAGCCTTCGATGGCGCTGAAGTGCTGCAAGCCATACACCATGACAAGAGAGAACAGAACGGCAACTGTGGCGGAGAAGATGCGCATCTGGCGCACACGGACCGGATCCGACGCTTTGACGAGACGGGTGTTGTCAAAGTGCTTAGTGAACATGATCTCTGGCGTACGAACGCCGCGGCGGCGCAGGGGCTGCTGCGCAAACAGTTCCGCATTATGATTAGCGACTTGTGCAGGCCAGTTTTGCGTTTGGCCGAGGTCGAAATAAGTAGTGCATGCCGCCATGGTGGCTCCTTGCGATTACAGTGAACAGTGATCAGTGGGCAGTGAACAGTGGGTCGTGCTCTGGTGAAAGCTGAGGCTTGCCTGCTGTTCTCTGTTCCCTCTTGTCTTATCGCTGTTCCCTGCCTTTCTGTTCCTAATGTTTGTTGCCTTTTCTTTACTTCTTCGTTCTTTCCGCTGCTCTCAGTTTTGCGCTACGGGAGCGCAGGTTACTTTCTATCTCGTCTTCGTCCGGTGTGACCGGCTTCTTGGTTAATATTTCCCAAATTTCTTTATGTGCGCCGTCGCGCAGACTGTCTTTTGCGATGCGATCTTCCAAAGAGTGAAAGCTGATGACGACCAGTCGTCCCGAGGGCTTAAGCAATGAGGGTGCGGCCTCGAGGAGCGCCCGAATTTCGTCCAGCTCGCGATTCACATAAATACGAAGGGCTTGAAAGGTGCGTGTCGCAGGATGAATTCTGTCCTGTTTCATTGCCGGGGCGGCTGTGGCGACGATGCGGGCAAGCTGCCCTGTCGTTGTCACCGGTCGCCCCCGCACAATGGCTCTGGCGATTCTCCGCGACCTCCTTTCCTCTCCGTATTCGTAAATGAGGTTTGCCAGCTCATGCTCGCTCGCCTCATTCACCACTTGTGCGGCAGTCGGTCCCTGGCGCGTATCCATACGCATGTCAAGAACGCCGTCTGCCGAAAAACTGAATCCCCTCTGCGCCTCACCGAGTTGCAGGCTGCTGATACCGAAGTCGGCCAGGATGCCATCTAACGAAGCCGGTTCGACGTGGCGCGCAATCGAACTGAAGGCCTCGCCGATCAGCGTGATCTTTGGCGCCTGACTGCCGAGCTCGTTTGCAACGTTTTCAAGCTGCTCTTTCGCAAGAGCCAAGGCTTCGGGATCCCGATCGAAACCGATCAGATGACCTTGGGCCCCAAGCCTGCGGACGATTTCCGCTGCATGACCAGCCATGCCCAGCGTGCAATCGGCTACCGTAGTGCCGGTTCGCACATGGAGAAACTCAATCGCATCTTTTAAAAGAACAGGCACATGGCGTAACCCTTGATTCGTCATGCGCTCCCCCTGAGGGGTTCATTACCCCAGCGACGAAGACCTGTCGCCGGGAACCCAGAAAAACTTCACTCCGGATCGCTCAGATATCCAGCGACCCTTCCCTTGCGCTCGTCGGACATGCCTGCGGGCGGCAGAGCCTTTTCAAACGTCTCGCGATTGTGAACGGCGAGGAACTTGACCTTGCCCATCACCGTGACTTCGCCGTCGAGCGTGGCCTTGTTGCGCAGGATCTGCGGCATCAGCAGCCGACCCTGGTTGTCCATTTCCACTTGCTGGCCGTAGTAGTTGACCAGGTTCATAAACTCTTCCACTGCGTCGTCGAGGGCGCTGACCTTGGCCAAGCGCGCTTCAACCTTTTCCCACTCTGGCAGCGGCCAAATCTCGGCCCACCTGCCGTTGGTGCTGGTGACAAAGAACTGGGTCACATTGGCTGCATCCATCAGAGCCTTGAAGGCAGAGGGGACCTTGAGGCGCCCCTTCTCGTCGATCTTGGCCGGATGATTGCCACGAAACATTGCCTTTACCGCCGTTCCCGCTGCTTAAGGCACAGCAGGTCAATTGCTCGTTTGAGGTGCCTTGGCAGATTCATGCATGCGCCGGAACCACTCAAACGGGTGTACAGTGAAGGAACTTAGGGCGTTTTGGTTCTGTTTCGGCCCCTTCTTCCCACCGGACTCCATTTTTGACCACTTTCGAGGATCATAGCCCACATCGGGACCGGGTCCAACATGAAATTGGGGAGACTGTGCGAAAAAGTAACGGTTGCACCTGGAATGGGGCAGCCTAGATGGGCGAAATCGGATATGTGGGCACAGAAACTGCGATTACTACAAGATGTTGTGTTTATAGATTTGGTACAGGGGTGGGTCGGGCTCTTTTCAAGCGAACGGGAAAGGTATATAGGAGAACAAAAAGCGAAGTTAGCTTGATTGGCGGCTTTCGATCGGCTGCTTGCGGCTGGCAACGAGCTTCATTAGATACAAAAAGACCAGCACATTAATGATGAGCAGGCCGACCCGCACCCAGGTCAGGCGTCGAAATATCTCAAAAATCTCCCACGGCAGGAATGAGGCCGTGATGGCAAGGGTCAGCAGCTCGCCCCAGGCTTTCTCGAGATAGAGTCCGACTCCCTCCGCGAGGCTGAGGGCGGCGTAACTGAATGCGACGGCGCCAATCTTGCGCAACATGGGGTCGTTGACGAGCGCAGCTTTGTCGAGGAGGAAGTTGATGAAGTGGGACTCGGGATTGAAGCGGAGGGCCAAAGCGACCTGACTGAGCAGGTCGTCGAGGTCTTGATGAAGAAGGCGGAACGCACCGATACCGACGCCGACGAAGAGAAGCGCTTGAAGCCCTTTGTATGCAGCAATCAGGATAAGGAGTTTGTTGTGCTGCTGTCGCTTCTGATCCAGTCGAGCCGGGGATTTGGTCATGTTTGCCGGCGGCCCGGAGCGTGCACGAGCCGTCATCTTATCTTACGTCAGCCCTTGCGGAACGGTTCATGGATTGGAGAGCGGCGGTAACCTGCCCTTGGAAGAAGCCATGAAGGAGTACGACACATGCGCGGCTCTGCACGGCTGCCACAAAAAAACAAATTCTCTTCTAGGTACGTTCAATGGTTGTTGCAGGGTTTCTCGAAGCGGCCAGTATGGGCGGGTTTGAGGTTTGATTCGCATTGATTTGGCATGGTGGACAAAGCTCATGCGGTTTGTTGGCGCAGCGGAAGTTCGATTGGAGCGAAAGAATCTAAGGATGAGCTTCGCGCGTTTCTCAGGTGTAGCCAACTTTGCACCGGAGGAATTGCATGAATCGCACGAGAAAGAATCTGGCGTCAGTGTGTGTCGCTGTCGCCTTGTCGCTGTCCGCGGTAACCGTATTTGCGCAGAAGGACCCGGAGGTGGGCGGCGCTGCCATGTACCCGAGCAAGAACATTGTGGAGAACGCGGTCAACTCGCCGGACCACACCACACTGGTTGCAGCAGTGAAAGCCGCGGGACTGGTGGATACGCTGGAAGGGCCGGGACCGTTCACCGTATTTGCGCCAACCAATGAAGCCTTCGCCAAGTTGCCTGCAGGGACAGTTGATACGCTGCTGAAACCGGAAAACAAGGATCAGCTTGGCAAGGTTCTGACGTATCACGTGGTGGCCGGCAAAGTGAGCGCGCACGATTTGATCAACATGATCAAGAAGGGCAACGGCAAGGCGGAGTTGAAGACCGTGGAAGGCGGCACGATCACCGTAACGCTGCAAGGCGGCAAGGTGGTGTTGATGGATGAAAAAGGCGGCATGGCTACGGTGACTATCCCCGATGTGAATCAATCGAACGGAGTCATTCACGTAGTCGACGCTGTTCTGCTGCCCAACTAGGCCGGTTTGAACCGGCCGAGATGATGCGGAGAAGTCGGAGAGTCAAGAACGACTTCTCTGCATTCCTGACTGGATAGATTTGAGAAGGCGCAGAGTCCTGCATGGTTTCAGAGCATATTGCGACTTGCCAATGGGTCGAATTTCCGATCGGAATGGTTTTTGCCTTTTTCGCAAATCCTTACAACCTGCCTTCTCTCATGTCTCCAGATTTGAAAACCAGAATTGAGAGCTTGGAGCTTGCGCCTACTTTGGCGGGACCTGTTGCATTGAATGCGCGGAACACGCAAAAAGCTGCGGGCGTGGGATCGGAGATCGTATTGAGTTTTCGACCAGTCCCCGCGATACCTCTACGCATACGATGGATGACACGAGTCAGCGAGTTTGCGTGGAACAGCCATTTTCGCGACGAGCAGGTGCGCGGCCCGTTCGCGCGCTTTCAGCATCGTCATGCAGTCAAGGTTGAGGTGCGCGATGGGCGTCGGGGAACGCTGGTGACCGATGATATTGACTATGCGTTGCCGTTCGGCAGCCTTGGGCAATTCGCACGAGCGATTGTACGCAGGCAGTTGGAACAGGCATTTGCGGTGCGGCAGGACCGCCTGCCGATACTGCTCGAGGCGATGGGCAGAAGTCAGCGTACGGGCTGAATCAATCTATCTCCTGGGCTTGAGCAGAGCATCGCGATCCATTACATTGCCGTCGACGATCAGTGTCGAGATGTGGCGAGTATTCCAAACATTGGTAGTGGGATCGGAGTCGAGGACGAGAATGTCGGCGCGGCGGCCGGGTGCGATCAGGCCAAGTTCGTTCCATCCGAATTGCAGGGAGTAGTTATTGGTGGCGGCGGCCAGGGCTTCGCGCGGCGAGAGCCCCAGGCGAACCAGCATTTCCAGTTCGATGTGTTCGGAGATTCCCGGCATCGAGCCCATGACGGGCGCGCCGGATGCGGCCAGGTAGTGCGGGTAGGATGCGAAGATTGTTTGGTTCATCTCCCAAAGATGAAGTGCGGCCTGATCGGCCTTTTTTTGTTGACTCTCTTCCATCCAACGTTGTGCTGCAGCGGGCAAGTGACGCGTCCAAGGCGCGAGAGGATAGGTCAATTCTCCCGTGGTGCGATCAGGCGGATCGAAGAGACCGGCTGGGTCGAGCAATGCAGCCGCGGGTTCAAGCCATAAGTTGCGATGGCCGGGAAGGCGCAAAAAGTAGATGCTGAAGGTCGGCATGAGCGCGGCGTGGTGAGTTGCAATGAATCGAGCGTACGTACGCACATGCAGATCGCTCGGGGGCAGATGCATTGAGTAATCGTAGGCTGTGGTGGCGGCGGTGCCATAAGGATCGTCGACGAGCGGCCGTTGCAATTCGTCAGGAACCAGGCCGAGTTCGTAGCGGCTCATGTGGAGCAAAGCGTCAACGCCCGCTTCAATGCCCACGGTGTAGGGAGTGGAGATGAATTCGCCGTAGGTAATGAGGCCCATTTGATGCGCATGCGCGATGATCCACTGCGTATTGGGGGCGGTGAGATCGCCGCCCAGCCACACGACGCGCGTGCCGAGACGAGCAGTGTCATTCAACTGGCGCGCGGTGTCTTCGGGACTGAGTTCGATGGGATGCGTTCCTTCGCGAAGTTTGGGAGCCCATTCCGGTTGACCGATGAGCAGGCTCCAGTCATCCGTGCTGCCGATGGAGTCGAGCAGGTAAAGATGCGGGCTGGGGCTGGCTGACCGATCAATATGACCGCGGCGCGCGTCGGCACTGGCGACGACCGTGGTGACGCCCATATAGAGGAAAGCGTTGGCCTGGCCTTGAGAGTTCATGCCGGCAAAACCATCGACTAGACCGGGGATCAGGTACTTCCCTGTGCAGTCGATGACGCGCGCATTGGCTGGAATGGGCAGGTCGGCACGAGCGCCGACGGCGACGATTTTTCCCTGGTCAACAATCACAACGGCGTCGTGCAGATCGCGCGCCGAGCGGCCCCAGTTGGTCACATCAACCAGGGTGCCTCCGGCGAGCACGAGTTCAGACGCAGGAGCGGGGTTGGGATTGGACGGCAGAGGCGCTTGCGACCAGGCTAGAACAGTGGCTGAGATCCATCCGCAGATCAAAGCCTGAAAGAAGCAGATGTGTCGCATAGGCAAATCGGTCTGATGAGGATTGTCGCACATGGGGACTAGCCGTCGAGGGGATAGCGCATAACGGGAGCCGGAGCGGCGTTTACAGAGAATTCAAGATTCTTTGGCTGGCGAGGTAAGGCTCGATGGTCTATAACTCCGGCCGTAATTCAAGTCGCGGTGCCCGTTATTTGTGGAGCTTTGGGGAACGAAGTGAAATAGATGGTTATTAATGGGATGGTCCGCCGCCTTCAACCTCAGCGGAGGTATAAGGGGTGAACAGGAGGCGTCCCATGGAGATCCACACGCTTGGCATCGATCTGGCTAAGACAGTCTTTCACTTTGTTGGGTTAAATGCGCGCGGTGAAGTGGTGGTGCAGAGGAAGTGTTCGCGCAGTCAGCTGCTTCGCTTCACCTCGAACCTTCGTGTTTGCCTTATCGGCATGGAAGCTTGCGGAGGAGCGCATTTCCTAGGCCGGGCACTTCGCGATCAAGGTCATGATGTTCGCCTGATGCCTGCGCAGTATGTGAAGCCATATGTTAAGACGAACAAGAACGACTACATCGATGCGGAGGCCATCGCCGAGGCGGTGGGTCGTCCCAGGATGCGCTTCGTGCCGATCAAGACGGATGATCAGTTGGATCTGCAGTCATTGCATCGGATTCGCGAACGGTGGATCGTGCGACGCACCGCAGTGATCAACCAGATCCGAGGATTGCTGCTGGAGCGCGGCATCACCATCCGCAAGGGGCGACTGTATATCGAAGCTTCACTGCCTGCGATTCTGGAAGATGCCGACAACAAGCTCTCGGGCATTTTGCGAGTGCTCCTCGCGCAACTGCAGCTGGAGATGCAATACCTGGGAAGACAGATCGACGAGTCCGACAAGCTGATCCTCGGAATCGCCAAGGGGATGGACTCCTGCCGGCGGCTGATCACGATCCCCGGAATCGGCCCACTCACTGCGACAGCCACGATCGCCGCGATCGGTAACGGAGCGGCTTTCAAAAAGGGTCGTGGTTTTGCAGCGTGGCTGGGAGTCGTTCCTGGCGAGCATTCTACCGGTGGTAAACAGAAGCTGACCGGCACCAGCAAGCGTGGGAACAAGTATCTGCGCAAACTGTTCGTGCAAGGAGCGCACACGGTTTTGCTGCAGAAGAACAAGCAATCGGCCTCTACGCGACTTCGGACCCACGCTTAACAACGGGCTCTGCTTCAGCACCAATGTCAAGGCCGGGCTGTAGCTGTCGCATGCTCCAGCGCGTCCAGTATGACCTACGCCTGTTCGTCCCGTCCCTCTTGGGACACCCCATCCGATGCTTATCATTCAAACAATCCAGACCCGAACCTAAAAGGCGACACCTCCTCACAGGATGAGCGTCATCTTCGCCGGGCAATTGTCTTGACGAACGATAGACATGAGACCCCCTATTGGGTGGCAACAAGGGCGGGCAGGAGCCGCTTTCTGGCATTCTTCTTCGCGTACATCGCAGCGTCCGCCGCATTGAGCATCGCGTCTCGGCTTGTCCCGTCTTCCGGATAGAGGGAGACCCCGATGCTCGCCCCTCCCCGAATCAGCGTCTCCGCAACCACAAACGGATCGGCGAAACAGCGTTCCAAACGCTGCGCAATATGCTCCACCTCGGTTCGGCTCTTCACCTCCGACACCATTATGGCGAATTCATCGCCACCCAACCGAGCCAGCACGTCGACCGGACGCATCTGTCGCCTCATGCGCATCGCCACCGCTTGCAGATACTGGTCTCCAACCCCGTGCCCATATTTGTCGTTGACCGCCTTGAACCCATCCAGATCAACGTAGATCAGACCGAATCTATCCCCCGACTTCTGCGTCGACTCGATCGCCGCGTCAATGTTCTTCTCCATCCAGAAGCGGTTGTGAATCTCCGTCAGCAAGTCGAACTCTGATCGGCGCACTAAATCCGAATGCAACCGCGATTTCTCCACCGCCAGCACGATTAGTTCAACCGCCCTCGACAAAGCCTCCCTGGTTCGAATCCTTGAACCGCTGCTCATGCCGCAAAGTGTGCCCAGCACGGCGCCTGACGTTCCGGCAATCGGACTGCGCTCCACTTCTGTCTTCTCCATCGTCGCAGCCGGTCTCTCCCCGATCCATGCTCCATCCGCCATCTCGCACCAGCACGACGCCCCATTCAGCAGGAACGACACCAGATCGCAGATTTGCTTGAGAATCTCCCCGAGAGGCTTGTTGGCGGTCATCGCCTCGAGAATCTGGCTTCGCCGACGTTCGATCGCAGCCATGCTGGACGTTTGGCGCTGCACCTTGCGATCGATTCCCCAACTCCGTATGAGAACCACGAACATGGCCGCGACAACAAGCGCTAGAAGCAGAATAAGGTGCCGAACGTTCAGCCACGGGGGCGGCGCAACCACCGCGATGTCGTCGAAAGAGCGAAGAAGCAGATTGAACGGAACGTCTCCTAAGAATGGGTCCGCGTCGGCGAGCATGCAGATACCCGTCACCCGCACTCTTGACCCCACCGGAACTTCTCGCATCGCCGGAAGCGCAGCGTGCGTGAGCGACCCGGGATGACGAAAGATCGCCGACGTCAGGTGGCCGTCGCTCGACAAGACATATTCGTCCTGTGTCGCCTGCCGAACCTCGGCCACAACCTCCCCTTCGATCGAAACCAGATCGTAGAGATGCCCATGACTGCTGTTGCCGCCCTCCGCAAGCGTGCGCCACGTATAGAGCCGAGCGGCCACCGGTGCTTGAATGGAGCTGTCCCGGACTTCGCTGCGCGTAAGAGAGAGGAACCCCCCCTTCACATCCGGGAATCCGATCGCATCCGCCAGATCGCCCACCCGCAACGGCTGAAAACTGTCGGTCGTGATCCACAAACTCCGGCTGCCGTCCTGCAGCACCAGTCCCGACCCTGGCAGATAGTACGTGATGACCCCATGCACCCGCGTTCGCTGCGTTCGATCGACAATGCTGTAGCCCGTAATCACGCGATCCATCGACGTCACCGGAATCGACCACGGTTGGATGGTCGGCCGCCGCAGAATCTGGATGTCGTCAAGCGACCCAACGTGAAAAAGAACGCCGGTCTGCTGCATCTTGTTGTCGAAATGACCTGAGACAACCCCTGTGACCTCGACCTCGGCGTCCAGCAAGTTAGGAAGTACCGTCGCATCGCTGCCGCCCACTTCGGCATCCACCTGTTCCCCGTCGATTAGCATCCGCAACGCAGTCGCCGGAACCAGCAGAACCGAACTCGGCACGATCTCCGCCGACCGCACAATCGCCCGAACCCGTGCCAGCCGGCAATCGACTGCCCCATGAATCATCTGCTGATAACTGGCCTCGATCGGCACCGGCAGGGCATCGTGTCCAAGGAGCGCAATGTCCTTCGACTCGACATAGTTCCGAAAGCTGTCATGCGTCGTCCCCCGTACGCGCACGCGATCTCCGGGAACAAGCTTTAGGTCGGTCGTCGCGTTGACGTACATCGCGGACGGACCATCTTGGACGAAAAGCATGTGGTCATAGGACCGGAAGTAGGTCACAACAGCGTCGAACGACACCGGGAGTTGTTGGCTTGCTTCGCGACGACTGAGTCGGGTGATGGTGTCCACAGTGGTGGTCGCTGCTGAAGGAGCAGGCCTCGCAACCAGAGCAGATAAGAAATACACACCGAGAATTGCAAACGTCTTCTTCACGCGACTTCCGAGAACCGGACGCCCGCACACACGGCGCCAACCTATACCATCGGCGAAATCGGGGAAGATTCCAGGCTCCCTTCAGTAACCTCCCTCCTTCAGTCACAAGGCTAGGTTGGGACGAGAACAATACACGCGTTTGGATATGATCCCACCGCATCAGCGTAGGTAAAGGACCTCTGTTTACAGCTCACAAGAGAGGTCACAACGAGGATACCGATGAGCTTCGTGCAAACCTTCAGGTGCCAAATAGGAGACTCTCCAAGAATCTGCACTGTGATTCCTCTATTCAGAAGAATACCGTCCGCACTTTCAGTGGGTTCAATAGCGAATCGGTAATGTTCGTCTTCGTCCGGCTTCCGGTCGAATCACCCATCTACTCGTCAATTACCTTCTGATAAACAGCGCGATCCCAACAACCGACCGCATGCACTCCAGACCCCAAGGCGTTTAGCTGGCGACCAGCGTACGCCGCTGGCGGCGCGCGAGCAGCGGAAGAACCTCGGCGAGGGCTGCGTCGACGGTGAGCCCATACTTGGCGCGGAGTGCGTCGACCTTGCCGTGCTCGATGAAGTTGTCGGGCCATCCGATGCGCACTACGGGAACCGAGACGCCCATCTCATCGAGAGCCTCGATGACGGCAGAGCCGAAGCCTCCCATCTTGACGTGGTCTTCGAATGTAACGAAGACAGCAACGCGGCGGGAGTAGATCTCGAGTGTTTCGCGATCGAGAGGTTTCACAAAACGTGGATTGATGATGGCGGCAGAGAAACCTTCGCGATCGAGACGCAGCCCAAGTTCCTTGGCGAGTGTGATCATCGGTCCGAGTCCGAGGATGGCAACGTCGGAACCATCGACTAGCACTTCGGCTTTGCCTACCGGCAGCACTTCAGGCGCAGCTTTCCGCTCTACTCCTGCAACGGCGCCCCGCGGATAGCGAATGGCGCTGGGACCAGGAAGCGTAAGCGCGGTCTTCATCATATCCGCGAGCTCGTCTTCGTCCTTCGGCGCCATCAGCACCATCTCGGGTACTCCACGAAGATAGGCGATGTCAAAGAGGCCGTGATGCGTGGGGCCGTCATCGCCGGAGAGGCCGGCGCGGTCCATGCAGAAGACGACAGGCAACTTTTGCAGCGCCACGTCGTGCACGATGGGATCGAAAGCGCGCTGAAGAAACGTGGAGTAGATGGCGCAGACGGGACGGAAGCCGCGCGTGGCCATGCCTGCTGCAAAGATGACCGCATGCTCTTCGGCGATGCCGACGTCGAAGTAGCGCTTAGGATGATGCGGGCGGAAAAGATCGAGGCCGGTGCCGTTGGGCATGGCAGCTGTGATGGCAACGACGCGCGGATCTGCATCGGCTAGCTGGACCAGCGTTTTTGCGAAGGACTCGGAGTAGGTCGTCTGCCCTGCAGTGGTCTTGCCGGTCTCGGGATCGTAGGGCCCAAGACCATGAAATTTCTTTTGGCCATCGAGCGCGGGCTGAAAACCGCGGCCCTTTTCCGTGAGTATGTGCAACAGGACGGGGCGGTCTTCTCTCTTGAGAAAGTTGAATGTCTCGACCAGCAACGGCAAATTGTGGCCATCGATGGGGCCGAAATACTGCAGGCCGAATTCCTCAAACAGAATGGACGGCCAGAGCATGCTTTTCGCAGCTTCTTCGGCGCGGCGAACAACGGTCATCGCCGTTTTGCCGCCGAACTTTTCAACCAGGCGCGCCGCCGACTCATGGAAGTTTCGATAGCGGTCGTTGGTGACGATCCTGTGGAAGTAGCGCGCGATGGCGCCGACGTTGCGATCGATCGACCACTCGTTGTCATTGAGGACGAC
>Ga0187855_10002258_pt1 | contig 14652 bp, 12 predicted proteins | sample June2016WEW_8_10_2_FD_132969 | JGI IMG/M metagenome (GOLD analysis project Ga0187855, IMG submission 132969) | Peatland microbial communities from SPRUCE experiment site at the Marcell Experimental Forest, Minnesota, USA - June2016WEW_8_10 | ecosystem: Environmental > Terrestrial > Soil >...
AGAGACGGTTCTTGTCCACGTCGTCGTCCCGGTGGGCCTCCACGAAGGCAACGAGGGCCGCGTTGAAGCACGGCGAGAGGTGGCGCACCTGCTGGAGCACGATCCGACCAGGCTGGAAGATCGGCGTGGCGGGAACGTCACTCAGGCCGAGCGCGGTGCAGTCCACGTGCAGGATGTCGGGGCCAGTCGTTATCTCTCCGCGCTCCAGCACGATCCGATCGGCCTCGATCTGCCGCACCCGGCCGAGCCTGACGACGTCTGTGATCTGCCGCAGGGACGCCAGCTCGCGAGCGCTGAGCATCGTGCCGCGGTACATCCTCGCCGGCCACGTCGGGTCGATACGCGCCACCCGTCTCGAAGCCTCGAGCCGCTCAAAGAGGTCCTCGACGTTCTCCGCCTGGGCGCCGGCCTCGGCGTCGAGGGCGTTCCCCTCCATGATCGCGCCGACCTGCTCCAGCGGCTGAAAGTGACGACGGTCATAGAACCACGCGTCGCGGGGCCGGATCCAACGAATGCGATCCTGCTGCACGTCGTTATCCAAAAGCCACATGCAAGCGTCCACTGCCGTCTTGCCAGAGCCGAGGACCGCGTAGGAGCAGCCCTCCCGCGCCGCCGCCGGCAGGTCGTTGATGGGGATGAGCCGAACGCCCGGCGCCACCGCAAACGGGGCGGCGTGGGTCGCCGGGATCGACCCCTCCAGGTATCGAGCATCGACGACCCTGCGACGTACGGCGACATCGTGAAGCTCTCCCGTGCTCAGGTCCCTGACCTGCTCGCCGTCGCTCCCGGCGCCCAGGTGCTCATGGCGGGTGAGCACGCGAACCCGGCCTGTCTCCGTCAGTCGCTTGGCCGCCTCGGCGAAGTGCTCGCGGACCTCGTCGCCGGTCGCCCGCTCGTAGTACCCGGCGTTCTCGCCGGCCTGGTCGATGCGATCCTCACCAAGCGCCAGCGAGCTTACGCCGTAGTAAGCGGATGGGGTGTGCAGGCGAACGAACGGATACGCATCCACCCAGTGACCTCCCGGGGCCCCTCGACGGTCGATCACCGTCACCTCCACGTCGGCCTCGGCCACCAGCGCATCGGCGAACGCAAGGCCGCTTGCGCCTGCCCCTACAACCAGATAGTCCGTGTCGATGAGCATGTTCTTCTCCTGGCTCTGCGCCGAGAGCATGGACCTTCTATTCAGGGGGAAAAAATACCGGCCGGTAGACCCGCGCCGCACAGATCACGCCGTCAGAACGGAACGTCATCTCCTCGACCCCCATTGCCACGATCACGATGGTGGGATGTTCTGGTTGAGGTGAAACAGGTTGGTCGGGTCGTAGCGGTCCTTGAGCGTGCGGAGACGGGCAAACTTGTCGGTCCCGTAGGCGGCCTGCACGCGATCCTCGCCCTCGGAGGAGAGGAAGTTGATGTAGGCGGCGCCGGTCAGCGAAGGTTCCATTTCGGCATAAAACCGCTGCGCCCAGTCGATGTGGGTCTCCAGACCCCCGCCCGGCTCGTGGGTGGTGGCGATCGCGTTGAGCACGAACGGCGCCTGACGTTCCCCGATGGCGGTCTCGTCCTCGCCGACGCGGGCGATTGCGCCGCCGAAGTGCTGGATGTGGATCTCCGAGGACGGCGAGGTCGCGTTCTGATGGAAGCGGGCCATCGTCTGGATCGCGTGGTCGTCGAGCTCGCGGAAGTAGCCCGCCTTCATGTAGGCCTGGGTGCCCTTCGGCCAGAGCCCGTCGAGCAGGCTCTGCATCTGCACGTAGGGCATCGGGCCGACCAGGTCCGCGACGGGGTCGCCCAGGTCGCGGATCGGCTGCAGCACTTTCATCCCCTCCTCGGGGTCGCCGGAGTAGCAGCCGACTAGGGCAACGAGCTTCTTGCCGTGCCAGTCCTCGGGGAGAAACGGGGCGGGTGGCGCGGTGATCAGATTGACCAAGGTCGACAGCTCATCCGGGACGTTACGCGCGAAATCGCGGTAAAAGCGCATGAGCTCCTCGGCGCGGTCGCCCGGATAGAAGATGGGGCCGGCGGCCACGGTCGGGCCGACGGGGTGCAGATCGAACTCGAAGGAGGTGACGACGCCGAAGTTGCCGCCTCCCCCGCGCAGGCCCCAGAAGAGGTCGGGGTTCTCCGTCGCGCTCGCGGTGAGAATCTGGCCGTCGGCGGTGACAACCTGCGCCGAGCGCAGGTTGTCGCAGGCCAGGCCGTACTTGCGCATCAGCCATCCGATGCCGCCGCCCAGCGTGAAGCCGGCGACGCCGGTGGTCGAGATCAGGCCCCCGGTGGTGGCGAGGCCGTGCTCCTGGGTGGCGGCGTCGAGCTCGCCCCAGGTGAGGCCGCCCTCGGCGGTGGCGGTACGGGCGCTCACGTCCACCGTGATGCCCTTCATCGGCGAGAGGTCGATGACGATACCGTCGTCGCAGGTCGAGAAGCCGGGAATGCTGTGGCTGCCGCCGCGCACCGCGACGTCGAGCCCCTCGCTGCGCGCGAAGCCGATCGCGTGGCGCACGTCGGAGGCATCGGCGCAGCGGGCGATCACCGCCGGGCGAGCATCATGGGCGCCGTTCCAGATCGAACGAGCCTCGTCGTAGGCGCCGTCGCCGGGCCGGATCAGATCTCCGTGCAGCCCGTCCTCGAACTCCTTCAGCGTTGCCGCTCCAAGCACTCCTCGCGTAGCCATCCCGGCCTCCTTCTTCTCAGTTCGGTAGTTTGACGTCGCGTTTCGACGATGCTCAGCAGGCTACGGGGCGCTTCTTAGCGCTCACTTTGCAGTGTCTTAGCCTTCAAGTTCCCGGCAGTAGGCAGTGCCGGTCCCGGCGCCGAGCAGCTCGAAGTGCCGGCTCGCCCGGTCCAGCCAGCGGCGCCCCGTCGCCGCCTCGCCGCCCTCCGCGCAGATCGCCGCCAGCACCGCCAGGACCCACCCCTCCTGGTGGGTCCTCTCGATCCCTCCGAAGACCGAGGCGGCGGCCTCGAGGTGAGCCCGGGCGTCCCCGCGATCGCCGGCGCAGAGCGCCACGCTCGCCAGGCTCAGCTCGGCGGCGCCGAGACCGATCAGGTCGTCGTTTTCGGCGAACCAGGTCCGGCTCTGCCCGGCCGAGATGCGGGCGCCGTCCGCGTCGCCGGAGCGGGCCAGGAGCATCGCCAGGCAGCCGAGGGTGATCCCGGCGCCGCGACGGTCGCCGATCTCCTGCCGCAGGGCGAGGCTGCGCTCGAGCAGCACCCGTCCCCGTTCGAAGTCGCCGCCGGAGCGGGCCAGGTTGCCGAAGGCGTTGAGTGCGAAAGCCTCGCCCTGCCGGTCGCCGAGCTGCTCGAAGCGGGCAAGGCTCTCTCCGATCAGCTCTTCCGCGTGGGCGAAATCGGCCTCGGCGCGATCCACAGCGGCGAGGTTGACGAGGATGTAAGCGGTGGCCGCGGCGCCGCCGACGCGGCGGGCGACGAGCGCGGTGTCCTCGTGCAGACAGAGCGGATAGCCGGTCTCGGGCTCGACCGAGATCATTCCGTAGCTGAGCGGCCAGAGCGCCGGGCGCGGCTCGGCGCCGAAAGCGCCGGCGTGCTCCAGCGCAACTTCCAGCTGCTCTCGTGCGGGGCCGTATTCGCGCCGGAACCAGGCGGCGATACCGCGCGTGTGCGCCGCCCACATCGGCGGCCGGGCGGCCGGCAGGTCCTCGGCGACGAGCGCCTCGTGCTCGCGCACGAGCTGCTCGACGTCCTGCGCGGGACTGACGATCGCCCGGTACGCCGCCGCGACCTCGACCGCATCGAACATCCCGGCCCGGTCCTCGAGCTCGCGGAAGATCGCCACGCTGTCGGCCGCAAACTCGTGGACCCGCACGGGAACGCCGCGGCGCAGCCCGATCACGCAGGCGGCAAGCAGGGCGCGGGCGCGCATCGCCGTCGACTCGGGCGCCGCGGCCAGGGCGGCGGTGAGCCAGCGATACCCCTCGGCGAGGTAGCCGCGCATCAGCCAGAAGCGCCAGAGGGCGACGGCAAGACGCAGCGCCGCCTGGGGATCGGCGACCAGCGCCGAGGCCAGGGCGGCGCGGAGGTTGTCGCGCTCCCGATCGAGGCCCCGCAGCGTGGTCCGGTCCGGCAGGTCGGCGGGCGGCGTTGGGTCACTCTCGGCGAGCGCGACGTACCAGTCGCGATGGCGCCGCTCGAAAGCGGAGCGCTCCCCGGCCTCCTCGAGACGCTCGACACCGAACTGGCGCACGGTCTCCAGCAGCCGGTAGCGGCGGTCGTCGGATCCCTCCTCGACGTGAACCAGCGACTTGTCGATCAGCCGGCCGAGCACGGCGACGGCCTCGCTGCGCCGCAGCGGATCCCCGGCGCCGACGTCCTCAGCCGCCTCCAGCCCAAAGCCACCGGCAAACACGGCGAGCCGACGCAGCAGCACCTGCTCGTCGGACTTGAGCAGCTCGAAGCTCCAGGCGAGCGTCGCCCGCAGCGTCTGCTGCCGCGTCATCGCCGTGCGGGGCCCGGCCGAGAGCAGGTCCAGCGAGTCGTCGAGACGCTCGACGATCTGAGCCGGAGTCAGGACGCTCACGCGCGCTGCCGCCAGCTCGATCGCCAGCGGCATCCCATCGAGGCGGTGGCAGAGGGATACGACGGCATCCGCGTTCTCGCCGCCGAGCTCGAATCCGGGCGCGGCCTGTGCGGCCCGGGTGGCGAACAGCCGCACCGACTCCGCCTCCAGCCACTCCTCCGCGGGCACGCCGTGGATTAGCCTGGGGAGGGAGAGCGAGGGGACGCGCCAGGTCACCTCGCCGGGAATGCGCAGTGGCTCGCGGCTGGTCGCCAGCACGGTGAGGTTCGGGCACTGGCTGAGCAGAGCCTCGGCGAGGCGCGCGACCGGCTCGACCAGGTGCTCGCAATTGTCGAGCAGGAGCAGCAGTCGGCGATCGCCGACGTGCCCGGCGAGGGCGATCTCCGGCGGCCGGTCAGAGGCCAGGCGCGTGTTGAGTGCCTGAGCGATCGCCGGCCCGACCAGCTCGGGCTCTCCGAGCGCCGCCAGCTCGACCGGCCAGACCCCGTCGGCAAAATCCTCCCCCCGCTGCCCCGCGAGCTGCAGCGCCAGCCGGGTCTTGCCGCAGCCGCCGGCGCCCGTCAAGGTGAGGAGCCTTGCGTCGCGCAGCAGCGTCGCGGTCTCGGCCAGCTCGCGCTCGCGGCCGACGAAGCTCGTCAGCTGTGACGGCAGCTCGCGCCGGCTGGTACCTGGCCGGTGCGGCTCGGAATCCCGGTCGAGCTCGGCCAGCTCGGCCTTCAGAGCGAGGCGTAGCCGGTCGAGGGAATCGCGCCGCTCCCCGCTCCAGTCCTCATAGCGGTCCGCCGGCAGCAGCTCGGCATCGAAGCCCTCGAGGGCCGAGCGATAGGCGCCGGGCTCGCCCCGCTCGCGCGCCGCGGCGGCGAGCTCTTCGAAGACGACCGCGTCGATCCGGACCGGATCCTCCGGGCTGAGCAGAATCAGTTCTTCGCGCAGCTCCAGGTAGCGGCTGCCGTCCAGCCCGATCGAGTCGAGCGCGCGCCGGGCTGCGAATATCGCCTGATGGAGGTTGTTGCGGGCGGAGGCCGGGTCCCGCCCCGCCCACAGCAGCTCGGCGGCCTCCTCGACGTGGAGGCGGCGCTCGGGCGCGAGAGCGAGCAGCTTGATCAGCGTCCTCGCCTTGCGCAGCCGCCACGCGTCCTCAGCGACGATCCTGTCGCCGACGCCAACGGAGAACACCCCGAGGAGACTGACGCACAACACCTCATCGCCTATCGACGTTCCTTTCGTGCTGTGACTCGCCACCGGACAAGAAACTACTCCGAAGCGATCAACCGGCTACCAGATCTGGTACCCGTCATCACCCGCGACTGGACCACGACGCTGTGCTGTTCGACCTCGACGGTGTTTCTCGTTGACTTGCGCCTGCCGTTCGCGGTCATCGCGGTAGATCATGACCGTCCGCCGGCAGGATGCGCGCCCGGCCTCGCGGGGGGGGCGCAGCTTCGAGTCCCTGCCGGGGGCTGGGGTAGGGGAGCTTTTTGGACCCTTACCAGATGAGATCGAGTCTCATTCTTGTTTGGTAGGGGCTCGAAAAGAGAACAACATCCCGACGGCTGAGCCCTCCTTGCCACCGGTAGCGCTTTGGACCACCGATCGCTCCCGCTTTCGCACATATCGCTCCCGTTTTCGCGCGTACGTTGATCTCAGCCCATGACACGACGCAGATGATGGTTTGCGTCATCGCCCTAGACAAACAATGCAGGATCTGTAAACTAGCCTGACAATCTTTGCTGGTCCGACCACGAAGGAGACAGGCTTCATGTCCGCTGTACCGATGCCGTCGAGTGAGAGCAGTGAGGCACCGACCCCCGCGAGTGCGATCCCTGCGGGGTCGATCCCCGAGGGGTCGAATCCCGAGGTGCTCAACCCCGCGCGGTGGCACGACCCCAAGCGCTATGCGTGGCTGCTGGGCCTGATCGTGCCGACGCTGCCGTTCCTGGCGTATGGCCTCGTGCAGGCGACGGGGCTGGGCATCTTCTGGTTCTACGGCCCGTTCCTGGTGTTCGTGATCTTCCCCCTGCTCGACCTGGCGATCGGGATGGACCCAACCAACCCCCCCGACAGCGTGATCAAGTGGCTGGAACAGGATCGCTACTACCGCTGGTGCACATACGCGTTCTTGCCGATCCAGTACGCGGGGCTGGTGTTCGCGTGCTGGCAGTGGTCGAGCGGCAAACTCTCGACGCTCGACGACATCGGGCTGATGCTGACCGTGGGCGTGGTGAGCGGGATCGCGATCAACACCGCGCACGAGCTCGGCCACAAGCGCGCGAGCGTGGAGCGGTGGCTGAGCAAGGTGGCGCTCGCGCAGAGCGCCTACGGGCACTTCTTCATCGAGCACAACCGCGGCCACCACGTGCGCGTGGCCACCCCCGAGGATCCCGCGAGCGCGCGCCTGGGGGAGAGCTTCTACGCCTTCCTGCCTCGCACCGTCGCCGGCAGCCTGAGCTCGGCGTGGGGGCTCGAGCGCACCCGCCTGGCGCGTGGCGGCCATTCGCCGTGGACGCCGCGCAACGACATCCTCGGCGCGTGGGCGATGACCGTCGTGCTGTTCGCCGTGCTCACCGCGATCTTCGGCGTGGTGGTGCTCCCCTACCTGATCGGGCAGGCGGTGCTCGGCTTCTGCCTGCTGGAGGTGGTCAACTACCTCGAGCACTACGGCCTGCGCCGGCAGCGGCGCGAGGACGGCCGCTATGAGCGCACCCAGCCGGAGCACAGCTGGAACAGCAACAGCGTGGCCTCCAACGTGCTGCTCTACCACCTGCAGCGCCACTCCGACCACCACGCCAACCCGATTCGCCGCTACCAGGCGTTGCGCCACGTCGAGCAGGCGCCGCAGCTGCCGACCGGGTATGCGGGGATGATCGTGCTCGCCGCCTTTCCCCCGCTGTGGCGACGGGTGATGGACCGGCGGCTGTTGGCGCACTACGAGGGCGACGTCTCGCTTGCCAACATCGCCCCGCGCAAGCGCCCGCGCATCCTTGCGCGCTACGGGGCGGCCCAATGACCCTGCTCGGCTCAGCCACCCGCGTTGGTGGCGGGGCAGGATGCCACGCCCCCCGCCGGATGGTGCGCAAGCGAACGCGCGCGGATGCTCCCCAAATGACACGCTCCCTCACGCCATGAGCCGCTGGCGGTGCCCCAGTTGCGGGTATACCTACGACGAGCGGCACGGCCACCCGCGCGAGGGCTTCCCGGCGGGCACGCCGTGGAGTGAGGTGCCCGACGATTGGGCCTGCCCCGACTGCGGCGTGCGCGACAAGGTGGACTTCGAGGAGGCGACCGGGGAGGTGGGGGGGTGAGTGCGCGCACGCCCTACGCGGTCGCCGCCCGCGAGCTGCTGCGCGACACGCTCCTCGACGCCGCCCGCGCCGAGCTCGAGCAGCGCGCCTGGAGCGAGGTGACGATGGCGGATGTCGCCGCTGCCGCGGGCGTCAGCCGGCAGACGCTCTACAAGGAGTTTGGCTCGCGCGATGAGTTCGCGCAGGCGTTCGTGCTGCGCGAGGCCGACGGCTTCATCGGCGCGGTGGAGGGCGCTTTGGACGCGCATCTGGATGACGCGCGCGCGGCGCTCACCGCGGCGTTCGGGCTGTTCCTCACGGCCGCCGCCGAGGACCCGCTGATTCGCGCCGCGATCCGCGGCGGGGGGGAGATGCTGCCGTTTGTCACCACCCAGGGCCAGACGCTGGTGGAGGGCGCCGCCGAGCGTCTGCGCTGGGCGATCGCGGCGCGCTGGCCGCAGGCGGCAGAACACGACGTGGCGCTGCTGGCGGAGTGCGTGGTGCGACTCGCGATCTCCTACGCGGTGCTGCCGGTCGCCCCGGCTGGGATGACCGCCTCCTCGATCGGCGAGCTTTTGGGGCCGTTCATCGACCGCGCGCTCCAGCTTGACGGGATGGACGTCAGCCCCGCAGCTGCGCCCGCTTGACCTTGCCGCTCGCGGTCTTCGGCAGCTCAGCGGCGAAGTCGACGATGCGGGGGTACTTGTAGGGGGCGGTGAGCTGCTTGACATGCTCCTGCAGCTCGCCTGCCAGCTGCGGCGATGGGATGTGGCCGGGGCGCAGTACCACCACCGCGCGCACCACCGCGCCGCGCTCCTCGTCGGGGGCCGACACCGCCGCGGCCTCCGCGACCGCTGGGTGGGCGATGAGCGCCGACTCGACCTCGAAGGGGCCGATGCGGTATCCCGCCGAGACGATCACGTCGTCGGTGCGGCCCTCGAAGTAGAGGTAGCCCTCCGCGTCTCTGCGCACGCGATCCCCCGTGTGCCACGGTGGGCCGGCGCCGCGGTCCTCGACCTTCCAGCCCGATCGCCCCGCCGTTTGGTCTGCCCGCCGGTTTGCGGGCGCAGGCTCGCGTCCCACGCCCTCGTCGAGGTAGCCGAGGAAGAACGTCGGCACGCTCGAAGGGTCGGCCACCAACTCGCCGTCCACCACATCCAGTCCCACTCCCGGCAACGCGAGCCCCATCGACCCGGGGCGGGGCTCCTCGCCCAGCGGCATCCCGGTTAGCTGCCCGGTCTCGGTTTGCCCATACCCGTCGCGGATGCCGAGGCCGGTCGCCTCCCGCCAGGCGCGCAGCACCTCGGGATTCAGCGCCTCCCCGGCGGCGACCATCCCGCGCAGATCGGGCAGCGGCGCGAGCGTGGCGCGCTTGGCGATCACGCGGTACTCGGTCGGCGCCATGCACAGCACGTTGACTTGCTCCCGCGCCAGCAGCTCAAGGCGCTCGGCGGGGTCGAAGCGCGCGTCGTGCAGCAGCGCGCTTGCGCCCGACAGCCAGGGGGCGATGAAGACGTTGCGCGCCGACTTCGACCACCCCGAGGCCGCGGTGCACCACACCAGCTCTCCGGCCCGCGCCCCCAGCCAGTGGTCGGCTTGCAGCCGCTGGCCGAGCAGGTAGCGCTGGCCGTGCAGCACCGCCTTGGGCTCCCCCGCGGTGCCGCTGGTGAACGTGATCAGGCACGGCTCCTCGGGCGCCAACTCGGCGACGGGCGCTGGTTGGGCGTCGAAAAGAGAGTCGTTCGGCACCAGCACCACGTCGATATTGCCGCTTTGTCCCAGCGCAGCCTCCAGCTCCTCCCGGTTGCGCTCGTCGGCGAGCACCACCCGTGGCCGCGCGACCGCGAGCCGCAGGCGCAGGTCCTTGGCGCGCAGCTGCTCGGTGCAGGGCAGCACCACGGCGCCGAGGCGAAAGCAGGCGCACATCGTGAGCACCCACTCGGGGCGGTTGCCGATCAATGTCATCACCACGTCTCCCCGTCCCACGCCGCGGCGGGCGAGCGCGCCGGCGAGGCGGGCGCTGTGGTTGGAGACCTCGCCGAAGCTCCACTCCCGACGCGCACCGTCACGCGCCAGCTCCACCAGCGCCAGCTGGGAGGGGGGCAGGCGGTCGAGGATGTCCCGCGCGAAGTTCACGCCGGTATTCTCCCTGTACACGCCGACCCCCGACACCTGGAGCGCTCGAGACATGGCTGTAGCCCCCTCGCCGTACACGGAGAAGACCGACGAGCAGAAGGCGATCACCGAGATGGTGAGGCAGTTTGCCGACGAGCAGATCATCCCCAACGCCGAGCACTACGACCACGAGGACTCCTTCCCGGAGCCGATCGTGGAGCAGATGAAGGAGCTGGGGCTGTTTGGCGTGACGATCCCCGAGGAGTACGGCGGGATGGGGCTGGACCTGACGACCTACGCGATGATCGTCGAGGAGCTCTCGCGTGGCTGGATCTCGATCTCGGGCGTGGTCAACACGCACTTCATCGGCAGCTACCTGCTGATGCACTTCGGCAGCGAGGAGCAGAAGCAGAAGTACCTGCCGCGCATGGCCACCGGTGAGATCCGCGCCGCCTTCTCGCTGTCCGAGCCCGAGCTGGGCAGCGATGTGCAGGCGATCAAGACCTCCGCCCGCAAGCAGGACGACGGCACGTATGAGATCAACGGGCAGAAGATGTGGGTGACCAACGGGCTGCTCTCCTCGCTCGTGTTCACGCTCGTGAAGACCGACCCCGACGCCGACCCCCGCTACAGGGGGATGACCTGCTTCATCTGCGAGAAACAGCCGGGCGTGGAGCAGAACACCGGCGCGCTCGCCGGCTTCAACGTGCCACCGAAGATCAAAAAGATGGGCTACAAGGGCGTGGAGTCGACCGAGCTGGTGTTCGACGGGTATCGCGCTCCGGCGGAGAACATCCTCGGCGGCGAGGCGGAGGGCCTGAACAAGGGCTTCGTGCAGATGATGGACGCGCTGGACCTCGGTCGCGTCAACGTCGCCGCCCGCGGCGTCGGCCTCGCCCAGCGCGCGCTGGAGCTGGCGCTCAAATACAGCCAGGAGCGAAAGACCTTCGGTAAGCCGATAGCAGAGCACCAGGCGATCCAGTTCAAGCTCGCCGACATGGCCACCCAGGTGGACGCCGCCCGTCTGCTGGTGCTGCGCGCCGCGCGCATGAAGGACGCGGGCGAGCGCTCCGATCTGGAGGCGGGGATGGCCAAGCTGTTTGCCTCCGAGGCGGGGCGCTTCTGCGCGGAGGAGTGCCTGCGCATCCACGGCGGCTATGGCTACTCCAAGGAGTACGAGATCGAGCGCATCTACCGCGACGCCCCGCTGCTGTTGATCGGCGAGGGCACCTCGGAGATCCAGCGGATGGTGATCGGCCGCAAGCTGCTGCAGCGCCATAAGCTGTAGAAGAGCCGATATTTGGTCTTCTGTAGGCTATCCGTAAGCGGGAGCGGACAGGAGGGTATGTATGGCAGAAGACGCCAAGGGGTTGATTGAACTCGCGGTGCGCAGGTTCATCCGCGAGGTGCCGGCGCTGGAGCCGATCAAGCTGGTCGTCGGCGTGGAACTGAGAGGGCGCGGCGACGTGCAGCACTTCCGGCTGGAGATGCCCGAGATCAAAGTGACGAAGGGCCCCGCCGGCGACGCGCGCCTGCGCGTGGACATGCGCCGCGAGTTCTTCAACGTGATGGCGCGTGAAGCAAAAGTGGCCGACTGGATCGAGGCGTTTACCTACGGCCAGGCAAAGGCCTCCGGCCCGGAGCAGTTCCTGAAGCTGATCACCAACGTGGTCGACCGCCAGCAGGAGCGCCTTCGCACCCGCCGCGCCCGTCAGTGATACGACAGGATCTGGTCGGCCAGGAACACGATCGAGGCGACCAGGAAGAAGCACATGACGATCAGGGAGATGTTTTCGTTCATGGCGTCCCCTTACGATAGTGGATGGCGCTCTCGGGGTCTACGCCTAAGCGAGTAGAGCACCGTCGTCGTACAGCTTGATCACCTTCACCGGCTGACCCGAGTCCGATCCACCACCCGCGGCGTCGAGACAGAGACGGCAGAGCACACACTCGTCGAGGTTGTCCGCCACGATCTCGACACCGCCGTCGGTGGCCGCAAAGATGTTGACCGGGCAGACCTCGGCGAGCTTGGCGGCGAGCGCCGCGTCGGAGGCAACGGAGTCATCCACCTCGACCGCGATGAAGATCCCGTCCCGCCTCATGTCGCGCTCCCCGCGTCCGCGTCCGCGCCACCGCCCGCCCGCTCGGCGATCTTGGCCTTGACAAGGTCGGGGATCTCGTCGATCCGCTGCACCACGGGGATGCCAGCCGCCTCCAGGCGCGCGATCTTCTCCGTGGCGCTGTCCTCCTTGCCCTCGACGATCGTGCCGGCGTGCCCGAAGGACATGCCCTGCATCTCCTCGTCGTCCATGAACTTGCCGGCCATGAAGGCGACGATCGGCAGGCGCGAGTTGTGGTCCTTGACCCACTGCGCCAGCTGCGCCTCCATGCGCCCGCCGGGCTCGGTGTAGATCACGATCGCCTCGGTCTGCGGATCGGCCTCGAAGTAGGGCATCAGCTCTGCGTAGGTGGAGCCGATGATCGCATCGCCGCCGATCGACACCGCCGTGGAGACCCCGAGCCCCGCGGCAGTCAGCGTGGAGGAGATCTCGGTGGTCATGCCGCCGGAGCGGCTCATCACGCCGACCGCGCCGGGCTGGTAGGCGACGGCGGCGTTGCGCGCCGGCCCGCCAATGCCGCCCATCTTGGCGACGCCCGGGACGATCACGCCGAGGCAGTTGGGGCCGATGATCCGCGCGCCCTTGGCGTCGGCCAGCTCGACCATCATCGCGACGTCGCGGCGCGGGATCCGCTCGGTGACGATCACGATCGTCTTGATGCCGGCGTGCAGCGCCTCGAACACGGCGTCGCGCGTGCCCGCGGGCGGCACGGTGACGACCGAGCCGTCGGGCACGACGCCGCCGTTGTGCGCGACGACCTGCTCGACGGTGTCGAACACCGGCACGCCATGCACCTCGCGGCCCTTGCGGCCGGGGGTCACGCCGCCGACGATCTTCGAGCCGTAGTCCAGGCACTCGCGCGTGAGGTTGACGGCCTCGCGCCCGGTGATGCCCTGGATGATGAACGTGGTGTCCTGGTTGATGAGGATGCTCATGGCAGTGAGGGAACGGGGGAGGGGGGATCGTCCACGCGCCGGGCTGGGGGAACAGCCGCTTGGGGGCGGGGCATCCTACCCCGCCACGAACGTGTGCTCATGCGGCCGCCCCTTGAATCTTCGCGACCGCCCGACCGGCGGCCTCCCACAGCGAGACGGAGCGGTCGCAGTACTCGATCCCGTAGCGGTCGAGGATTTTGAAGCCCTCCTCCTCCCACGCGCCGGGGATGCGGAAGATCGCGATCGTCTCGCCGGGGTCGCGCCCGAGCTCCAAGCAGGCCTTGATCACGCCGCGCGCGACGATGTCCACGCGGGTGTTGGAGACGATCGACATCATCACCGCGATCTTCTCCACGCCGTCTTTCTGAAGAACCTCCTTGGCCAGGCCGCAGGCCTTGGCGACGGAGGGATTGCCTCCTATCTCGGAGTAGTTGGCGGGCCTGCCGCCCTGCTGGCGCACGGCGTCGGTGAGCGTGAGCGAGCCGCCCCCCGCGCCGATCACGAGGCCGATGTTGCCGCTGAAGCCGGTGTCCTTGCCCTGGATCACGCCGCGGTGGTCGGCGGCGTCGATCGCCTTGACGGCCTCTTCGAACGCGGTTGGGGTGTGGTCCTCGCGGGTGCCCTCCTCCGCGCGGATGCCCAGTGCCTGCAGCAGGCCCTTCTGGCGGGGCATGCCCTCGTTCTCCATCTCCATGTGCGCATCGAGCGCGACGAACGAGCCGTCCCGCAACTGCGCCAGCGGGTTGATCTCGGCGAGCGTCATGTCGTTCTCGAGGAACAGCTGGGCGAGGCGAGCGAGGACGGGGGTGGCGCGCTGCAGCGCCTTGCCGGTGACGCCGGCGGCGGCGATCACCTGCTTGGCCTGGAAGTCCGAGAACGGCGCGATCGTGGAGAAGTGGCCGCGGCCGACATGGTCGGGGTGCTCCTCGGCGACCTGCTCGATGTCGATCCCGCCCATGTCGCTGAACAGCATCAGCGGCTTCTTCGCGGTGCCATCCCACACGACGCCCGCGTAGTACTCCTGCTCGACCTCCGCCTTGGGATCGACCAGCACCCCCCGCGGCATGTGCCCGTTGATCTCAAGCGCGAGGATGTCGCGCGCGTGAGCTTCGGCCTCGGCGGGCGTGTCGGCGAACTTGACCCCCCCAGCCTTCATCCGCCCCCCGGTGAGCACCTGCGACTTGATCACTGTGGACCCCCCGATCCGCTCGGCGATCTGGCGCGCCTGCGCGGGGTCGGTTGTAAAGCCGTAGTCGGTGACGGGGATGCCGGCGCGCTTGACGATCTCGCGCGCCTCGAACTCGAAGAACCTCATCGCGGGTTTGGCTGGGCCGGGAGCATGACGGGCGCGAACCCTACCGAACCGACGCGAGACGCGACCTCGCGCGCAGCGCCCTAGCTATCCCGCGGGGATGACCGGTACGTCGTATGGGGCGAAATTCCGGTCGGCGGTGACGATCGTCAATCCTTCGTTGCGGGCCTGCGAGATCAAGAGCCGATCGAAAGGATCACGGTGGTGGAGCGGCAGATCAGCGACCGCCAGGCCTTGCTCGGGCGTCAAGCCGAGAGTCCGTATTCCCCCCTCGGCGAGCAGGTCATCGTCGACCTCGCGCCGATCGGCGAGCTTGCCTACGGCGATCTTGATCCCGATCTCCGCAAACGAC
>Ga0187855_10002260_pt1 | contig 14647 bp, 10 predicted proteins | sample June2016WEW_8_10_2_FD_132969 | JGI IMG/M metagenome (GOLD analysis project Ga0187855, IMG submission 132969) | Peatland microbial communities from SPRUCE experiment site at the Marcell Experimental Forest, Minnesota, USA - June2016WEW_8_10 | ecosystem: Environmental > Terrestrial > Soil >...
GCCGCCGTTGTGGCGCGCGTAGAGCCAGTTGAAGATGAACGTGCGCGCGCTGCCGATATGGAGAAAGCCCGTGGGAGACGGCGCGAAGCGAACTCGTAGCATGGAAAAGCCCAGTATAACAAGCGGTCTGCGCGCCTCGGGATATATGATAAAGGGATGCCTTTGCTGCGCCTGATCGCCGAGGGAGTTGGGCCGTTTGAGCGGCTCGATGTGGACCTGTCGGATGGCAAGGGGAACCCGCATCTGGGGCCGCACATTTTCGCGGGGGTGAATGGGTCGGGGAAGTCGACCGTGTTGCGGACGCTGGCGTGGGTGATGGATATTGGTGCCTCTGGCTTCCCGCATGAGGATTGGCAGCATCTATTGGACGGCCATCCACACTCCCGTGCCTTGGCGGTGATACAGTCGCAAGGAGCGCCAGTCCTCATCTTCGCGTGCTCGCTAGGCAACGAGAACTATCTGAAGTCCCAGCCGTGGATCGAGCACGAGCTCCGCGATTGGTGTCTCAATACGCAAGGATTCTCTCCCAGTAACGAGGCCAGCGTATCAGGGAGACGGACGTCGCTTCAGCACTGGGTTTCCAACTATTCGCCTGAGGCGAACGCAACGTGGTCTTCTTTTGCATCGTCCGGAGCGACTGGGTTGCGAATGCCGGTGTCCAACCATGCCGCCTATTCGCCGTCCCGGTCGCTAAGATTCTTGAAGAGTCCGGATTTGACCAGAGCACTCTCACGTCCCAATGAACAGTCTTTGGCTTTTGAGATGGCGGTTCAGAACGAGTCGGTTCAAGCTTGGTTGTTAGGCCTGTACAGCAAGCGGGCTATCGCGCGAGACCGGCACCAGTCAGGCGACCAATATGCGCGCTCGCTCGACCGCTTCGAAAATGCCTTGCGGCTGCTCTACGGCAAGGACGTTTCCTTTGATGTTGAGCTCGAACCGAGTTTCCAGCCGCGTCTAAAAGCATTCGGCCGCAGTTTGGACTTTTCCCAGTTGCCTGACGGCGTGCGGAGCACCGTGGGCTGGATAGCAGACTTCATGATGAGACAAGACCTTGTTAAGTGGGATGCCACGCTCGGAGGCAGGCGGCCGGGCATCCTACTCCTTGACGAGGTTGACGCGCACTTACACCCTCTCTGGCAACGCAAGCTTTTGCCCGCCATGCGAGAGGCGCTCCCGGATGTGCAGATCCTTGTAACTTCACATTCGCCCTTCGTTATTTCCTCTTGCCCCGGTTCTCGCGTACACGTTCTCGAACTTGATGCAAAGGGGCGCGCCTATGCGCGGCCACCGGTCGACTCCCCGATCGGAGAGTCCGTCACAACCACGCTGAAGGAAATCTTCGGAGTAGACAGCCGCTTCGACGTTCTGACGGAACGCGAATTGGACGAGTGGAACACCTTGAAGAGGGCTGAATCTGCCGGATCGTTATCGGCGTCGGATAGGTCGCGTCTTGAAGAGCTGACCGTTACCCTCGCCGAGAGAAGCGAGGAGCTTCGATCTATCGTAGCGTCGCCGCGGACCATTTCCGAGAGTGTACTGCGTTCGTTGACTGGAAACGGACCCAAACCGCATCCGGTCAAGCGGCGCAAGCGCGCGTAGCCGGGCATGATTCACACACCACGCACGGCGGCGCCGCCAGAACTTGTCAGACACGGCAAGAGATGGACGTCGCGGTTCCAGGCCATCGTGAGTGGTTCCGCGAAAGGTGATTGGGCGACCCCGTCGGCGAGGAGATATCTGAGCGTTGCCCTCCGCGATCTGGCTCACGGAAAGTGCGTGTAACTGCGAGGGCGCCTTGGGGGTGACCGCATACCTGGAAGTCGACCACTACGTGGCGAAGACGGTCACTCTTGAGTTGGCTTTCGAGTGGACCAATCTGTTGCCTGCTTGCCGGATATGCAACAACGCCAAGGGCGGTCGGGACCACAATGGCGCGCTCTTGAAGACGGACGCAGAGGATCCCGAGCCGTACTTCTGGATTCACCCGGATACCGGCGAGCTTGAACCCCATCCCAAGCTTGATGAGGCGCAGGCTCGTCGCGCCAACGAGACCATCCGCTTGTGCAACTTGCAACGGCCGGCGCTGTGCACCAAGCGAGTGGAAATGATGATGAGAGTGCTCCGCTGGCTATCCAGCGCCGACGCGACCACATGGGAGGAGCTTTTGAGTCCCAGCCTGGAGCACAAGTTCGTGCTGCGCCACGTCCTTGAAACCCGCAATAAGCACGAGCTCGCGGAATTAGACCGAGCGCGATTCAGGAGCGCACACGCGGGCAATTGAACGAATGCTAGAATGCGCAAAGCGAAACTGCTTTCATCGTTATGGCAATCGCACCTTCGCCTCCTCTGGCTGCCACGCCCGTCCGTAAGCGGCGCCCCATCGCCCTCACCCTGCTTATCGCCTTCGTGTGCCTGTTCGGCCTGGATGCGCTCCTGTTTCGCACGCGTCTTTACATGTCGATCCTGGAACCGGATTCCTCCGCCGGACTCCTGGAGCTGATCCTACGGCGGGAAAAGGCCGCGCAGCGCACAGCGGGGGACAATCTGGTGGTGACTCTGGGCAATTCGCGCATGGGCTTCATGCCCAGAATCGTCGACCAACGGCCGCAACAGACGGGCTATGCCTTCCGGACCGCCGGCGTGGCCGGCAGCGATCCGCGCTCCTGGTATTACTTACTGCGCGACCTCGATCCCACCGCGCGGCGATATCGCGCGATTGTATTTGGAGTCGACGATTACGACGATGAGGACCGCCTGTTCACCCCGGATGACGATATTCGCGCGCTGCATTATTGCATCGCCAGGCTTCGGTGGACCGATACCATCGACTTCGCCCTATCGTTTCACAGCCGCGAGGTCCAATGGGAGGCCTTTCGCGGCGCCCTGCTGAAAGGCATCGCGCTGCAGAGCGACATTCAGGCGTTCCTTGCGCATCCTCTGAAGCGCATCGCCTACGTTCGACTCTGCCATCAAGGCTGGGCCGGCTGGACCTACAACTTTGTTGAATCGTCCAGCAGTATGGCCGGCCTGCAGATCGATTGGCCTACTCTTACCGCGACTTACCCTCCCGGAATGACTGAGGTGCAGAAGGATACCGTGCACAACTGGCTCTTAGCCCGGCCGGCCCCCCAGACCGGACGCGTGGCCCAATACTTTCGCACCTGGCTGGGGCGCACCGCCGACCGCTATCGCACGTCGCGCACGAAAATCGTCTTCATCCGTCTGCCGCGCGGTCCGATACCGCGCCCGGACAACCTGGTGAAGAAACGCAGCAGCAGTATTCGGGAGTTGGCGGCACGCCCTAACGTGATCCTGGCGGACGAACACCTTTTCGATAGCCTGGAGCATCCCGAGTTCTTCAAGGACGCGATGCACATGAACCGCGATGGACTGGACCGGTTCTCGCCGATGCTGGCGGACGAGGTTGCGCGCATACTGGGCCCGCCAGGAGCTCCGGCCGCGAAGTGATTTGACCCATGCTCTTCAACACCGCCCATTTCTTCTTGTTCCTGGCCGTGGTGCTGGCGCTGTTTTACTCCAGCCCGCGCGTACTGCGCAGGTATATTCTGCTGGCCGCCAGTTATTTCTTTTACGGAAGCTGGAATTACAGGTTCATTCCGCTGCTGTTGACTTTGACGGTAATCGATTTCACGGCCGGTATCTGGCTGGAGAAAGTCGCGCCAGGACCGCGGCGGAAAACGGTCCTGACGCTGAGCCTGTGCGCGAACCTCGGCTTTCTGGGCTTCTTCAAGTTCTACAATTTCATGGGCAGCAACCTGGCATGGGTGCTGGACAAACCCGCGAATGCGTTTTTCCTGAACATAGTCCTGCCCCTGGGCATCAGTTTCCACACTTTTCAAAGCATGTCTTACGTGGTGGATGTGTATCGCGGCGAGCAGCAGGCGGTACACGATCCCATCGACTATGCCCTGTTCATCTGCTTCTTCCCGCAACTGGTGGCGGGACCCATTGTGCGCGCGCGCAATTTCTTTCAAGATCTTTGGCACTGGCAGGCACCCTCATCCGAAGATGTTTCGCGCGGAGTCCTGCTGATTACGCTGGGCCTTACCAAGAAGATGGCGTTCGCAGACCAGTTCGCCAAAGTAGCCAACGAGTATTTCAAGAACGTGTCCGCTAATCCCGGCTGGTTAAGCGCCTGGAGCGGAGTTGTAGCTTTCGGAATGCAGATCTACTTCGATTTTTCGGGCTATACCGACATGGCCATCGGCATGGCGAAGCTGCTGGGCTTCCACTTCCCCGTGAACTTCCGCCGCCCTTATCTGGCGGCGAGTATCACCGACTTCTGGCGGCGGTGGCACATCTCGCTATCCACCTGGCTGCGCGACTATCTGTACATCTCACTGGGCGGCAACCGGCACGGACGCTGGATGACCTACCGCAATTTGATGCTCACCATGCTGCTGGGCGGGCTTTGGCACGGCGCAAGTTGGAACTTCGCGATCTGGGGCGCCTACCATGGCGCGCTGCTCAGCCTGGAGCGCGTCTTTCGCGGCAACCGGCCGGTGCGCGATGATTGGAACTGGTTCTACCCGTTGAAGGCGCTGCTCACCTTCGCCCTGGTCATGATCGGTTGGGTTTTCTTCCGTGCGGCCGACCTGCCGCAAAGTTTGCAGGTTCTGCGTCAGATGTTTCGCGGGCATGGACACCTGCTGCTCGCCAATTGGCACCTAGAACTAATGCTGATTGCGCTGGTGCTGGCGGTGGTGGAGGAAAAGTACGATGGATTTGAGCGTGTGCTCAAGGCGCCCATGCTGGCCTACGCTTCCGCGCTGGCCCTGATGTTCTTCTGCATTGAGGTCTTCGGAGTCATCGACGCCTCGATTCCATTCGTGTATTTCCAGTTCTGATATGCAGCCGCCGGAATATGTCGCCGTTTTTCAGATTTCCAGGCACTCACTGGACTGGCTGATTGCCTGCGCCAGTCTGATACCGCTCGTGATCGGGATTGCCCTTATTATCGGCAAACGTCGCTTTCGGTGGTCGCGGCTTAGTTGGCTGTTCTCCATCTTTTTCTGCGTGTTCGGATTTTGTTGTGCCTTGATAGTCTGCGGATCCGTTATAGACGCCAGCCGCTCCAAGGCATTCACCGCGTTTCAAATTGGTGACTATTCGATCGTGGAAGGGGTTGTCACCGACTTTCACCCTATGCCTTATGCGGGCCACGACGAAGAGTGCTTCTCCGTCCGTACCCTACGCTTTTGTTACTCCGATTACGTCGAAAACCAAGGTTTTCACAACGCCGCCTCCCACGGCGGTCCCGTTCGCAACGGACTTCGCGTGCGCCTCGCTTACTCCGGCGACATCATCCTGCGTCTGGAAGTCGCCAAAGGTCAGGCACTCAGTGCATCCGAGTCAAAGGAGGCGGTTGAGTCCGCGAAAAGGCAATGGGAAATCGGCACTGAGAACAAGCCAATTCAACAGCGCGTCAGGACCGCCTTTCTTTTCAGCACTGTGTGTCTCACGCTGTGGTGGAACCTGCAATGGCGGCTGGCCATGCGTTTTTGGGTGCGGCCTCCGAATCGGCCCATTACCCAGTACGGTTTTCGGATTTTCTTTGGTTTGACTTTGATTGGAGCAGTCATTGAGTTTATAGAGCAACTGCGCCGGCATCCACTGACGCGGCAGAGTCTTGAGGCGACCGCGGCAACCGCCGCGATCATGTGTTGCGTAGTGGGTTCGCCGATTGCTCTCGTGCTTTGGGTGGGTGGGCGGCGTGATCGCCCACAAATATAAGGGGGATTTCATGAGAATCACCGCCATCGACACCTACATCGCCGGCAATCCATGGAAGAACTGGGTATTCGCCAAGGTTTCCACGGACGAAGGCATCCATGGTGTCGGCGAAGGCACGGTGAACAACTTCGGAAAGACCGTGGAAGCGGCCATACACGAGTTGAAGCCGTTCGTGATCGGGATGGACCCGTTCCAGGTGGAGATCATTTCGCAGCGCTTGATCCGCGATGTGTACACGGATGGCGCGCAGATCCACATGTGCGCCGTGGCGGCCATCGAGATCGCGCTGTGGGACATCATCGGCAAGGCCTGCAATCAACCCATCTACAATTTGTGGGGCGGGCAGTGCCACGAGAAGCTGCGCGCGTACGCGAACGGCTGGTATCGCGGCCCGCGGATGCCGGAGAGCTTCGGCGCGAAAGCCAAACTGGTTGCCGCACGCGGATACACGGCGCTGAAGTTCGATCCGTTCGGCGCAAGCTGGCGGTACCTTTCACGCTACGATTTCGACCTGGCGGTGGACATCATCCGCGCCGTGCGCGACGCCGTAGGGCCGGCCGTGGATCTGCTGATCGAGGGGCACTGCCGCTTCAACGTGGCGACCGCCGTGGAGTTCGCCGAAGCCATCCATCAATTCCGGCCCACGTGGTTCGAAGAGCCTGTGCCGCACACCAACATTCCAGCCATGGTGGAAGTGGCGCGGCGCAGTCCGGTGCCCATCGCCACGGGTGAGAGCCTTTCGACGAAACAGCAGTTCGCGGAACTGCTGAAGCACGAGGTCGTGGATATTCTGCAGCCGGAGCCGCTGAACCTGGGCGGGCTATTCGCCGCCCGCAAAATCGCGGACATGGTGGACGCGCACTTTGGCGTAATCGCGCCGCACAGCGCGCAGGGGCCGGTTTGCTCAGCGGCGTGCGTGCAGCTCAACGCTTCGATTCCCAATTTCTTTATTCACGAACTGTTCGACGAGTTCAACGAGCCCTGGGAGCGGGAGATCGTCACCCATCCCGTGCACCAGGTCGATGGCTACATCGCAGTGTCCGGCCGGCCGGGGCTGGGTATCGACCTGAACATCGAGGAGATCCTGAAACATCCTTACCAGCAGGAGAACTATCTGCCGCTGTTCAAGCCGGGTTGGGAGAGGCGGGAACGGCAGACGGAATCTGCGCCGGGCACAGACGAGTGAAGTGCGGGCAGGAGCGGCAGTGCTCGCCCTCCCGCAGCGGAAACTGCACGCGCTCCTGCGCGTCGCGGAATTCGCGCACGGCGGCTTCGGGCGAGTCGAACAGCGATGGCCGCAGATCGATAGGCACAGCGGCGTTAGGCCGCAGGAAATAGACGTAAGCTTCATCCGGCGCGCGGCCGTTGACACGTTCCAGCGCCAGTGCATAGAGACGCAACTGCAGCGCGTACCGTTCGGCGCGGGCGGGCGCATCCGCGGCATTGACCTGATCGGTCTTGTAATCCACCAGCACGGTTCTGCCGCGGTCTTCAAACCATAGGTCGATCTGGCCGCGTAATACCAGGTTTTCGATCTCCATCAGGAAATCGAATTCGCGCTCGCAGGTGGCGGCCGCGGCGGCACGGCGGCCGAGTGCGCTCTTGCGAAATAGGTCGGCCAGCTTAGCGGCTTCCGGGTCCGGCGATTCCACGGATGCACCCGCCAACAGGGCGTGTACTTGCATTCCGAATAGATCGGCCGGCGGCTTGGCGGCCTTAGATGCCGCTGCAGGCTGCGAGCCTGCCCCGCCAGTGGCATCGAACCCCAGGTAGCGCGACAGGTAGTAGCGGCGCGGGCAATCGGCGAACATTGCGACGGAGGTCACATTGGCTTGCGAGTCATGCTGCCCGGTGAGAATAGGCCGTTGCAGCACCTGAACAGAGACAACCGCCTCGTCTTGCGCGTGCGGCGCCGGCCTCGCGGGTGTTTTGTCAACAGAGCGCGCTCCCAAACGGTCAGCCACTATGGCCGCCCAGTTCTGTTTCTTTCCCGAATACGACATCACCAGGTGCTCTTCGGCGCGGGTCATGGCGACGTAAAGGAGCCGGTTGCCCTCTTCTTTTTCCAGTTGCTTGAGTTCCTGCCGGATAGCATGCTGAAAGGCGTCGTCTTTATCGTCGCCGCCGCACGGATGATGCCAGCGCGCCCCCAGCCCGATGCGCGGCGAAAACGCAATCGCGCCGGGGTTTGCGTCGACGCCTTTTTGCAGGGCCGCCAGAAAGACCACCGGAAACTCCAGTCCTTTGGCCGCGTGAACGGTCATGACCTTCACGGCGTCGGCCGAATCTTCCGGTGGCGCGTCGGGCTCGCGCGGCTTGGACTCCCGCAAGATCTCGGTTTCCTCACCGACTTCCGCGAGTGTTTGCCGCGCACTGGCTGCGCGCGCCTGCGCCAGGAATTTCTCGATATTCGCCGCGCCGCGCGGGCCTGCGGGGCACTGATAGCCACACTCGTCGATAGCCCGCAGCAGCAACTGGTCGATGGACACGTAATCCCGCGTCGCGCGCCACCGCGCCAATCGATCGAGAAACGTGGCGCACGCACTCGTGCGTGCCAGGTCGAGACTCGTCCCGACACCCTTCTGCGTCGCAAACAGGCGCAACAAATCCTCGTCGGACGCCCCCACGAAGGGCGACCGCAGCAGGGCCGCCATGCTGATTTCGTCCAGTGGATTCGCCAACACCCGCAGCAAATGCATCAAGTCGACGATCTCGCGCGTTTCGTAGAAGCCTTTCCCGCGATTGACCAGATACGGAATTCCGACATCGTCGAAGGCGCGCGTGAACTCGTCGAGCACCTCGGAATTGCGCACCAGCACGGCGAAATCCCCGAACTCGGCAGTGCGGTTGCGGAACTGCATTTTGCCTTCGAGTTCCAATATGCGTGCGGCCACCCACTGCGCCTCCAACTCGGGCGTAGCCGCCGCGATCACTTCGACGGGAGCCTCGGCCTTGCGCGGAAACGTTTTGCCCGGGATCAGGGGCCTGTCCTCAACTCCTTCGGCGCTGTTGGCGACAGCCTCCACTGCCCGCAGAATCTCGGGGCGGCTGCGGAAGTTCTCGACCAATTGCACCAGCCGCTTCCCGTCCCGTTCGACGATGTCGCGATACCCGCGAAAAACGCCCGGCTCGGCGTGGCGAAAACCATAGATCGACTGGTTGATGTCACCCACCGCGTAGAATTGGTCCGGCCTACGAATCAACTCCAACAGCCTGGACTGCCGGCCGTTAGTATCCTGATATTCGTCCATCAGCACCCGCTCGAACTGGTTTTGCAGGCGGCGCCGTACGTCCGCATGCCCTTCCAGCAAGCGCACAGTGTACTCTTCCAGATCGTCGTAATCTAGGCCGCCTAATTGGCGCTTGCGGGCGCGGTATGTATCGTCGAAGCGGGTGAACAGGTTCAAGATAGTGGCCCGAGGGGCCGAATAATACGCGGTAATCGATGCGCGCTCCAGCGTGGGCAGCAGGTTCTGTTTTAAATCGCGCAGCAAGTCGTATGCGCGGCCGCTTCGCTTGAGCTTCTGCAAATTGCATTCGAAGGACTCGATGGCGCGCAGCGTGGCTTCCGGACCTTCGGGCATGGCCGCTGCAATGCATTCGAGCGCGTTCTGCGCCTCCTGAAGGTAAGCCACGTGCGTGGCCTTCCAATCCCACGGAGGGCGCACTTTCCACGCTTCGTCGAGCGCCGCCCGGATATCTACGGCGGCGGGGACTGGGAAGTCGTGCAGTCCGGCGACCGTAACGCCCGCGGCGCGGATGGCGTCATACGCTTCCAGGATTTCCTTGCCCAAATCGCCCGCGCCGATCCCGCGGATCAAGGCTTGCGTGCGACCGGGATGCTCGTTAAGCATCGCGTCGAGCGCCGCATTGACGACGGCGAGTTGCTCGCGCAGCGATTCGCGCTCGTCCATCACATAGAACTCCGGATCGAGTCCCGCGAAAACCGCGTTCTCCCTCAGCACGCGGGCGCAAAACCCGTGTACCGTGGAAACGTAAGCGCGTTCCAGCTTGCCGCGAATCCCCGCGCGGCCGGCAAACGTGCGCGCCAGCCGGTCGCGTACGTTGTTCGCGGCCTTGTCGGTGAAGGTGATCGCCAGAATGCGTAGTGGATCCACACCGCTTTCGACCAGCCGCTCGAAGTGCGCCACCAGCACCGTCGTCTTACCGGAGCCCGGCCCCGCCACCACGCAGGTATCCCGTGGAGTCTCTTCGACGGCGACAGCTTCCAACTGCGTAGGCGTCAATCCCACGACGAAGCTCCTTCGGCGGGCGCGGATGCAAAGATTTCAAACCGGCAGACGTCGCGCAGCTCACAGAACCGGCAGTTATCCGGATCGGCGGGGTGCGGCTCCACGCGGCCCCCGCGGATCTCGCCCACTATGCGCAGCGTCGTCTCGATCTTTGGGGCTGGGTCGAACGGTATGCGGGGGGTTCGCGTAACGCCACCTTTGAAACCCCAATAAGACATGCCATCCGGACGCAATCCGAAAAATCGCTCCAGCGCCAACATGTAGAGCTGGGGCTGCAGCAGATTGCCGTTGGTCGCGAGGCTCTTCGTGTTCTGCGGGCCACTGTATTTATAGTCGATCACGCACGCGCCGTCCGTAGTGACATCGATACGGTCGATCCGCCCGCTGAGTTCCACGTCCGTCTCTAGCTTGTAGCGGAATTTTTGCTCCGTGCGTATTTCGCTTTCTGGCAACCAGTCAGGGTCTTCCACGAGCGCACGCAGATCGGTTAGCATACGCTGGCGGCAGGCCTCCGTGCGATAACCTGTGGGCACTCGCCGCTGGTCGCAAATGCGCGCGAAAACTGAGTCGAAGATTTCTTCGCGTTCCTGTTCTTCGAGCGGCCGCGGATTGGCGTGCAGTTCGGCCAACACGGCATGTACGATGGTGCCCTGCATCCGAAAGTCGAGCCGCTGTTCCGGCCGTAGCGGCGCTCGCTGCAAATGCAGGGTGTAGCGGCCAAAGAACTGAAACGGACATTGCAAATACGATTCGAGCGCGGTCGGCCGAAACGCCCGGTGCCGCAGCGCTAAGTGCTCCAGAAGATCGGGGCTGGCGATGACTGCCTGCGGCCGCGCTGCGCCGGCCTGGCTCCCCGGTTGCGGCAGCACGGATTTGCACGGGCTCTCGGCCGCCGCCACGCCATCGAGGAATAGCGACGGAAGATTCTGCTGCCCACGCGCGTCCGATTGCGGATAGCTGAGCGTCAGCAGTTCGGTGGCGCGGGTCATGGCCGAATCGTACAGGAACCGTTCTTCGGCTTCGAAGTCCGCCGCACTTCGCAGCCTGACGCCCGCCTGTTTCAACTGCGCGCGCGCCGCTTCGGGAAAGAACGGATCCTGCGTGTGGAATTTCGGGAATTGCTTTTCCACCAATCCGCAAACGAAAACGACCGGCAGCCGCCACTGCCGCGCCTCGTGCGCGCCCAGCACGTGCACCACGTTGCGGCGGCCGTCCTCGACGCGCAGGGGCGTCAGGCGCAACACTGATTTCGCCGCGCGCCAGAACTCGCTCAGTGGAACGGGACGCCCGCCCAGCGCGTCTGCCGCCTCGCTCATGGCGCCATCGAAGAGGTCCAGCACCGCCGCCTGGCTGCGCGCGATCGCCGCGGTTTCGTGGTTGCCGGGTTCTGGCCGCGGCGGCACGCACAGTTCGCGCAGAATTCTCAGCCGCGCCGCCCACTCAAACGGGGCAATTGCAAGCGTCCGCCACGCTTCCAACTTCTCGATCGACCTCAAAAGTTCGCTAACGGACGTCGCCGCGTCGCCGTGTCGCCGTGTCGCCGAGTCGGCAGCGATACTCTGCAACCCCGCGAGCCCGCGGTCCGGTATCCTCTCGCGCACCGCGAAATCGAATTCGTCGCACTCAATTCCCGGCGCCAGCCGGATGGCCGCCAGCGTTTTCGCGTGGTCCCATCCGCCGAGCAGCGCATCCACGATTCCTTCCAGGTAACGCACCAGCGCGTGTTTCGACACTTCCGCGTCGAAGAAAAACCGCGCGGGAATACCGAAGCGATCCAATGTCGCACGCAGGGTCGGCACATAGATCTCCGGGCTGCGCACGATCACCCCTATCTCGCGAAACAGCCGGCCCGCGGCAGCCTGCTCCAGGATGCGGCGCGCGATTTCCTCCGCCTCCCTTTCGATCGAGGGAGCCCGGCAGAGCTCGATGCGCGGTGGCGCCGGCTCCCACGCACACGTCTCTTCCACGAAGCCCATCGCCAGCAGCCGTTCACGGGTGGGTTCGGTGATCCCGGTGGTGGGCAGCGCGATCGTCACGTCCGCACGACGGCACATCGCGCCGATGACCGCCAACTCCGGATCGGGCAGCGCGTAGAATCCGTCCAGCCAGATAGTGTGTATCGCCGGAAGGCCCTGGCGCGCGATTTGTTCCGCGGCCCGCGCCATCCGCTGGGAGCGCGTCGCCAATCCCCGCCGAACGATTTCGCGGTCCACTTCGCGATAGACCTCCAGAAACGCCTCGCCCAGCGCCGCCGAACCGCCATGGCGCGCCATGCTCTGGGCCAGCCGTTCCGCGTCGCATCCCGCCGACGAAAGCTCCTCTATGGTGCGCGCCAGGGCCGCACAGAATCCATGCAACGTGACCACCTGCGCAAACTCGGGACGGTTCACACGGCTGGCGGCCTCTTCCACGATCAGATGAAGCAGCGGCTCGGACACCTGCGGCAGATCCGCGGCGAACGCATCCACGAAACGCGACAGTGTTTGGATCAGCCAGGGCCGAAAAACGAACCCCTCGCGCGCCACCTGGTTTTGCAGGTGCCGGGCCATGGTGGCGGTCGGAGTCAGCAGCCGCACACCGGGATCCCGCTGCCGCAAGGCATCGTGAAAACGCTCAAGAATGCGGGATGTCTTGCCCGATCCCGCCGGGCCGGTTAGCAGCATTGATTCCAGATTATCCCGCTTCGGCTAAACAATTCATGCGATATTTGGCTCGGCCAGGCACTAATCTGACACATGCCTCTAAAACCAAAACGTCGTAAGGCCGTCCCGGCCGGATCAGCCGTGGTTCCAATCTCAGCGATTGAAAAGCGAATCTATGTCATTCGAGGGCAAAAGGTCATGCTCGACCGCGATCTTGCCGAGCTCTACGGAGTGCGGACAATGGCACTCAAACAACAGGTGAAACGCAACACCAACCGGTTCCCTCGGGACTTTACGTTTCGCCTCTCGAAGCCAGAAGCGGAATCGTTGATATCACAAAATGTGATATCAACGCGCCGCAGTTTCAGTCGGGCCTTACCCAGCGCCTTCACTGAGCAAGGCGTAGCCATGCTGTCATCGGTGCTCAAAAGCGAGCGGGCCGCGCAGGTGAACGTCCTCATCATGCGCGCATTCATGCGCATGCGCGAGATGCTCGCGGGCCAAAAGGACCTGGTCAAGAAACTCGAGGAATTGGAAAAGAGATCCCAGACCCATGACATGGACATCAAGGCCATCTTCGACGCCTTGAAACGCCTGATTCCAGCTCCGGCGCCGGCGCACCGCCGGATCGGCTTCATCGCTGAAGGGCCGCGTAATCCGTCCGGGCCATTTCGTGCTATAAGGGGAACTTGAAAATCGTCGTCCGCAATCAGACCCGCAACACTGTTTTGGCCGATGCCGCGGAGGTCGCCGACACCAGCGAAAAGCGCCGTACGGGATTGCTCAAGCACGACCGGCTGGACCCCGGCCAGGGCCTATGGATTGTCCCCTGCGAATCGGTGCATAGCTTCTTTATGAAGTTCGCCATCGACCTGGTCTACCTGGATCGGAATAAGAAAGTGCGCAAGGTCCGTCACCGCATGGTCCCCTGGAGAATCTCCGCCTGCCTCACCGCGCATTCGATCCTGGAGTTGCCGGCCGGCGCGGTGGCAGCCAGCGGAACCGGGAAGGGAGATCAGTTGGAGATGATAGAGCAGGAGACGGAAGTCAGAAGTCAGAAGTCAGAATAAAAGCTGCCCGGCGTGCATGCTGACTTCTGTCTTCTGACTTCTGTCTACTTTCTTAGCTGCTTCCGATCAGAACGCCCGCCAGAAATACCAGCACGCCACCCACTACCACTTGAAGAGCGGCCGTGAGGAGCGGGCTATCCATATAGCGATGCCGGATGTAGCTGATGGATGCCAACTCGACCGCCACCACCAGCACCGCGGCGGTAAACGCAATGTGAAAATTCGGAAGCAGAAACGGCAGCGTATGCCCGATGCCGCCGGCAGTGGTCATCAGCCCGCAGACCAAGCCGCGCACCCAAGGATGCCCACGGCCGGTCAGCGATCCATCGTCGGAGAGCGCTTCGGCGAAGCCCATGGAGATGCCCGCGCCCACCGAGGCCGCCAGGCCGACCAGGAATGCGTCGTGGCTCTTCTGGGTGGCGAAGGCCGCCGCGAATAATGGAGCCAGGGTCGATACGGAACCATCCATCAGGCCGGCTAATCCGGGCTGCACGATCTGCAAAACGAAGAGGCGCCGGCTGGCGGCTTCCTCCTGTTCACGCACGTTCTCGGTAAGGTTCTGCTCCAGCGATTCCGCCGCCGCCTGGTGCTGGCGCTCGACCTCCGCCAGGTCGCCGAGCAGTTTCCGGGTGGATGCGTCGGTTATCCGCTCCTGGGCCTTCTCGTAGAACTGGCGGGTTTCCAGCTCCATGATTTCCGCCTGTTTGCGCACCACAGCGATACCCAGGGGGCGCACCAGCCAGACCGGGCGGCGGGTGATGAAGCCTCTCACATCCTGGCGGCGGATCAGGGGGATATGCTCGCCGAAACGCTGCCGGTACATTTCGATCAGTGCGCGGCGATGTCCGTTCTCCTGTTCCTGCATCTCCTGGAACATCTCCGCGGTGGCCGGATAGCTCTCGCGCAAGCCGTCCACGAAGTCGCCGTA
>Ga0187855_10002262_pt1 | contig 14642 bp, 9 predicted proteins | sample June2016WEW_8_10_2_FD_132969 | JGI IMG/M metagenome (GOLD analysis project Ga0187855, IMG submission 132969) | Peatland microbial communities from SPRUCE experiment site at the Marcell Experimental Forest, Minnesota, USA - June2016WEW_8_10 | ecosystem: Environmental > Terrestrial > Soil >...
AGCCTGCCGGCCAGCCTGGTAAGGCCGGATCGTAACAACTTTGCACCGCGCATCGGCTTAGCGTGGAAACCGTTTTCTAAAACCGTTGTTCGCGGCGGATATGGCATCAACTACAACACGGGCGCATATCAGGGCATCGCGCAGCAACTTGCTTTGCAGCCGCCGTTCGCGACGACGGCGACCAACATTCAGTCGGCGACTGGAGAGTTGACCCTGCAAAGCGGATTTCCGACGGCCACTGGTGTTACCAACAATTATGCGGTGAATCCGAATTACAGGCTGGGCTATGTACAGGTTCGTAATCTCGACGTCCAACAGCAGATTCGGCCCACCATCTTGTTGAATGTTGATTACACCGGGACCAAGGGAGCGAACCTCGACATTCTGGAAGCGCCGAATCGAACCCCGACCGGGCTTCGTATTCCACCAAGTGTTGAGCAGGTTGACGCCTTCACCTACGAGAGTTCCTTGGCCGATTCCGAGGCCAATGCGGGATCAGTACGACTGCGCAAGCGGTTGTCGAAAGGTTTCTCGATCGGTGGCATCTACACTTTTTCCAAGTCTCTGGATGACGCGTCCTCGATCGGCGCGGGAGCAACTTCGGGAGCGAACACTCCTGGATTGGGGGCGGGGGGAACGGGGGCGAGCGGCGGAGGCGGGAGTTCGGCCAGCGCAACCGGCGGCTCGTCGGCGGGTGCGTCCAACGTGGCGCAGAACCCTTTCAACCTGTCGGCGGAGCGCGGGCTCTCCAGTTTCAATCAGACGCATAAATTCACCGCCGACTATTTGCTCGAGCTACCCTTCGGTCAGGACAAGCGCTGGCTCACCGGGTATACTCCGTGGCGAGCCATTTTTGGCGACTGGCAGTGGAGCGGTGACTGGACGATCGCTTCCGGCCTGCCGTTTACGCCGCGGCTGCTGGGCGATATTAACGATGTGAACGCGGGAACGAATGGCACGCTGCGGCCGGATGTGGTTCCAGGGCAATCGGTGAGCCTGGCAGATCCTTCGATTCGAGAGTGGTTCAATACCGCCGCATTCGTTGCCCCTCCCTCCGGACAGTATGGCAATGCGCGGCGCAACAGCATCATCGGCCCGGGGACAAAAGCATTTGATATGGCATTTACAAAAATCATTCCCCTGAAGGAGTCGCGAATGCTGGAGTTCCGCGCGCAGTCCACCAACATCTTCAACATACCGACCTATTCTTCGATCGACACGAGCGTGACCTCGCCTACTTTTGGCCGGGTTACGGCAGTCGGTGCCATGCGACAGTTCACGATGACCGCGCGCTTTCGCTTCTGAGGAAAACGGTTGGCTGAGAACAATTACTAAAGAGAGTTTCCATGATTTGCACTCCAAACCGATTCGCCGATAAGACTGCAGCCTTGTCACTGACGCTAGCGCTCCTCTGTGCGACATCGCCGTCACAGCAGCAATCGGACTATCTCATCCACGTGCAGTCCGAACTCGTGCTGGTCAATGTGACAATGAAGGACAAGAGCGGAAAATTTGTGGCGGGGTTGAAGCCGGAAAACTTCACGATTCTCGAGGACAACAAACCGCAGAAGGTCGTTTCTTTCGATGTGGAGAATGTTGACGCCGTTCCGCTGTTGGATGTTACGCAGGCGAAGCCGCTGTCCGCGCCGCCAACTGTTCCTCCGGTTGCGGCGGCCTCGGCGGCCCAATCGGCGGCAGCACAATTTAAAGATCGCCGTCTGATTGTCTTGTTCTTTGATCTTTCCGCGATGGAACCCGACGAAATTGACCATGCGGTTACGTCGGCAGAGCACTACGTTGATGCACAAATGGCGCCTGCGGATCTGGTCTCGATCGTTTCTTTGGGAAGTTCGCTCCAGGTTAATCAGGACTTCACCACGGATCGCGAGCTGTTGAAAAAGCAGTTAGAGCAGTTCAGTTCGGGCGCCGGTCAAGGCTTTGAGGAAGGTACGACAGGCACGACGGAGGGAACGCCCGATAGCGGGCAGCCATTCACCGCCGACGATACCGAATACAACATCTTCAATACCGACAGGCGCCTGGAGGCGTTGCGCTCGGTGGCGGAGAAACTTTCGTACGTGCAGCAGAAGAAATCGCTGGTTTACTTTTCCAGCGGCATGGACCGCACAGGCATCGAGAATGAATCAGAGTTGCGCGCAGCCGTTAACGCCGCAGTCCGCTCCAACATGGCGATCTACACCATGGACATGCGCGGTCTGCAGGCGCTGGTCGCGGGCGGAGAGGCGCAGAACGCCAGCCTGCGCGGTGTTTCGGCTTATTCCGGGCAGGCTACACTCAATGCCTTGAACTCGAATTTCACGACTCAGGAAACGCTGGTCACCTTGGCCAGCGACACCGGCGGGCGCGCGTTTCTTGACTCCAATGACTTCACCAAGATCTTCAAGGGCGTGCAACAGGACACGTCGACTTACTACCTGCTCGGCTATCACAGCACGAATCCCGCGCGCGACGGGCATTACCGGCGCATCGTGGTAAAGAGCAACGTGCCTGGAGTGAAGATCGAGTATCGCCGAGGCTATTACGCGCCGGCGGACTTCAAACATTCCACGCAAGACGACAAAGAGCGGCAGCTTGAGGAAGAACTTGCTTCTGAACTGCCCGCCACGGACTTGCCACTGTATTTGGGCGTCGCCTATTTCCGCTTAGAGGGCAACAAGTTTTTCGTTCCTGTTTCACTGGTCGTGCCGGGATCGCAGATTCCGTTTGTCCACAGCAGCGATCGTGACAAGGCGACCCTGGACGTGATTGGAATGGTGCTCGATAACGAACATCACCCCTTGAATAGAATTCGTGACACGGTGAAACTCGCAGTGAACTCATCGACCGAGGTCCAGAAAAAGAATGTGCAGTATGACACCGGGATGAGCCTGCTGAGCGGCAAGTATCACCTGAAATTTGTTGTGCGTGAGAATCAGACCGGCCGAATGGGATCGTTCGAAGCCGACATCGACGTGCCGGATTTGAAAGCGCAGCCGCTGAAGATGAGTTCAGTCGTCCTCGCCAGCCAGACTCAAGCGGCAAAGAAGGGGACGAATCTGAACCCGCTGATCCACGATGGTTCCGAGATCATCCCCAACATCACACACGTTTTCTCAGCCTCGCAACATCTGCTTCTTTATTATGAGGTTTATGATCCGGCGCGGCCCTCCGCATCAAGTTCCGCAGGCAGCGGAGAGAACAAGTCTGGCATCCGGCTCCTGACCAACGTCGCATTTTTCCAGGGTAAAGCGAAAGCCTACGAGAGTTCGCTGGTGGAAATGACGGAACTGAACGCTCGGGAGCGGAAGGCTGCCGTCTTCCAGTTGGACGTACCGCTTGCTTCCCTGAAACCCGGCTTTTATACCTGTCAGGTCAATGTTGTCGATGATGCTGGCGGCCACTTCTTATTTCCTCGGCTGGCGCTGCTCATCCGGACGGAGCGAAAGGGCTAGGCGCAAGCTCTCGTCGCACGCAGCACGGTGACCTGCGTCACTGCGGTCCGAGTTCGTTCGTTTCATGTTGAATATGGATGATTCCGCACTGGACAGAGCCTCGTGCTTTCATGGATGTGCCGGCCAGCCTGTTTTCCATCGGGGGAACCCCGGTAAACAGCCTCGACTATTCCATGGTCCGCTACGCGCTTCCGATCACATTTGTCGCACTTGTGGTGATGATCATCGTGTGGCGGCTGCAGCGACTGGAATGGGAACAAGTTTGCGATGCTCTAAAGCAGGCGACCGAACTGAGGCGGCGGTTGGAGTTTGAACGCAACCAGGCCCAGGAAGAGGTTTATCGCCGCCTCTATGAAGACAGCGAACTGGATAAGGAGAAGTTCCAATTCCAGGCGCAGCTTGCGGAGTATGAAAAGTACTCGACACTGGCACAACTGGCGTTGGGTGCGGCCCACGGGATCAACAATCCGCTGCTCGGCATCCTCTCGCATCTGGAATTGGAACTGAAGAGCACGAGCGATCACGAGCAACGCTGGGAAATAGAACAGTGCATCGCCGGCACAAAGCGGATTTCCGCCACTTTGCGCGGACTGGTAAATTATGCGCGTCCCGGTCCACTGGTACTGAGCAATCTCAGCCTGCATCGCCTAGTTACCGATACGCTGGGGTTTCTCGAAGGCCAGCCTGCTTTGCGTGGCAAGGTAGCGGAAAACCAGGTTCCGGAAGATCTGCCGCACATCCTGGTGGATTCCAATCAGCTTTCGCAAGTGCTGATGAATCTGCTGATCAATGCGGCCGAGGCAACGCCCGACGGCGGACACATTACCGTTTCCGCCAAGAAACTCACCTTCGTGGACAGTATCGAAATTTGCGTATCCGACACCGGTTGCGGAATTCCTCCCGATGTGCTGCCGCACGTCTTTGAACCCTTTTTTACGACCAAACCCGGCAAAGGCACGGGTCTGGGGCTCAGTATTAGCGCAACTTATGTCCGGAGAAACAAGGGCGAGATTCGAATCGACAGCGTACCAAAACGTGGGACGACCGTAACCATTACGCTGCCCATCCGGCAGGAGGAGACACATCAGGCTCGGGAGCAGTCGGAGATCGTGGTTTGAGAGCCTCAAAGCCGGCGGAAATTTGCTAGATCAGATCGAGGTCTGGCTGCTGAGTTGATATGCCATATTGCGCTTTGATCATCGACGACGAAGAGCTTACGCTCCATACCATCTCGCGCGGCCTGCGGCAGGACGGATTCGAGGTCTTCACCGCGCTTTCGGGCGAGGAAGGCTTGAAAATCTTTCAGGACGAGAACCCCGATCTCATCCTACTGGATATCGTTCTTCCCGGCATCGATGGAGTTGAAGTTCTGCGCCAGATCAAGCAAGCGAACCCGACCGCGATCGTGATCACGATGAGCGCGTACCACTTAGTGGAGCGTGCCGTCGAAGCCATGAAGCTGGGAGCTTTTGACTATCTGGTGAAACCTTTTCATCTCGAGGACATGACGAACATTCTGCATCGTGCCGCGGAGGTACTGGCTTTGCGGGTGCGAGTGCGTGATTCGGTGGAGTCGGAAAAAGGGCGCTATGATTTTGGACATATCGTTACTCACAATCCTGCCACGATCAAGATGCTGGAAGTGGCCCGCAAAGCTGCCGATGCGGACCACACCACGATTTTGATTCTGGGTGAGAGTGGGACCGGAAAAGGAGTGCTCGCCAAAGCCATTCACTACGCCAGCCCGCGCACTTCTATGCCATTGCTGGAACTCAACTGCGCCGCTCTCCCCGATGCTTTGTTGGAGAGCGAACTTTTCGGCTACGAACCGGGGGCTTTCACCGATGCTCGCCGCCGCAAGGAAGGCCTGCTGGAGCGGGCCAGCGGAGGCACCGTTTTTCTCGACGAAATCGGCAACATGTCCGCCAGCGTACAAGCTAAGATCCTGCGCGTGCTTGAGGAAGGGACGTTTATGCGGCTCGGCGGCACAAGCACGATCAAGGTCAACATTCGTTTGATTGCGGCGACCAACGATCAGTTAAAAAATGCCGTAAGCCAAGGGCGATTTCGCGAGGACCTCTATTACCGCATCAATGTGGTTCAGCTGGAAATTCCACCCCTGCGGGAGCGCAAAGAGGATATTGTGCCGCTGGCGTTGGAAATTCTGCTGCAGTTTAATCGTGAACTGAGAAAGAACTTCACCGGATTCAGTCTGGCTGCGGCTGATCTGTTGGCGCAATATCCCTGGCCGGGCAACATCCGCGAACTGCGGAACGTGATTGAGCGGACCATGATTCTCAACGCGGAAGGCGAGATTGATTCTTGCCATCTCCCAGAAGAGATTCGCGACCAACGAGCTGAGAGAAAAGCCAGTGAAGCCTTTTCCTCGGTCGACATTTCTCCTACCGGGGACCAGTTCCTCAGCCTGCGCGCTCTGGAAGACAACTACATTGAGCAGGTGCTGGCTGCGACCGGCAATAATAAAACGCAGGCTGCCAGGATTCTTGGCATTCACCCCACGTCGTTACAGCGGCGGCTGAAAGTGAAGGCATTGGAATAGCTTTCGCCCGTGGCCAGCCCAGCCTGGTGGTGTGGCGGGCTGGCGCCCTAGGGGTCAACTTCCATCTGGAAATCCGCCGCGGTGCGTGAGCATAGGATAGTGCGGCAGCGTATCGGGTGGGGAGAGCGACGCTCGCCAACCCTCTGGGTAGGGATCCAGTCCGCGAAACAATGGGGACCGCTGAGATGTGCCGTCGCCAACTATACATTCGAGTGACTTCCGGAGTTTGCGGATGGTGCCTTCGCCGAGGCGCTCCTGCCAGCGCTCTTCGATGACGCCGAGCCGCTGGCGATAAGCTTCCTGAGCCTGCCGGCCCTTTGTGGTAAGCCGGACCAACTTGCTCCCTTTGGCGGTTGGGTCCGGCGCCATCGCTACGTAGCGGTGCTTGTTGAGGAAGCCAACCGAGACCTTGATCAGTTCCTTCGACACGCCGGACAGGCGCGGCAGCTCCCGGGCGCGCACTCCTTCTTCATTGAGGAGCCGAACGACATTGGCGCTTATTGCGAGCGATAAGTCGGACTCGCGCTCAAATTCGATCGCGAACGCAAGCAGTGTGCGGGAAAGCAGCGCCGAGAGATGAGGACGCGACGCAGTGTCATCCTCGCGCACCGCCGGCGCCCGCTGCTTTTGATCCGGACCTTTGCTGAACAGTCCATACTCCAGGATCGGGAGGCAGTCCGGTAACTCGAGTTCAATTTGGCGGATCACCTCGCACAGTGATTCCCAAAGTTGGCCAACTTTGTCCTTGCCGAAGCGCGCCTCCCAGCGTTTCTCGATTGTGCTGAAGAGCGGGCGCCATATCTCCTGAGCCTTCCGGCCCGCAGCGGTGGCGCGGATCAGCCAGTCGCGGCGGGGCGGCTTTGGCCGGCTGTCGGCCGAGTCGGGCTCGACCACGACGTACCGCCACCTCACCATACCATTCAGATTCGTTTTTGTGCGGGCGAGAGCCTCAAGCTCACCAACGGGCACACCGTGCTCCCCGACAAACCGCATGCAGTTGTCCCACATTGCCAGCGAAACCAACCACGGAGCGTGGGGTGATCCGGGCGTCGAGCCCTGATTTGTCGTCCGATGTGGTAGTTGATGTTCAGCTTCGTTGTCGAATTCGATGGTAAAAGCAACCAGCGTGTGCGACAGCAGAGTCGGCAGGGGGAGTCTATCCTTCATGGCCGCAATGATAATGACAACGACAAGGTGAGATTCGACCTCAACACTTCTTCGTCTCTGGATTCGGTTGGCTCTGTTATTTCACGAACAGCAAACCGTGGGGTACGGCGGATCGGAAAACGTAAGCGTAGAGCAACACAATGATTCCGACGATGGAGCAAAGAGCAACTGAGTGCCACGCCACAAAGCGAAAAATAATTCCTTCGTTGCCGACTTGCTCGGTGGCGGCGGTGGCGATCGTGATGGATTGCGCGTCCACCATTTTTCCCATCACTCCTCCGGCGCTGTTGGCCGCGCACATAAGGACCGGGTCAATGCCGAGCTGTTGAGAAGTAATTCTCTGCAGACTGCCAAAGAGCGCATTAGCGGAGGTGTCACTGCCGGTCAGCGCAACTCCCAGCCATCCCAGGAAGGTGCCGAAGAATGGATACAACCATCCGGTCCGCGTGAAAGCGAGGCCCAGCACGGCGTCCAGACCCGAATAACGCGTCACGTATCCGAGCCCCAACATGAATGAGATCGCAATCATCGCCAATCGCATTCGCACCAGGGTTCTCCAGAAGATTTTCATCAGCTGCAGCGGACTCTGTCCGAGCAACAGACCGGATACTATGGCAGCAAAGAAACAGCCGGTGCCAGTGGCGGAGAGCCAGTTGAAGTCATAACGTGCGGCTTCGGGAGTCGGTTTTGTAACCACAGGGGCGGCACGGAAGACGGCGTTGTGAAGGTAAGGCACATCCCATCCTGCCGGACCGGGCCGCACCTTGCCATTCGGAAGTACCACGCGAAAGGCCGGGGTGGTGGCTCGGTTCATGGCCAGCTTGATCGAAGGCAGTCCCCATAGAAGCACAAAGAGTGACAGGATCGCGAACGGCATCCAGGCCTTCAAAACTTGCCCTGCGGTGTAACTGCGGACCTGAACGAGTCCATCGAACTCCTCGGCCGCCCAATCAGCGCCCATGTCGTCCATGATCGCGGCTGTGGCCTTATGAGGCACCGAAGGATGGTCATCGTAGTCGAATCGCCATATTTTTTTCGGCTTCCAGAATCGCAGAAAAATGAGGGTGGCCATAATCGAAACCACGCCTCCCATAATGTCCACGAGATTGCTGTCCACGTAATTCGACCAGAAGAATTGGGTAAGGGCGAATGAAACCCCAACCACCGCGATGGCGGGAAACACTCCAAAGGTCTCCTTCCAAGTGACCATAGTTCTCACTAGCCAGAAGGGAACGATGACTGCGGTGAACGGCAGGATGCGGCCAATCATTGCGTTCAGATCGGATTCCGGCAACGAAGTTACCGCCGCGAGGGTATGAACCGGTGTACCGATGGCGCCCCACGCCACCGGTGCGGTGTTGGCGATCAGATTCAATGCCGCCGCATGGAATGGTTTGAAACCAAGCCCGATCATGAATGCGCCTGCGATCGCGACCGGCGCCCCGAATCCCGCCGCTCCCTCGATGAATGCGCCAAAACAAAAGGCGACAAGCAGAACTTGCAGGCGGCGATCGGAGGTGATTCCAGCGACCGACTCTTTCATGATTTCGAATTGCCCGGTCTCGACAGAGATGTCGTAGAGGTAGACCGCAGCCAGAACGATCCAGGCGATTTTCAATACTCCGAACGCAACACCGTAGCCAAAGCTAAGGGCGGCGAGAGCGGGAGGCATTTTGAAGAAGAGGATTGCAACCGCTACGGCCGTCGACGCACCAGCGATGGCGCACCAGTGAGGTTTGACCTTCAGACCGGCCAGCAGCCCGAAAAGAATAATGATAGGTAGGGCCGCAACCAGCGTGGAGATCCACCAATGACCGAAAGGGTCGTAGATCTGGGTCCACTGCATCACAACCTCCTGGCGAACTGTGTCCACCTCACAATAGAGATGACCACACTAAGGAATGCAGGTGCTTCTATTCTTCACGATTCCCAACTTTTCGGAACATTCACGTAGGAACCATCCAGCTCGGTCACCGACGGGCATCCCAGCAGCCGAAGTGTGCGGTCCAGATCGGCCCGCAGAATTTCGATCGCGCGGTCGACGCCAGCCTCACCCGCAGCTGCCAAACCGTACGCGTAAGCGCGGCCGCACAGCACAGCACGCGCTCCCATGCAGATTGCCTTGGCGATATCAGTACCACGACGAATGCCGCCGTCCATCAGCACTTCGATGCGGCCGTTCACGGCCTCTACCACTTCTGGTAGTGCCCGCAAAGAAGGTGGAACTCCGTCCAATTGCCGACCGCCATGGTTCGAAACTGAAATCGCCGCCGCACCCTCGTCGATCGATCGCCGCGCATCGTTCCCGGTGAGTACTCCTTTAACGACGATCGGTCCCTTCCAAAGTTCCCTGATCCATTTCAGATCTGCCCAGGTCACGGCGGATTCTGCCAGCGCAGCGGCGACATCGATCAGCGGCATCGGTCGTTTGCCCGGGACAACGACATTCGGAAGCGCAGGTACGCCACCGTCCATCAGGAAACTGACCAGCCATCCTGGACGGGAGAATATTTGCGGAAGGTAAGGGAGTTTTTCCAGCGGCCCGCCACTGATCAGTTCCTTCATCCCGTTGCGATAGTCACGCTCGCGGATGCCAGACACCGGAGTATCAATGGTGACGACCAGCGCGGCGAACCCTGCCACGCGGGCTCTCTCGATCGCGGCTTCTGCAGCCCCACGGCCACCCATCAGGTAAAGCTGATAAAAAACTGGACCAGTGGAACCTGCCTTTACATCCTCCAGCTTGTGTCCGGAAATTGTCGACAGAATATAGGCAGTGCCCGCTCGGCCAGCGGCGCGCGCGGCTGCTACTTCACCTCCCGGATGCATAAGGCGGCTGTACCCGACCGGTGCGAGCAGAAATGGAAGAGCAAGATCGAAACCCAACACGCGTGTGCACAAACTGCACTTCGCGACGTCGACGGCATGCCGGGGCCGGAAGGTGACGTCGTTAAATATCCGACAATTCTCGCGCAGCGTAACTTCGCCTTCAGCACCTCCATCAAGGTAATCAAATACCGGTTTCGGTATTCTTTCACGCGCGATAGGACGGAAGTCCTCGATGCATACAACCTTGGGCGACGCTACAGTTCGGGAGGATCTCGTCATGCGGAGGGCCAATATATTCAGGAATTTAAAACAGGCCGATATCGTACCACTAGGCTAAGGAATTGAGGAATGGGCGTTTCCAGGTTACGGCGAAGCCGCGATCCTGTTGCTCGAGATGCTGGGGGACCGCACCTTTTTAACCTCGCTCTGAACCTCGCGCAGTCGCGCTACAACCTAGAACTGGGCTCGATCGTGGAGCTCAGTTAAGCGCAACTGCAGCAAACCCAATCGGCTGACCCTGGCCGGCTTGCAGTACCAGACCACTGGAACCTGAGAAGGCTGACACGCAAAGGAAGTTGAATTGCAGTAGTCGCTTTCATTGAGCCGCCCATGAGATCAACGCGGATTTGCGACGAAATAGACGGCGGCATTCATGGAAAGAAGGAGAAAGAAACAGTCGTCCGTTACAACTTTTCACGGAATCAATCTTTCGCTTGCCATCGCAGCGTCTTTGTATTAATAGCCCTCTTCTGGCGCCCACCTGAGTAAGGACTTGCCCACGGATAAGCCCTCCGAACCGGAATTGAGGGAGGGTAATGAGACTAGGCATTGTCCATCCGCCTGTGCCGAATGAACCAGAAACATGGACGAGAGAGCGGAGTCTTGAGTTACGCTGGGATCACCTTATCTATTCAGGGGACCAGAGGAGCATGACTCCACTATTTTTAACGCGACTCTTGCAGCTGTTTTGCCGTCATCAATTTTCGTGGCCTCATACCGGGGCCCAAGGCCAGGACTACCAGGTCTGTCTGCTCTGTGGGGCAACCTACGGATTCGATTGCGCGACCATGTGCCGAACCGGTAGGCTGTCGGGCACGGCTGGTGTGCGTCCGCCGCATGTTTAAACGCATTATGCGCCAGCAGGTACACCGGATTTCTTCAGTGACCTCTGAGGCCCGAAATGCCGCCGATGAGATGGACCGATGGCTAGCCCGCCGGGTTGCTGAGCATGAGGCCGACGGCATCAGCAAGGTGGAGGCGATTGCCATGGCGATGAAGGAAATTCTCTGCGACGATGAGATCGAAGAAGTGCAGGACTGGTTCCAGTCACAAATCAAGAACTGATCAACGTTCACCGCAATCATTCTCCAGCTCAAATCAAACTCACGGTAACCTTGACGTGCGACGTATGATGGGGGCAAGGTGGATCCGAATTAGGATCGAGTTATGCACCGCTGAAGCTTCTGGTCGTGGCAGACGATCCTGCTAGTCTGGAATTGATGACTGAGGTGTTTGCGTCTCTTAAGGCCGAGGTGCGTCCGGTCAGCGACAGCGAAAAGCCGCCCGCCCGGTAAAGGAAGAAAGATTTGATGGGATTTTCCTTGATCTGGGAATGGCCCACCTCCACGGGTTTGATTCGTGATCCCGGGACGATTCCAAGGGAAGGGAACTGCGGCAACCGTGGACTAGGGGCACGCTGGCTATCGCAAATCGAGGAAAGCCACTGGTCACACGTTTTGCGGAGAAGCTAGAGTCACGACATCTCGGCCTCGCGCTTTAGATTCATAGAGGCATTCGTCCGCCATCTTGAGCAACTCGTCGGATGTTGAACCATGCTCCGGAAACGCGGCTACACCTACCGAGATCGTAAGCGGCCCAACCGGCTCCTTCTTATAGCGTAACCGCAGGCGCTTCACCTCGGAGCGTAATGCGTCCGCTCGAATAGCCGCATCCTTCGAGGTTGATTCGGGCAGGATAATCGCGAACTCCTCGCCGCCATAGCGGCAACAAATATCGGTAGAGCGAAAGAAACTGCGAAACAGATCAGCAAGAGATTGGAGCACCATGTCTCCTGCGTCATGGCCGAAAGTATCGTTGAACCTCTTGAAGTGATCAAGGTCGAGGAACAGGATGGCGATCGATTGCTTCTTGCGGCTGGCCAGTTGTAGTTCTCTGTCCATCGATTCCTGCAGGAATCGCCGATTGAACAGCCGAGTGAGCGGGTCACGAATCGATAGCTCTCGCAGGCTGTCACGCAATTGCAAGCCGGATAGCGAAAGGGCGATCTGCGACGCGAGGCTGATGGCCAACTGCTGATGAGATTCCCGAAAACTTTCCATGCCCGAACCGTACTGAAGCCGCGTGGCACTGTCGAATTCGAGATGCAGGACTCCCACCGTGTTCCCCTGCGCTACCATGGGTACGCACAGACACTCCGTGGTTGAATCCTTCATCAAATGTTGGCAAGCGATGCTGCTGCCGGGAGTTTCACTCCAGTGCGGCCGCCCTCGACGCAGCGACCAGCACGCGTCGGGAGGAAATGTTGGCGCTAACGCGTCCCTTTTTCCCCAACGCGCTCCTGCCTCCACCAGATCTCGCGACGATCTGAACAAATAGAGAGCTCCAGAAGGAGCTTCGGGAAAAAGCCTCTGCGCGAAACTGCCCACGACCGCGGAGGCTTCCTGAACTGTCCCGCTGGACTGCAATAGAGACCCCATCTCGTTCAGCAGGGTAATCTGATTTGTGCGAAGCTCCAACTCTTTCACCAGACGATCCAGTGAATCGGCATGTTGCCGCTGCGCTTCAATCGCCCTGGTCTGCTCCGAAACATCCTCATAGATCAGGTAGGCGCCCCGTATGTCGCCATCTACCTGCAACGGGACCCCATGGAGTGCTAAATCGAGAATCTTTCCATCCTTGCGTCTATGTCGGACGGTCCGGTGCAATGCGTTTCCTGCGAAGATCTGCGCAATCATCTGCGCAGAATCCAATGCTTCACCGTCGGGTGTCTCGATATTTCTACTATCAATCTCGGCGAGATGGTTGCGGTCATACTGGAAGAGCTTCTCGAAGGCGGAATTCACCAACTCGACTGAGCCTTGCCGGTCAAGTACGACCATCGCTAGCGGACTATTTTGGATCAGCGAGTCCAAATAAGTGGTTTGTTCATGCAGATGGATTCCCATCCGGTGCCGCTCGCTGACTTCTGATCCCACAATCAGTCCCACCGCTGATACCACGAGCATGAACACAGCTACCGTGGTGAACATGGTTGAGGTTGGAGGAAACAAATGCAAGGCGACGACAATTCCAAAATTTAGCGCCAGCAGGCCAGTAACAATCCGCCGCACTCCTTGACGCATGGCAATCCAAATGACAGGGACGAAGCATGTATAAAAATGACCGTAGCGGCCAGCGCCGATTCCGAACAGTCCCCAACATACGGCTGCGATTGCCGAAGCTTGGCCACAGATTTCTGCAACTGCGCCGAAGCTGAATTTCCTTCCTCTGGAATGCGCTCTTGTCGCTCGGACCTCTGACGGCACCTGCGACAGCCACGTACGAATGCGGGGAAATACATGGACGAGAAGGAATGGTGCGATCGCCACCAGGCCGATCGCATCGCCCAGAAACCATCCCAGCACGGACGACTTACACTCAGGCCAGGTAATGCTATGATCCGCAAGCAGGGTTGCGACACCAAAGACAGCTGCGGCTGTCGCTGCGGTGGCACTCACCAAAAGGTAGCGGACCACATCCCAGCGACGTCGCAGTCCAAGATCAATTTTCAGAGGCCCGCGTAACCAGTATGCCGCCGTGCCATAACTGGATGCGATTCCCGCTGCACCAATCGTATTGGTGAACGACAGCACTGGCTGTGCGTAAAGAACAGTGTTGGTGAAAGCATTGGTGAAAAAGGCCAGAACTGCATACCACGGACTGATGCCCAACATCAGCGCCATGACCAGCCCGATCGCCGGATACCAGGCAACAAATCCAATATTTGAAAAGAGGACGACCTCGGGTCGGTTCAGCAGCAGGTACAGCAGCACGAACGAAAGAGACAACAGAGAGTGGCGAGTGATCGTGCCGCGCGAATACATAAACAGAATCCTCGGCCTGAGCCGCTCTTCGTGGTGATGCAGTCGGGTCGGGCGGACAACGACTTGTTGTTCGCTCCGATGTGCTGCGCTGACACTCTGTTATAGGTGAACATAAACAAAGCGATTTTGCAGTACTTTCGAAACCTCTCGTAATTACTTAAGTACAGCACTGTCCGGAAGACGACGATGGGAGTCTTCCCAATCGATTGAAGGGGAATGGATTAGCGGTGATTTAAGTTTTTTGTCGATTTGAACTCAGATAGGCCAAAAAGGGCCTGCCTGAGGGAGAGGACCGGAGGTGTGAGAATGGTGAATGAACTTCGGCCGAACGGTTTTCACCCAACTCCTGGACCATCTGCCCTCCTATGAGTTTCAAAAATGTGTGACTCGTTATCGCGGCGATTATCCGCAAAAGACTTTCTCTTGCTGGGATCAGTATTTGTCGATGGCTTTCGCGCAGCTGACTTATCGCGACAGTCTGCGCGATATCGAAGTCTGCCTCCGTTCGATGCAGGGCAAGCTGTACCACAT
>Ga0187855_10002263_pt1 | contig 14642 bp, 12 predicted proteins | sample June2016WEW_8_10_2_FD_132969 | JGI IMG/M metagenome (GOLD analysis project Ga0187855, IMG submission 132969) | Peatland microbial communities from SPRUCE experiment site at the Marcell Experimental Forest, Minnesota, USA - June2016WEW_8_10 | ecosystem: Environmental > Terrestrial > Soil >...
GTTGCGACTTCAGCCACGCGATCGCGGTGACTGTGCCACGGAATCTCCGGCAACCCAAGCGCAAGCTCTTCCGCCAAGTTCTTTGCAACCTGGGCACCGTGGCCGCGCAGCGCAGCGAGCGTCCCGACGGCCCCACCAAATTGCAGCACAAGTGCGCGCGGTTGCGTCTCGCGCAATCGTTCACGATGCCGATCGACGGCATCTAGCCACCCGGCCACCTTCGCGCCAAACGTGGTGGGCAGCGCCTGCTGCATCCAGGTCCGGCCCACCACCATCGTCGATCGATGTTTGGTCGCAAGCTCCGCAAGCCCGCCCGCCAACCGATCCAGATCGCTCGCGATGCTCTTCAGCGCCTGCCGCAATTGCAAAACACAGCCAGTGTCGATGGCATCCTGGCTCGTCGCGCCCCAATGCACATACCGCGCCGCTTCCTTATCGCTCTGCGCGACCGCGGCAGTCAGCGCCTTGATCAGCGGAATGGCAATATTCCCCGCAAGCCCTGCACCGCGAGCCAACTCCGCTGCGTCGAACAATTCCGCTTTGCATTTCGCCGCGATAGCCGCCGCAGCAGAGGAGGGAATTACGCTGGCTCGCGCCTCCGCCCGCGCCAAACCCGCTTCGAAATCGAGCATGCCCTGCAAGCACGCCCGATCCGACAGCGCCTTCTCTACATCTTCCGAACGAAACAACTGATCAAGCAGTCGCATACGGAAAGTGTATTCGCTCCTGAAAGGTAAGCAGAAAATCCCTCGACTCAGCGCCCCTCAGCGCACTCTGCGTTTATCTTTTCTCTTTCTACTCGTCGCGATCCGCCGTGTTCTACACCCTCTCCAAAATCACCGCAATCCCTTGCCCCACTCCAATGCACATCGTGCACAACGCATACTGCCCCTTGGTCCGTTGCAACTGGTACATCGCGGTCGTCACCAATCGTGCCCCGCTCGCCCCCAACGGGTGCCCCAACGCAATAGCGCCGCCATTCGGATTTACGTGTGCCGCGTCATCCGCCACTCCCAACTCTCGCAACACCGCCAACGCCTGCGACGCAAACGCCTCGTTCAACTCAATCACATTCATCTGCCCGATCGATAGCCCACTCTTCGTCAGAACTTTCAGCGCCGCCGGAACCGGTCCCATTCCCATTACTCGCGGCGCAACTCCGGCCGCCGCCCCCGTCACCACTCGCACTCGCGGTGTCAATCCATGTTTGCGAACGGCCGCTTCCGAAGCCAGCAGCAGAGCGCACGCGCCATCATTGATGCCCGAAGCGTTCCCGGCCGTAATCGTTCCGCCCGGTTTTACCACGCCCTTCAATTTCGCGAGTGCTTCCAGCGTGGTATCCGGCCGCGGATGCTCATCCTCGCGCACTAAAACCCACTCACCCTTCTTTTGTGGAATCGGCACATCCACGATTTCTTCCGCCAGCCGCCCGCTACGCATCGCTTCGCCGGCCCGCTGCTGGCTACGCAGTGCGAACGCATCCTGATCTTCCCGCGAAACGTGATATTCCTCCGCGACGATCTCGCCGGTTTCCGGCATCGAATCCGTCCCATACTTGGCCTTCAACACTGGATTCACAAATCGCCACCCCAGCGTCGTATCTTCCAGCTTCATCGCCCTCGAAAACGCCGCATCCGCTTTCCCGATCACAAACGGCGCCCGCGACATGCTCTCAACACCGCCCGCGATCACCAAGTCCACTTCGCCGCTCTTGATCGCGCGCGCCGCCGTTGCCACCGCGTCCATGCTGGACCCACACAAGCGATTCACCGTCGAGCCGGGCACCTCCTTCGGCAATCCCGCCAGCAACAACGCCATGCGTCCCACGTTGCGATTGTCTTCGCCGGCTTGATTCGCGCACCCATAGATCACGTCGTCGAGCGCGTTCCAGTCCACGCCACGATTTCGCTCCATCAGCGCCTCGATCGGGATGGCGGCAAGATCGTCAGTGCGCACGCTGGCGAGTGCTCCTCCGTATCGCCCAATCGGCGTGCGAATCCCGTCACATATGTATGCTGATTCCATGTTCGTCTTGCGCCCTGTTGTGAACGGCTATAGTAACATCGTCAAAGATTCGAGTAGAGGCGTGTCCTGTTATCGTGGCGTGTGCCGTTCGTCTGCGTGTCAATGATGCGAACTCAAGTCGGAATCATCGGTGCTGGACCCGCGGGACTCATGCTCGCGCACCTGCTCCATTTGCAGGGCATCGAATCCGTAGTTCTCGAAAGCCGCTCGCAGGAATACATCGAGCAGCGCGTCCGCGCCGGCGTACTCGAAAAGGGCACCGCCGATCTGATGATCGATTCCGGCGTGGGCGCCCGGTTGCAGCGCGAAGGCCTGGTGCATTACGGAATCGAGCTGCGCTTCGGCGGCGCCGGCCACCGCATCGACTTCGCCGACTTGACGGGCGGAAAATCCATCACCGTCTACGCGCAGCATGAAGTCATTAAAGACCTGGTCGCCGCGCGCGTTGCCGCTGGCGGCAAAATTGTCTTCGAAGCGGAAGCGATCAGCGTTCACGACATCGACGCAAAGCCGAAAATTCGCTTGCAGCACGCGGGCGAAACCGAAACGCTCGACTGCGATTTCATCGCCGGCTGCGATGGCTTTCACGGCATTTGCCGTCCCGCCATGCCCGCCGGCGTTCTTCGCATTCACGAGCGCGTGTACCCCTTCGGATGGCTCGGCATTCTCGCGAAAGTTGCCCCGGCGTCCCACGAATTGATTTATACCTATCACGAACGCGGCTTCGCGCTGCTGAGCATGCGCTCGCCGGAAATTTCGCGCTTGTATTTGCAGTGCGATCCGGAGGAAGACATCGCCGACTGGTCCGACGACCGCATCTGGAACGAGCTGCGCACCCGCATGGCGACCCGCGATGGCTGGCAGCTCGCCGACGGCCCCGTGCTACAGAAGGGCATCACCCCGATGCGCAGCTTCGTCGCCGAGCCGATGCGCCACGGCAAAATGTTTCTCGTCGGCGACGCCGCGCACATCGTTCCGCCAACCGGCGCAAAGGGATTAAATCTCGCCGTGGCCGATGTTCGCGTCCTGAGGCGCGCTCTGGCCGATTTCTACAAACACGGCAAAAGCGATGGGCTGGATCGCTACTCGGATACGTGTCTGCGCCGCGTTTGGAGAGTGCAGCGTTTCTCGTGGTGGATGACCTCGATGCTGCATCGTTTTCCGAACGAAGACAGTTTCCAACATCATCTTCATTTGGCGGAACTCGATTACGTCACCAGTTCGAGGGCTCCGGCGACTGCGCTGGCGGAAAATTACGTCGGTCTTCCATTCGACGAATCGTGAACGAATCAGAGAACGCGCCACGGCGTCACTGCTTCACGTCGCAAAGTCACCGCCAAAATCACTTGGATGGCGGGGGCAAGGCGCTGATGTCGAGATTGTGCATCACCGCGATCTGCCACTGCCCGTCGTTTTTTGCCATCACGAAATTCAGCAAGCCCTCGCGATCCGGCCGCGGATTTCCCTGGGAATCGGTCGCGCCCGTCATTTCCCAGCGAACATCGACGGCCGCAACATCGGGCCGCACAAAGCGAACGCGAATGTCGGTGTATTTCTGGTGGCTGTTCTTGAAAACGGTGGCGAACATGGGTGCGTGAAATTCTTCGACCTTGGATCGTCCGCTCGCGCCGATGCCGCGCCAGTTTGTGAAGTCGGCGTCCTCGGCGAACACCGCCGCAAAGGCCTTGGCGTCATGGCGGTTCCAGGCGTCCACGAACCGGTCAATCACTCCTCGGATTGCTTGCTCACTTGCTTCAGAAGATTGGCCGCTCGCCGCAAGCGGCAGCAGCAGAGAGAAGATTGCAGCCAGTTTCACCATGCCCATGTCGGCCTCCCCGTCCCTGATGGCGAACGTTAGCCCAAGAGACTAGTGGACCGGCGGCGTTATTCATAGCGCAAAGCCTCGACGGGATTCAAACGGGCGGCGCGGCCCGCGGGATATAGACCCGCCAGCAAGCTGACGACCACCGCAAACGCAATGGCCCCGGCGGCCAGCCACCAAGGTACGTAGGAGATTTTCACGCCGGGCAGATCCTGCCGCCGCAAATAAATGGTCGTACCCCAGGTCAACGCCGCGCCGATCAGCCAACCAAGAGTTACACCCGCGATCCCGCCAAGCAAACCCATCGCGCCGGCTTCGGCGAAAAACAAGCTGCGCACGTCGCGATCAGTCGCGCCCAGTGCTTTCAACACGCCAATCTCGCGGCGCCGCTCGAGGATCGCCATCACCAGTGTATTGATGATGCCCAGCGAAGCGACCGTCAGCGCCAGGCTCCCGAATAATCCCAGGAACAAATCGAAGACGGTGAAGATCAGACGGAGATTGCGCGTGGCGTCGAGCAGCGAGAAGGTGTTGAATCCCATTTTCCTAATGGCTTCTTCGACTTTCAGGACGTCCTTCGGAGATTTCACACGGACGGTGAGCTGCATGTAGGCCGGCTTTGCCGAGCCTCGGGTGCGGACCACTTCCTGTACGTCGTTTGGTTGGGCGGGCTGAAGATCTTCGGCTACGCGCAGGGGAATGAATACCCGGCCGCCGCCTCCAAATCCGGCGGAAGGGTCGGTATCGAGGATTCCAGCGATGCGCAACTTCTTGTCTTGCGAAACGATCGAGATGCCCCCAGACAGCATGTCGTCCATCTGCTGATCGATGTCTTTTTCGTTAGCTACTTCCGCGGTGGATGTTTCGTGACGGCGCGCGTACCGCAGAATGATCTCTTTTCCAATGAGCGTGGCGGGCTGTGGCGAGAGTTCCTTGGCGAATTCGGCCTGCAAGATGGCTTCGTCCGCGGTTGGCGAGGAAAACGCTTTGCCGTTGATACCATCGAATGTGCCGTTGGCTCGATCGGAGTCCGGCAATCCCAGGACGTTTGTGGAGTAGCTTGCGCCATTCATACGGACTTCCGACAAGAAGCGGACCTGCGGGTAGACCTCGACTACGTTGGGAAGATTCGCCATCTCCTGGCGGGAGGGCTCGTCGAGAACCCTGGCGTCTTCGGGATTAGGTGCATTTTTTTTGGTGGTTGGGCGCGGCCCGTCGCCGCCCATGAAGCGCATTCCACGTTTTGAAGAGACAAAGACGGCGTCGAACAAGCCGGATTTGTTGAGGCGCTGGTTCGCCAGCGTTTGCAGTCCGACACCGAGAGAAAGCATCGCCACCAGCGAAGCGACGCCGACGGCCACGCCGAGCGTCGTCAACGAATTCCGCAGGATCGCCTCGCGTAAATTGCGAAACGCCAGTTCCGTGAGGTCCCGCCCTTTCATCGTTTGACACCGAAGCCGGGCTGAAGCCCGGCCCCTACATCTTCGGGCGCCTGCGCCGTGTCGCTGACGAGCCGCCCGTCCGAGAGCACCGCGATGCGATTCGCAAACCGCTCGGCCAACGGCCGCTCGTGAGTAACCATGATGATCGTCATTCCCAGAGTGGCCTGAATCTCGCGCAGCAGCAGCAGAATCTGCTCGCCGTTCGCGCTGTCAAGATTGCCGGTAGGCTCGTCGGCGAACAGAATCGCCGGACGATTGACCAGCGCCCGCGCCAGCGCCCCCCGTTGCTGCTCGCCGCCAGAAAGTTCGCTGGGCCGGTGCCGCCGTCGCGCGCCCAGTCCCACATGCTCCAGCGCCGTCGCGACGCGACCCTCGCGCTCCCCGCGCTCCACTTCCGCCAGCCGCAGAGGCAGCTCAACGTTTTCTTCCAAGGTCATGCGCGGAAGCAGGTTGAAAGATTGAAACACCATGCCAACGGTATCGCGGCGATAGCGAGCAAGCTCCGTGGAATCGATCGCCGCAAGGTTGCGCCCGCGCACGTGAATCGCTCCCGAAGTGGGTCGGTCAAGCCCAGCTAGAAGATTGAGAAAGGTGGACTTGCCAGACCCAGAGCTACCCAACAGCGCCACAAATTCCCCCGCCCGAATTTCCAGCGAGATGTCGTTCACAGCCGAGATGATGGCTTCGCCCAGGCGGTATTGCCGCGAAACGTTCTGCGCCTGGATCAGCGGCTGTTCCCGGTCTTGATCGAGGGTTTGGTCCGAGGCTTGGCCGGAGGTCGGGTTGGTAGGCATCTTGGGGTCGGTACGATAGTAATACGGCTGGAGTCCCGCGCGTGTTTCGTTGCGGGGAGCAGGTGAAGCATAGCTGTGCTCGAACAATTTAGATTCGTTGTATGCATATTTCGCGTAAACATCCTCAGGGCGGGTGGATATACATTCGTCAAATTCGAGACGTCGAAAGTGCACAGCCCAGTAAGTACACACCGGGTCCGGAAAGGCCGCATGTGCTGTCGCCGTATCAGGGAAGAGTTAAAAGGAGCTAGCCATGTTGACGCGAACGAACAGGCTATGGATTGTAGTCGTCATCGCGGTCTCGGTTGTGACCGGCACCAAGCTTGGAAAGGCGGCACAAAAGGCAGCCGTTCCGAAGCCGCAGAATAAACTGGCGATTGGTGAGGACGAGGTCAAGCAATTGCTGCCCCTTATGGACACCGACAAGAGGGGCATGGTTTCCAGGCAGGAGTTCATGAGGTTCATGGAAGCGGAATTCGAAAGATTGGATAAGAATAAGAAAGGGGAATTGAACGTCAAGGAACTAACGCAATCGACCTTGACAGCAAACCGTCTTGCCGGGAAGTAACGGCACCATCTCGTCACCAGAGGCAGAAAGTTACGACAGCCATCGGCGGTCGGGGATTTAACTCACTTGCAGTCCACACGTATCTGAACTTTCCGACCTTGTGTTCCCATGAAGACAGCGAACCGAAACTGTGGTCCGCTTCTTCAGCTTGCCGTGTACCTCTGTAACCTGTCGTTGTCTCGAAGCAAGCAGAATCGCTCTGGGCCTGGGAAGCGATCATGAATGGGCCCTTACAAATTCCTTATGAATATTTCAGGACGCCCTTACCTCATCTCTCCTATCTTTGTCTTGCAGTAACGCGATTTAGTATGGGATGGATTCTATGCATCTCACTCTGAATTCCTAGAAGGAATCTCCATTCAGTTCGATCGATATAAGTCTTCCTGATGCTCTGTCTCTTCGCACGAACCTCTATGTTTTTAGCTGCTTGGCCAGCGGTTAGGAGACAAGGCGTGAAGCACGGAGAGATGTGTTCAAGATCGAGCTGGATTCCAGTGATGCAGTCTTGGCGCTACAGACGAGTATAGGAGCGAAATATGCATAGGTTTGGACGGAACAAGATTTTTTCCTGGCTGGTAGGGGCTGGATTGCTCTTTTCCATTGCTGTTCCGAACAGGCTACTCGCGGACGGCGATGGTAGCAAAAACGATCCCGCTGCACCGACATCAGCGAAACCCACAAAAATGGAGGCCCCTGCTCCCGGCTTGACGGAACGCGAGCGCATGCTCCTCGACCGAGTTGAGCAGCTCGAAAAACGCGTTGCGGAACTTGAAGCGAAAGGGTCTGCAGGAACGCCGCCGGCTGCTCCGACGGGACCGGCTGAAACGAATGGAGCGGCTGCCGGAACGGCAGGGACCAATACCGCCGCGGTGAGCCCGGCTTCGCCGCCATCGACCGGTGTTGTGAAGAGCGCGGGCACAATGGATCCAGGGACATCACCCGCTGCTCCGCCCAATCAGGATCAGACCACGCCAACAACTGCGGCTGCGGTCGCGACAACCGGAAAGCCAGCGTACGTCGAGCCTTTTTCGGATGCGGACTGGACCTGGCTGAACGGCAGCCCCCGCACAAGAGAAATATTTTGGGACTCGAAATTTTTTACGCCGGAAATCAGGGTAGACACGAACTATGTTGCCGACTTCAACCACCCGACAGATCACACCATCGGCGGTTCGAGCGAGCTGTTTCGGTCGTATGAAGTCCAGTTGGAGCAACTCGGCATCGGCGGCGACTTCCACTATGACGACGTCCGCGCCAGATTTATGACCCAGATCGGTATGTATTCTGCGACGACGCCAAGGAATGATCCCAGTCCAGGGCACGGCCAATGGGATCTAGACGATGCGTACCGTTATATATCCGAAGCCTACGGCGGGTACCACTTCAACGTGCTGCACGGGATCAATGTCGACGCGGGGATCTTCTTGTCCTACATCGGTCTGTTCAGTTACTACAACTTCGACAATTGGGCCTACCAACCTTCTTATGTTTCCTCCAATACTCCGTGGTTCTTTAACGGCGTGCGCGTGCAGATTTTCCCGACCGCCCATTTGAAGATTGAGCCGTGGTTCATTAATGGCTGGCAGTCCTACGCTTCGGCCAATCACACGCCGGGCATAGGCGGACAGATTAAATGGACACCGGAAGGCTGGATCAACGTCATTTCTAATAATTACGGGGTTGGCGAGGATGACCTCTTTACGCCTGGCCGCCGGCGCATTCACACCGACAACAGCGTCGAAATCAAATATTTCGATAAACCGGAGAAAACCCTCGATAAGATGGCATTTTCGCTGACTGGCGACTTGGGTTGCGAATATGGCGCTGGAGTGAGTTGCTACGGCGATAAAAAGGGAGGGCCCAAGCAGAGCTTTGTCGGTTACATGCTGTACAACCGCTTTTGGTTCCACAGGGATCTGTTCGGGCTAACCGTAGGCGGCGGCCAGATCAACAATCCGGGGCGCTATCTAGTCCTGCTTCCCCCTATCGATGGAGAGACCGCTATTACGGCATCCACGAATTCTCCCTACTTTACTGAAAATCCCGGGAACCCTTTCAAAGCTTGGGATTCGTCGGTCACCTTTGACTATATGCCCAAGCAGTACATTACATTCCGCTGGGAATATGATTATCGCCACGCTAGCGTTCCCTATTGGACCGGTGCGGGCGGCATCACGCCTCCTGGCGGGAATAACAATTCTCCTCAATTTTACACATGCAGTAATGGCAACTCTTCTGGCCAAGAGCTCCTCGGTCCCGCGGAAACGGCATGCGGCGGTGGGATCAGCAGCGTTTGGTTCCCGGATCTTCGCAAGGATGAGTCCTTTATCGATTTGTCCATTCTTGTGAAGTTCTAACCAGGGCGCTGAGGATGAAAACACTCGGAAGGAGTTACCCGACTGCTCACGGCGGCCTCAATCTCGGCTTGGTTGCGCAACATCCGATCAGCAGGTAATCACGAGAAGAGCGAGACCCGCGAAAGACCCTTCCGCCGGGACTTCTAGCTATTCCGGAGCCTTTTCTCTAGGCTGCACACAGGAGGGCGTCAGGCGATGAATCACGCGACTATTCTCGTGGTCGACAACGAGCCGAAAATCCGTGACGCCCTGCGAAGAACCCTCTCTGACAGTGGCTACGACGTCATACTGGCAAAGAAGGGTCAAGAAGCCATCAAAATAGTTACCCGGTATCGCCCCGATCTGATTCTTTTGGACGTAAACATGCCGGGCATGAGTGGATTTGAGGCTTACAGCAAGATTCGCGTGTGTTTGAAGGACCGATTGTCATGTTAACGGTCCGCAACTCGGAACATGACAGGATTGTCGCTCTCGATTCAGGTGCGGACGATGTCGTTGTAAAGCCTTTCGCTATCGGAGAACTGCTGGCGCGCATTCGCGCTGTGCTGAGACGCTTCGCTTCTAAAGAGCCGCTGTCGAAAATCGACACTCCGGAATTGAAAGTGGATCTAGAGAAGAGGATGGTCGATGTCTTCGGTAGGAAAGTCCAATTGAGTCTCAAAGAATTCGATCTCCTGCGCCTTCTCGTGATTCAGCGAGGGAAGGTGCTTACGCATGAGCGAGCCTTGCAAGCTGTCTGGGGACCGGATCACGCTGCGGAGTCAAAGAACCTTCGTGTCCTGGTAAATCAGCTGCGCAAAAAAATTGAGAAAGACCCTGCAGAACCCCGCTACATCGTGACCGAACCTGGGCTGGGATACAGGTTTCAACCTCCAAGCGAAGGTCCCGAAAAGCGCTCCCGCCGTAAATCGTGACGTTTGGAAAGGATGTGCGGTTTCTAAGCAAGTTTCGCCGTCTGCCAGTCAACACCCGATGGGACTTGTAGTCGATCCCTGAACCGATCTGTGGTGTTCTAACCACATCCATGCCCCGCCACTGTGTCTGAAAATCATTCGAACAGTACCCATTAAGTTATCAGTTGACATTCGATAACTTTCGTGGTAATATTCTGTATGCGATTCGAGTTCCGGTCCGCACCCGCGGTCCTCCGCCGTGCTGCCAACACGCCACGCTGGCTAAACCGCTTGTCTTCCTGTGCTTACAAATGCCCCTGCCGGCAACTCCCATCGTTTGATAGTCTTACAAATGCCCCGGGGGTGGGGGTGCTAAAAAGCGAACACCAGGCGAATCCCAAAATGGTAAGTCCTTTAGAATCCGCACTTACGAAAAATGCGCCCATAACTCGTTTAGAATCTGCACTTCCAAAATCATTAGACTTAAAGTCCTTTAGAATCCGCACTTACAAGAATTGGCGGGGGGAGGGGGCAAATTGTTAACTAAAACGACCGAACTCCGCTCGGCCAGAAGACCGCGTGGGTCTTCCAGCGCGTTGCCCGCCGCCAACTTCCGAGTCGCCCGTTAATCAGGAATCGCGAGTGCAACTGGCGTAGTTCCTCAACGTGAGAGGGAATTCTGAATGGACGACTCGCCCCTGCGCTATCATGCCTTGCTCAATCGAAGCATCCGAAGGAGAAACTCCGTGGAAACCAACTCTCGACGCAACTTCTTTGGCAAGATCACCGCGGTGGCCGCTCTTCTGACCGGCGCACCAAACGTTTTCGCTCAGCAGGCTACTCCTGCCGGCGCACCCACACCTGCCGGCGCATCCACGACCGGGGGAGACGCGCCTCGTCGCCCGGGCGGCAACCACACGCTTAATGGGATCTACTATTTTTCCGGCACGGGTTCTAACGACGGTTATGGCAAGGACGATCACGTCCTGGTCACCGACCCATTTGAAAAACACGTCACCCGCACGATGGATGCCCTCAAGAAATCAGTTGAACATGCGGGCTCTAGCATGGACAGCATCCTCCATCTCGACGTCTTTCTCTGCCTGCCTCAGGCCGACAGCATCACCATGCCCACGGGCAAAGCGCGATTCGATGCCCACAAAGCACAGTACGACGCATTGAACAAAATCTACGGAACCTATTTCTCGCCCGGCAAAGCTCCGTCCCGCGCGTGCATGGCGGTCGAATGGATTCCGGGCGATTCCCTGATCGAAATCGTTGGCAGCGCTATCGTCATCGCCGCGCCTGCTGAAAAGTAATTTGCGGCGGCACAAAAAAAATCGCAGGGGAAACTACAAATGAATTTGAAGAAGTTTGAATGGAGTCGCCGGTCATTTCTCGCGGCACTGGGAGCCATCAGTGGAGGCCTATTCGCACCGGCTGAATCAAGTGCCGCAAGCCTCTTCGGAAAGAAACACAAACCTCCCGTGTCTTCGCTCGACGGCAATCCCATTGCGCCGATCAGCAGCGGCCTCGGTTCTACCGGCGACATCTATGCCGAGTTGGGTGTAACACCTCTCGTCAATATCAATGGCACCGTAACCGTCATTGGCGGGTCGGTGATGAAACCAGAAGTTATGGAGCTGATCCGCAGGGGCAACGAGCATTTCGTCTTGATCGACGAGCTCGAAATCGCAGCCGGCAGATTCATCGCGAAATTGTGCAAGTCTCCCGCAGGATACACCGGTTTGGTAACAGGCGGCGCCGCCGCTGCCATGGTCGTCGGCTACGCAGGCATGATGACCGAGGATCTTGAACCCCGCATGCGCGACATTCCGGACGTCAGCAATTTTCCCAGAAACGAAATCATCATCCAAAAGAGTCATCGCTATCCATTTGACCATCAAATCCGCCAGACCGGCGCAAAGCTGGTCGAAGTCGAGACACGCGAAGAGATGATTGCGGCCATCAATCCCAAGACGGTTGCCATCCACTTCACCAATATCCTGTCCGATAAAGGTCAGGTCAGCGGTCTTGAAACCGTCGAGATCGCCAAAGCGCACAACCTCTACACCTTCAACGATGCCGCTGCCGATGTTCCGCCGAAAGAGCGCCTCTGGGAGTATCCGGCAATGGGCTTCGACATGGTTGCTTTCAGCGGCGGCAAAGATATTCGCGGACCTCAGGCATCGGGCGTACTGATCGGAAGGGAAGAGCTGATCCGCTACTCGCTGCTGAATATGAGCCCGCAGGAAGATCGCATCGGCCGCTGCTGTAAAGTGGGCAAAGAAACAATTTTCGGCTTACTCAAAGCGCTTGAGATGTTCGTCAACGAGGACCTCGACGCCACGCTGAAAATCTACGACGAGCGCGCGCAAGTCATCACCGATGCGGTGAAGAAGTTTGGAGTGACGGCACTTCCTCGGCAATTCAACCCGCAAGCCCTGGGCAACGTAACGCCACGTTACAGTTGGCAAATCGATCCGGCTAAACTCAAAATCACGGGGCCAGAAGTCATGCAGAAGCTCGCCGACACGCGGCCCATCGGTATCGGCAGCATGGGTGCCGGTGCGAGCGGCATGCGCGGACGCAACCCGGATGCGCCCGCTGGCGACACGCACCCCGAAAATCACCACCCGCCTCGCGACCCGAACAGCTTCGGCTTCGCTGTCTGGCAGCTCAAGCAAGGCGAGGAAAAAATAATCGCCCACCGCCTGGTGCAGATCTTCAGCGCCGCCCCGAAAGCCTAGTCTTTAATTCTCCGAGTGTGGGCGTGACACTGGACCAAGGTTTCACTTGGATATGATCCGTGGCACAATCCCGAACCGGAAACCTGGCGTAACGTGAAGTGCATTCGCGGCAGCATAAGGAGCATTTCGTGAGCGGATTTGGCACAAGGCGCAATTTTTTTGAGCGAATTAATTTGGCCCTCACAGGGTTTGTGTTCACCCGGGCTCTGCCATTTCAAAAGACCGTCGCAGCCGGCGCGCCTGTCCCTGAAACGGTGGACTACTACGACAAACTTGGGGTCACCAAGACAATCAATGCCGCCGGTACTTACACCTATCTGACGGGATCGCTCATGCCGCCTTCGGTGCAAGCCGCGGTTGCCCAGGCCGCCAAGCATCCGGTATTCCTGGAAGACTTGCAGAAGGCGGCTGGCGAATACCTCGCGCAAAAATTGCGCTGCGAAGCCGCCATGGTCACAGCGGGCGCGGCTTCCGCCGTAACTCTGGCTACGGCCGCGTGCATGACCGTGGCCAACGGATCTTCCGCGGGCCATTCCATGCCCACCGACATGAGCGGCCTGAAGAATGAGGTAATCGTCCAAAAAGCTCACCGCTACGATTACGATCACGCGATGCGTAACTGCGGCATTCGCTTCGTCGACGTCGAGACCTTGCAGGAGTATGAGTCAGCTTTCACTCCCAATACCGTTATGTGTTTCTTTTACAACGCCGCCGATGCGGGACAAATCAGCAGAGAAGACTGGATTCGAGTCGCTCACACCCATGGCGTGCCGTGCTTGAATGATGCGGCCGCCGACGTTCCACCAATCTCAAATTTATGGAACTACACGCAAATGGGATTCGATCTGGTCGCTTTCTCGGGCGGCAAAGGGATCCGAGGGCCGCAAAATGCCGGCCTGCTATTGGGCAAAGCGAATCTCGTCGCCGCTGCCACGAAAAACAACAGCCCTTTCGATGACACCGTAGGGCGCGGTATGAAGGTAGCCAAGGAACAAATCGTCGGAATGGTAGCGGCGGTCGATTGGTTCCTCAGCCAGTCTGACGCCGAGTTCGAGGCGGAATTCCGCAGGCGCGCCGATCGCATCGCCGCGGCTCTGAAAGACATTCCAACCCTGAAATCAGAAATCTTGATACCGCCGATCGCCAACAACGTGCCGCACTTGCTCATTCGCTACGACCAGCAGCGTGTCAAAATCTCCCCCAAAGAAGTCGCGAGACAGCTCCGCGCCGGTACTCCTAGCATCGAATTAAATCCCGCCACCGGTTCAGCGCTGGCAAGCGCTGGCATTCCCAAAGATCCCGATAAGATCTTAGTGGGTGTCTGGATGTTGGAGCCTGGCGAGGACCTAATCGTCGCGCGCCGCCTCCGCGAAGTTTTGACGCAGGCGACGACGAGCTGATGCCAGGCTATGACCTCGGTTATGTTTTCGCCTCTGAATCGCGCCTTCGCAAGGCGGCCCCTTCAGGGTCGGTGATTATGTCGACCCACTTTGAGTCAGGCGCGGCCGCGGCCTCGTAGTTGTCGTGCCAGTTCCACCACTTGTATGGTGGAGTCTGGGGGTAGCCCTCCGGCGAGTCCTCCCACTCCTCCTGCCGCCCGAGCACCGTCATATCAAGGTAGCTCCAAGTACTCCCCATCGCCTCGTCGCCGCGGTTGTTGATGAAGTAGGTGCGAAACACACGCTCGCCGTCGAGGAAGAACGCGTTCGTGCCGTGCCACTCGTTCACCCCGAAATCGGTGTCGAAGCTGTCCGTGATGGTGTACCACGGCATCGCCCAGCCCATTCGTGCCTTCAGGCGCGCGATGTCCGCCTGCGGCGCACGCGAGGCGTACGCGAGGGTGGTGTCGCGGGCGTTCAGATGTGCGAGGTGGCCGACCTGGTCGGCGCCGAAGGAGCAGCCGCGGCAAGCATGCTCGGGCCAGCCGAAAACCCCGGGCTCGAAGAAGGCGCGGTAGAGGACCAGCTGACGGCGGCCTTCGAACAAGTCGA
>Ga0187855_10002266_pt1 | contig 14631 bp, 12 predicted proteins | sample June2016WEW_8_10_2_FD_132969 | JGI IMG/M metagenome (GOLD analysis project Ga0187855, IMG submission 132969) | Peatland microbial communities from SPRUCE experiment site at the Marcell Experimental Forest, Minnesota, USA - June2016WEW_8_10 | ecosystem: Environmental > Terrestrial > Soil >...
CGCCGGTCTCCTGACCGGCTGTACTGAGGGCCTCCCGGCCCTCGGGGACCTCGCCGATCCCGGAGTTTCAGCGGCCGATCCGTTCCGATCGTTCTGTTCCTGCAAATTCTGCATTCGCTCCACCTTTTGGTCGAGGAACTTCTTCCTCGCAAGAGATTAGACTGCCGCAATGCAAACGGAACCCATCGGCAGCATTCCCCGCCCGCCCTCTCTCATCAAGGCCATGCAGGCCTTCCAATCCGGAGCCATCACCCGCGAAGCACTCGACGCCGAGTATGCATCGGCGCTCGAAGATACGATCGCTCGTCTTGAGCAGATTGGATCTCCGGTGATCACTGATGGTGAGCAAACCAAGCCCAGCTTCGCCACCTATCCGCTGACAGGCATCGCCAACCTGGCGCCCGACGGCGTGGTCATTCCTTTTGCCGACGGCCACACGCGCCAGCTGCCGCGGCTGACTGCGGGCCCATTTCGCTACGGCGTCCACGCCGGCAGCTACACCGCTGCAGCCCGGCGCTATGCCAAGGCACCGTTCAAGCAGGCTGTCATCTCGGCCTCGGCTCTCAGCCTGCTGTACCCGGCAGATGGCATTCCCGGCTATCCCCGCGAAGCCTTCCTCGCCGATCTCATCAGCGAAGCTGCCGCCGATATTCGCGGCGCGCTTAATGCCGGAGCGGAGACCGTGCAGATCGATTTCACCGAGGGGCGTCTCTCGCTCAAACTCGATCCCTCCGGCGGCCTGCTGCGCAGTTTCATCGCCCTCAACAACCAGGTTCTCGATCGCTTTACCCCAGCGGAGCGCCAGCGCATCGGGGTTCACGTTTGCCCTGGCGGCGACCACGACTCCACGCACAGCGCCGATGTGGACTACGCCGGGCTTTTGCCAGACCTCTTTCAGTTAAGCGTGGGCCGCGTCTATCTGCAGATGGCCAGCGAACCCGACCGGAAACGCGTCCTCGAGATTGTCCGCAAACTCATTCAGCCAAACCACACTGTCTTTATCGGCGTGATCGACGTCATCAACCCCGCCATTGAAACCGCTGGGCAGGTGCGCGATCGAGCTCTCGAGGCCGCCGCGATTTTGCCTGTGGCGCAGCTCGGTACCTGCGATGATTGCGGCTTCTCGCCCTTCGCCGACGACACGTCCACCGCCCGCGACACAGCCTTCAGCAAGATCCGCGCGCGCGTCGAAGGCACTGCGATGGCAGCTAGAGAATTGGACCGCTGAGTTCAGCCACGAGATATCGATTGCAATGAACGTGTCATCCCGAGCGAAGTCACGCGCCGCGTGACGAAGTCGAGGGATCTGCAGTTGCTTTTCCCGATGTGATCGGACGTCCAGCATCGTAAGATATGAGGGTCTTGACGTACCCCACGCAAATTCAGCGAATTCGCGCCCGCCCTGCTCTCGCCACCTTCGCGCTTCTCCTCGCCCTCAATCTCCTGAACTACATCGACCGCTACATTCTTCCCGGCGAGCAGCCGCTCATCCAGCGCGAATTCCACGCGACAGATCAGCACATGGGCGCGTTGACCACCGCATTCTTCCTCACCTATATGATCGTCGCGCCGCTCAGCGGCTGGCTCGGCGACTTCCTTTCCCGCAAACCGCTCATCGTCATCGGCGCAGTCATTTGGAGCCTGGCTACTCTCGCTTCAGCTTTCGCGCATAGCTACGAGAGCCTCTTTTTTCGACGTGCTTTGGTGGGTGTCGGCGAGGCCACGTTCGGCATCTTCGCCCCCGCCGTTCTGGCCGACTTCTATCCTGATCGCGAGCGCAATCGCATCCTCTCGGTCTTCTATCTTGCCATTCCTGTCGGAGCAGCTTTGGGCTACCTTGCCGGAGGAGAAATGGGCAGCCTCTGGGGCTGGCGCACGCCATTTCTCGTCTGCGCCATTCCCGGCCTCGCCGTCGCGCTCCTATATATGCCTTTCGGTAGAGAACCCAAACGCGGCGCTTGCGACCGCCCCGATATCCAAAGCCCGTTGCCCCATCCTGGCCGCGCTTCTGTTTTTGCCAGGGTGGGATCCCTTTCAGATTTTTTTCGACGCTTTTTCGAGCTGCTGCGCAACCCAGCCTTTCTCACCGCGACCTTCGGTCTCGCACAGATTACCTTTGCCCTCGGCGGCATCTCCGCCTGGGTACCCACATTTTTGCATCGCGTCAACGGGCTCTCCGTCGCCAACTCCAGCCTCGTCGTTGCCGGCATCACCGTTGTCGATGGCATCGCCGGAACCATCGCCGGCGGCTGGATCGCGCAGCGCTGGCAGCGCACCGATCACCGCGCTCTCTATTACGTTTCGTTCTGGTCTGCGGCGCTCGCATTACCCTGCGGAGTCCTGGTCTTCTTCGGGCCCCGCGTCACCACCATCCCCGCCCTCGCAGCCGCCGAGTTCTTCATCTTCCTCAATACCGGCCCGCTCAACGCCGCCATCGTCAATTCGGTCAATGGCATGATCCGCGCCACCGCGATTTCGGTCAACCTGTTTTGCATTCACTTCTTCGGCGATACGTTTTCCCCGCAAATCATCGGCGCCGTCAGCGACCGCACTACCCTCAGCATCGGTCTGGGCGCAACCCTGGTTTCGCTCGCCATCGCTGCTGTCGTTCTTCGCTTCGGCGCACGCTTCGCCGCGCCGCTCTCCGAGCCCGCTGGCTGATTCTTGTGGGAACCAACCAATTGATCGATGTCATCCCGAGCGAGCGCAGCGAGTCGAGGGATCTGCGGCTGCCTTTTGCGATCTCCGCTAACCCCGCTAACGCCGCTGACTCCGCTACTTCACCGTTTCCTGGTCCCGCGTATTCATGAATGACCGCCCTCGACCCAGCGACCGCAGATTGGGGTCATTTACCGGCAGGCGGCCTTGTTCCGCGCCAAATCCATGGGCCAGCAAGGGATTGGGCCTGAACTTCGGCGGGCCGCCGTAAAACTGCCGCGCATGGCTCAGCACCATGCCGGCGCGGCCGTGCATGGGCTGCACGATCCCGCGAATTTGCACGTTCTGATCCTTGAATCTCGTCAGCTCGCCCACCTCCTCGCGATCCTCCGGCAGGCTGATGACTGTGAACCGGCACTTGTCATCCGGCGTCTCAGGAGAGCAGATATCCAGGAACCGTATTCCATCCGCAAGCTGAACCACATCATAGATATGCGTTGAAATACAAATGTCTTTGTTGAGCATTTGCACGGCTTGGTCCGCAGTCACGCATGGCCTGGATTTCCCTGCGAATGCAAGCACAGGCGCGCATACGGCAATCACCGCAAGCCGCAGACAATGGCACAACCTCATCAAGAAATCCCCGCTGAGAGTTGCCACCAGCCTAGCGCAAATGCCGTTTGAAGGGAAGGCCGGTTAATATCCATTCGATGGGTCGGCTCGCGTCGATGGTCGTCGTATTTGCGTTTGCGCTGGCTGCGGCGGTTCCGGCGCATTCGTGCGGCTCCGATGGGCACAGCCCCATCTCGACCGACCGCCCGCAGATCACCGAGGCCAGTACTGTCGTCCCCTGCGGCAGTCTGCAATTCGAAAATGGTTTTGCTGAGACCGGCGCCGCCGGCCAGCACGGACTCGACCTGCCCGAAACCTGGATGCGCCTCGGCGTGGCCGCCAAAGGCGAAATCCGTTTCGCAATCCCCGACTACTTCTCCAACACCGATACCGATACTGGATTTTCGAGCGGCGTCAGCGACATCGTACTTGGCTACAAGCAGCAGCTCGGGCCCACCCACGGCTTCGACATTTCCGTCATCCCGTCGCTCAGTTTTCCCTCGGGCTCGAACAAGATTTCCAGTTACGGCTACGATCCCTTCGTGCAGATTCCCTGGTCGCGTTCGCTCTCGAAGAACTGGAGCGCGGCTGGAGTGTTTTCTGTGGCGTGGCCGACCCAGCCCAGCGGACGGAACACGACGGGGCAGGCGAGCGTCTATTTCGACCGCCAGCTCACCAGTCCCTGGGACGCGTGGATCGAGTACTCAGGCTCGTTTCCTGAACACGGCGGGCCCGCGCACATCCTGAACCTGGGCACGTGCTACAAGCCCACGCCCCATCAGCAAGTTGACTTTCACTGGAGCGTAGGGCTCTCCTCCGCCGCACCCGATTATTCCGTTGGATTGGGTTATTCTGTCCGCTTTCAGGTCTTCCACGCGAAAGGCGCGACGCCTTCCCGATGAATGATTTCAAGACCGGACGTAATATCCTCTCCGAGCACGGCGCATTCATTCATCGCGCTTCGGAGGGGATGGAAATAAGACTAGTCCAAAGAGATACAGAGGAAAATGATGCGGGCGTCCGCTTTGAAAACTGGAAGGAACTCTGTCAACGAGCCACTAGCGGACTCCATCCGGTTTGAGTGTGACCGGTACCAGCACGAAAGCGCGCACGGCCACCGCCTGCCCATTGACCAGATAGGGCGCGAACTTCCACTTCGCGACAGCTGAAACTGCGGCGGGTCGCAAGGGCATCGCCCCTCCGCATGAGGTTGGGTACATCGCATTTCCCGACTTATCGATCTCGAAACCGACGATGACGTTTCCGGTGATGAGTGCATCGCTAGCGGTGCGACCAATCACCGAGGAGCCGCCATTGATCAGACGCGCCCGCGTAACACTCTCTGAGAGAAAAACGTCATGTGCACCATCTTTTGCGAGTTGGATATCGAGGGGCTTGCAAGCGTCGCTGTCGAATGGCGGCTTTCCCTGTGCGGAGCACGTCGTGCAAACGGTCAATAGCAGAAGCGAGACAGCCGCGATTCTCATGGTGGTCCAAGCATAGCGCAGTTTCCTGCGACCGCCTAACGCGATCCCACCAATTCCCCGGTTTTCGCCTGCTGTCCGTAGTGGCTCTCTATGTACCTGTCCAGGATCTCTTTGAATTCCGCCACGATCGTGTCGCCACGCAGAGTAACCGCGAGCTTCCCATCCACGTAGACCGGTGCAACGGGATCCTCAAACGTTCCCGGCAAACTGATGCCGAGATTTGCGTGCTTCGATTCGCCCGGTCCGTTCACCACGCAGCCCATCACGGCGAGTTTTAGCTCTTCCACTCCGGGATACTTCTTCCGCCACTCCGGCATCGATGTGCGCAGATAAGTCTGGATCTGCTCAGCCAGCTCCTGGAAATAAGTGCTGGTCGTGCGCCCGCATCCCGGGCAACTCGTTACCTGCGGCATAAAGCTGCGAATCCCGAGCGACTGCAGAATTTGCTGCGCCGCCAGCACTTCTTCCGTCCGGTCGCCTCCCGGCTTCGGCGTCAGGCTCACCCGAATCGTGTCGCCGATTCCCGCGAGCAACAACGGAGCCAACCCCGCAGTCGAGGCCACCAGCCCCTTCGATCCCATCCCCGCTTCTGTCAGCCCCAGGTGCAGCGGATAATCGCATCGCGCTGCCAGCGCTGTGTACACGTCGATCAGATCGCGCACCCCGCTCACCTTCGCCGACAGAATGATCCGGTCGTGGCCCAGCCCGTACTCCTCGGCAAGCTTTGCCGATCGCAGCGCGCTCTCCACCATCGCTTCCATCATCACGTCGCGCGCCGGCAGTGGCTCCGGCCGCTTGCTGTTTTCGTCCATCATCCGCGTCAGCAGCGACTGGTCTAGCGAACCCCAGTTCACCCCAATGCGCACCGGCTTCCCGTTTTCGACCGCGCACTCCACCATCGTCCGGAAATTATCGTCATCCTTGCGCCCGATCGACACATTCCCCGGGTTGATTCTGTACTTCGCCAACGCCCTTGCCGTCGCCGGATATTTTTTCAGCAGCAGGTGCCCGTTGTAATGAAAGTCGCCGATAATAGGCACGCGCAGTCCGCGCTTCTCCAGGCCCTCGACGATGTGCGGCACCGCTGCCGCCGCATCCTCGTTATTCACCGTCACCCGAACGAGCTCCGACCCGGCCATCGCCAGAGCGGCAACCTGCTCAATTGTGCCCGACACGTCCGCCGTGTCGGTGTTGGTCATCGACTGCACGACCACCGGAACTTCCCAGCCCACGCGCACATGCCCGATCTGCACCGTAGGAGTTTTTCTGCGCCGAATCTCCGCCATGCTTCTAGTTTACCTGCAGTCGCAATTGCCAGCCGGTTCGCTCGACTACCAGCGCAGGTACGGATTTGGTTCCACTGGGCTTATACGCGGGTGCCCCATCACCGGGGCCCCACGGACAGGTCTTCGTCTGTGGGGTGGATCTGAGATCTGCTTGGGTGGGGGCGGGATTCAGTTCGCGCAGGGACTTCGCACCCCTACACCGCCCTCCCTGCCGCTGCGCCCGACGCCCAGGCCCACTGAAAGTTGAATCCGCCCAGATGCCCCGTAACATCGACCACCTCGCCAACAAAGTAGAGTCCGGGCACGCTGAGGCACTGCATCGTCTGCGCGGAGAGCGCATCCGTGCTCACGCCGCCGGCCGTCACCTCTGCCTTCTCGAATCCTTCCGTTCCATTCGGAGTGAACTCCCACGCATGCAGGCGCCGCTCCAATTCGTCGACCGCAGCATTCGTCCAGCTCTTCGGCTCGGCCAAATCCAGCAGCCGCTCTGCCAGTCGCGCAGGCAGTTGCGCGCGCAACGCAGCTTTCGCCGCGGCCAAATCGCGCCGCGCATTTGTAGTACGCAACGCGGCCAGCAATACGCGCCCCGGCGCCCAATCCACCTGAATCGCCTCCGGCCTCTTCCAGTACGACGAGATCTGCAGAATCGCCGGTCCACTCAGCCCGCGATGCGTGAAGAGCAGCTTCTCTTGGAAGCTTTGCTTGCCGCAGGCCGCAATCACCGGAGCCGAAACGCCACTCAGATCCGCGAATCCTTCCCGCTCCTCACCCGACAGGGTCAGCGGGACCAGCGCCGGCCGGCACGGCTCAAGCGGAATCCGAAACTGCCGCGCAATGTCGTAGCCGAATCCGGTCGCGCCCATCCTTGGAATCGACAGCCCGCCGGTCGCCACCACCAGCGCCGGCGCAACATACAACTCCTTGCCCGCATCGACGGTAAACGCTCCGGCCGAATCGTCGCGCCGCACCTCGCGCACCGCCGCAGCCGTCACCACCCGCACTCCTGCCTCCGCGCACTCCCTCATCAGCAAATCCACGATCTGCTGCGCCGATCCGTCGCAGAAAAGCTGTCCCAGCGCTTTCTCGTGATAGGCGATACGGTGCCGCTCCACCAGCCCGATAAAATCCTTCGGGGTGTACCGCGCCAACGCCGATTTCGCAAAGTGCGGATTGGCCGAGAGAAAGTTGTCGGGCCGCGTGTGCAGGTTGGTGAAGTTGCAGCGCCCGCCGCCGGAAATGAGAATCTTTTTGCCCGGACGTTCCGCGCGTTCCAGCACCGCAACGCGTCGCCCGCGCAGGCCCGCTTCGATCGCAGCCATCAGCCCGGCCGCCCCTGCGCCCAGCACAATCACGTCATAATTTTTCGCGGCTGCCACTCCACCGATTAGACCATCTTGTGGACTCCCTTTCTCAAGCGCGCATCGCGCGAAGAGTTCATTGAGAAACTCGATGCCTTGGAAGGGCACGAGTTTACTCGTGCCGTCGGAGCCGCAAAATGAAGATTGGCTTTAGCCACTGAGGGGTGTTCTTTCCGTCCATCCGCGTCATCTCTCCCGCCTTTCAGCTAGCTCATTAAGGCGAGGTCGCACAAATATCACACCTCCGAAAACGAACGGATCGGAGGCAGGATTCGGTCCCAACCCAATGTTCCACACACAGCGCGCTATTTCCTGCCGACTTCCTGTATAGTTCCTTTATTCCCCGATCCGGAAGCAGTCAGGCCCCCGTCCGGAAGAGTCCCAAGATCCAAACCCGCACGCGGAGGTCGCACATGGGTGAGCACCCAACACCGGAACATATCATGCAAATCGGCTTTGGATTCTTGGCCTCAAAAACCCTCATGAGCGCCGTAGAAATGGGCCTCTTCACAGAACTTGCGCAACACCCCGAACGCCTCGAATCTGTCCAGGGTCGCCTCGGTCTGCATTCCCGCTCATCGCGCGACTTTCTCGACACCCTCGTCGCGCTCGGTCTTCTCGAGCGTAACAACGGCGTCTACTCCAACACGCCCGCCACCGATCTCTTCCTCGACAAAAAGAAGCCCTCCTACATTGGCGGCATCCTCGAGATGGCCAACCAGCGCCTCTACGGCCACTGGAGCCACTTGACCGAAGGCCTTCGTACCGGCCAGCCGCAAAACGAAGTCCGCGGCGGAGGCCAGCCACTTTTCGAAACACTCTATGCCGATCCCGCGCGCCTAAAAGCTTTTCTCAAGGCAATGACCGGCATCTCGCACGGCAGCGCACTCGCCATCGCCGCCAAATTTCCTTTCAAGAACTACAAAACCGTCTGCGACGTCGGTACCGCGCAGGGCGACACGGCCGCGCAGATCGCGCTCGCTCACCCCCATCTCAAGGTCTTCGGTTTCGATCTGCCCGAAGTCGGCCCCATCTTCGAGGAATACGTCGGCCAACTCGGCCTCAACCGCCGTCTCACCTTCGCGCCCGGCAGCTTCTTCGAGAATCCGCTGCCCAAGGTCGACGTCATCGTGATGGGTCACATCCTGCACGACTGGGATCTCGCCACCAAGAAGGCGCTCATGCGCAAAGCCTATGAGGCATTGCCGAGTGGCGGCGCCTACATCGTCTACGAGGCCATCATCGACGACGATCGCCGCAAGAACGCCTTCGGCCTCATGATGAGCCTCAACATGCTCATTGAAACCTACGGCGGCTTCGACTACACCGGCGCCGATTGCCAGGGCTGGATGCGCGATGTCGGCTTCAACGACACGCGCGTCGAGCACCTCGTCGGCCCCGACTCCATGGTGGTTGGCATCAAATAGCGAGGAATATTTCGATCCTCAGGAATATGGGTGCCCCACATCTCGACTTTGAGATGTGGGAAACATCAGATTAGGGCAAGCCGATTCAATCCCTGCGCAACTCCGCTGGGTTACTCTAATCCGATGGAAGCCTCAGGCGCTCCCGTGACCAGTCCCCCTTCCCTCCTCATCCGCGACCTTCGCAAATCCTTTGCCGACGTGCGCGCCGTCGACGGCATCGATCTCGAAGTCGCTCCTGGCGAGTGCTTCGGCCTGCTCGGCCCAAACGGAGCAGGGAAGACCACCACCATTGAAATCTGCGAAGGCCTCACCACGCCCGATTCCGGCACCGTCGAGCTCCTCGGCCTCAACTGGCAATCCAGCGCCGAGGAATTGCGCCAGCGCATTGGCGTCCAGCTTCAGGAATCGCAATTCCCCGAAAAGCTCACCGCCGAAGAAGTCCTGCGCCTCTTCCGCAGCTTTTACCGTCGCGGCGTCACCATCGACGGAGCCATCCAGATCGCCCAGCTTGAAGAGAAGCGACGCGCGCGCGTCGGCGGCCTCTCCGGTGGCCAGAAGCAGCGGCTCGCCATGGCCACCGCGCTCGTCGGCGATCCCGAACTGCTCTTCCTCGACGAGCCCACCACCGGCCTCGACCCCCAGGCCCGCCGCCATCTATGGGATCTCGTCGAAGCCTTCAAGCGCGGCGGCCGCACCATCATTCTCACCACGCATTACATGGAAGAGGCTGAGCGCCTCTGCGACCGCGTCGCCATCATGGATCACGGAAAGATCATCGCTCTCGGCACGCCCAAAGAGCTCATCGCTACGCTCGGAGGGGAAGACATTGTCGAATTTGCCGTCAGCTCCCCAGACTCGCTCTCCGACCCGCTCGTTCAACAGTCCGCCCACGCAGTGGCTGCGCAAGCAGTCGTGGAAATCCCAGGTGTCAACTCCCATCGCGTCGACGATTCGCTGCATCAGCTCTCGGTCAGCGAGTTGCACACCACGGTGCCGAAGATCTTCGCAGCACTCCGCGAGCAGGGCCTGCACCTCAGCGAGTTCCGTACTCACTCCGCATCGCTCGAAGACGTCTTCGTTCACCTCACGGGAAGGAACCTTCGCGATGAATAATCTCGAAACCAACAGCCTCTATCAGCTTTCGCTCTCCCGCCTCAAACTCACCTTGCGCGAGCCCGAAGCCATCTTCTGGATCTTCGTCTTTCCCATCCTGCTTGCCGTGGGTCTGGGCATCGCCTTCCGTAACCGCCCTGCCGATGTCCTTCCCGTAGGCGCAACCACGCCGCAGCTTGCGCAGGCCCTCGCCGCCGACCAGGGCCTCAATGCCTCGCTCTTCGACGAAGCCCAGGGCCGCCACGCCCTCGCCGTCGGAACCATCCTTCTTCTCGCCGAGCAGTCGCCCGCCGGGGTCACTTACCGCTACGACGACACCAACCCCGATGCCCGCACTGCGCGGATGATCGTTGACCGCGACCTTCAGATCGCCGCCGGCCGCCACGACCCCGTCGCCGCGCAAAACTCGCTTGTTCACGAAGCCGGCTCGCGCTACATCGACTTCGTCGTTCCCGGCCTGCTCGGTATGAACCTCATGGGTTCGGCCATGTGGGGTCTCGGCTTTTCCATCGTTGACGCCCGCCAGAAAAAGCTGCTCAAGCGCCTGGTTGCCTCGCCTATGCCGCGCTGGCAGTTTCTCATGGCCTATCTGCTCTCCCGCCTTGTCATCCTCGCCATTGAGGTCATTGTGCTTCTCGGATTCGCGCGCGTGGTCTTCGGCGTGCCGTTTCGCGGCCCCTTCTTGGAGCTCCTGTTCATCGCCGTGCTCACCTCCATGACTTTTTCTGCGCTCGGCCTGCTCGTCGCCACGCGCGCGCGCACCATGGAAGCCGTCAGCGGCCTCATGAACGTGGTCATGATGCCCATGTGGATCATGTCAGGAGTTTTCTTCTCCGCTTCGCGCTTCCCGGCCTTCCTGCAGCCCATCGTCAAGGCCTTGCCGCTCACCGCGGCCATCAACGCCATGCGCTCCAACATGCTCCAAGGCAATTCGCTGGCTCACTTGATGCCGGAGGTCGGGATTCTTTTTTTCTGGTTCGTCGTTCCCTTCGCCGTCTCGCTGCGCATCTTCCGCTGGCGGTGAGAAGGGCAAATATCAAGAGAATGAGTAGCGCTCCGCTGGGCACAAAGCTGAAGTTCAATGAGGAACTTCCTAGGCCATGGAACTAAGTCAGTTTGTTGCAGAAGTTTCATCCGTCAGCCTGGGGCAAAACCGCCGCGCATGCTGGACTTTGTTCCTGCTTATCTCCGCGTTCGCGATAACAGGCGTCGCTGCACGGTGCCAGCAGACAACGGTGCTGCTTGACGGCAACAGCACTGGCAGGATCTTCGACGGTCTTGGCGCAGTGAGCGCCGGAGCCTCATCGCGTCTCTTAATCGACTACCCTGAGCCGCAGCGCAGCCAGATCCTCGATTATCTCTTCAAGCCCGGCTACGGAGCCGCGCTGCAGCATCTCAAGGTGGAGATCGGCGCCGACGTGAACTCCACCGACGGATCGGAACCGAGCGCCATGCGCACGCCAACCGACCGCAATGCAATGCGCGGCTACGAGTGGTGGCTGATGACGGAGGCGCACAAACGCAATCCGCGGATCATCCTCGAGATCCTGCCATGGGGCGCTCCCGGCTGGATTGGTAATGGCACCCTGTACAGCGCGAAGATGGCCGGCTATGTCGCGGAATTCATCAAAATGGCCAAGGCATCGCACAACCTCGACATCGCCTACACGGGTGTGTGGAATGAAAACGTGTACGACGCCGGATATGTGAAGGAGCTTCATCGCCGGCTCAAAGCCGATGGTCTCGCCACCAGGATCGTCTGCTGCGATGAGTACCCCGGTGAGGGAGCGGGCCAGTGGGCGATCGCCGATGCAATGCGCGGCGATGCGGAGCTGTCTGCCGCCGTCCAAGTTATCGGCGTGCACTATCCATTGGTCGACGGCCACATCACAACGACCCCCGCGTCGCGCAGCGTGGGCAAGCCGCTCTGGTCCACGGAAGATCAGCCCAACGGCGGCGGCGGCCCTTTCGTCAGCCGTGATTGGGCAATTGGCGGCCGCATACTCGCTCATCTCTACAACCAGAACTACTTGGAGGGATCGCTGACCGCGACCGAAATATGGAGCCCGATAACGTCGTACTACGATATTCTCGCCGCTCCCAACTCCGGCCTCATGTATGCCAACACTCCGTGGTCCGGCCACTACGACGTGCAGGGAACGATCTGGGCTACGGCGCACACTACGCAGTTTGCCCAACCTGGATGGCAGTATCTCGATTCGGGCTCCGGATACCTGCCGGAGAAGGGCAGTTATGTAGCTCTGCGTTCGCCCGACGAGAAGAATTGGAGCGTGGTGCTGGAGACCATCGATGCAAAGCATGCGCAGACGGTCACCTTCCATCTCGCCGGCGGGCTGGCCCGATCGGCCGTCGCGGTGTGGGAGACAAACAGCTCCCACACCTTCGAGCGAGTTGCGACTTTGAAGCCGGCCGGCGATTCCTTCACCTTCACATTCGACGCCGATTCTCTATATTCGCTGACCACGACGACTGGGCAGGGCAGGGGCAATGCGCAACCGCCTGCGCCGGCGCCGTTTCCTCTTCCCTACGCGGACGATTTCGAAAAAACGGATCTCGATCGTTCTCCTAAGTATCTTTCCGATCAGGACGGCGCATTCGAGGTGCGTCCGTGCGATGGCAGACCGGGCAGATGCCTGGAGCAGGTCATTACAGAGAAGCCGATTCCTTGGGGACCTTTGCCCGATCCCTTTACCCTTGCCGGCGACGCCGCTTGGGTCGACTACAGAGTGGCAGCCGATGTGCGTTTTCTCTCTTCTGCACCCGCCAGCATCATGGGGCGCATCGACTCCGCAGATGTCTTTCAGGATGGGAAGGCCCGCTGGCCGAGCGGCTATGTGCTGTTGGTGGACCCGAATGGCTCGTGGCTGCTAATCAGCGCTCAGTTCAAGAAGCGGCCCGTCATGCTGGCGGAGGGGAAAGCGGCTCTTGATCGCGATCGCTGGCATCACGTCGAGTTAAGTTTCCGTGGCACACACATTGCCGCTTCTCTCGATGGCACGCCGCTGGCGAATGTGCGTGATCTGGCGCACGCGCACGGGATGTTTGCCCTGGGGACGGATTGGAATCGGATCCAATTCGACAACCTCGAAGTTGCTCCGCTCCCTTGATTCAGTCTGGTCGATATTCCATCGAGGAACTTCCGTTTCCCGCGTGTGCTTCTTAGCTACGAGCCGGGATCTGCAGCTGTTGCTGCGCGCGAGTTTTGCCCTCGCGGCTACTCTGCTTTCGCCGTGCTCACGATCCACCCCGCAAAGGTAATCACGAGGAATGGATAGGCAAAGTAGGGCAGTGGCTTGGTCAACGGTGTAATGTCCGCTCCCAGAAAGATTCTCAAAGACACAATGCAGAAGAGGGTTGCCGCGATGATGGCCGCAATCCGCACCCATATCATGAAGACCTTCGGCAGGCTGGTGAGAAACAGCCCGGCCGACCACAGCGCCGTGCCTGCGGCGAACGCGGGAACACTTGCCTCGAGCGTGCCTGCAGTTCCGCCCAGCATCACAGCCTCGCCAATCGCGTACACGATAAATCCGGCGGCCAGGCTTTCCTCGCCTGCGCGAACAAAGCGGACTGCAAGAAGGGAAGTAGCAGCGATCAGGCCGGTCCCGTCAATCGCCCATAGGAGCGAGCGCAGGTGGTCATCGACGACAAAGGTTCCGGCCATGCCCAACGTCCCACCCAGCACGAGTCCGGTAATGGTGAGGAATTTCAAGTAGCTTTTCATAGGCCACGCAATGCTAAAACACCGCGCTGGAAACGAGCGAGTAAAAAGTGCTTAGCTTCGAGCCGCGCGGTGTGATCCGAATCCGGCCCGCTCGCTGACCGCCCCGATTCACGACCCACGACCCACGGATCACAATCCTCGACCAAATCCGCCCGCTAAAATAACTCCATATGGAAACAAGCAATCTGGGTGCCGGAATTCCCGGCAGCCTTCTTGAAGGCAACCGCTTCATTCGCGCCTGTCTCCGCAAGCCGGTCGACCGCACCCCTGTCTGGTTCTTGCGTCAGGCTGGGCGCTACATGCAGGAGTACCGCGACGTACGCAAGCACCATACTTTGATTGAGATCTGCAAGAAACCTGAACTGGCGGCTGAGGTCACGATTACGGCGGCCGAGAAATTAGGTGTGGATGCGGCGATCATCTTTGCCGACCTGCTCTTGCCGCTCGAACCCATGGGACTGGACTTCGAGTTCCAGGCCGGCGAGGGACCCGTCGTGCATCATCCGGTCCGCACCGCCGAGGACGTGATCGCGTTGCGCACCGATCGCGCCGGCGAGCTCGTCTACGTCGCGCAGGCCATCGAGAAAGTCGCCGCTCACTTCAAAGACCGGCTGGGAATCATCGGTTTCTGCGGCGCCCCCTACACCCTTGCCAGCTACATGATCGAGGGCGGCGGTTCGCGCAATTACGTTGAGACAAAAAAGTTGATGTACACCAATCCCATCGGCTGGAGCGCACTTCTTAACAAGCTCGTCTCCGTGCTCACCGAATATTGCCGTCTGCAGGTGCAGGCAGGCGCCGACGTAATTCAAATCTTCGACAGTTGGGTGGGCTCGCTCTCCCTCAGTGACTATCGCGACTTTGCCTTCGATGCTTCGCGCCGGCTGGTAAGGGCAGTGCAAGCGATGGGAGTTCCCGTGATCTACTTTGGTGTGGAGACCGCCG
>Ga0187855_10002267_pt1 | contig 14630 bp, 15 predicted proteins | sample June2016WEW_8_10_2_FD_132969 | JGI IMG/M metagenome (GOLD analysis project Ga0187855, IMG submission 132969) | Peatland microbial communities from SPRUCE experiment site at the Marcell Experimental Forest, Minnesota, USA - June2016WEW_8_10 | ecosystem: Environmental > Terrestrial > Soil >...
ACCCGTCCTCCAATCCAAATAAAATTCCGTCGGATGACGGTGCGGCGTGCCTCACCGAGAGGCGCGCGGGTCGTTCGGTGAAGAGCGACGCTTCCCGCATCGACGTGTCATCTAGTGTCCCGATTCCAAAGTTTGCATCATTATGCGGCACCCTCGTTTGCGAACTTCGGAATCGAAGGACACTAGCAATGTATTGATCTAGTGTGGCTTTGGTTCAGAAGTCCGCATGACGAGTTGGCGGCAAAAATGATGCGGACTTCTGAACCGCCACACTAGTGCAAACAGTTCGCGGTGCGTTGAACATGAAATCGGTTTTGTCCCTCCTGCTTGTCTTGGCGTTGTCGGGTCTGCGCATCGGTATCGGACCGGCATTGGCCGCGGATGTTTCGGCCGGCAAAGCGACGGCGGAAACCTGCGCCGGCTGCCATGGGGCGGACAGCATTTCGCAAATGCCGCTGACGCCGTCGCTCGCCGGCCAGTCGGATGAGTTCGTGCAATGGCAGCTCGTCTATTTTCGCTCGGGGACCAGAAAGAGCGAGGTAATGGGGCCGATTGCCGAGGCGTTGACTAACGAGGAAATCCGCAACCTCGGCGCTTATTACGCTTCGCTCGCGCCGCCGAAGCCGGAGGCTGCGGCCGACGCACTCGCTCAGACCGGCGAAAAGCTTGCCCGGCAGCACCGCTGTGCGTCGTGTCACGCCGACGCTTACTCGGGCTTCCGGGCGGCGGCGCGGCTTGCCGGCCAGCGTGAGGATGTCTTGCTCAAGGCGCTGCACGATTTCAAATCCGGCACCCGCGTGGGGTCCGGCGTCGCCTCCATGGCGGACGTCGTCTACGAACTCAACGACGCCGACATGCAGGCGCTGGCGCATTACATGGCCACGCGACCTTGACGTGGGACGGGCCTCGCAAGGGGTGATGGGCCGCCTAATGGGCTCGCGCCCATCGCGCACCGCTTGCTCGGCGTTTCGAGAATGTGCCACAATTACAACGGCTAAAATCGCCAAATACAAACTTCAACAAACGCACAGCAGGGGAGGGTTCTACATGCACAAGAGTATGTTACTCGCCGTGCCGGCAGCCATGCTGTTGGCCTCCGTGACGGCGTTCGCGCAGAATAGTCCAAGCAATCTGGAAAAGCTTGGATCGATGAAGACCACGGGCGCGTCGCCGAATATTCCGACGATTCCGCAAACCGGCCCGAAGGCCGACGCGATCAAGAAGCACCTGGAAAAGATCAGGCTGCCGCACGGCTTCCACATCGGCCTCTACGCGCTCGTCCCCGACGCCCGCCATATGGCGGTTGGGCCGCAAGGCATCGTGACCTTCGTCGGCACCCGCAAGGCCAATGTCTATGCGGTCACCGACCGCGGCAAGTCGGGCGTCGCTGACGAAGTCAAGCCGTTTGCTTCCACGATCGATCTCGTCCTCCCGAACGGCCCATGCTTTTCCAAGGACGGCTTTCTGTTCATCGCCGAGCAGAACCGGGTGCTGATGTATCCGGCGGCCGAATTCTTCTATGAAAGTCCCGACGTGGTGGCGGTGCCGATCGTGCCCCAGGGCGAACTTATTCCGAAGGAAGAGGAGAGCTACAACCACACGGCCCGGGTCTGCCGCGTCGGTCCGGACAACAAGCTTTACATCACGCTCGGACAGCCGTTCAACGTACCGCCGCCGGAGAAGACCGACCTCTACAAGAAATGGGGCATCGGCGGCATCATCCGCATGGATCGTGACGGCAAGAACCGCGAGGTCTATGCCTGGGGCGTCCGTAACTCGGTGGGCATGGACTTCAACCCGAAGGATAAGACACCGTGGTTCACCGATAATCAGGTCGACGGCATGGGCGACGATATTCCGCCCGGCGAACTCAACCGCGCGACCAAGGCCGGTCAGAATTTCGGCTTTCCCTGGTACGGCGGCGGTCATGTCCGCACCGAGGAGTACAAGAGCGAGACGCCGCCGGCCGACGTGGTGTTTCCACAGGTCGAGATGGTCGCGCATGCGGCCGATCTCGGCATGACCTTCTACAGCGGAAAGATGTTCCCGCGGAAATATCAGGGCGCCATCTTCTCGGCGCAGCACGGCTCCTGGAACCGTACCGTTCCGGTCGGCGCGCGCGTGATGGTGACCTACCTCAAAGAGGACGGCACGGCCGAAAAGACCGAGCCGTTCGCGGAAGGCTGGCTCGATGAGAATGGCGAATATTTGGGTCGGCCGGTGGACGTCGCTCAGCTGAGGGACGGCTCCATCCTCGTGTCGGATGACTTCGCTGGCGCGCTCTATCGGATCTGGTACGACGGTAAATAGAACAGGTCCGTTTTCCCCATTATCGGCGCCGCGCTCGGTTGGCGCGGCGCCGTCCGTTATGATGACGTCGCTGGACACGGTAGTCGACCATGACGCTGCGGACTCGGATAGCGGCTTTCATCGTCGGGGGCTGCGCGGTTGCGGCCCTGGCGGTGAACGACGGCTGCGCCGCCGGTAACGTGACTGCCGGGCGGCAGAAGGCGCTGGCGTGTCAGGCTTGTCACGGCATGGACGGCAAGGCGAAGATTCCGGAAGCGCCGAACCTCGCCGGGCAAAGCGATATCTACCTGGTCAAAGCGCTGAAGGACTACCGCGGTGGCGCGCGCAAGGACGACATGATGTCTCTGGTGGCGCCGGCCCTCAAAGACCAGGACATCGATGATCTCGCCGCTTATTACTCCGCGATCGAGGTCAGCGTCGGGCCGCCGTTCAAATAGCGACCAACAGGGCCGATGTCTTGCACGCTCGGCACAGGCAATTCCGCAGTGCCGGACGGCACTACGGCGTCCGTGGGATCGGGCCACGGCATAACGGCCGCCGCGAACATTCGGGCATCTGCCGAGCCGTCCGCCAGCACGACCCTTCGCCATGGGCGGTAATCGGTAGCAAAGGCCATCGCGTCCGGCGCCGGCAGCGCGACGCGATCGGTGACCGGCACCGCCGTGATCGGCGGCCAGGCCGTCGGCCCGCCCGCCGTCTCGATGCGGCCCGGCCGCTCGCCGGGTATCACGTGCACCAAATGAAAGCCCTGCTCGCGCAATTCCTTGAGCAGGCCCGGCAAGGCGGCGACCGTTTTCGGGTGAATGTCGTGCAGCAGCAAGATGCCCTTGCCGCGCGCCTGCAGGCGGCTCATGGCGCGGCGGGTGATGTCGCCGGGCTTGATGCGGCGGTGCCAATCGTCGGCCACCGTGTCGGAGCCGAAAACGACGAGGGAACGGGCGGCAAGCTCCTCCTCGATCGCGTCGGAGCGCGCCAGGCCGGGAATGCGAAAGAACGGCGCCAGCTCCGCCGCATCGCCGAGTGCGGCGCCCACGTCGGCAATGCCTTGGTCGATCTCCTGGCGCACTTTCTCGACCGACAACTTCTGGAATCGGGACGGATGATCTTCGCTGTGGGTACCGATGCTGTGCCCGGCCTCATAGATGCGGCGCACCACGTCGGGATACGCATGGGCCATGCGGCCGACGAGGAAATACGTCGCCTTGACGCATTGCGCAGCCAGGATATCGAGGATCTGGTTCGAATACGGCGGCAACGGTCCGTCGTCGAAGGTGAGAACGACTTCCTTATCGGCCAGCGGCAGCGTTTCGGGATACTGCATCCGCCCGATCCGCGTCAGCTCGCCGGGCTGCAGCACGAGCACGCGGCTGGTTCCCAGCGCGTTGGGATTTCCTGAACAGTCCTGTGCCCGCGCGGGCGCGGCTCCGACGAGCGCGCCAGCCATGCCGGCGGTCGCGCCGAGAGCAGCAGCCAAAACCAAAAGAATCGATGCCCGCAGGCTTCGCATGCCCCATTTTCGGTACTCGGCCAGCTTGCACTTCGCCGCCGTACCGCCCCTGCGACTCACATTACGGAGAGCTGTAATTAATGTCATGTTAACGATCAGTGAACGACTAGGCGCCGTTGAAAAATGCCAAGCGGGCACGCCTCTTTCCTTGCCGTTAATGATGGGCACCTAATCTCCCTCCCGGCAATTTCCTGACGGGGCGTGAGTATGACGGCTGCGGCGGCAGCCCGGGAATGGTGGGCGGCACACCGGCGGTGTTCGCGCGAGTCGGTGCGCTCGTTCGTCCGCGACGGCAAAAACTCGAGAGCCCTGCGCCTGGCGTTGTTCTTGCCGGCCTTTCTCGCCGGCGCGATGATCGTGTTCGCCGCGATCGGTTTTGCCGTTACCCAGCTTGGCGAGAGCCGTCTCCAGGCCGAGCGGCATGCGGCGCTGCGGCTGGCGCTTGACGAATTTGGCGGGGCGTCCGGCGACGCCGGGCAATTCGACGATGCCCGGCTCCGCCTGATCGAGCGGCGGGCCGGCGTGACCGACCTGCGGTTCGATGCCGCGCCCACGCCGGATGCCGGCCGCGAGCTGCAATCGCTGCACGATGCGCGCGGCCGCATCGTCGGCTGGTTCAGTTGGATGGCCGACAGCGCGCACTTTCGCGCCATGGATCGGATGTGGGCGCTGCTGGCGGCGGTCGGCGCCGCGCTCGCATTGTGCGCCGTTCTCGCCGTGCGCGGCCTGCAGGCGCTGTTGCGTTCGCTCGAAAGCAGCACCGAGACGGTGCGCAAGCTGACCCGCCAGGACGAATTGACCGGCCTGCCAAATCACCGCGTGATGATCGAGAGTCTCGCCGATGCGCTGGCCCGGCGCGGCTCCGGCATCGTGGTCTTCGCGCTGATCGATCTCGACGGCTTTCGCGACGTCAACGACACGCTGGGACGGGCGGCCGGCGACACCGTGCTGTTGAATATCGCCGAACGGCTGCGCGCCGGATTGCCGGCGGGCGCGCTGTTCGGCCGCTTCGAGGACGACGAGTTCGCCGTGATCGTCAGTAGCGACGACCGGCGCACTGCGACGGTGCTCACCGAAGCGCTGCGCGCTTCGCTGCTGCGTCCGATGTTTATCGACCGGATGTGGCAGATCGCGGCCGGCATCGGTATCGCGCAAGCACCGGAGGACGGCACGACCGGCGAGGAACTGATGCGTCGTGCCAGCCTGGCGCTGCGCGCTGCCAAGCGGGAAGGGCGCGGCAAAGCGCGACGCTTCGAGCCGCAGATCGAAGCCGAGTATGCCGAGCGGCGGAGCCTCTTGCGCGAACTGGAAACCGCCATCTCGCTGCAGGCGTTCGACGTCCATTACCAGCCCGTGGTCGCCGCCAGCGGCGGCGCCATCGTCGGCGTCGAGGCGCTGCTGCGCTGGACGCACCCGACGCGCGGCGCCATCGCGCCGTCCGTTTTCATTCCGCTCGCCGAGCAGAGCGGTCTGATGTCGCAGCTCGGCGAGATCGTGCTGCGGCGGGCGCTGTCCGACGGCGCGCGGTGGAAGGGCCTGTCGGTCGCGGTCAATCTCTCGCCGTTGCAGATCCGCCATCCCTGGCTGGTCGATCTGGTTAGTGCCATCATGGCCGAGACCGGCATCGCTCCGTCGCGCGTCGTGCTCGAAGTGACCGAAGGGATTCTGATCGATAATCCGCAGGAAGCGCAAACCAGGCTGCAAGCCTTGCGCGCGCTTGGCGTAAGCATCGCGCTGGACGATTTCGGCACCGGCTATTCGAGCTTGAGCTACCTGCAAAAATTCCCCTTCGATCAGCTCAAGATCGACCGCGCTTTCGTCGCCTCGCTGGGAGCGTCCGGCAATACCGGCGCGATCATCCAGTCGATCGTCACGCTCGGCCACGCGCTCGGCATGAAGGTGCTGGCGGAGGGCATCGAGAACGACGAACAGCGGGTGCTGCTGCGGCTGGCCGGCTGCGACGAGATGCAGGGCTACCTGTTCGCCCGTCCGGGTCCGGCCGCGGAGATCGACAAGGCGCTGGCGCGCGCGGCGCGTGCCGCGGCCGCAGGGTAAGGGCGCGTTTCGCCGCTGACAGGCTCGCAGCCAACCGCTATCTATAAAGCGCCCCGTGCGTCCGCCATGTCGGCGGGATGGAGCGCGTAAATGATAGCGAACCGCCTTCCCGGGCTCGATTTCGACCTCGGCAGCGATATTACCATGCTGCGCGAGACGGTGGCCGACTTTGCCCAGGATAAGATCGCCCCGCACGCGGCCGAGATCGACCGCGCGAACAGCTTTCCGCGCGAGCTTTGGCCGCAGCTCGGCGCGCTCGGCCTCCTTGGCATCACGGTCGAAGAGGAATGGGGCGGCTCAGGCCTCGGCTATCTCGCCCATTGCGTCGCCATGGAGGAGATTTCCCGCGCCTCGGGGTCCATCGGCCTGTCCTACGGCGCGCATTCGAACCTCTGCGTCAACCAGATCAGGCGCAACGGCAATCCCGAGCAGAAAAAGCGCTATTTGCCCAAATTGATCTCCGGCGCGCATGTCGGCGCGCTGGCGATGTCGGAAGCGGGCGCCGGCTCGGATGTGGTGTCGATGCGCACGCGCGCCGATCCCCGCGGCACTGGCTATGTGCTCAACGGCGCGAAAATGTGGATCACCAACGGTCCGGTGGCCGATACGCTGGTGATCTATGCCAAGACCGACCGCATCGCGGGATCGCGGGGCATGACGGCCTTCATCGTCGAGAAGACGTTCAAGGGCTTTTCCGCCAGCAAGAAGCTCGACAAGCTCGGCATGCGCGGTTCCGACACTAGCGAGCTCGTATTCGAGGATTGCGAGGTGCCGGCCGAGAACGTGCTCGGTGTCGTCGGCAACGGCGTCAACGTCCTGATGTCGGGCCTCGACTATGAGCGCACCGTGCTGGCGGCGGGACCGCTCGGGCTGATGCAGGCCTGCCTCGACCTGGTGATTCCCTATCTCCACCAGCGCTCGCAGTTCGGTCAGCCGATCGGCCGCTTCCAGCTGATGCAGGCCAAGCTCGCGGACATGTATGTCACGCTCAACGCCGCCAAGGCTTATGTCTATGCCGTGGCGAAAGCCTGCGACCGCGGCGAGACCTCGCGCGAGGACGCTGCGGGCGCCATTCTCTATGCGGCGGAACGCGCGACCTGGATGGCGCTCGAAGCCATCCAGTGCCTCGGCGGCAACGGCTACATCAACGATTACCCGACTGGGCGGCTGCTGCGCGACGCCAAACTCTACGAAATCGGCGCCGGCACCAGCGAGATCCGCCGCATGCTGATCGGCCGCGAGATCTTCGAGAAGACCAAGTGACCGGCAAGCAGGGTTCCCGGTAATCCCGCTCGCGCGCGGTCGCCGGCGGCGGCCGGCCGCGATGGGGAGGTCGCGCGGGTTGCGGGAAATCCGGAAAAGCGCCAAAAGGTCCGGCCGGTTTCTTGAAGCGAAAACTTGCACAAGCGGCAAAGTCAATTAAGCGGCGGTCAATGCGATCATTCAGGCGTCTCGGAACCATTCCCTGGGTGCAGAAGGCCGTCGGCGTCGTCGCCGCCGAGTATCTGCGCCTGGTCTGGAAGACGAGCTCGTTTGCCATCGATCCGGTGGATATCTACGACCGCATCGTCCCGGATGTGCCGATCATTGTCGCGATGTGGCACGGCCAGCATTTCATGATGCCGTTCTTCCGCCGCAGCCATCGCGTCACGGTGCTGATCTCGCGCCATCGCGACGGCGAGGTCAACGCCATCGCCGCCGAACGTCTCGGCCTCGAGACCATACGCGGATCGGGGACGAGCGGCCGCGACTTTCACCGCAAGGGCGGCGTCGCCGGTTTCAAGGCGATGCTCGATGCGCTGGCGCAAGGTTGCAGCGTCGCGCTCACCGCCGACATTCCGAAGGTGTCGCGCGTCGCCGGACGCGGCATTGTCCAGCTCGCGCGCGCCTCGGGACGCCCGATCTATCCAGTCGTCGTGGCGACGAGCCGCCGCATCCAGATGCATAATTGGGACCGCTCGGTCATCAATCTGCCGTTCGGCCGCTTCGCCATCGCCATCGGCGAGCCGATCCGCGTGGCGCCGGATGCGGACGACGCGGCGCTCGAGAGCGCGCGGCGCCTGGTCGAAGGAGGCCTCAACGCCACGACGGACAAGGCCTACGGCATGGTCGACGGCTCCGCCAAAGACTGGCGCCGCCACCGCACGATCGTCAGCCAAGCCCTCGCTCGTTTTCCAGCAAGCAGTCTGTGAGCGCCCCTCGTCATTGCGAGGAGCGAAGCGACGAAGCAATCCAGACTTTGTACAGCTAAAGACGCTGGATTGCTTCGCTTCGTTCGCAATGACGAAAATAAAACTCATTCTCGCAACGCGATGCGCGCCCGAGGCATGGCATACAACGCGTCAAATCTCCGCCGAGCACCATCGCGTCACGCCTGAACCGGCGATGGGACCGGCTTTCGGCTCGATCATGCTCTGCGACAAATCCGTAGCCCGGTTGAGCAACGCGAAACCCGGGATGGACATTTCAAGCTTTACGATCGTCCCAGGGTTTCATCGGGTCGGCCACTTCGGGCCTGACCCGTTGGTTCAACCCGGGCTAGGGACGACATTCGCGCGTAGGACGGGTGGAGCGAAGCGATACCCATCATCAAGCGCAAGCGCCGAGGATGAGCGATGGGTTTTGCAAGGACTCAACCCACCCTACCTTCGGCAGTCACCCCAAGCGCCGGTCGTATTCGATCGCCGCAAGATCATCTTTAGCTCGCAAGCATTCAGTCGATTCCGACGCTCACCACCGCCCGTAAAATATGGTGTTGATACAACCCGCGCCGATGTCCTGACATAGGACCGAGCCGCTGCGAAAGACCTTGACACTCGTATGTTTGTCCAGATCAGGATCCAAATCTTTCAGAGAAATTACATTCACCGCGCCTTTCTCACGCGACACGAATATTGCGCCATCGCGAATCTCTCTCACCGTGAAACCGACAAAGTACGCGATGGGATAGTCATCGGCGCCGCAAGCCCACGCTTTCAGGGCCCGGTACTTCGCTTGCGGGTCTGAAAAACCCTGGAATAAGTTGAGATCGAAGTCCCCGGAGCCGGACTGCTCTTCCTTCATAACGATCTGCGACGAAAAGAATTGAGGACCGCCTTGCCGTTTTTTTCTGACCAGGTCGTCGATGTCTTCGGCGGGGTAACGGTCGAACTTGCGCAGTTCGGCCACATGATCGCTGAAGCTGCCGAGCGTAATCGACCCGGACGAGCACATTTTGATATTTTGCTCGGCTATGGCGGGCTGCGAAGCGAGGCCGAGGATGTGCCCGGCAATGACGATGAAGACGGAGATTCGCATCGATCGGAAACTTCACCATCCGGAGGCCGCAAGGATGCGGATAATCAGTAGCACGCGCTGCGAAATCAATCGCGCCCGCCGCGTGCTAATCGCGCCGGAGATAGAAGACGCGGTATCGCTGGGCTAGGTAGTTTTTCTGAAATTCTGGATACTATCCATTGACAACCCACATTTAGCAGGTTATGTAGGTTAATATTGGATAGTAGAGGTAGATATGACCCCCGGTAATCTCGCCCGTGCGGTCCGCGAACTGCCGACGACTGCTGCAAAAATTCGCGCGCTTGCGGCTCAGGGCCGGTCGCGCGCCGACATCGCCCGCGCACTTGGCATTCGCTATCAGCATGTCCGTAACGTCCTCATGCGTGACGAAGAAAAAAAGAAAGCAGAGGCGGCGAGGCCTGCCGATGCGGGAATGCCGGGGAGGATCCCGGTCGGCCCCGACGGCAGCGTGGTCATACCTTCAACCATAACCCATGCGCTGGCGCTCCAAGCAGGCGACGTTTTGTTTGTGCGCATTGATGACGGCGAAATTCACTTGTTGACGCGAAAGGCGGTGACGCGTCGTGTCCAGGCCCTGGCGCGAGAATTCGTGCCGGAGGGCGTCAGCCTGGTGGATGAACTGCTTGAAGACCGGCGCCGTGAAGTCGAAGCCGAGTCTCAGCGTGGCTAAAATCGTACTCGATGCTTCCGCTCTTCTCGCCTATATCCACGGCGAGCCTGGAGCGGAACGGGTAGCGGCCGTCCTCGACGAGGCCGTGATCTCAGCGGTCAATCTCGCCGAGGCGGTCACGAAGCTGGTGCTGACCACGGGGTCTACCGATCGAACGCTTCGGCTGATCGCGGAGGCCGAGGTGGACGTCGCCGATTTCGACCAAAGGCTGGCTCAGGAGACGGGCGCGCTCGCGGCGGTCACGCGCGCGCGAGGTCTGTCACTCGGCGACAGGGCTTGCATGGCATTGGCTCGTCGTGAGCAGGCGACCGCGATGACGGCGGATCATGCCTGGAGCAACCTCGACATCGGCGTCGAGGTTCAACTCATTCGTTCATCCTCGCGCGGTATGCGATAGTCGGTCCGCCGCTCACCCCAACCTGCGATCAAACTCCAGCACCGCGTTGAGCAGGACCTGAGCGCCGGCGGCGCATTCGTCGAAGCTCGTCGACTCCGCCTCGTTGTGGGAAATGCCGCCGGCGCAGGGGACGAAGATCATGGTGGTCGGCGCGACGCGGGAGACGTAAGCGGCGTCGTGGCCGGCGCCGGAAATGATGTCGCGTGAAGTGAAGCCGGCCTTTTCCGCGCCGCGGCGCACGCAGTCGATCAGCTCCGGCGCGAATTTGACCGCTGGCGAGTCCCAGATGCGCGCTTCCTTGTAGGTGAGCTTGAGCGGTTCGAGAATCTCGGCGAGCGAGGCCCGCAGTTTCGCTTCCATAGTATCGAGGACCTTGTCGTCCGGGTGGCGGAAATCGATGGTGAAGAACACCTCGCCGGGAATGACATTGCGGCTGTTCGGCTTGTTTTCGATGAGGCCCACGGAGCCGACCGCGTTCGGCGCGTGCTCGAGTGCAATCGCATTGATGCGGTCGATCATGCGGGCGGCGCCAAGGAGCGCATTCTTGCGCAGCCGCATCGGCGTCGCCCCCGTATGCGCCTCCTGGCCGGTGACCGTGACCTCGTACCAGCGCATGCCCTGCACGCCTTGCACGATGCCGATCATGCGGGCCTCGTCTTCGAGGATCGGGCCTTGCTCGATGTGCAGCTCGAACATGGCGGAGAATTTGCGCGCGCCGGCTTTCTCCGGGCCCTGGTAGCCGATGCGCCGCAATTCGTCGCCGAACGTCTTGCCGTCGCGATCGGCGCGCGCATTGGCGAAGTCGGGCGTGAATACGCCGGCGAAGACGCCGGAGGCGAGCATGGCCGGCGCATAGCGCGAGCCTTCCTCGTTGGTCCAGTTGACGATCTCTACGGGTGCGTTGGTTTCATAGCCGAGATCGTGCAGCGTGCGCATGGCTTCGAGCGCGCCGAGGACGCCGAGCGCGCCGTCGAACTTGCCGCCGGTCGGCTGGGTGTCGAGATGCGAGCCCATGGCGATCGGGGCGAGCGCCGGGTTCTTGCCCGGCCGGCGCGCGAACATGTTGCCGACCTCGTCGACCGCAACGGTGCAGCCGAGCGCCTCGCACTGCGCCTTGAACCAGTCGCGCACTTGGCGGTCGAGGTCGGTCAGCGTCAGCCGGCAGATGCCGCCTTTCGCCGTGCCGCCGATCTTTGCCGTGTCCATCAGCGTGTCCCAGAGCCGCTTCGCGTCGATTTGCAGGTTTTGCATTTTTTGCATGTTTGAAACTCCCGTAACTCCTCCTGCGCCGGTATAGCCGTTCAAGGAACCTCTCCCAAGCGGGGAGAGGGGACGCTCATTGCCACCCGCAAAACATTCGTGCCACCCAAGGGCCACCATTCGTGTCTTTACGGCGTAACATCGACGCGCTGGACCGGGCGCGGGGCGTTGGTTTCGCGCCAGGTGGCGTTGGCGACATGCACGGCCGGGAACGGATCGCGCGCCACATATTGGCCGGCGCCCGCCGCCGCCTGTAAGTCGCCGTCGAGCCAGGTGATCTCGCCGCGCGACAGCGTCGCGCGCGGTAGCCCCGTGCAGCGGAAGCCTTCGAACACGTTGTAGTCGATGCGGCTGATTTGTTTCTTGGCCGAGATGGTCTTGCTGGCCTTGGGATCCCAGATTACGAGATCGGCATCGGAGCCGACCGCGACCACGCCCTTCTTGGGATAGACGTTGAGAATGCGGGCGATGTTCGCGGAGGTCACCGCGACGAATTCCTCCTTGGTGATGCGGCCGGTGTTGACGCCGGCCGTCCACAATACCGGCATCCGGTCTTCGAGGCCGCCGGTGCCGTTCGGAATCTTGGTGAAGTCGCCGCGGCCGAGCCGCTTCTGCTCGGTGGTGAAGGCGCAATGGTCGGTCGCCACGACCTGCAGCGATCCCGATTGCAGGCCGGCCCACAGGCTCGTCTGGTGCTCTTTGGGGCGGAACGGCGGCGACATCACGCGGCGCGCCGCATAGTCCCAATCCTCGTTGCGATATTCGTTCTCGTCGAGCACGAGGTGCTGGATCAAGGGTTCGCCGAACACCCGCTTGCCGGCGGCGCGCGCGCGGGCGATCGCCTCATGGGCGTCGCGGCAGGACGTGTGCACGACGTAGAGCGAACAGCCGGCCATGTCGGCGATCATGATCGCGCGGTTGGCGGCCTCGCCTTCGACCGCGGGCGGACGCGAATAGGCGTGGCCTTCCGGACCGGTGATGCCGGCGCCGAGATAATGCGCCTGCAAGTGCCAGACGACGTCGCCGTTCTCGGCGTGCACGAGCGGCATGGCGCCGAGGCCGGCACAGCGCAGGAACGAGTTGTAGAGCTCGTCGTCATTGACCATCAACGCGCCCTTGTAGGCCATGAAATGCTTGAACGTGTTGATGCCGTAGGTTTTCACGCAAGCTTCCATCTCGTCGAAGACCTGCTTGTCCCACCAGGTGATCGCCATGTGGAAGCCGTAGTCGCTGGCGGCGCCCTCAGCCTTGCGGCGCCAATCCTGATAGGCCGCGAGCAGCGATTGGCCGGGATTGGGAATGCAGAAATCGACCACCATGGTGGTGCCGCCCGACAAAGCGGCCTTGGTGCCCCATTCGAAATCGTCGGCCGAGACGGTGCCCATGAAGGAGAACTCGAGATGGGTGTGCGGGTCGATGCCGCCCGGCATGACGTAACAGCCGCCGGCATCGATTTTTTCGGCGCCAGCCGGCGCTTCGAGATCGGCGCCGATGGCGGCGATCACGCCGTCGCGGAGGAGAACGTCGGCGCGCCGCGAATAGTCGTGATTGACGACGGTGCCGCCGCGGATGAGCTTTGTCATATCGGACCCTCACGAGAGACTTGGTGTTCAACGGCAGAGATTAATATTGGCACGGCGCCGGGTCTATGGAGCGCGTGGCCCGCGGTCAATCGACTTGCATGCCGAGGTCGGCTAAAATGCAATCCGCGCCGGGGGGGCGCATCCAAGGAGTCCACGATGACGATTTCAATCTCGCGTCGGCACCTCATTGTTGCTGCATGTCTTACGGGCATCATGACTTGGGCCGCGCCCTCGCAAGCCGCGCCGCAATCCTTCAAGGTCACGCTGACCGGCGCCCAGCAGGTGCCGCCGGTGCAGACCTCCGCTACCGGAACGGCCGATCTCAGCTATGACCCGGCGACGCGGGTGGTGACATGGAGCGTCACCTACAGCGGACTGTCGGGGCCGGCAACCATGGCCCATTTCCACGGACCGGCGGCCGCGGGCAAGAACGGTCCGCCGGTCATCTGGCTGACAGAGAAGGGCAAGCCGGTCGAGAACCCGATCAAGGGCGAAGCCACGCTCACCCCTGAGCAGGCGCAGCAATTTAGCGCCGGCGAGTGGTACATCAACGTCCACACCCAGGCGAATCCGGGAGGCGAGGTCCGCGGGCAGGTCGTGCCGCCCAAGAGCTGACAGACCGGCTGATAGACCAGTTGATAGCCCAACGGCCGAGACGGCGTGGCAAGCGGACCGCTCGGCCAACGAGCTAATCGTCCAATAGCTGGGCATCCCGATATGCCTCCGGCTTACTAACTCATTGAATCCAGGACGAATCAGCTATGCTGGCGGCGCTGGCAACGGAGCGAGCGCCATGCTGCGGGTGCGATTGAAGGCAGACGGGCGTTTGGTCGAAGTGCTGCCGGACGGCAGCGAGCGTCCCGCCGCGTTTTCCGACGGCCGGACGATTGCCGCCCGCGTCGACCGCGCCGGCCAATTGACCAACGGCCGTTTCCTCGATGCCGCCTATGCCCGCAATGTGCGCGGGCAGACCGGTCTGACGCAGGCGGCTTTCGCGGCGCGGATCGGCGTTCCGGTCGAGACGGTGCGCAACTGGGAGCAGGGCAAGCGTTCGCCCCGCGGACCGGCGCGCGCGCTGCTGCGCGTGATCGAGCGGGCACCGGCCGCTGCTTTTGCCGTGCTCGGCGGCAAGCCGCGCTGAACGGGCGCGCGCGGCCCGCGGCAGCGCCGACCTTGAATTCGGCGCTCGGCGTGCAGAGATGGCATAATTAGCAAAGTCTCGCGCGCGGGCGCCGACTTTGCCTCGCTATTTCCGGTCGCGAAAGGAACACGTGAGCGCGAAGGAAACGACCCCGGTCGTTGACGCCAACGGCGCGCGGATTCCGTTGCTCGGTCTCGGCACCTGGGAACTGCGCGGCGGCGTCTGCAGCCATGTGGTCGAGCGGGCGTTGCGCCTCGGCTACCGCCACCTCGACACCGCCGAGATCTACGACAACGAACAAGCGGTGGGCGAGGGCCTGCATGCATCCGGCATCAAGCGCGACGAGGTCTTCGTGACCACGAAGATCTGGCCGTCGCACTTCGCGCCCGGCCAGCTTGAACGCGCCGCGC
>Ga0187855_10002268_pt1 | contig 14623 bp, 6 predicted proteins | sample June2016WEW_8_10_2_FD_132969 | JGI IMG/M metagenome (GOLD analysis project Ga0187855, IMG submission 132969) | Peatland microbial communities from SPRUCE experiment site at the Marcell Experimental Forest, Minnesota, USA - June2016WEW_8_10 | ecosystem: Environmental > Terrestrial > Soil >...
ACCGGTCCCGCCGTGTCCGTGGTTCTCAGCACCGATAGTCACAGTGAGTTAATGACCTCACAACCCAGCATCAACTTCATCTCCAATACCTTCGACGCGGGCACAAATACAATTACCGTCGATTCCTCCCAGCAATATCAATCGATCGACGGCTTCGGGGCTGCATTTACCGATTCCGCCGCCTATCTGCTGAATGAGGTGGCAGACAAGAGTCAACTCTCGAGCGCCTTGAGCAACCTCTTCACACGAACAGGAATGGGCATTGGCCTTAGCTTCATGCGAAGTCCTATGGGGGACAGCGATATCGCGCGCTCGGTGTATTCCTTCGACGACCATCCCACAGGAGAGACCGACCCGACTCTTGCAGATTTCTCCATTGCTCACGATCAAGTCGATATCATTCCAATTATTTTGCAGGCCAAATCGCTCAATCCGCAAATGAAGATCGTGGCAACTCCTTGGAGCCCTCCAGGCTGGATGAAGGATCCAGCCTCCATGAATCCCGTCTCGATGCTCGGCGGAACGCTGCTCATGACCGGCACGAATGAGACCGCTTTTGCCAATTATTTCGTCAAATATATTCACGCCTACGAATCTGCAGGAATACACATCGATTACATTACATTGCAAAACGAACCTCTGAATATTACTTCATCTTATCCAAGCATGGGGATGACCGATAACACCCAACTTACTCTGCTCCAGAACTATGTGCTGCCCGCCTTAGCTTCTAATAACATCTCGACGCAGGTTATGGCCTACGATCACAACTGGGACACTGCTTCCTACCCTGAATCTGTGCTTTCAGGCTTAACCGCACAGCAGTTAGGGCAGGTGGCCGGAACCGCCTGGCACGGTTACGCAGGAACACCCGGCGCCCAGCAAACCCTCGCAAATCTTTATCCTTCTCAAGGTCAATGGATGACCGAGCATTCAGGGGGAACCTGGATCAACGACCAATTTACCTCTGACTTTCTTGATATGACCCAGGTGCTCAGGAACGCCGGCAGGGCTTATGTGAAATGGAGCCTTGCTCTGGATCAGAATCTTGGTCCGAATCTCACCCAGAACGCCGGGCTGGGCGGCTGTAACACGTGTACACCAATTGTCACCGTGAACAGCTCCACTGGTGCCATTACATACGATGTCGAATACTATACGCTAGGCCACTATAGCAAATACGTTTTGCCGGGCGCCGTGCGAATTTATTCCAGCAACACCCCGGTGATTGCCACCGCTGCGTTCCAGAATCCGGACGGATCAACCGCGATGATCGCGTACAACAACTCCGGCCTTAGCCAGAGCTTCGTGGCGCAATGGGGCGGAACTCTGTCGTTTGGTTATACGCTTCCTCCCCTTTCAGCGGCCACATTTACATGGGCGGGGCCCCAGAGCGGCACGCCCACCATCGCGGCGGCATCGCAGATTCAGGGTTCGAGCTATAGCAGCGAGAACGGGTTGCAGACCGAAGTGACCGGAGACTCTACCGGGGAATACGATCTCGGTTATGTAACGCCAGGAGGATATGCGATCTACAAACACTTGGATTTCGGCGCCGGAGTCAGCCAAGTCGAAGTGCTCACCGCAAGCGCAGGAAACGGCGGCGAGGTCGCATTCTATCTCGATGCCATGACCGGGCCGCCGATTGCTACTTGCACCCTGCCCGTAACAGGCGGTTGGCAAGCCTGGGAGACTGTATCTGCGCCCGTCACTGCGGCTTTAGGAGTGCATGATTTGTATCTTGTCTTCAGCGGCGGCGGAAGCACGGGAAGTATTGCTAATCTGAATTGGTTCGCATTCCAGTGATAACTTTCTCTCCTCGTAGTTAGCGAGGAAGCAGGATCATCGTCATAAGATGGCAAATGATCTCGTGCTAGACTCGAACCGGACCCGTCGATTCGCGAATAACTAGTTCCGGCTCCACCGTGATTTCAGCGCGCGGCGGAACTGTGTGATGAATGCGATTCAATAGGCTCTGAGTTGCGATTCTGCCGATCTCTTCCAACGGTTGATTAATCGTCGTGAGGCGAGGCATAGTGTATGCCGCCGCTTTAATGTCATCGAAACCAATCACGGAGATGTCCGATGGAACGCGGAGGTTGAAGTCCTGGAACGCTCGGATCGCGCCGATGGCAGAGATATCGTTGAAAGCTACCAGTGCAGTGAATGGAAGCTTGGTAGCGAGTAATTGCTGAACTGGTGGATAACCAAGTTCTGGAGAGAACATATCTCGATCTAGCGTAGTAACCAACTCGGGCCTGATCTCAATATTGAGCTTCTCTGCGGCCGCCACCAACCCTTTCCACCTGGCATCGGAGTCAGAGCTGAATGGCTGGCCGCGCATAAATGCGATGTTCCGATGGCCAAGTGAATATAAATGATTCAGGACTAGCTCTGCGGCGTGCGAGTGATCGAGCGTCACGTTGGTCACGCCCTTGATCTGACGATGGCCGGCCACTGCGACGACAGGTACGCTGATGGAATGTTCCAAAAGAGTGTCGATCGCTATGATTCCCTGCGCGCCTCGCCCTATCAACATTCGGGTGTAGTCTTCTATCAAACTTCTTTTATGACGATGATGAGCCGTAATATAGAAGTAACCCGCTTTGATGAGTTGGTCCCCGATACCGCTCATAACCTGGGTATGGTACCCGTCGCCCAATTCCGGCACAAGGATCCCAATTGTGAGAGTACGCCGGCTGCGCAACGAGCGTGCAACCAGGTTTGGCTGGTAATTCATCTCCTTCGCGGCAGCCTTGATGCGGTCCCGTGTTGCTTGGGGGATCGATCGGCCCGGAACATCGTTGAGGACGACCGACACGGTGGCTGGATTCAACCCCAGGTGCTCGGCTAACTGCTTCAGGCTAACCGGCTGTCCGGCTGGGGCTCGCGCGCCGTCCATTCGCTGCTTGTCAGTTGCCCTACCCTTCATTGAAAAGCCTATCTCCTTACCGTCTCGCCGCAACTCTAATTCTACATTGAGATTGTGTCTATTTCACAGAAAATGCAGCCACAACCTGATCCTAGTCCTACTCCTTAAAGCCGGCGTCAATTAGTGAGGGAGTCGCGCCTGGGTTTCCGGCAGCATGACAGCGACGACGCCGGCACCCTCACGAACCGTGTAAATCCGGTCTGCCTTCAGATTCGTTAAGGACTCCTTCCTTCCATCCGACCACGAAATCTCCGCTTCGTCGAGATGGTCATGACTGCCGAGTCCGAAATGCAGGCGAAGATCGTTCTGCGAAAGATAACTTCCGCCGCTCAGCGCCTCTCCAAGCTGCACTAAGTCCCCCGCCGTGGCCCGTACCCGTGCATTTAGCGCCAGCCGGTTGTTCTCCCCGCCTTCGAGCTGAATGCCGATCCAATGATTCGCCGGGCCTCCAACGGGACGAAGAATCATGGGCGCACCTACGAGATTCTCGACCACGGCCTCAACTCTTCCGTCGTTGAACAAATCACCCACCGCGAGCCCCCGGCTGACCTGTGGGATCTGGATCGCCGACCCGGCGCGCCGGCTGATGTTCTGGAAGGTGCCGTCGTGGCGATTCAGAAACAGCAGCTTTGGCTCCAGGTAGCGCGCCGCGGTATGCGCGTTATCTACCTGCGGATACACATGTCCATTGACCTGAAAAAAGTCTTGCCATCCACTATTGGCAAAGTCCACGAAGGCCGCACCCCAACCCACATAGCCCTGCGTTCCTCTGGCAATGCCCGATGCTATGGATGCGTCCGTGAAGTTCATCGCCCCTTCGTTGCGATAAAGCGCCGTGTATTCGACGTCGAAATGCGAGATCGCCAGCGACATGAGGCCATTGTGGAGATAATCCCCAACCGCGATTCCCATGTTGGCCTGCTCCACCCCATCTTCGTTGGCGGCAACGCCAGCCAGGAGAGCTACATCCTCGAAGCTTCCCTTTCCGTCATTCCGATAAAGATAGTTGGCCTCGCCATCATTGGTGACAAAGAGGTCCGGGTTTCCGCTGTTGTTGAAGTCGCACCAGACCGAAGTAAGCCCGTAGCGCCTTTCCGGATCCTGTACACCTGCCTGCTTCGATACATCTGTAAATGTGCCGTTGCCGTTGTTATGGTAAAGACTATCGGGTAGACCGGGGAGTCCGCGGGGGCCGCACTGAACGTCTATTCCAAGGTACTTACACGGCTTACGCGACGAACCAAAGGCAGGCAGGTCATCGAGACTAAAATCGACGTAGTGCGACACGAAAAGGCCGGGTGAACCTCCACTGCTCTCAGACCCGAATGCGGCGCCCGTTGCCCAGCCGGAATCACCAGAAAGACCGCTGGGCTTGGTTACGTCTGTGAATGTTCCATCACCGTTGTTACGATAGAGCACCACGCCATTGAGGCACGTCACGAGCAAGTCAGGCAAGCCGTCGTTGTTGAAGTCACCGACCACAGCACCCATCGCCCAGCAGGGGTACCCTACGCCGGCTCTGTCCGTAACATCTGTGAAGGTTCCATCGCGATTATTATGAAACAGAGCGCCGCGTGCCTTGATTCCGTGAAGGGCCATATCCACGCTTTGCGCATTCGTAAAATAGATGTCCGGCCATCCGTCGCCGTCATAGTCAATTAGGGCAACTCCGCCGCTCATTGATTCAGCAATGAACTTTGCTTCCGGGCTCGACTTATGGTCGAAACTGATTCCCGTCGACTTAGTAATATCAACCAACTGCGGGTAATCAGGCACCGGGCCCGAAGCCGCCTTTTCTGCTTCAGCCTTTTGGCGCTCCGCAGGAGACAGCGGCGTGGGTGTTCCCATCTGTCCAGCAATCCTCCCAAGAAACATAAGAAATGAAAGCGCAGCAGCGACCTTCAAAATCAAGCTTCGAAAATTCCCGCCCGCAGCGATTTGATTCATCGTTCCGCTTCACTTCTTGCTTTGTGGCTCCTCTTCAGAGTTGTCGTCGGCACGGATCTCATCTGGCTGTATGAGGAGCTCCTTATATACGGCGCGAAGTTTGTCCTTCATACCCTTGTATTTCTGGTATAGTTCCACCTCGCGCCTGGCATCGTCCATTCGGCCTATCTTCCTATAAAGTGTCGACAGCCGATAGTGGACGCTCGAGTTGGTTGGTTCTAATTGCGCCGATGCCTCAAGCAGGGGCAACGCCTTGCCCTGCCGATCCATCTCAATGAGCACCTTTGCCAGACCCAGCTTGGCATTCGCATCTTCGGGATGCAACATCTCAGCTTTTGTGTAGTCGTCGTATGCCTGTTGCACATCGCCTTTCGCTTCTGCAATCTCGGCCAATTCGCAAATCGCTTTTTCATCTTGCGGATTCTCTTCCACCGCCGCTCGAAACTCTTCCTCCGCCTCCTTCTTCACCGCCAAATCCTGCGAGGTGTGCAGCAATTCGGCAAGCTCAAAATGTATACCGGGCAGGTGCGGGTCGATTGCAATTGCCTTGCGGTACTGGGCGATCGCTCCATTTGTGTTTCCTTCTCGTGTCTCTTCATGGGCCAGCAGTTGATGCATCTGTGCTGAGTCGGGCGCCTCCAGCGACAAACTTATCATTGACTCCCCGGAAAGGTCTGCGTAAGTCCGGTAGGCAGCATAAAGAACCTCCGGCGCGTCGGGATATGCTGTCTTCAGCTGACTGACTAAGCCGGCCGCCTTATCCAGTTCGCCGCTTCCCGTGTAAAGCCCCACAAGGTCCAGGCCAACCTCAATCTTGAGCTTTCTCTCCTCAATCATCGGGAACGAGCCTTCCAGATCCTTGCGTGCGGCGGTGAGATCTTCCGTGTGCTCCTCGGCAAGCCCAAGCAACGCTTGCACCTTCCACAAGTTCGGCTGAATGTTGATCGCCGCTTGCAACTGCGGAACGGCGTTAGCATAATCGCCGCGGAAGAAGAGCAACACTCCCAGGTTCGCGCGCGCCTCCACGTTGTTAGCGTCGAGGCCGACAATCTCTTTCAACTCGGGAATCGCCAGATCGGGCCGCTGCTCATGCAAATACTGCTGCGCCATACGCTCATGCTGCTCGATCTGTTGTTTTTCACTTGGTAAGGTCTGGCCCGTGGATGGAATGGAGATCGCGCTCAGCAAGACCAGCGCGTATGCAGATGACTTCGCCGGCATGATTCCCTCATCATACCAAGGCATAGTTTGCCGCGAAATGGAAAGGACGGCGAGCGTTCGCCGTCCTCTCCAGGTTGAATTCATCGATTGCTCAGAATGACAGGCGTCCGTAGAGCTCCCACGTCCTGCCTCCCACCGTAGTGCTGCGGATGTTGGCTTGGTTTTGCTCGTCAGATGCAGGTCCTCCGACGACGCCTCCAGGTTGTCCGAAACTCGGATGGTTCAGGATGTTGGTCGCGCTGCCGCGGATCTGGAACTTCACGCCCCGCTCAGGCCACAGGTCGAAGCTCTTGCCGAGCGAGAAGTTGACGTCGGTTAGATCCGGACCCGTGACGATGTTTCTGCGGAAGGTGCCGTAGGTGTACTGAGCGGGGAGCGCGAACGCGTCCAGGTTGTACCACTCGTTTGTATTGTGGACCGCGCCTCCTCCTGTCGCAGCGGGGCCGGTGTCGGACGACTTATAGCTGCCGACCAGATTTGCATATTGCGTGTAGCTCCCCGACTGGTTGTTTGAGTTGTTATAACCGCCCGTCGTGATTCCAATTGGGTTGCCAGTCTGCGCCATGAAGGTCGACGCCAGTTCCCAGCCGCCGAGCACTTCATCTGCCAGGAGGTTGGTGTTAAGGAACTGCTTGCCTTTGCCGAACGGCAACTGGTACACCACCTCGCCCTTAAACATCTGCCGGATGTCGAAGTTCGAGTTGCTGTAGTTCTGGGACGGCACGTAGGCATTCTGATAGTTTTGCCAACCACCGCGGCTCCCCCATCCGGAGGAATCCATGTCGTCGAGGAAATGGGACCACGTGTAATTGGTGCTGAATTGCAAACCGTAACTCATGCGCTTGGTGAGCACTGCCTGCAACGCGTGGTAGTTGGAAATGGCGTTGTTGGTGCTTCCGGTGATTGCCTGGAAGAGAGGATAGGGCTCGTTCACGATATCGTTGGGGCCCAGCTCGCTTACCGGGACCTGGTTAATATCCACTGGGAAGTTGAGCTTTGTACCATGGTTCCCCACGTAAGCCACTTGTGCGGAGAAATCTTTCAGGAACATCCGCTCCACAGCCAGGTTCCACTGGTAGTTTGTCGGAACAGGCGTGTGGTACTCGTTGTACGATACGCCCGAGTTGTTCGAGGCCCATGGAGTAGTCGGCGAGTTCAGATATTGTGAGTTGATGGTGCTGGAGTTGTAGATGCCGACGCCGCATCCTGGATCTGTCATATCCGGAGCGCTTCCATTGCCGTCGAGTTCGGTTACCGGGCAAATGCCGTTGGTGGTGTCGCCGTAGTTGCCGTGGCTGCCAAACGCGTTGCCCATGCCGGCGCCGTAGGTGTCTTCGCTCCATGTCGAGGCGTAGACGCCTATGCCACCGCGGAGCACGGTATTCGGGAATAGCTCCCAGCTGAATCCAATGCGAGGCAGAATAATGTCGTACTTAGGCGCCTGCAGGCTGGTGCGCCCGTTCTGCCCGATGAATCCGTACCAGAGGCCGCCGAGAACCGGGGCGCCGGGCGCAATTCCGTTGATGGCCTGGCTGGAAACATTGAAGTTCTGCACTGAAGGATCCCAAACCGCCTCGTTGCCCTTTACTTCGCGCCAGCCGGTTTCGATCTCATACCGCACACCCAGGTTCACGGTCAGATTCGGCCGAGCCTTGAAGTCGTCCTGAACGAAGAGCTGCGGAGTCTTCCACCTGCCTCCGAATTCAGGTGTTACGCCTGCGCTCCAGCTTTGCGACTCGCCCAGCAGGAAGTCGGCGTAGGAGAGACCGTCATAACTGTCAGTCCCCGCGCCTCCGGCAGCAGTGTAGGTGCCGGCAAACGTGAAGCTTCCGGAATTGATGTTGCCCCACGACGTAGAATCAGCGCGATTGATGAGGAACTCGCCGCCGAAGTGCAGCACGTGGCGTCCCTTAATCATCGTGACGACGTCGGAGGGATCGAAGACCATCTCCTTGTAGACGGAGTTCGAGGCGCTTCCGGGACTATAGTAATTGTTGTTAATGTTGATGTTCGGGAAGATGTCTGCCTTCAGCAAAGGCATTTGCAGCTTCTGCTCCCATCCTCCGCCGAGCGTGAAAGGCACAAAGAAGTTCAACTGATCGGTGAAGCCCATGCGCGCTTCATTGATCACGTGCGAACTGATTGTCCACACATCCGAAATCTCGGCGTTGTCACGGCTCACGTCGCCATCCTGGCAGCCGAATGGGCAAAACGGGTTCAGAAACTTATCCGGGGCGTCGCTCTCCGTCTCCGACAAAGTCAACCGGTTCGAAGATGTCAAATCGGTGTCCCAACGCCCAAAGTACTTGATATATGGGTAGCTGCTCGCTGGGCTGAGGATGGAGAAGTTGTTTTGGCTGTAGCTCGCTACACTTTTCGGATAACCAGCCGACGCGAGCACTGCCTGGTTAACTGCGTTTGCGGCCGGGCTGATCATCGTCGAAGGAATCTTATTGCTCCCATACTCCGAGATAAAGCTCTGGCGCTGGACACACGGTGCGGGCTGGGTGAAAGTGCCGTCCGGAAACTCCGCCCCTGTATACGTGCAATTGCCCGAGGTCACGATCGTTTGCGTGGTGGGATCGTAGATGGTGGGCAGACCGGCCTGAGTGAAATCGCCGCCCATTTCGGCGGTGCTGGGCAAGGACTCGAACGACGCTGACCCGGTGCCGTTATTGACCGTCCGGTCGTAGTCAAAATAGAAGAACGATTTGTGAAAGATGTGCTTCGGCAACACGGGTCCGCCGACGGCGCCACCGAAGTTGTTGAAGCGAACGATGGGAACGGTTCCCGTGCCCCACGCATAAGTGGCGGCATCGAAGAAATTGTTCTGGTTGTATTCATAGGCGGCGCCGTGGAATTTGTCGGTGCCGCTCTTGGTGATCTGGTTGTAGACGATGTCGCCCACGCCGTATTGCGCCGAAAAAGCCGTCGCGCTGATCTTCACTTCCGCTGTGGTCTCAAAAATGGTCACGTCGGAGTTCTGGCTCATCGGCAGGGTGGTGGTGGCACCATCTTGCAATATGCTGGCATAGGGCAGGTTGCCATTGATAGAAGAAATCGTGCCCGGGTTGAGGGAATTGCTGGCGTTTTCCGGGGCGCCGGCGGCTCCCGGCATCGAGATCACGAAGTTTTCCCAGTCGGCTCCGCCGCCATTCTGGCTGCCAACCTGCGGCAACTCGTCCATGAAGTCCGCCTGCATGTCGCCTTCCTGCGCGCCGCTTTCGGTGTCGAGGAGGGGAACATCGGTGGTCACAACCACCTTCTCCGAAATCTGGCCGACCTGCATCACCGCATTGACGGTTTCAATTCCGAGGCTCACCGTGACAGGCCCGCGGACGTAAGTTTCGAATCCGCCCTTTGTGAATGTCAGCTGATAATGGTCCTCAGGAATTGCGCCCGTGTCGTAAAGTCCGGCACTGTCTGTCACATAGGTTCGGGTGACGCCTTTGTCGATATCCGTCACGTTGACCGTCACGCCCTGGATCACGGCGCCAGTCGCATCCGCCGCTGTGCCGCGCAAGTCGCCTGAGTTTGTGTTCTGTGCAAAACATGTCCCGGTTCCAGCGATCAGCATTCCGCTGACCAGCAGGACCAGAAGCAAAAGCCATCGCGACTCATTTCTCATGAACTGCCTCCTGAATCACACGCACTTTGCCGTTTCGGCTACCGGCGATTCGTGGAACTTGCTCCGGCGCCGCACCGGAACGCCTTTGAATTCGCCGGGGCAGATTCCGTTTGGACTTCATAAGACAAACGGTTGTTTCATCACTCTGACTCGTCTTTTTCGAAGGCGCCGCGATTAGACCACATCGAAAGATGGACTGTCAAGCCATTTTTTGGTTGTAGACAAACGTTTGATTGAGTATCATTGACCGCATTGGGCCAACTCTCATGGCAATAGGAGCGCTTCGAGGTCCGACGACGAGAAAGCGTCTTTTGTTAGCGTTTTCATTTAGGCAATCGCTTGTCTAAATCGATTTTTCGGACCTCTGGGAAAGTGGGTAAGTACCGAATGCATCCCGCATCACGGCGTCAGTTTCTTGCAAATGCGGCAACTTCCATCGTGGCAATAGTTTGCGTAAGAGGGTTATCGGCAGGAGGCCAGTTGATTCCGGCTGCTCGTTCGCCGCGTGCCTGGCTGACGGCAGGAAACCGGCGCTATGAGGAGATCACGCTCCCAGGCTGGCAGCAGGCTTCCGGGTCAACCTCAACCGCCAGGGATTCCACAATTGAGGTTGACGCCTCTCAGACGTTTCAGAGCATGCTCGGATTTGGCGGCGCCTTCACCGATTCATCCTGCTTTCTTTTCAGTCAGATGAGCGCTGCTCAACGCCGCCAGTTGTTGCTTGAGTTCTTCTCGCCCGAGGGCCTGCAGTTTTCCGTGGCGAGAACCTGTATCGGCTCCAGTGACTATTCTCGATCCGTTTACACCTTTGATGACACTCCCGCGCCAGATCCCGGACTTACCCACTTCAGCATCGAGCATGATCGCGCGTATATCCTGCCTATCCTTCGCGAGGCAGTCGGAATTCGACCCGACCTCTTCTTTTTCTCGACGCCCTGGAGCCCGCCCGCCTGGATGAAAACCGGCGACTCTCTCTTCGGCGGCTCCATGAGAAAACGCTATTTCGATTGCTACGCGAAATACTTCGTCAAATTCATCGATGCATACAAGACGGAAGGCATTAACGTCGGCGCCGTCACCATCCAGAATGAAGTCGACACCGACCAGGACGGCAGGATGCCGGCAGCTCTCTGGGGACAGGAGTACGAAGGCGGTTTCATCAAGAGCTTTCTCGGACCCGCGCTCAGTAGCGCATCGCTCGACACCAAGATCTGGCTCCTAGATCACAACTTCGATCTTTGGGGTCGCGTCATGGATCTGCTCAGCGACCCCGACGTCTCGCACTTTGTCGACGGCGTAGCATGGCACGCATACGTCGGCGAACCCGGCGCAATGACACGCGTACACGATGCTTTTCCATCGAAGAGTGCCTACTTCACCGAGTATGGCCCCTTCGTTACTGACGCTGACTACCTCACCGGGTGGGCGAAATGGTCTGCCACCTACACACAGATCTTCAGAAACTGGGCCCGCTGTGCTGTTGCATGGAATCTGTTGCTCAACGAAAAGGGCGGACCGAATCTCGGCCCATTCGAGTGCGGTGGCGTTGTCACCGTCGATTCGAAAACCCAGCAGCTCACGCGCAGTGGCCAATACTGGGCGCTGGCGCATTACTCGAAAACTGTACGGCGCGGAGCGCGGGTCATCGCTTCCAGTTCGTCGCTTGCCGGCGTCGAGCACGTCGCCTTCGCCAACCCTGACGGCACGTTCGTTCTGGTCGTTACCAATCAGGGCAAAGAACGCGACATCCAATGCGGGTTTCAGGGCAAGCTTCTTTCTATCAGCCTGCCTGCCGATTCCGTCCTCACCATGCAATGGGCCTGATTTGCTTAGCCCCACACTCTTTCATTGCCGCGGGAACTCAGCGACCTTTGGCGTTACCCGCGGCGTAGTAGAGGTAGGCCCTCCCACATTGTCAATCACATTCTCGATTCCGCCCTTGTCGTCCAGTGCCACCGTAATCATGTGATGGAATCGCACGCCGGGCTTTTCCGGCACCTCAATCGCACGAGTCAGCACCACATTCGGGTGACGGAACACGCTATAGATTCCCAGCCCCCACGCCTCATGCAGCGTTACTCTATCGGCCACCTTGTACGAAGCCCACCCGTCCACGCCTTTCGCGCTGCGGTAGCTCGCCTGGTCCGGCGGATCATACGGAATTTCCGATTGGTAGAAATAGGTTCGCCCTCCATCTCCATTCCATAGCACCTGGAACTCCTGGTGATGCTCGACGAATAACCCGTAGGTGGTCACATCGTCGCCATTAACTACCATTCCATTTGCGCTCAGATTCTTGTCCCAGCCCACACCCGACCCATGATCCGCGCGCCATATCCAAGTGTGGTCCACGATCGTGTCCGAGCTGTTAATCTCAAGGTCGACGTGCGTGCTGCCTACTTCCGCTCCGCCCACGCGGAAGAACACATCGTGCAGGCAAATCGGATTCTCGCGATGCCGTGCTTTGCTTCCCTTCGGTCCCACCGCAAGCAGCACCGGAGACTTCGTCGCGCCGGCATCGAACAACACGCCGGCAATGTCGATTCCATCCACATCAGCCGTCGTCATGGCCGCTGTTCCGTGGGTCGGTTTGAGTGTGGCATACCCCAGTCCCATCACAATCGTGTTCGGTCGCGTCACGCGAATTGCATCATCCAATTCATAATTCCCCGGGGTCAGCAACAGGTCCTTGCCCTTCGCCAGTTGCGCATTGATGCTCTCCGCGGTATCCGCATCCGGGCGCGCCACGTAGAAATGGTTCAAGGGAATCGACAGCCCTGGCGTCGACCCGCCATGCCAGGTGATTCCCTTGCTGTCTCTTCGCAATTCAGGCACGCGCACGCTCCAGTTGCCTTTGCTGTCCGCCTCGAGGAATGGCTTCTCGCGCACCACCGGCACGCGCTCCACCTTCGTGTACGGCGGTGATGGCCACTCGCCCTCAGGCGGACTCGTTACGCCCACAAACACCATGTTCCAATTCGACCCCGTCCAACTGCCCCACTCGGCGTTCCGCGAGATCCACTGCTGCTGCGATCCGGAGTCGACATTGCCGTCAACCAACGTGTCCGACATCCATCCGCCGCTGGCCCAGCCGTGGTTCTGGTGCAGCACCAGGTTGCCTCGAATATGCATCCTTCGGAAGGGAATCGCCTGCGATACGGCCCACTGCATCGTCCCGCCGGCGGGCGTCACCGAAAATCCTTCTGCCGCCCGCCAGAAAGTGCATGTCGCATTGTTGTTCGGCAGGCTCGCATCCGAGTGAACGTTGCCGGCAATCTCCACCGCATCTGGCGTTGCGCCTAACCCCAAAACTTGCGTGTAAAAACCCACCGGCACATTCACATGGTATTGGCCCGGCAGAAACAACAGCGCATACCTCGCCGGCCCGAATTCGCTCTGGCGTTCGATCGCATAGACCTTATCGATCTGTTCCTGAATCGCCGCCGTTGGCATCGAGGAATCGAAGATCAAGACGTTCGGTCCGAGGTCGGGCGCCTTTGCGGCTTCGGCAATGGATGTGATTCCGCCGTAGGCCGCAAACGCGGCCAACGCCGCGATCCCGCCAAAATGGATCGCGCTCTTACCAATCCTTCTCTTGATTCCCCTCAAAGGCACGCTCTTCGCTCCGTCGCGAATTACCACACGTAGGTTCCCACTGATTCGGGGTGCAACGTCGTGTGAACGCTCTGCCCGTGATACTCGATTTGAAATGTCTTGTCAAAGTTTCCGGTATTGACCGCCACCAGCACCACCTTTCCGTCGGGAGTCAGAAACGCGGCGGTTGACAATTGTTCCAATTCATTCGACCCAATCCGCACAGATCCCGGAGGCACAAACTTCGAGACGTGCGCCAGCGCGTAGTAGGCCACATTGAACGTCGCTTTGTCGCCATCCAGCGTGACAGCTCCGAAGCAGCCGCTGCAACCGCCATCGTTTGTGTGCGGACCGGCGTGGGGATCGGCCGCGAGATTCCACAGCAGTACATTGCGCGCCCAGTTTCGAGTAGCGGCGATGAGCACCCGGCTCACTGGCTCGGCAATATCGATTGTGTCGCCGCCTGTTCCCCAGCCGACCGATTGCTCTGTGAGATACAGGTTCTTGTTGGGATACGCCTCATGCACGGTCGTCAGCGCGCTGCTGTCGCCGCCATAGAGATGAAAGGCCGTTCCGGCAACAAATGGGCTGGCGGCAGCATCGCCGAGGATCGACAAGGGGTACGAAATCACATCGGGATTGTGATCGTATACCTGAATCTCCGTCTTGATTCCGGCTTTTTCAAATGCTGGCCCCAGGTGTTTCGCAATCAGCTCATCCTCTTCTTCGGCGAACATCGCCATGCTCGGCGTGTTCTTCGGATTCAGCGGCTCGTTCTCCACCGTGATCGCGTTGATCGTGATCCCCTCCGCCTTCATCCCGTCCACATACTTCGCAAGGTACTGCGCATATGCCTCATAAAACTCTGGCTTCAGCTCCCCACCCTTCACTTTGCCGTTGGTTTTCATCCAGGCAGGGGCCGACCAGGGAGAGCCGAGGATTTTGATGCGGGGATCGATCGCCAAAATCTCCTTCAACACGGGAATTACGTCTGCCCGATCGGGATCGAGGCTGAACCTCCTCAACTTCGGATCTGTCTCACCCGCCGGCATGTCGTCGTAGGAGTACACGTGGTCGTTCATATCCGAAGACCCGATGCTAACCCTCAAATAACTCACTCCGATTCCATCGCCCTCGGTAGTGAACAGGTTCTTCAACAACGCTGCTCTCCGTGTAGGGGCCATGCGCATCAGCAGTTGCGCACTCCCCCCGGTCACAGCAAAGCCGAATCCTTCGATCGACTGGTACTGTTGCATATCGTTCACAGCGACAGCCGGAAACTGAGATTGCCTGGGAGAGAA
>Ga0187855_10002270_pt1 | contig 14617 bp, 11 predicted proteins | sample June2016WEW_8_10_2_FD_132969 | JGI IMG/M metagenome (GOLD analysis project Ga0187855, IMG submission 132969) | Peatland microbial communities from SPRUCE experiment site at the Marcell Experimental Forest, Minnesota, USA - June2016WEW_8_10 | ecosystem: Environmental > Terrestrial > Soil >...
CCAGGGCCATCTTGATCGAGGCCGAATAGGAGCGGAAATCGTGGCCGGTCACGATGTGCGGTTTCACGCCCAATTCGTGGATCAGCTTGCCGAGGCCCAAGCCTAGCGCTTCGACGCCCATCAGGTTGATCTCGCTGCCGAACAGCCAGCGCGCGTCGTATTCGCGAAAGCCGGTGGACTTCACCATCGGCTCGGATTCGTAGGCATAGGTGTTGGGCTTGAGCGAAGGCTTTGGCTTGGGAAACATTTGCGATTTGATCCGATTTTTAGAAGCCGCGCAGCAATAGCCTAAACGGCGCGCAACCGGAATGGTTGCGTGCTTTCACCGGCCGAGCCGAACGGGACGGCTAAATCGAAGACGCGACTGGGTTATCGAATGGCGGGCAGGCGCCCAGTCATGGCCGTGGAGTGGCCGGCTTTGACGATCGGCGCAGTGCCGAGATCGATGTCACTGACATGCGCGAAGCTGGCGATGACCGCGACCACGGTCGCCGATAGAAGACCCACGACTACAATTTTCAAATGGGTCCTACGGTCGGCGCTGTTCATCCAATGATTCATGACGTCCTCCCGCCTTTTCCGCTTTGATACCTCCTCTGCTGCCGCGGGGGATGTGACCCAAAGCACAAAACTGCGCCTTAACCGCGAGTTTTCCTTGCGATCCCGGGCGGCAAGGAGCGGATTTCGCCAACGCGCGATCCGGGCTAGGCTTGTCTCCAACAGGATCGATTGCATGCCGTCTTACCAAACGGTTGTTCTGGAGCGCCATCCCGCCGGCTATGCGGTGCTGATGCTCAACCGGCCGGAAAAGCTCAACGCGCTGTCGATGGAATTGCGCGGCGAATTGGTTGCGGCCATCGAAGAGCTCCGGCGCGATCCGGCGGTGCGCGTGCTCATTCTGACAGGCGCGGGCCGCGCGTTCTGCGCCGGGCTGGACCTGAACGAGCTGAGCAAGGCGGAATCCAACTCCGCGCGCGCGTTCGAACTCGATGCGGTGGCGGCGCTGCTGAAATTCGAGGGCGCGGTTATCGGCGCGATCAACGGCGTGGCGGCAACCGGTGGCTTCGAGATCGCCATGGCTTGCGACATTCTGCTCGCCTCTACGGAGGCGCAGTTTGCCGACACCCACGCCAAGGTCGGCCTGTTGCCCGGCTGGGGTTTGTCGGTCCGCCTGCCGCGCCGCATCGGGCTGCATCGCGCCAAGGAATTGGCATTCACGGCCCGTTTCGTGTCAGCAGCCGAGGCGGCAGAGTGGGGCCTGGTCAACCGCGTCGTGCCGCCGAACGAGCTTCTCGGCCAAGCACGCGCGATGGCGGAACAGATGCTCGCGGTTGTGCCGGAGACCTTGGTAAAGTACAAGAAGCTTCTCGACAGCAGTTTTGGTCGGCCTGCCGACGAAGCGCTCGTCAGCGAACGCGCGGCGGCAACGGCCGCGAATGCGACGGTCGATCGCGCCGCGATCCCCGGCCGCTGGGCGCGAGGCCGCGGACGTAGCTAGCCGCTAAACCTTGTGCGGCTTGGCACGCCGGGTTGCCGGCGCGGCGAGCGGATCGTCTGGCCAGGGGTGCTTCGGATAGCGGCCGCGCATCTCGGCGCGCACCGCGGCGTAGCTGCCGCGCCAGAAGCCGGGCAGGTCGCGCGTCATCTGCACCGGCCGATGCGCTGGCGAAAGCAGCTCGATCAGCAACGGGATCCTGCCGCCGGCAATCGCCGGATGGCGGTCGAGGCCGAAAAGCTCCTGCACGCGGATCGCGATCTTCGGCCCGCCCTCCGCCTGATAATCGATCGGCACGCGCGAGCCCGTTGGCGCTGCGAAATGGGTCGGCGCTTCCGCCTCGATCCGGCGTTTCAGCGGCCACGGCAGCAAAGCGTTCAAGGCAGTCTCCAAGTCATCCGTGGTGATGTCGCGCAGCTCGGTCTTTGCTGCGAGCGACGGCCCGAGCCATGCGTTGACGGTGGCGGCGAGCGCCGCGTCGGACAAATCCGGCCATTCGTCGCCCTCGCTCGCGCGCAGGAACATAACGCGATCGCGCCATTGCCGCAGCGCTTTGGTCCAGGGCAGCCGGTCGATGCCGAGCCACGCGATTCCTTCGGCGAGGGCGCGCGCCGCTGCTTCGCTCGCGGCCGCCGGCATCGGTTGCTCGCTCAGTCTGATGGCGCCGAACCGCCGCAGCCGGCGGAGCCGCAGGCTGGCGCTAACTGGGTCGAACGCGATGTCCTCGCGCGTGACGATGCGGTCGGCAAAGCGCGCTTCGATTTCCGCGAGCCCGATCGGCGCTGCCAGCAAGATGCGGCCGGCGGCGGCGCTGCCGGCAAGCTCGGCCACGGCGAGGTAGGGCTCGCGGGCGAGCGGGGAGGCGGGATCGACCTGCGCGCCGCGGCCGTTGGCGAGGACGAAGGCGCCCGCTACGCCGCCGCGGTTTTTGGCGATGCGCTCGGGATAGGCCAGTGCGAGCAGCGCGCCGACACTCAATTCGCCTCCCCCCTTGAGCGGGGAGGGAGGAGACTCAGCCAGGGGTCCGTCGTCCGCCTTTGCAATCTCCGCCCACCGCTCTGCCAGCGCACGGGCCTCGCGCGCGCGGAGTGAGCGGTCGCGGTGGAACGCGGCGAGCCGATGGGTGAGGTCAACGTCGTCGCCGGCAAGGCCGCGTTCGCCGATGAGGACGGCGATCTCGGCCGCCGGCAGCGCGGCGCCTTCGGCTGCCGCATCGACCACCATGCGGGCGAGCCGCGGCGGCAGCGGCAGGCGCCGCAGTTTTTTGCCTTCCTCGGTGATGCGGCCGTTGTCGTCGATGGCGCCGAGTTCGGCGAGCAAGGCTTTCGCCTCCGTGAGCGCCGGGCGCGGCGGCGGATCGAGGAAGGCAAGGTTCTCCGGCCCGCTGCCCCAGGCCGCCAGGTCGAGCGCCAGCGACGACAAATCGGCGGACAGGATTTCCGGCCGGGAAAACGGTTCGAGCGCCGCGGTCTGCGGCTCGTCCCACAGCCGGAAGCAGATGCCGGGCTCGGTGCGGCCGGCGCGGCCGCGGCGCTGATCGGCGGCCGCGCGCGACACCCGCACGGTTTCGAGCCGCGTCACCCCGACATCGGGCTCGTAGCGCGGCACGCGGGCAAGCCCGGAGTCGATCACAATGCGCACCCCCTCGATGGTGATCGACGTCTCGGCGATCGAGGTGGCCAGCACGATCTTGCGCCGGCCGGGAGCGGCCGGCTCTATGACGCGCACCTGCTCGTCGGCCGCAAGCGCGCCGTAGAGCGCGACGACATCGACCGAGGGGCCGAAGCGGCCGTCGAGCAGCGCCTTGGTGCGGCGGATTTCGGCGGCGCCGGGCAGGAACGCCAGCAGCGAGCCGCCGTCGGCACGCGCCGCGCGCACAATGGCGTCGGCGATTTGCGGCTCGATTGGCCGCGCGTCGCGGGCGATATAGCGGGTCTCGATCGGGAAGGCGCGGCCCTTGGCGGCGATGACGGGTGCGTCGCCGAGAAGGCTTGCCACGCGGGCGCTGTCGATGGTCGCCGACATGACGAGAAGCCGCAAATCCTCGCGCAAGCCCTGTTGCACGTCGCGGGCAAGCGCTAAGCCGAGATCGGCGTCGAGCGAGCGCTCGTGGAACTCATCGAACAGGATGGCGGCGACGCCATCGAGCATGGGATCGTCGAGGACGAGCCGCGTGAAGACGCCTTCGGTGAGGATTTCGATGCGGGTTTTCCGCGAGAGCTTCGAGCCGAAGCGGACCCGCAAGCCCACCGTCTCGCCGACGCGTTCGCCAAGCGTCTTCGCCATCCGCTCCGCCGCGGCGCGCGCCGCGAGCCGGCGCGGTTCGAGCACCAGGATGCGTCGCTTGTTTTGCGCCCATTCCTCGCCGGAGAGCACCAGCGGCACGCGCGTCGTCTTGCCGGCGCCGGGCGGCGCGACCAGAACGGCGGCGTTTTGCGTCCGCAGCGCCGCAGTTAAATCCGGCAACGCGGCGTCGATGGGTAGCGGCGGTGAATAATTTACGACGTTATCCACAGTGATAATTCCGGCCAAACTCATATATTACCGGTCATCATGCCCGCCGCACAAAAAACTCAGCCTGCCGCCGCCGCGAAGCCCCTGAAGAAAGGCGACCACGTCTTTCTCGTCGACGGTTCCGGCTACATTTTTCGCGCCTATCACGCGCTGCCGCCGATCAACCGCAAATCGGACGGGCTGCAGCTCAATGCCGTGTTCGGCTTCTGCAACATGCTGTGGAAGCTTCTCCGCGATCTCAAGCCGGAGGAGCGGCCGACCCATTTGGCGGTGGTCTTCGACAAGTCGGAGAAGACCTTCCGCACCGCCATGTATCCCGACTACAAGGCGCACCGGCCCGATCCGCCCGACGATCTCAAGCCGCAGTTCAAGTTCATTCGCGAAGCGGTGCAGGCTTTCGATCTGCCGTGCCTCGAGCAGGACGGCTTCGAGGCCGACGACCTGATCGCGACCTATGTGCGCGAGGCCTGCGAGGCGGGCGCCACCGCCACAATCGTCTCCTCGGACAAGGATTTGATGCAGCTCGTCAACGACCGCGTCGTCATGTTCGACACCATGAAGGACAAGAAGATCGGCAGCGCCGAGGTGATCGAGAAATTCGGCGTGCCGCCGGAGAAGGTCATCGAGGTGCAGGCGTTGATCGGCGATTCGACCGACAACGTGCCCGGCGTGCCCGGCATCGGGGTGAAGACCGCGGCGCAGCTGATCGGCGAATATGGCGACCTCGAAACGCTCTTGGCGCGGGCGCCAGAGATCAAGCAGGAGAAGCGCCGGCAATCGCTGATCGAAAACGCAGAGAAGGCGCGGTTGTCGAAAAAACTGGTCACACTCGACGATCACGTCAAGCTCAATGTGCCGATCGGCGATCTTGCCGTGCACGAGCCCGACCACAAGCGGCTGATCGCCTTCCTCAAGGCGATGGAATTTAATTCGCTGATGCGGCGCGTCGCGGAGTTTTCCGGCGCCGAAGCCGGCGCGATCGAGCCCGACGCAAGGCTCGCGGGGCACCATGCGAATACCGGTCAAGCAAGCACCGACACGGAGTTGCCTCCCGCCTTGAGGGGGAGGCCGGCCGGCGAAGCCGGCCGGGATGGGGGTAATGAATTTCTTGCTGCAGAACCCCCCTCCCTGACCCTCCCCCTCAAGGGGGGAGGGATGGCGCCGCGGCAGCCCGCAGGCGGCGATCGAGCGGCGAATTTCTCGCTCACCCCGCAAGCACTGGCACGTGCCCGCGCCGAAGCCGCGCGCGGGGAAAAATTCGACCGCAGCAAATACGAGACCGTGCGCAGCATCGAACGGCTCAAGGCCTGGATCGAGCGCGCGCGCGACGCCGGCGTCGTCGCCATCGACACGATGGCCGCGAGCCTCGATCCGATGCAGGCGGAGCTGTGCGGATTTTCGCTCGCGGTGGCACCGAACGAAGCCTGCTACGTGCCGCTCGGCCATCGGCAGGGCGGCGAGGGCGCCGGCCTGTTCAGCGGCGACATCGCTCCCGATCAGATTGCCGAACGCGCGGCGCTGGATGCGCTCAAGCCGCTGTTCACCGACATGGGCGTGCTCAAGATCGGCCACGATCTGAAATTCGCTTGGCAGATGTTCGCGCTGCGCGGCATCGAGATGGCGGCTTACGACGACACCATGCTGATGTCGTACGCGCTCGATGCCGGCCGGCAGAACCACGCGCTGGCGTCGCTCGCCGAAAGCATCTTCACGCACGCGGCGGTCGAGATCGACACGCTGCTCAAGGCGGGCAAGACGAAAATCACTTTCGACAGCGTCGGCATCGACCAGGCGGCAGCCTATGCCGCCGAGCGCGCCGACATCGTGCTGCGGCTGTGGCGAGTGCTCAAGCCGCGGCTGCCGGCCGAGCATGTGCTCACCGTGTACGAGACGCTAGAGCGGCCGCTCCTTCGCGTGCTCGCGCATATGGAGCGGCGCGGCATCTCGATCGATCGGGAGGTGCTGTCGCGGCTGTCCGGCGAATTCGCCCAGGAGGCTGCGGGGCTCGAAGCCGAAATCAAGGCGCTCGCCGGCGAAGCGATCAATCCGGGCAGCCCCAAGCAGCTCGGCGATATTTTGTTCGGCAAGCTCGGTCTGCCGGGCGGCACCAAGACCAAGACCGGGCAGTGGTCGACCGGCGCTCGCGCGCTGGAAGAGCTCGCCGAGCAGGGCCACGAACTGCCGCAGAAAATCCTCGACTGGCGGCAGGTCTCGAAGCTGAAATCGACCTATACCGACGCGCTGCCGGGCTTCGTCAATCCGAAGACGCACCGCGTCCATACCAGCTACGCGCTCGCCTCGACCACGACCGGCCGCTTGTCGTCGTCGGAGCCGAACCTGCAGAACATCCCGATCCGCACCGAGGACGGCCGCAAAATCCGCCGCGCCTTCATTGCCGCGCCGGGGACGAAACTCGTCTCCGCCGATTATTCGCAGATCGAGCTGCGGCTGCTCGCCGAGATCGCCGGCATCACGCCGCTGCAGAAGGCGTTTCGTGAGGGCGTCGACATCCACGCCATGACGGCGTCGGAAATGTTCGGCGTGCCGGTGAAGGGCATGCCCGCCGACGTGCGCCGGCGCGCCAAGGCGATCAACTTCGGCATCGTCTACGGCATTTCCGCCTTTGGCCTCGCCAACCAGCTCGGCATCGGCCGCGAGGAGGCTGGCGCCTACATCAAAAAATATTTCGAGCGCTTTCCCGGCATCCGCGACTACATCGAGGAATCCAAAAAATTCGCAAAAGAAAACGGTTATGTTACGACCCTATTTGGCCGCAAGTGCCACTATCCGGATATTCGCGCCTCCAACGCCTCGATCCGCTCCTTCAACGAGCGCGCCGCGGTCAACGCCCGGCTGCAAGGCAGCGCCGCCGACATCATCCGCCGCGCCATGATCCGCATGGAAGGCGCGCTGGCCAAGCACAAGCTCGCCGCGCAGATGCTGTTACAGGTGCACGACGAGCTCGTGTTCGAGGTGCCGGACGCGGAAGTGGAAAAGTCGCTGCCGGTGATCAAGAAGGTGATGGAAGATGCGCCATTGCCGGCGGTGGCGCTGTCGGTGCCGCTGCAAGTCGAGGCGCATGCGGCGGACAATTGGGACGCCGCGCACTAGTCGGATATCCGCTCAGCGCCGGCGCCAGGAGCCGAGCGCGATCGGCAGCGCGGTTCCGCAGGCGAGCACGACCAGCCCGGCCGCCATCGCCAGGTAGACGCTGTCCAGTCCGCCGCCGAAAAAGCGCACCGCGACCGATCCCGCTCCGACGGCAACAACAAGCCGCAAGATGGAGCTGGCCACGGCCCACAAGACGCGTCCCGTGCCGAGCGAGGAAAAATAAAGAGCAAGACCGGCGCCATAAATACCGTAGGCCGGCGCAACGATGCGCAGATACCGCATGCCGGCGTCGAACACGGCGGGGTCTTCGCTGAAAGTGTCGAGCCACAAATGCGGGTCGACCGCGAAGATCATGCCGATTGTGCCGGTGAGGCAGCCGGCGAACGCGGCGCCAGTCCACGCCACGCGCTCGGCGCGGCGGATGTTTCCCGCGCCGAAATTGGTGCCGACCATGGTGACCAGCGCTGTGCCCAGCCCGAAGACAATCGAAATCTGGATATATTCGAGCCGCGCGCCCATGCCGTAGCCCGCGATCGCCTTGGTGCCGAACGGTCCGACCAAACCGGTGAGCAGCAGCACGGTGGTATTGGTGAGGAGCGTGATCATCGCGCCCGGCAAGCCGACGCGAAGGATGTCGCCGAGCATGGACCACTGAACACGGACAGCGCGCCGCAACCGCACCGGCGCACCGCCGAACAGCAAGACACCGCCGAGGACGGTGCTGGCGACGGCATAAAAGCCGAGCATGGCGCAGGCGGCGCCGGGCACGCCGAGCTTGGGTATCGGGCCGAGCCCGACAATCAAGGCCGGCGAGATCGTCAGCGTGACCACGGCGCCGGCGATCGACACCGCGGCGGGAAGCACCATCACGCCGGCGCCGCGCAGGATCGAGGCGAGAATATTGAACAGCCAGAACAGCGGAGCGCCGCCGAAGAGGATGGCGGCATACATCGAGGCGATCGCCAGAGCGTCGCCGGTGCCGCCCATGGCGCGAAACAGAGCGCGGCCTCCGATCAGCTCTGCGATCATGAAAACGAGACCGAAGCCGAGCGCGATGAGCAAGGCATGGAATGCCAGCGCGTCCGCTTTATCCCGCTCACCGCCGCCGAGCGCCCGCGCGATCGTGGACGCAACGCTGCCGCCGACGCCTCCCGCCGCCATGGTCTGCATCAGCATCAACAGCGGAAACGCCAAGCTTACGCCGGCGAGCGCGTCGGCGCCGAGCCAGCCGACGAAGTAGGTCTCCACCACGCCGACGACGATCTGTGTCGCCATGACGATGAAGTTCGGTGCGGCAAGGCGCAGCAGCACCGGGACGATGGGTCCATCGAGCATCGCGCGCGTGCGCGGTGCCATTTCCTGCGCCGCATCGGCCGCCGCCGACGGAAGAATACCGGCAATGGCGGTCGTCGAGGCAACGCTCATTGCTGCGGTTCCTGGCGGTGGATCAGTGTTTGGCGCGTTTGGGCAGGCGGAGTGCGCGGTTGCCGGGACCGGCCGGCAGGCGAACATCGCGCCGGTGGCTTGCCACGCGCGCCATCCGCGCGCGCACGCCCGGTCCAGCGGCAGGTCCCGCTGCCAGCGAGATCGTCGCGGTGGTCAAGTGCCTGAGCGTCCCACGGTCGACGACGATCGGATCAAGCAATTGCCCGGTCAGCCGGTCGCGAACTTCCACCGCAATGCCTTCGGTCGCGAGGTGGCGATTCCCCCAGGCGAGCAGCGCCAGGATGACCGGAAGAAAGTCGCGGCCGCGTGGCGTGAGCAAATAGGCGTAGCGGGTCGGCCGCTGCTGATACGCCCGGCGTTGCAAAAGCCCGCTCTTCACCAGGGCTTTAAGCCGCCGGCTCAACATGTTGGATGAGATGCCCAGGCTCTCCTGAAACTCCTCAAAACGGGACAGGCCGTGGAAGGCATCGCGCAGGATCACGATGCTCCACCACTCGCCGACGCAGTCGAGGCTGCGGGCAACTGGGCATTGCTGATGCGCGAAGCTAGTGCGTTGCATAATAAAAGCAACCATAGCCACGTAGCTTTCATGATGCAAGTAACTACACGTGAACGCCAGGTTTTGCGAGGTTTGCCGTGTCGAAAGGCATTGCCCCGGCCGCGTCGCTGTCAGCGAGGCCCATGCGGCGGATAACTGGGACGTGGCGCACTGGCAGCGAGCGCACGGTCTTGTTCGGCAAACACAAGCTTGACGCGGAGGCGATCGCTGAAGCGGTGCAGCGAATTGTAGCCTGCTGGGCCGGAACTTTTGTCGAGTTGATGCGCTTGAGCGACGTGATACGGGGTGTCGCGCCATGACAGTCAGAGCTCAGAGCCATGAAGAGATTTTTCACCGTGCTCGCCGCAGTCGTTGTCGTCGTCGCGGTCGTTGCCGGAGCGATTATTTATACCCAGTGGGACAAAGCGGTTCCGATTTTGGCGATGGCGATAAATTACGTGCGCTATATGTCCGCGCCCCCAGGAACCATGACGACGGAAGTAGCCGCGACCGCGAAAGAGGGCGCGGCGCCGCCAGCTCCGGCACCCGCCGTAGCGCCTTCGCCGGGCGCACGTCCTGCGGTGGAGGAAGACTGGCCGAGCTACAACAAAACGCTGACCTCAAATCGCTTCTCGCAACTTACCCTGATCAACAAGGGTAACGTCGGCAATCTGAAGGTTCTTTGCACCTACGACACCGGCCAATATACCGGCTTCACGACCGGCCTGATCGAGGTGAACGGTGCCCTGATCGGCACCACGGAATATGATATTTTCTCGCTTGATCCGACCAATTGCCAGCAGAACTGGCGGACCCACGAAGATTACACGCCGGCGACGCCGCAGGGCGTCAATCGCGGCGCTGCTTACCTTGACGACGAGTTGTTTCGCGGCACCCAGGACGGCCGCGTCTTGGCTTACGATTTCAAGACCGGCAAGCGCCTGTGGGAGACCGCCGTCGCCGACCCGAAGAAAGGCGAAACCACACCCGCTGCTCCAATTGCGTGGAACGGCCTGGTGTTTATCGGCAATGCGGGCGGAGACATTAAGGGCGTGAAGGGGCGGATGTATGCCCTTGATGCCAAGACCGGCAAAATCGTCTGGGAATTCTACCTCGTGCCGAAGGCGCCCGGTGACGTCACCCGCGGACCGCAAGGCGCGTCTCCCCTTGACGCGTCGACCTGGAAAAACGCTTCCGGCTCGCCCATCACCGGCGGCGGCACCTGGTCGTCCTACACTTTGGATCCAACGAGCGGTCTGTTGTATGTACCGGGCGGAAATCCCGCGCCCGATTTTGCTACCGGGCCGCGCGAAGGCTCGAACCTTTATTCCGGCTCCGTTGTCGTTCTCGACGCCAAGACCGGAGCCTACCAAAACCACTTCAAGCTTGTGCCCCGCGACTGGCATGACTGGGATGTTTCAAATCCGCCCGTCCTGATCCAGACGGCCGGCGGCAAGAAACTCATGTCGGTCGCGCCCAAAGACGGGCACCTCTATGGCTTCGACCTCGCCACCAACGCCATGCTCTATCGTGTGCCTGTGACCCGCGTCGAGAATGCGGACGTGACCTTCTCGGCCGGCAATTCGGTCCACTTCTGTCCGGGCTCGACCGGCGGAGCAGAATGGAATGGTCCGGCCTACGACCCCAAAACCAACCTCGTCTACATCGGCGAAGTTGAGTGGTGCACCACGGCAACGCTGCAAACCGCCAGAGAAATTGCTGAGGTGCCGCCTGGAGCGCCGTGGTCGGGCCAGGCGACGATCAACCCGTCTAATACCTGGGGCAAACCGGACCCAGTTTTCGATTGGGCAGGTTGGGTCTACGCGAGCGACGCCGACACCGGCGTTTGGAAATGGCGGGTGAAGACCAACTATCCGATACAAAGCGGCATGACGCCGACCGCCGGAGGTCTGGTTCTCTTCGGCGATATGGGTGGCAATTTCTATGCGGTCGACGCTGACAACGGCCGGAAGTTATGGGGCCAGAAGATCGGCGGGGCGATCGGTGGCGGCGTCATCACCTATACGGCTGGTGGAACGCAAAAAGTCGCCGTCGCGACGGGGCTCACGGAAGTCCTGTGGCCGACCGAAATCACGACCGCAAAAGTCTCGATCCTGGGGCTGGATACTGGCAAGTAAATAATTTTTAGCCCGCTTGGACCAGGCTGCGCGTGGCCCTGACATAGAGTGGCCGAAAAACTCAGGCAACGGTCTCATTCTTGGTTTCGAAATTGAGTTCGATCTCCACGTTGTTGGGATCGCGGAGAAAAATCTGCCAACGCGCGCTGTTGGGCACCTGGTTCACGCGGTAAGGCACGCCCTTGCCAGTGAGGTGCTGCTTCATCGCCTCGAAGCCGCGGCTGCCGAACGCGACATGATCGATGACGCCTGAATCGGGGCGTTGCTGCTTATCGGTGTGGGAGATGTCGTTGAGGTGTAGCACAGCGTGGCCCGCGCTATAGAGCCACGCGCCGGGAAAATTGAACGGCGGGCGCGGACCGTTCTTGAATCCGAGAACGTCCTCATAGAACCGTACAGTCTCGCTGAGTTTGCGGGTCGACACATTGTAATGGTCGAGCACGCCGACGCTCATTTTCATCGGGCTTCTCTTCGGGCGTTTTAGTTGTGGAGAATTCTAAAGTTGTGTCCGCTTACGGGCAAGCCGGCTGATGACCCTTCGGCGGCACGCCGCGGTAGCGCCGTGTTGATTTGCCTTCGCAAACGATCATGCCATTGTCGCGGCGGCGCCGGGAGACCCTGGGCGCCAGCGCTGGGGATCGTCGTCTGCGAAAATTTTAGCTAACTACCCTCAGCGGGCGGCTGACCAATAAAGGGGGGAGCGTTATGAGCAGCCTGGACCGAAGTGAACCGAAACTGCTTTTTCCCGGGCTCGCCGGATTCTACGCGGCGGTGTCCGATCTCTGGTATCCGATGATCCGCATCACCGTTGGCGCCATCATGCTGGTCCACGGTTGGAGCAAGATCAAAACCGGCGTCAGCGGGATTGCGGGTTATCTCGCCAAAGTCGGCATCGAGCCTTCGCTACCCTTCGCCTACGTGGTGTACATCAACGAGACGATCGGCACGGTGTGCATCTTGCTTGGCCTGTTCACCAGGTTCTTCGCCGCCTCGATCGCCATCGAATTGGCCGTAGCGCCGTGGATCGTTCATTATGCCAAGGGATTTGGCGCCTCCGCCGGCGGCTACGAATATGTGCTGATGTGGGGCATCATCATGTTCGCGATCGCCTTGCGCGGCGGCGGCCCCTATTCGCTCGACCGCGTCATCGGTAAGGAACTTTGAAACTCATCAAGGTGGATTTCGGTTATCACCGCCGGGTATCGGAGACGCTGACGCGCGAGGCTCTTCGAGGGCATTGCTGACCTGAGCCACGGTCGCTGCGCATTCATTGCATGCGCTGAAGCGAGACAAGGCCAGCCGGTTTTGCTTCGCGGATCGACCGCGATCCCTTAACGTGCGGCCATGATCGCCGCCGGCACCCCGCACATTCCGTTCGCCCTCGACCCGATGTGGGTGTCGATGACGGTGCTCGCCGTCACCTACGCGTTCATCATCGCCGGCCGCCTCAATCGTGCGGTGGTGGCGCTGATCGGTGCGGCGGTCGTCGTTATCGTCGGCGCGCTCGATCAGGACGAGGCGGTCAAGGGCATCGACTGGGATACCATCGGGCTCGTCATCGGAATGATGATCCTGGTGGCGATATCGCGCCGTTCCGGCCTGTTCCAATATCTCGCCATCTGGTCGGCGCAGCGGGTCAAGGCGAGCCCGGCCGGCATCCTGCTGACGCTGCAGATCGCCACCGCGCTCCTCTCCGGAGTGCTCAACAACGTCAGCACCGTGCTCTTGATCGTGCCGGTGACCTTGGCCATCACCGAGGAGCTGGAAGTCTCGGCGTTTCCGTTTCTGTTCGCCGAAGTGTTTGCTTCCAATGTCGGCGGCACGGCGACGCTGATCGGCGATCCGCCCAACATCCTGATCGGCACCATGGCCGGCCTCGACTTCAACAGCTTCCTCGCCAATGTGGCGCCGGTCTGCGTGCTGGTGATGGCCGTGCAGGCGCTGCTGGTTCATCTGATCTGGGGCCGCGCGCTGCGCGCCAGCCCCGAGCGGCGCACCCTGGTCATGGGCATGAACGCGCCGGGAATGATCAGCGACTGGGTGCTGCTGCGCCGCTCGGTTCTCGTGCTCGGCGCGGTGCTGGCCGCGTTCGTCGCCGCCGCTCGGCTGCACCTTCATCCGGCGACGATCGCGATCACCGGCGCCGCGGCGCTGATGCTGCTCGACAATTGGCAGCAGCGCGGCGCCAAGCAGGCGGACAACGTGCACCGGACCTTCGCCGAAATCGAATGGACCACGATCTTCTTCTTCATCGGCCTGTTCGTGGTGGTTCACGCGGTCGAGGTCAGCGGCTTGCTGATACTCGTCGCCGACAAGCTGGTCGGATTAACCGGCGGCAACATCGCCGCGGCCGGCGCGCTGATCTTGTGGATGTCCGCGGTTCTATCGGCGTTCCTCGACAACATTCCGTTCGTCGCCACCATGATTCCGGTGATCAAAGGCATGGCACCGGCCTTTGGCGGGCCGAGCGCGATCGCGCCGCTGTGGTGGTGCCTGTCGCTCGGCGCCTGCCTCGGCGGCAACGGCACGCTGACCGGCGCCGCGGCGAATCTCGCCGTCGCCGGCATCGCCGAGCGTAACGGCATGCGCTTCGGCTTCATTCAGTATCTGGCCTACGGCGTGCCGATGACGCTCGTTTCCATCGCCATCTGCCAAGTCTATGTCTGGCTGCGGTATTTTTGAGGACGCCGACGGAATCGGGCGATAGATCGCGCGGCGGCGAACGTCCATGGCGCATGCTGGCCTGTTTGACGCGGTTTCGAGCGACGATTGACGGTCAAACGAGCTGGCGTAAGATATGTTGCGGCGTGCGGCGGTCCGCTTTGGCGGATTGAGTGTACCGAGCGAAGTTTCTTCAGGAGCCTCGTAAAAATGACAGATGCCCCCATCACCGACCAGGAAATTGCGATCCTTTGCGATGTACTGGAAGGATGGGGCGCGAATTTGAATGCAGATAAGAAGAAAATTATTGATCAGCTTATTGCGAAGGGATTTGTCGTATCTGCTGATCAAGAGTCGTCTGCAAAATACGAGCTTACTGGCAAAGCTCAAAAGCTTCTCGCCGAGCGCGGCGTTGGACTAAGTGGCGGCTGATCGTATTTCACGCAATCGCCGCGTCCGCTTGTTTAGAAAGTGGACGCGGCATGTGGCCTTCGGGTCATTCGCTACCGAGCCATCCAGCCCCGATACCGACCGATGTCCGCTTCGCTCCGAAAGCGACCCAATTGCTGCCCTGCCGCAAAGTGACGCTAAGGGCCATGTGTGGACGGCTCCGAGTTGGCAAGGAGAATCTTCACGTTGCAGGCTTGGTCGGTGCAGCCATGTGTTCGGCCTTTGAGTGCGGTTCACATGACCGCTGGCCATAATGCTCTCCGC
>Ga0187855_10002273_pt1 | contig 14598 bp, 12 predicted proteins | sample June2016WEW_8_10_2_FD_132969 | JGI IMG/M metagenome (GOLD analysis project Ga0187855, IMG submission 132969) | Peatland microbial communities from SPRUCE experiment site at the Marcell Experimental Forest, Minnesota, USA - June2016WEW_8_10 | ecosystem: Environmental > Terrestrial > Soil >...
TGCACCAGCGGATCGGCTTCGAGCTCGGCGCGGCGCGGGCTATCGGCTCTCAGGCTTAGCAGTTCGATGGCGCGCAGTTCGCTGTCTCGCAGGGCCTTTATCTCGGCGCGTCCGCCGTGGACTCCGCGCTCGTTCAAGATGGTTGTCTTTTGTTTTTCCAGCGGGTCCAGTTCATCGAAGAGCCGCGCGGCGGCAAATCCGAGCGAAACTGCAGCCTCGCCTGTGGCCCAGACGTCGACTAATCGATGCAGGGCGTCTTCGCGCTGCTGGATGCCCTGCTCATAGCGAACGGAACCTGGCTTGGCGCCCTCGGCTCCGCGGAACCGCTGACGCTGGTAGCGGATCACCGGTTCCACGGCGGAAAGAAGTTTTGCCGCGGTCATCAAGCCGACGGGTACGCGGGTGCGCCGGAAGACCGCGTCGATCACTTCGCTGTGGTTGAAATTGGGCACAATCACGCCGTCTTTGACGGTGTATCCGCCCACGATGCGGCTGGCCGGCACCTGGAGATTGAATACGGGATCGCCAGTGGAGGAGAGCTGGTGCACGAGCTTTTTGGTTGCGGTGCCGCGATCGAACGTGCCCGGGTCAGTCTCTTCGAGGATCACGACGCAACTGCCTTTGATGCGGGGATCGTCTGAGTTGACGGCGGCGGTGACAAAGTTGGCGAAAGCGATGCCAGTGATGAAACGTCCGCGCTTATCGACCTGGAGGATGGGCTCCTCGCCCTCGTTCCACCTCGCCACGCGCAGTTTGCCGCTCAGCATGCCGGTATCGACGCCCACATAGGGGATGGGCTCGGTGAGCGCGAAAGCGCCCCGCCAAGGCTGGCGATCTTCTCCCGGTTGCGGGGGCGCGGCGAGTTTTTTGTAGCGGGAGACTTGTTCCGGCGTGCCGCGCTCGTGGATGGGGGAGAGCGCGAGAAATCCGGCGAGGCTTGCTGTGGCCGCGCCGCCGTCGACCCATGCCAGTTCGAAGGCCGCGAGGCCGAGTGCGAGATTTTTTGGCCCGACGATGAAGCCGCCTTCTTCGGGCTCCATAAACGCTGCCGTAACTCCGGCGCGATCGAAGGCGTCGAGCATCTGGTCTTTTGCCGGTGTCCACTCATGGGTATTGCGCTCGCCGGCAGCCACCAGCCGCGCTACGGTTCCGCGAGCGACTCCGCGCGCCGATTGCACCAGCATCTGGAGATCAAAACGATCGGCAAAACGCCAGAGGATCTGGCGGACGGCGTCTCCGGGGAGGGTGAGCATGGAAATTGTTTCAGGAATGGCAACTGTACCCATTGGAGGGCCACCTCAAGCAGCGCCCCTATTGTCCTAAAAGGAAGATGCCGGAGCATGTGACCTGTATCACGAGGAGGGAAGCCAGCAGCTTGTAGCTCGCAGCCGGTAGCTTGTTCCGCGCCACACCGGGTTGAGGCGTAGGGCGCATTCGGTCAAGCGGGACCGCACCATCTCTGCGGGACCCCGTTCAACCGGCATTCGGCGCGCTGTTACCAGATGACGGGGACGAGCCTGGACTTCTTGATCGACTTGTCGTGAGTGACCAGTCCAAGGCCTTCAACCAGCGCAGTTGCTCCGATCAGGCGGTCCTGAGGATCTTTCGGGTAGGTATCGGGGAGACTGACCGCGCGCGCAGCGATCTCGGGCGTAATGGGGAGCACGGTCAATTTGGAAGCGCACAGGCGGACGAACGATTCCACGCTGAGGGTGGATTCTATTCTCCCGTTTTCGGCGAGCCAAGCCAATTCCAAAAGGGTAATTGTTGCAATCGCAAGTCCGTCTCCAAGACGAGCGGCGCGGATGGCCTGCTCGGCGCGTTTCGACAGTTTGTTCGGTTCAAAAGCAAGCCAGACAACGACATGAGTGTCGAGAAGAATCATTCGGGCAGATTCCAATCTGAGACGGGAATGGTGTTCTCGATGTCTCCAACAATGCGGCCCTTTCCAGCCAGAAAGCCGAAGATGTCGTCTTCATTGAACTCGGCCCGGCTTATCTGCACCACCGGTTTGCCGTGCTTCGTGACGATCATGGGCCTGCCACTTTGGGCGACCTGGTCCATTAGGGCGAGACACCGCGACTTGAATTGCGCGGCGGGAATCTTCTGCATAGGGCCTCCACAGTCCAAATGGTCATAATAATATGACCACAATCAAAAGGCAAGGACGAAGCTTTTGGCGCGCAGAGTATCCTCGGGCCGTTGCGTTATCTTTTCCATCAACCCTGAACCCGTTTTTGTGATCTGTGTCATGAGCGATGTGACACCTATCACTGCCAGATGGCAGCTAAAAGAACCACCGTGGATATGCGATCCCCAGCGACAAAGGCTGTTCTAGAAGAAGTACCGGAATCCGCAGCGAAGGCTGCGGCGGATGAGGGGGAACTTTGTTTGGTTCGGGAAGGAAGACGGCGGAATGAACGAAGCCGCGGTAAGAACAGTGGTCAGTCATCAGTGGTCAGTGGCCAGAAAAGCAGAGATCAGGGATCAGGGGTCAGCCCCAGCGAGCAAAGATCACTCGCCGCGGACCCCGGCAGGGAGCAGGGCTCGGGGAGCATGGATCGGCGCGCGAATCGCGTTGGTAGTTCTGGGCCTGGCGGTTCTGGCGGTTGCGCCGCGAGGATTGCGCGCGCAGGACTGCCTGACTTGCCATGGCGATGCGAGCATGACCGACAGCGCTGGTCACAGCATTGCGGTCGACGGGAAAAAGTTCGGCGACAGCATCCACGGCAGCCTGCAATGCAACAACTGCCACGCCGATATCAAGGGCTATCCGCATCCTGACAAAATTGCGCCGGTCGATTGCAAGACCTGCCACGCCGACCAGGCGGATCAGCTCAAAAGCAGTGTGCATGCCGACGGCAAAGAGCATCCGTGCACAAGCTGCCACGGCAATGCGCATGAGATTTTCGCCAAGACCGATGCGCGCTCTCAGGTATATCCGCTGAACGTGCCCAAGACCTGTGGCCAGTGTCACGGTAAAGACGGCATGGCGGGCAAGCACGGGTTGGCCAGCGTCTACCCGAACTATATCGACTCAATTCACGGCTTCGCGCTGAGCAAAGAGGGATTGCTGGTTGCGGCCAACTGCCAGAGCTGCCACGGCTCGCACAAGATTCTCAGCCACACGGACCCGCAGAGCCCGACGTACAAGGCAAACATTCCGCAGACTTGCGGGAATTGCCACGCCAAGATCGACGCGGATTACGAGCAGGGTATCCACGGCAAAGCGGTCGCCGCGGGAAAGATGGCCGCGCCGGTTTGCAGCGACTGCCACACCGCGCACGCGATTCTGCAGCCCACGGAGTCAGAGTTCCGCATGCAATCGACTCCGATCTGCGGCAACTGCCACAAGGACAAGTTCTCGACCTACCGCGACACATTTCACTCGCAGCTTGGCTCGCTAGGCGGCTATGTGGAAACGGCGCGCTGCTGGGACTGCCACCAGGCGCACGACGTGCGGCCTGCCAGCGACCCGAGTTCGCCGATCAACAAGGCGAATCTGATTGTCACGTGCGGGAGATGCCACGCCGGGGCTAACAAGAGCTTCGTGCAATATCAGCCGCATGCCAACGCACGCGATCGCAAGCTGAATCCCGGGTTGTACTTTGTGAGGCTGTTCATGAATCTGCTGCTGGCGAGCGTGCTCACGTTCTTCATGTTGCACACCATCCTGTGGCTGATCCGCTCGCGCTACCAGCAAATTAAAACCAAGAATGGCAACGGAGGCAAACATGCCTGAGCTCGAGCGGGCAAAGCAAACTGAAACGGAAACTGCCGCGGCAGGGGGACGATACTTTCTGCGCTTCACGCGCGAGCAGCGGTATATGCATGCCGCACTGTTCACATCGTTCTTAGGATTGGCGGCCACGGGCCTGCCCATGCGCTTCAGCGAAAGCTTCTGGGCGCGCAAATTCGCAGCCGGCGTGGGCGGCTTCGGCGCCATTCTCTTTCTGCATAAGTTCTTTGCCGTGGTGCTGACCATTGCTTTCGCTTTGCATGTCAAGGAGATCGTGCAGCGCGGCTTGATCAACCGCGAGAAGGGCATTTTCTGGGGCCCGACCTCGATGGTCGCCAATTGGAAAGACGTGAAAGACGTCTTCGGACACATGCGCTGGTTTCTGGGGCTTGGTCCCAGACCGCAATTCGATCGCTACGCCTATTGGGAGAAGTTCGATTACTGGGCGGTTTTCTGGGGCATGATCGTCATCGGCTTCTCAGGCTATGCCATGTGGTTTGCGCCCTTCTTCGCGCACTTCCTGCCCGGCTGGGCACTGAACGCGGTGCTGGTGATTCATAGCGAAGAAGCGCTGCTGGCCGTTCTCTTCATCTTCTCCATCCACTTCGTCAATACGCATCTGCGGCCCGATAGCTTTCCCATGGACATGGTGATCTTTACGGGCGTAGAGAGCGAGGAAGAGTTCAAGCACAAGCGGACGCTCGAATACGAGCGGAATTCGCAACGCGGCGAGCTGGAGAAGAAGGTGGGCATCGCGCCGCCGTTGTGGCTGGTGAACTTCTCTAAGATCGTGGGGTTCACGGCGATCTTCATTGGGCTGACGCTGCTGGTGCTGACGCTGACGGCGTATTTCAGCTAAAGCCAACTTTCAGCTAGCCAATCGCGAGTGCAACTTGCAACAAGTTCATGTAATTGACTGAAGTCCCGAAATGCAGGTCCCCATTCGACTCCGGTCATTGAGATGACCTCCGCTCAGGGCAGGCTTTCGACTCGGCCGCCGCGACGACCTTCGCTCGGGATGACAGATCAGCGGAAGACCTTTGCGAGGAAGGCAAGCTGAGAGCTGATAGATGAAAGCTGAAAGCTGCTTTTGTGACTCCTATCACGGCGGGAAATCTCAGTTAGGCGTTTGCTCGAAGCGTGGACTCTGCTCGAAAGTTGTTTGTACCCACGCTGGCTTTTTTCCTTCTTTTCTGGGCCTCAACCGCACTCGCCGCGCAGAAGCTCAAAGACGCTGATTGTCTGACCTGCCACGGCGATTCCAGCCTGACCACTGAGCAAAACGGCAAGTCTGTCAGCCTCTACGTCGACCAGAATAAGTTAAAACACTCGATTCATGGCAGGCTGTTTCACTGCGTCGACTGCCACTCGGATGTAAAGAGCCTGGCGCACGACACGCCTCCCGCCGAGATCTCATGCGCCCAGTGTCACGCCGCAGCGCAGCAAGCCTACGCGCACAGCGTGCACTCCCGCGATGGCAAGCCAGGTCAATCGGCAGCGGCCACCTGTGTCGACTGCCACGGCAGCGCGCACGAGGTTGTAGGGCCGGGCGGCCCTGCCTCGCCGGTCTACCACGCCAACATTCCGGCAACCTGCGGCCGGTGCCACGGTCAGAAGTTCCTCATGGAGCAACATGGCGAGAGCGCGCAGGCGTTCATCTCTTATCAGGACAGCGTGCACGGACGCGCGGTTGAAAACGGCTCAAAGCAGGCCGCGGTATGCACCGACTGCCATGGCGCGCATGAGATTCTGCCCGCCAACCAGGCACAATCGCCTATTTACAAATTCAATGTGCCGGCGACCTGCGGCAAGTGCCACAGCGAAATCGCCAACACGTTCAATGCCAGCATTCATGGGCAAGCGATTGCGCGGGGCAACGAACTGGCGCCGGTGTGCACCGACTGCCACGGCATCCACTCCATCAAATCGCACGCCAGCCCCGACTCGCCAGTTGCGGAGCAGAACCTGTCGCGCGACAGCTGTGCACGCTGCCATGAAGGCGTCACGCTGTCGCGGGAGTTTGGCGTGCCCGGCAACCGAGTTACCACTTACTTCGACAGTTACCATGGACTAGCTGCCGAAGGCGGCTCGGTTGTTGCCGCCAATTGCTCGAGTTGCCACGGGGTGCATGACATACTGCCGTCGAGCGATCCTCGCTCCACAATCAATTCTGCCAATCTCGATGCCACTTGCGGCAAATGCCACAAAGGAGTGACGCAGAAGTTCACGCGCACTCCGGTCCATCTGCTCGCCAGCGCGCGCTCTGGCGGCGACATCGATACCATCGCGGTGCGCTGGGTGCGATGGATCTATCTGGTGCTGATCCTGGGCGTCATCGGATCCATGTTGCTGCACAACGCCATCATCTGGCGCAGCAAGGTGGTGTCGATCCGCCGCATGCAAAATCCCTTCATGGTGCGCATGACGGTGAACCAGCGCTGGCAGCATCTAGTGCTGATGACGAGCTTCATCATCCTCGTGATCACCGGCTTCGCGCTCAAGTTTCCCGACAGCTGGTTTGCCCACACGCTGGGCATGGGCGAGCACCTGCGCGGCGTCATCCATCGCATTGCCGGTGTGGTGCTGATCGCTGCCGGTATCTATCACGTTTTCTATCTCGCTCGAGCACACGAAGGCCGGCGTTTGCTGCGCGACATCGCGCCGCAGCCTAAAGATGCGGTGGATCTATGGGGCGCGATGCGCTACTACCTGGGCCTGAGTGAAGAGAAACCCAAATTCGGCCGCTTCAACTACGCGGAAAAGGCAGAGTACTGGGCGCTGGTGTGGGGAACGGCGCTGATGGGCCTGACCGGCATCATGATCTGGGCCAAGGTGTGGGTGGGCAACCTGCTGGCGCGCTGGTGGGTTGACGTCGCAACGGCGGTGCACTTCTACGAGGCGATTCTCGCCACGCTCGCCATCCTGGTCTGGCACTTCTATCAGGTCATCTTCGATCCCGATGTCTATCCGATGAACATGGCTTGGTGGGATGGCAAGATGCCCGCGGAACAGTACAAGCACGAGCACGAGCTGGATGTGGAAGGGCCGGGAGCGGGCAGGCACGGAAGCGAGGGATCGAGCTAATAGCCGGTATCTCATCGCAGAGTGCCGCGAATTGAGCTAGACCCGCCAGTAATCCGGGCGCCAGCTCTTGATGTGCTCCTTGATCTGTTTGCGGTTCCAGTTGTGCTCGAGGGCCTGCTTGGCCAGCTCAACAACTTCGTCATCGGCGGCGAAGCGCAGCCCGATAAGCTGGTCCTCGCTGAGCCGGTAGATTTGCGCATGCCACTGTTCAGGAGCGAGAGCCTGCAGACGCAGCCGCTCCTCCAGCCGGATCACGCGATCCTGCACCTTGATCGGATACGCGCGCAGTTTGAGGAGCGCGAGTAGGGCGGCAACGGACAGGAACACCAGCCACCATGACAGGAAATGCGGGTGGCGGAACGCATGGATGGAGGCAACCACAACGTTGGCAAGGAAGACGATCGCCAGGAAAAAATGAAACAGTGGATCGAACCGCGCGTGGCTCTTGAAACTTTGTCCTTCTGACTTACTCATGCGCACCCTTGATTTCTCCCAGGCCGGTTTGAGTTCCCTGGAGCGAAACGGTAAGTCCAACGAAAGGAACGGCGCCGCTATCCTGGGTTTCGGCGCTTGCCGCATTTTCATGGAATGCGGCCGGGGCTGTCAACGCCGCCAGATTCTCCGGACCCAGGACTTGAGGATGTTTGGGGACCAAGCGATGGCGGCCACGAATGAGATAGTCGACAAACAGCCCGCCTGCAAGATAGGGGTTCATGAGCGCTACTGGAACGGCGTAGACCGAGGTCACAATCGACTCGTCGATGCTCTTGTTGGAGTGGCTGCTGCGCCGGTATCCGGGAATTTGCGGAATCTCGAAGACCGCGAGCTGGGTTTCGGGGTGCTTTTGCGCATAGCGCGTCAGCTTGTAGGCGATTTGCTTGGGAGTCGTCATTCCCGCATCGGGGAAGATGCTCCGATTGAAGTTGCGGGGGAAGTAATTGTTCAAGATCTGCCGGGCAAAGTCAGCGCAATTGTTGAAGAGCAGATCGAAGTGAGTAGTGTTCGGTCCAGCGTTGAGGCGGGCGATCAAGGCGTCGTCTTGTTCTGGGGTGGTCTCGAAGCGGAAGGCATAGGTGCGGCGCTCATAGGCGACTCCAACCAACTGCGTCCAACCGCCGTGAAAGAGATTACCCGGCCGCAGATCGATCCCCAGTTTCTGCAGATGCTGTTCGCGATAAAGGCTGCGCAGCCTGAGAACAGTTTCCCGGTCCACGCGCGTGGGAACGTCGGCGGCATTCTCGACTGAATAGAGATAGGGAAGAAGCGGAATCGCGACCCAATCGTAGCCGTCAATTCCCTCATAGCGAGCGATCACAGTACCCATTTCGCCGGCCTGGCAGCGGCGCAGCCTGACCGGAGTTTCAGCGCAGATTCGCTCGAGGTAGATGGCATTGTGCCCGGTCGGATTGATCGCGCCAAAGAACCCATAGGGCTCTTCCAGGAGCAGAGCCGACTGAGGGCGGGCCGAAGCGCAGCAAGAGTCCAAGGCAGCAAGAGCGACTAGATGGATCATGAATTGGCGAATCGAAATCATCGGTTCCCCTCAGCACGAAGAATCTCTGTCACATTCCCCCGATATGCAAAGGCCTTTCAGGCACCCGAATTCCATCGGAGGGAAATGAAACTCGATGCGGGCAACTTACTTGTCAGGGTTGCGCGTCAGGGCGAAAACGTTGACAACGATGGAAACGACAGGGAAGTCCCATGTTTTCTTGGACACAAGAGCGCGCAAATTGTTGCGATCCACGATCACGCCACAACCGGCCTCGCCTTTCCGGGCCGAAAAAATCGCTCAGGGCGCGATGCGCGCGGCGATGGAATATTTCGCGCGACAAAGCCCGACCGGCGAAAGGGGCACCCCCTTATGGTCGAGGCCGCACATCAGCGAAAAGAACTGGAACTACCGGTCAGAACGATCGTGGGGCTTACGGCCTTGGTCCTCGTCAAACCCCACGCGGGCAGAGCGTGCCGCACCGGCAATCGCCAGCAGGAAGGTTTGCATCTGGGGAGTGAATTCGCGGCGCGCGGCCTCCTGCTGGGCGAAGCTGAAGGCCCAGTATGCCAGGCAGCCAAGATACCCGGCGGAAGCGGCAAAAGCCAGCTGCTCGTGCTGGGCAAGAGTGGCCTGATGGGTCTGGATCACGGCCACGGTGAGAGCCACAATGGAATAGAGTCCGAGCCCGGTGGCGACTTGCAGCTCGCGGTCGCGCCAGCCAATCGACAGCAACTGGCTGCCGCCTGCGAGGACGAGGAAGAAGAGGATGCGCAGGATTGAGGTCGTCTGCTGGAGCTGGAAGTAGAGGAGTGCTTCTCTGGCCTGCGCGATGCCCTGCAGAGCGGCGAATGGCCAGATGGCGACACCGGCGACCAGGATCAGAAGCGCGACGATAACCAGGGAGCTACGCGAAAGGGAGGAGCGAATAGGCCTAAGCACCGACCAGGCCAACTCAACCAGGACAGCAAAGATGAGAGCAGAATCCAGAATTTCGTCGACGAAATAGGCTTGGAAAGTGAGCGTCGACGAGAAATGCGAAATCCCCATCAGGGCGGCGTTGCTCGCCACATCCCAAACGCAGTAGGAGCAGAAAACCGGCAGAGTTCGCCAAACATGCCTGTAGAAAAGCAGGCCGATAATTACGGTTTCGAGAAAGAGACCGCCGAAAAAGAACGCGCGGTTCAGCGAGTCAAACACGGGCGTCACCCCAAGAAGACTAAATCGGCAGAGCTGCTCCGCTCCCCGACAACCCTGATAAGCTAGTTTAAGGGTATTCCTCTTTCGGAAACAAAGCAAAAGGCCCGCCTGAAGACAGACGGGTCCTGCTTAGTAAACAAACTAAGTGTGGAGCGAGAAACTACTTGGCGACGTGCGGAGGTGTATTAGGAGCAGTCGGCACTGTCCAAGGAACGGCACTCGCAGAAACCGCCGAAACAACCAGCAACGCAGCAACCAGGACCTTAATGGTAGACTTCATGGGAATTTCTCAACTTTCTGTGCGAGACCGCACTACAAATCTCTGCAGAGGTAGAGTACCCCAAACGGGTGATAGTCGCTAGCACAAACGTGTTATTACAAAAATTTTCTTCCGATAGTAACGAAAAGTCATTTTTACAGGTAATCAAATCTGTGGTTACTTACTTTGGTTTCTCATTCTGTTCGCCTTAATCAAGCTGGTTCCACGCAAAGAAAAGCCTCATTATGCCAATGAGGCGGGGGACCGCGAGCCACAAATTCCGCTTGCAGACGGATGCTGGCCGGGCAACCTGACGGGTAATCGCGCAAGAGAAATTCGGGTGACCGAAGTTGCGCAGGGATGCACTTGAGGCGGTGCAGTCGGCCGAAGGAGGGCTGCACCGTCACCAGTGCAGGCCGATAGGAAGGGCCGCAAATGCGCAGCCGTTCCCCGGAGAATTTGATTACCACTCCGAAAACTTTGGTGCCCTAGGCCAAACGAAGAAAACCAATTACATTGACAGATGATTCACGTCAGGCAGGCACGCCCATGGGTTTTTCCCAGTCAGAATCGTCCCATTCTCCAAGCGGACCGGTCACTAAATCGGGCCGGCAGGAAGTCCGCTGCGCAGTGCGATTTCCTCTGACGTTGCCGGTGGTGCTGTCGACGGGAGAAGACGACACTGAGGCGCGGACACGCAATGTGTCGGCGAGTGGAGTTCTGTTCTCTTTGGACAGGGATTTGAGGGTTGGTTCGGACGTCCGATTTTCGATGCGCATGCCCCGTGAGACATTGGGCTCTCCCCAAGATGTGGTAGTCCACTGCAAGGGACGTGTGGTACGCTGCTCCTCAAGCCACAATGAGCATCTCGCCGCAGCGACCATTGACGAATATCGGTTTGCGGAGCATTGAGACCTCGGTTGGCGTGGCGACAGCCGACTATGGAAATCCTGGACGAAAACTCCGAAAGCGAAAACGTAGAAGCGCCGGTTAAGCCCGGGACGATTCGCATCATTCTTGCGGATTCGCAGGCTATTTATAGAGTAGGTATTCGCAAGGTTTTCGCGCTGGAAGACGACATCCGAGTGGTGGCGCAGGCCGACTCGCTCGATAACCTGCGCGCGGCGATTGAGCGCTATCCCACCGACATCGTTTTGCTGGAAGGTAACATGCTGGCGGGGACAGCCAACGTAATCCCCGAATTGTTACGTTTGGCACCGGACGTCAAGCTGATCGTGCAAGCGGTGGCCACAGACGAGAACCACACTGTGGAACTGTACCGCCGCGGTGTGCGCGGCATTGTCTCCCGGTCGATCTCGCCCGATCTGCTGGTGCGATGCATTCGACGGATCGCCGCCGGTGAAACCTGGATCGATAATCAATCGGTGAACTGGGTGATCGATGCCTATCGGGCGCAGGCAGCCGCTTTGGTGAGTCCGCGCAACCAGCCGAGGCTCTCTCCCAAGGAAATGTCGATCATCACCTGCATCACGCAGGGCAAACGGAACAAAGAGATCGCTTTCCAACTGGGAACTACGGAGCAGGTGATCAAGAATTATCTGCGCAAGATCTATGACAAGCTTGGCGTGTCGGACCGTCTGGAACTGGCACTCTATTGCCTGCACAATAAAATCATTCATTCCGACCTGGATGAGCAGACGGTGGCGCAGAGAGTTGTGACCACCTAACGTTGCCGTCAACTGCCGTCAATCAGTGGTGGCGGCGTCCCGAAATACTCCACCAACATAAAAGGTAATCGCGATCCTACTTTGGGGGCTCCACGCCCAGGCAAGGTTGGCGAGCGAGCTCGAGCAACCGGATCATTTCGGATAAATCGGAATGGCTCATGTGCCCGAGCAGGCTGGCAGGAAGGTGCCGGACGAGAGGATCCATGTCGGCCAGCAGCTTCAAGCCGGCCTGGGTAATCTGGGTCCAGACCACTCGACGATCCCCGGAATCCCGGTGCTGACGAATCAACTTGAGATTCTTCAGCCTCGCCAATATGCGTGTGACGTCAGGCTCGGCCGTGAGCATGCGGGCGCCGATCGCCGCGCATTGCAGACCGCCGGGTTGCGCCCCTCGCAGGATGCGCAACACGTTGTACTGCGCTGACGTCAGACCCCAATCGCGCATCTTGTGCCGGAAGGCGCGTTGCAGGAAATCCGAGGTGCGGATCAGATTCAGAATGGCTTCTTCCTCGATGCCCGAGAAAGGGGAATTCTGCTGAATCTCGTGCTTCAGTTTTGCCATCTGCGGACCATCCAGGAATCGACGTCACTGCCGCATTCGCGGCCCGCGGACCGAGCAACCGGGCGCGGGTCGGGAGAAACCGGCCTTCCCCTGCGCCCGCGCGGGAGCGGTTTATTGCTTGACCACTTCGAGCTCGATGTCGAGCGAGACATTATCGCCCACCATGGCACCCGGAACTTGAGGTCCGACGTTGAAAGCAGTGCGGTCGAGAGTGGTGGTTGCCGAAAAGCCGGCGTGCAGTTTCCCTTTTTGGTCGGGAACTGCCTGGGTCGGCCCCTCGACCTCGAGCACCACGGGCTTGGTGACTCCATGAAGGGTCAAATTCCCGGCAACCGCAAGCTTGCTGCCATTTTTTGTAACGCCGGTGCTGGTGAACGTGGCGGTCGGCATATTGGCAACGTCGAAAAAGTGAGCGCTCTTCAGATCGTTATTGCGCGGGTCTACGCCGGTATCCACGGTATCGACACCGATGGTGGCCGTGACGGTGGACTTGGTCACATCTGCTTCGTTGTAGACGATGGTCGCGTTCACCGCGCCGAAGCGGCCGTGAACCTTGGAGACGCTCATGTGGGTAATGCTGAAATCGACCTCACTGTGCATCGGGTCCGAGACCCAGGTCGATGTTTGTGCGAGCGCGAAAGGTGAAGCGAGGGCCAGAATGCCGGTCAGAAGTGCGAGTCTTTTCATGGGTGCGTGTCTCCTTGTCTTGCGGGCGGGGATCGATTTTGAGTGAGAGATGATCGGAGGGGCCGTTTTGCCTGTCAGCCAGAACTCCAGGACGCGCAGGCAGACGATGCGCTAAAGACTGAGATGCCTCAAACAAGATAATCGTTGCAACAAATATTCTTGAGAGGACCTCGGTGCAGCTATGCCCGTCGGGGAGCGGCGGGCAGGTTCTGCTATGCTCCGGCAATGTCGATCGTTGGCCAGTTCCAGCAGCTCACTCGCGAACAGCGGCGCGTTTTTCTGGCCGCGTTCCTGGGGTGGACGCTCGACAGCCTCGACTACTTTCTGCTGATTTTTTGCGTGAACGCGATTGCCAGCGAGTTTCACCGGGAGAACTCGGCGGTACTGGGCGCGGTATTTTTCACGCAGGCTTTCCGACCGGTGGGCGCGCTGGTGTTCGGGATCCTGGCGGACCGTTTTGGCCGGCGCCCGGTGCTGATGGCGAACATTCTCAGTTTTTCAGTCATCGAGCTGGCGTGCGCCTTCGCGCCTTCGCTGGCCGTACTGCTCATGCTGCGGGCGCTTTTCGGCATCGCGATGGGCGGCGAATGGGGCGTGGGCGCGGCGCTGGTATTCGAGACGCTGCCGAAGGAGGGCCGCGGCACATTCTCGGGCGTTTTGCAGGAGGGCTATGCCGTGGGCTCCATTCTTGCGGCGGCGGCATTTGGCATGTTCTTTGCGGGGATCCACTGGCACGGGATCGTGGTGCCGGGAGTCGGCTGGCGCGGGTTATTCATTCTTGGCGCTGCCCCCGCGTTTCTCGCGTTCTATGTGCAGGCGCGCGTGCCTGAGTCACCGGTATGGCTGGCGGGCGCCGGAAAGCGCCAGACGGAGAAGGTCGAACGGCACTGGTCGTGGCCTGGACAGTTGCGTCACCACCTGCCGATGTTTCTTTTTCTCGTGGCGCTGATGACAGCCTTTATGAGCTTTTCGCATGGGACACAGGACGTGTACCCAACCTTTCTTGCCGTACAGATGAGGCTTCGGCCGGAAACGGTTGGACTGATCGGAGTTCTCTACGGACTGAGTTCAATTGGCGGCGGCATTTTCTTCGGCGGGCTCAGTGAAAAACTGGGCCGCAGGCGGACCATCGTCACTGCTGCCCTGCTTTCTATACCCGTTATCCCGCTTTATGCGTTTGGCCGTTCCGTTCTGGTTCTGGGAGCCGGCGCGATGTTGATGCAGTTTATGGTTCAGGGTGCGTGGGGTGTGGTCCCGGCGTATCTGACCGAGCTATCGCCGGCCCCATTGAGGGCTACGGCACCGGGCCTGGCCTACCAACTTGGCGCGCTCATCACTTCCTGGAACGGCAAAGGCCAGGCGCTGGCGGCCGAACGATTTGGGGATTATCGGCCAGTGCTGGCGGTGACAGTCTGCGCGGTTGCTCTGACGTTGGGGTTACTTGCGTCACTGGGCCGTGAGGCAAAAGGCAAGGAGATGACGGCGTCGTAATCGGCTTGCTGAGGGCAGGCGCCTCCGCGCTCGAGAGCCTGATTCGCGGCTGATGTATTCGAAGATTGCCCCCTCCAGCCTGCGCACAAATCGATTCCGGAAACTCTGGTTACCGATGCGTCAATCCCGCAACGCCCTGTTTGTGGGATTCAGCCTGAGCGCACAACTTCCTATTCTGACAAGGCCGCACTCCGCTACCGAGAGCACTCGTGTCGGCTGGGATCGGCAGGCTTTCAGAACGATTCGAGAGTTCGTGTACTCACCTCGGGTTTCGCGCGAGGCGCCTTTTTCTCAGCGAGATGCCATTTAGCCGGGGTCTCCGGGTACAGCAACTCTGGAACCGCTGCATTGGCAGGAATCATGTTCGAATTGCCTCGGTGGTCGAGGACGCACGCA
>Ga0187855_10002275_pt1 | contig 14593 bp, 8 predicted proteins | sample June2016WEW_8_10_2_FD_132969 | JGI IMG/M metagenome (GOLD analysis project Ga0187855, IMG submission 132969) | Peatland microbial communities from SPRUCE experiment site at the Marcell Experimental Forest, Minnesota, USA - June2016WEW_8_10 | ecosystem: Environmental > Terrestrial > Soil >...
GATTCCCAGCTCGCGGAGGCGCTTGCTGACGGAGTACGCTGCCATGCCAAAGATGCCGGTGATCGAGAGCATGGCGCCCATCACGCCGAGCACGCCCACGGCAAGGGTCGCCATGCGGGGGCCGAAGAGGACCGCGGCCATCTCGTCGTAGCGCGATTCAATCTGGACGGGCAGCCCTGGATCGAGCTGATGCAGCGCGTCGCGGATGGCCACGCCCATGGGCTGCGGATCGCGGCGGGAGCGCACCACCAGCCACGCCGACTGCGAAGGCCATTGCAGCAGGGGGAGAAACATGGCGGCGCGCGGATCCTCAGTGAGGGTCGCGTATTTTCCGTCTTCGGCGACGCCGACCACCTGTACGCGCGTTCCGTCGGGCATCTTGTACCAGGCGCCCGTGGCGCCCGCGACCGAGCCGAACATCCTGCGGGCGAATTCGCGATTCACCACGGCCACGCGGGGCGAGGCTTTGTCGTCGTGCAGTGTGAAACTCCTGCCCGCGAGGAAAGCGGTGCCTTCCGCCTGCAGGTAGTCAGGAGAAACGTGGTAGGTGTAGGCGCTGGTGGCGGCGTTCGAGGCGCGCAGGTCGGTCGTCTTGTCGGTGAAGATGTTGGTAGCGTCGACGTCGTTGAGGAGGAGAAAGTCGGTCACTCCGGCAGCGTCAACGCCGGGGATGGTCTTGACGGTGTCGACGATGCGCTGTTGCATGATGGGTACCCGATCGCCGCTGTATCCGGCCATGGAGAGGTCGGTTTCGACCAGGATGGAGTGCAGGGGTTCAAAGCCGAAATGACCATGCAGCGAGCGGGCGAGGCCGCGGACCGCAACCAGGGAAGAGGTGACCAGTACAGCGCAGATGGCGATTTGCACCGCGAGCAACACATCGCGGGTGGTGAGGCGGCGGCCAACTCGGGTGGTGGAGCCTGACTTGACGACCTCCCAGGGATTCGCCAGGAAAACCTGGCGGACGGGAACCGCTCCGAGGAGGAACCCGCTGAGCAGGGTGAGCAGCAGAGCGGTGATGTAGACCGAAGCGTCGGGGTTCACGGGCGTACGCACGGGGAAATTTCCAAAGGGCTGCCAGTTGAGGAGCCAGCGCAGGCCGGCGACGCTTGCGGAAAGTCCTGCGCCGCCGCCGATGAGCGCAATGAGCACCGCTTCAGTGAACAGCCCGCGCAAAATGCGCTTGCGGCTGGAGCCGAGCGCGAGACGCAGAGCCATTTCGCGGGAACGGTCGGCGGCGCGGGCGGCGAAGAGACTGCCGAGGTTGGCGCATGCGGCGAGGAGAATCAGGGCAGCGAGAGCCATCAACCCCGCGAGGAAGGCCTGGATGGGCCGGGCAAACTGATCGCCAAGCAGACCGGGGCGCGCGAGCGAGAAGGTCATCTTGGCGTCGTCTTTGGGATAGTTCTTTGCCAGATACGCTCCGATGGAGTTGAGATCGGCGACGGCCTGTGCGGGAGTGACTCCGGATTTAAGGTGGCCCATCACCCAGGGCGCGCGGCTTCCGCGGTTGTTAAGGTTGTTGGTGCCTTCCACCTGTTCCTGGTCGATGAGCGGGACAAAAAAGTTGGGAGAGAAGAAAACCAGAGTTCCGCGGAACTGAGGCGGCGCCACGCCCAGCACGGTGAAGGGATGCTTGTTCACCTGGATGACGCGGCCAAGGACGCCAGGATCGTCATGAAACTGGCTGTGCCAATACGCGTAGCCGAGCACGATGTAAGGAACGCTGTTGGGGCCGTGTTCATTGGAGGCGTGAAAAAAGCTGCCGAGATACGGCTGGATGCGGAGCGCGTCGAAGTAGTTTCCGCTGGCCTCGACGCCCCAGGTTGGGGACGGGCCTTCGCCGGTGTCGAGTCCCACCTGCGTGATGCCGTAGGCGGCGAGGTCGTCAAAGGTGCGGTTGCGCTCGCGGAGATCGAGGAAGTCGGGGTACGACTGGTTCGCGGACATTTCGGCTCCGCGCTGGATCAGGTAGAGGCTTCTCGCCTGGGGGACATTCAGCGGGCGCAGCACAAGCCCATTCATCACGCTGAAGACCACGGCGTTGGCTCCGAGGGCCAGCGCCAGGGTTAAGACAGCGGTGACGGTGAAGCTGAGTGACTTGCGCAACTGCCGCAGTGCGTAGCGAATATCCTGCAACCAGCCAATCATTGAGGCTCCGGGTGAATCCTGGGGAAACGGATGGGAGAATCCCCGTGTCAGTGCAATTGTCGTGCCCTTGCCAGGAAAGCAAAAGGCTGAAAATACAGATCTTAACTAGAGTGGAGGCGTTGTCGCTGTCCGTTTTTGGGCATTCGTGTTCAGGAGTGAACAAAGGACAGAGGAGCTGCGACTCAAGTGCGGGACATCAGCGTGGCGCGGCCAGGAACGGAGTCAGAACAGATGGCTGAGATCCCGCCGGCCGTCGATGATCCTGACGATCTCTACACTGCTTACCGGACCTTCGTTGGTATCCGGATGAGTTTCATGCAGGACGAGGTAAGGCCATTCAGTCAGAACACGGACAGAGGGGCGAATTTCTGGCCTGCGCTGGCACAAGCGTGGATGATGAGAGAGCAGTGCGAGTCCAGACTCCAGCTTCTCGATCAGACGATCCGCCGCCGCAGGATTTTCGAGGGCAACCAGGGTATAGATTTCGAGTAAATCGTCCTCAGCCTGCGGGGTCCAGAACAGTTCAACGGCCATGCGATCAGGTTGACACCGAGCGGGCCACCCGTGCGCGGCCCTTGCGCTTCACGCTCTCGAAATCGACGGCCCGGGTTGGGCCGGAGGACTTCCCTTCGTCCCAAAGCTTACGCAGGCGGACGATGTCTTCCTGGCGGAGTCCGCGCTTGAACTGCCAGTCGCGAATTGCTTCGCGCACAATCTCGCTGGTCGTCGCGTACTCGCCGGTATCGACTGCGGCCTTGAGCGCGCCGACCTGCTCCGCGGTTAAGGCAATACTGACTTTGCGGACATCGGGCATCGGGAGACTCCGTGGGGCATATGTTACTACTTTTTCCTACCGGTTGGCGGCTCGCGCGCGGGCCACACTGTAAGATTCAGACGCCAGGGCGGGAGGAGCGACAATGCCTGGCCGAACCTGTTTGATGAATTGTGCGTCGCCGCTCGAAACGACGCAAATACGTCAGGACCCCGGGGCCGCCCAAACCACATTCACCGTGAGGAACCATGAGCACTGCGCCTGAACCGGTTGCGCTTCTGCGGGAGACGCTGCTCTTCGACTGGGCGCAGTGGGACCCGGAGGTCGCGTGGCGATCGACGCCCGCGCTGGCGATTGCGCTGGCCGGGGGCATTGCATTCGGCAGTCCCGGAGCCGGGTTGGTGGCGGCGGCGGGGGCTTTTACCGCGGGGCTGGGCTCGCTGCACAGGATTCGCGGGTCGTGCCTGGTGCCGATGCTGCTGGCGTCGGCGGGGATGACGGTCGCGGCGTTTTTGGGGATGATCCTCGGGCACCAGAGCATCGTGTTCGTCGTGCTGGCCGCGGCCTGGGCGGCGATGTACGCGCTGCTCACGGTCGTGCGAGGCGGCACAAGCTGGGTAGCGCAGCAGTGGACGGTGTGGTTTCTGGTCAGCGGGGCGTTCCACACCAGCCCACGCGCCGCATCGGCCCGCTGCTCGCTGATCCTCGCCGGAGGGTTGTTTCAGACGCTGGTGACGGCGATCGTGCTGCGCTGGCCGTGGGGGCGCCACAGGACGGATGCGGATGAGGAATCGGGGCCAGGGTTGCTGGAGAGCCTCGGCAATGCGCGGAGCTGCCTGTCGTTGCGGACGCCGGTTTGCTTGTACGGCCTGCGCATGGCGCTGGCGATCACGGTGGCCACGGAGTTCTTCCGGCACACCGGGGCGCTGAGCGGGTACTGGGTGCCGATGACGACGCTGCTGGTGGTGCGGCCGGACCTGGTTCAGACGCTCACGCGCGGCGTGATGCGGGTGGCGGGGACGATTGTCGGCGCCGGGCTTGCGGGCCTGATTGCCGCGCATCTGCATCCCTCACCGCCGGCGCTGGCGGCGCTGGTGGTGTTCTTCGCGTGGTGGGCGTATTCGCTGCTGAACGTGAACTATGCCCTGTTCACACTGAATCTGACCGCATACATTGTTTTTCTGCTTTCGCTCTCGGGGCTGCCTGCGGCGACGGTGGTGCACCGGCGCGCGGCGTACACGGCGCTGGGCGGGGCGTTCGCGCTGCTGGCTTACCTGGATGTTTTCCGGAAGACACGCCGGTGGATTCGCGCTGAACTGGAGCCAAACGTGAAGGAGAAGGCGGCGTGAAAAAAATCAACGAGGCCACCCGGCCGAAATGCTAGAGGGAGGCCTCGTTGTCCGAGGAGAGTTGCTGTGTGAGAAGCCCGCCGGGGCCCCTCACGCATGATTGGACCCCTCTGCGAAATCAAAGTTGCGGCCGGGGCAAATTTTTTGAATCAGCAGCGGTTAGGGCTTCCGGGGGACGTGGTCCCACTTCAGCCCCATGCGGGGACGCCGAAGTGCTATTCGGCTGGGGCAGCGCGGCGGTCATACTGGTCCCCTCTCCGGAAATGTGCTTTCCCCGGGAAAGATTCGGCCCGTATGCGTGACATTCTCATTGCTGTTTTATTTGTTGCCATGGTTCTGACCCCGGCCGTTGTGGCGGCCCGCAGCGGCCGGGGCCTGCATTCGGACGAGTAAGCGCGCCCCGCCAGTCACCTTCCGCTGCCACCCTTCGTAACACCGCTCCCGCATCGAATTTTCGCCTTCCCGCCACCCCCTGGACTACACTTAGGGTTGGCTAAAGCGAGGACACCACGATGCTTGTCGTGATGAAGGCGCAGGCGACCGGGGAGGAAATCCAGGCGGTCTGCGACCATATCGAGGCGCTGGGGTACCGCGCCCATCCGATGCCAGGGGCGCAGCGCACCGCCATCGGGATCACCGGGAACCAGGGTGAGGTCGACCGCGGCAACATCGAAGAGCTGCCCGGCGTTGCCGAAGTCATCCGGGTCACGAAACCTTACAAACTGGTAAGCCGCGACGTGAAGGAAGAGGACACCGTCATCCGCTTTGCCGGGACCGATGCGACCATCGGCGGCGCGAAAGTGGCGATGATCGCAGGGCCGTGCTCGGTGGAGTCGCGGGAACAGGCGTTCGCCATCGCCGAGAAAGTGGCGGAGACCGGCGCGCAGTTCTACCGGGGCGGCGCTTACAAGCCACGGACCTCGCCGTATGCGTTCCAGGGGCTGGGCGAAGAAGCGCTGAAGATCATGGCGGAGATTCGGGAGCGCTTCGGGCTGCGCATCGTGACGGAAGCGATCGACCACGACGCCCTGGAGCTGGTGGCGGAATACGCCGACGTGATCCAGATTGGCGCGCGCAACATGCAGAATTTTTCGCTGCTGAAGGCGGCGGGGCGCAAGCGGAAGCCGGTGCTGCTGAAGCGCGGGCTGGCGGCGACGCTGGACGAGTTCCTGATGGCCGCCGAGTACATCATGAGCGAGGGCAACTACGAGGTGATCCTGTGCGAGCGGGGGGTGCGGACGTTCGCGGATCATACTCGCAACACGCTCGACCTGAGCATCGTGCCCGCGGTGCAGCGGCTGAGCCATCTGCCGATCCTGGTGGATCCGAGCCACGGAACGGGCCAACGCAACAAGGTGCTGCCCCTGTCGCGGGCGGCGATCGCAGTGGGCGCAGACGGGCTGATCATCGAAGTGCACGACCATCCTGACAAGGCTCTGTCCGACGGCATGCAGTCGATTTTGCCCGAGCAGTTTACGCAGCTGATGGATGAGTGCTCGCAGATTGCTACGGTGCTGCATCGGAGCATTCCCCGAGGAATTCACGTCGAGGAAAGTGCGGGGTTGGCGGCGACGGCGCGATAGGGCGATTCCCTTCTTCGAAAGCCGCGGTATTTCTCCCCGAATTGATCCCCGCGTATTCTGAACCGGACCGTGCCATCCTCGGACCCCAACCACCGTTCACGCCATCGCCGCCTGCTTCGGGCGGGAGTGCTGTTGCCTCTGGTGCTGCTCCTGCTGGTGAGCGGATGCCGGCGCAGGCATTTTCCGCAATACCCCTCCGATTTTCGCGAGTACGCCTGGGTGACGAACGGTGGCGGGAATTCTGTCACCGTCTTCGACCTCGTCCACATGCAGACGGCGGCGACGATTCCGGTGGGCGACGATCCGACGGAAATCGCAGTGAGCCCGACGCGGAACGAGGTGTACGTGGTCAACTCGGGAAGCGCGTCGGTGAGCGTGATCGACGCGGTGACCAATCGGGTGGCGGCGACGATTCCGGTTCACCAGGAGCCGTCGTCAATGAGCGTGGACAGCCTGGGGCAGCGCGGTTACGTCGCCAACTCAGGATCGAACAACGTTTCGGTGCTCGATTTGGGGCAGCGGCGCGAGATTGCAGCCATCGGCGTGGGCGAATCGCCGGTCGTGGTGCGCGTCTCGCCGGACGGCGGCACCCTGGTGGTGACGAACCGCGACGGCGGCAGCGTGAGTGTGATCGATGCGCAACGGCTGCAGGTGCGGACTGTGCTCAGCGGATGTCCTCAGGCGTCGGATGCCGTGATCCTGCCGGATTCATCGAAGGCTTTCGTGGCCTGCACGGGCGGCCACCAGGTGATGGCGGTGGGTCTGGCGCGGCCGGTCAGCCAGAATCCTGAAGATCACACCGACCGTCTGCTGGCGTTTCTCGATGTGGGGCCGTCGCCGGTGCATCTGGCGCTGAAGCCCGATGGCGGCGAGATCTTTGTGTCGAACTTCGGCGGCGACACAATTTCGGAGATCGCGACGGGGGCGAACGAAGTGGGCGGGGCGTATGTGGTGGGCGCGAACCCCATGGGCGGGATCGTGAGCGCAGATAACTCGACGCTGTGGGTGAGCAATTACGGCGCGAATACGGTGGCGGCGTATTCGATCGACGACGGCGCGCTGATCAACACGGGGATCGGAGTGGGCGATGGGCCGGGGCCGCTGGCGCTTACAGACAATGGATTCCTGCTGCTGGCGGTGGACAAGCTTTCGGGCGACGTATCGGTTCTGCGAACCATCAGCTACACGCCGCACGGCGAGCCGAAGACAGGATCGCTGTTCACGGTGTTGTCAGCGGGGAAGCATCCCAACGCGATTGCGGTAAAGAGCTTTCAGGTAAAGCAGCCGGTGGCCGGTAGCCGGTAGCTATTTGGGGGTGAGTCCGATCCGGGGCCTGCGCCACACGATGGCGAGTTCTTCGCGATCGAGAATCTTGCGCACCTGCAGACGCGCGTGATTCGACCAGGGGCCGACCGGATCGAGCTTCACGTAGGAGAGCCAGTGGCGCAGGGCGCGGCGGCGCTCGTTGCTGCGTTCGTAGGCGAGTGCCAGGTTGTAGTGCGCGTCGGCGTAGCCGGGCGAGAGGCGAATGGCCGCCTTGTACGCGTCGACCGCCTCGGGCAGCCGCTGCAACTCGTCCAGTGCATTGCCCAGATCGAAGAACGCCAGCGCGTATTCGGGATTGGCGATGGTGGCGCGGCGGTAGAACTGTTCCGCGCGCTCGAACTGACGCTGGTTATAAAGGATGGTGCCGAGGTTGATCGCCGCAGGCGCGTGCTCGCCGAGCGAGAGCGTCTCTTCGTAGAGAGCCGCGGCTTCGGCAACCTTGCCCTGCTCCTCGCAACGCACGCCTTCGAAGAACAGGACGTTGATTTTGTTTTGGCGCTGCGTTTCGGAGACCGCGCCGTCGTCGACGATCTCCAGCCGCGCGCCGCCGCCTTCAAAGTCGAACTCGAACTGACCGGCGATGGGATCCATGGTCGCGCCCGAGTGTCGGAAGACCAGACGCGGACCGTGCAGAGCGACGCTGGCTTCGAGCAGCGGATTGGGAATTCCGGAAACCGCCTTCATGGCGCGGACGCTGGCGCTGATGCTGGAGGCGGAAATGCGCTGGGCGCGCAGCTCGCTGAGTTTTCTGAGTTGAACCAGGTCCCTGAAGCCGTAGTCGGAGGCGGCGACGATGAGTCCGGCTCTCTCCCACGAGCTTAGTTGCCGGGAGGAGATGCGCAGTATGCGAAGTACATCCTGGCGGCTATATCGATTCACTCTGGCGTTTTTGCGAACACCGTTGTTCTCCATGATTATCCCAGGCTGCAATGAGGGGAGCAAGGCCGCGCAACAAGAAATCAGTGGATAAGGAGGTACGAAACAGATACGTATCACAGAGGGTTCATCGACACGCGCGTCGACGATTTGAACGCGAGATTTCAGCTGGTGCGATGCGCGGGCGATTGCGTCGTTCGTTTGCGCTCGTCGATCACGATGGTTTCGGCGAGGCGGTCCTGCGCGCACATTCGATTCTCGCTCCAGAAAAACTGCAGGAAGCCGAGGCCGCCTTCGAGCACGGCGGCGCCATAGCCCAGCGCTCTTTCGATCGACTGCCAGAGTCCGAGGCGATGCTGCGTGAGCGAAACGGCGCGCGTGCGCGCTACCCATTTGCCGGGCGTGCGGCCGTTGCCGATGTAGTTGGCGAGGCCGAAGTAGAGCAGAAGGAAAATGAGATTGCCTGCCTCGTGGAAATCCCAGACGATGTGGACCTGTTGCTGGTGGAAGACTTTGATGCGCCAGAAAATCTCCACGGGCGCCCAGAGGATGAGCGCGATGAGGAGATCGATGGCATAGCCCAACAGCCGCTGCCAGAAGGTGGCGAGCGGCAGGCCGTCGAGCTCCTGCAGGCGCGGGGATTCATGCGCGCGAAAGAAGCGCCGTGCGGTGCGAGCGGCGGTTTTGTGAGTCGCTGTAATGGTCACGGGCGTGATTGGGATTGAGCGTACCACGCCGTTCGCCGAACCCGACGGCGATGGAATCAGTTGCCGCCGGCTCCGGGAGCAGCGGCCGCGACAGGCGCGGGGGTCGCAGACGGTGCGGGGCGGATGAGCACCGCGGTACGGGGGAAAGTGAACGTGCCGCCCGCGTCGTCGATGACGTTGATCTGGCAAATGTAGGTTCCGGGTTTCAGGCTGTCGAGGGGCACGTCGAACTGGAACGCCACCGCGCTGCGATCGGGAACGTTGAGTTGCGTGGCCTGCACCAGCGGCGTTTCGAATGCCTTGGCGGAGCCGGAGAGAAACTCGATGCTGGTCATCACGCGGACCGGGGTGGGCGCATTTTTGTCGGGCTTGGGCGCCGGGGCGGTCGCACCCGGAGCGGCTGTCGCGGTGTTAGCCTGAACGCCCGTTGCGCGCGCGGGATCGTAGACCTCGTAGAGCAAATACATGTGCTGATCCTGGCGAAAGACGTGCGGCAGGTTGGGGACGAGTTGCTGTCCATCGCGGACCAGAGGGCTGTCCAGCTGTTTCTTGTTGGCGGGCGTGCGCTGGCTGGCGAGGAGGACGGAGCTCATCTTGAGCGGGACTTTTTTCAGGTCGGGGACGGTGAGATCGGTTTCAAAGGAGCCCATGCGGCCGGTTTCGTTTTCGCGGACCACGAACTTCACGTGATACTTGCCGACGGGCAGGTTGAAGCCGGTGGTGTACTGCACGTTCTTCTGCCGCACCTGCTGTGATTCATCGACAGCGAGTTTGACGGTGTCGCGGATGTCGCCGATGTCGTGGCCGGCGGTGTCGCGGACCTGGCCGATGATGTCGAGGGTCGCCTTGTCGCGGTCGCCGCCTTTCACAAAGGGGATCTGCGAGCCGGGCACGACGAGCGAAATCGGCACGAAGAAGCGGTTTTCGCCGGTACGAAAATAGAGCGCCTGCATATAGACCGTCATATCGGTCGAGGGCAGATCGCTGGCCAGCTCCTCTTCGAGCTGGCGTTCGCGCTCGTCTTTGGTGGCGTGCTGGTAGTCGGCGGGCGCGTAGTAGCCCGGGCGGTATTCAACCTTCACGTCGCCGCGATCGATTTTGACGGAGAGCCGCCGGTAGCGGCCATCGCGGCGCAGATCGGTGGAGTGGTAGCCGATGACGTAGTAGGCCGAGGTGTCCTTCTGAATGCGGTCGAAGGCGCCCGAGAAATCGTTGGAGTCGAAGAAGGCCTTGCCGCCCGTATCGGAGGACAGCGTCGCCATGACTTCCTGAGTGTTGAAGTTGGAGTCGAGATTGTTCTGCAGGGCCGCGCCGTTGAAGGAATTCGCGCCGCGCAGGTTGCCGGTGGTGGCATCGCCGAGCGGCGAGATGGCCTGGAGACCGCGGGCGTCGACGCTGTAGATCGAAATATTGGCGCGGACCGAGGCGTTGATGGCCGCGTGCAGCGAGGCTTGGTTCTCGATGCCGTCGCGCTGGATGCCGCCGGAGAAATACAGCAGCGATTTCTTCTCGTTGAGGTATGCGAGGGACTTCGAGATGTCCTCGAGGGCGAAGAGCTCGCGGTCGGTATTGATGTCGTTGTATTCCGACTCATCGGGCGCGAAGGAGCTGGCGTCTTCCACCTGGTTGCTGGTGCTGGTGGCTCCGGCGGCAAAGCCCGAGCCTTGCGTGCCGCCATAGGCGTTGACGGCTTTGAGCAGAAGATCTTTGCTGGCGGTGAAATCCTGATCGAGCGAGAGGGTCGTGTCGAGCGATACGAGAGCGACCAGGTCCGCCGGATGCATCTGCTTGTTGATGTAGTTGCGGGCGGCATCCTGCGCTCGATCGAGATCGTCGGGCTGCATCGAAGTGATGTCGAAGAACATGACGATGAGCCGGTGATTGCGCAGTTCTTCCGTGGTGGCTGTTCCGGTTTTCGCGCCGAAGACGCCGTTGGGAGCAGCCGCGTTGATGGTGGCTTCGTTCAGCGCGGCGGCTTCGTCGACGTTTTCAAAGTCGAAGCTGGCGATGTGCTGCGGCTTGCCGTCTTCAGTGACGGTGAAATCTTTTTCGGTGAGTCCCTTCACCACCGCGCCGGTTTTCTTGTCGCGGACCACGATGTTGGTGAGGACCAGATCGCTGTTGACCTTGAGCGTGAAGGTGGAGCTCTGCGAAGAATCCTGCGCCGGCGCTGGGTTCTGATCCTGCGGGGACGCAGGCGCGATCAGAGCCAGCATTGTGATCATTGCGACTATTCCGGAGAGACGGCTTCTCATCATGCGATCCTCTAGAACCTGTACCGGCCCATGAAAGTAAACGAGCGCATCGCGCCGGTTGAGGTGACCTGGCCGTAGGTGCCGGAGCCGAGCGTGGAGTCGACGCCGGAGTACTGCACCGTATTAAAGACGTTGTTCGCGGTCGCGCGCAGTTCCATCGTCTTCGTGTCGCCAAAGCGGAGGCTCTTCGACGCGGACATATCGACGGTCAGGCTTCCGGGGCCAGGAATACTGAGGCGCGAAGCGGTTCCGTAGAGGCCGCCCGGCGCCGCGAAGGCATCTTTGTTGAACCAGTTGCCGAGGGAGCCGCCACCCGCGGTCAGCGATACACCCGGCACCCGGTCGGGGCGCAGCGAATTGGTGGTGCCGCGCGAGACATCTTCCGCATCGGCCTCATAGTGAGGGGTGAGAGGATTGCCCGTTGCAATCCCGTAAGTGCCGGAGAAATTCATGTTCGCCAGCGCATGGCCGAACCAGCCGGTGGTCAGCAGATGCGTGTCCTGCCCGAAGGGCAGTTCATATACGAAGTTGCCGTTGACCTTGTGCCGCACGTCAAAGCTGGAGTTGGATTTCTCGGCAAGGATGTCCTGCCAGTTCTGGACGATGCCCGCGCTGGTGCCTCCATTGCCGCCTACGGAGGTTGCGTCGTCGATGGCGTGGGAATACGTGTAGGTAGCCTGCAGCGAAATGCCGCCGCTCATGCGCTTGCGCGCGCTGAAGGTGAGGGCGTTGAAATTCGAGAACGCCAGCGCGTTCTCGTAGTCGTAGAGCACGGTTTGCCCGTTGCTGGGGGCGGTGGGCAGCGTGGTGGTCAGCTGGCCATTCACGGTCTCCGGGTACCGGCCGGGAGCGTCGATGATGTCGAGGCGCGAGCCTTTTGAGCCGTTGTAGCCGAAGTTGAGCAGGATGTTCCAGGGAAGGGTGCGCTGGAGATTCACGTTCCAGACCTGCACATACGGAAGCCGGTAGTTTTTGTTGACGGCATAGTTCCCGATCTGCTGGCTTTCGGGAACCGGAAAGCCGTTGGCGAGGCTGATGGGCGGGCCCGTCGTCGCCTCGTTGGTCTGCACATCGGCAAACGGAGGCTCGAAGGCGAAATCCTGCACGAACTTCACATACTGGCCGACGGTGTAGTTGATGCCGTAGCCGCCGCGAATGACGGTGTCCTTGATGGGGTGGGCGGCGATGCCGAGGCGCGGGGAAAAATTATTTTTCTCGGGATAGATAAGGTCGCGTGGATATTTTCCGCTGAACGCGCCGGCTCCGTTGGGCGTGACGATCGCCACCTGGGAGAAATCGCTGCTGGCGTCGAGGGTCGCGAGGCGATCGTTCTCCTCGGAATAGGGCGAGTAGTAGTCATAGCGCAGGCCGAAGAGGAAAGTGACGTTCTTCATCGCGCGCCAGTCGTCCTGCGCGTAGCCGTCCATCTCGTTCTCGCGGAGATGCGCTTCCTGGTTAGCGGCCTGCAGCGTGGTCTCCTGGGGCAGGCCCAGCAGCATGTCAGCGAGGGACGATCCGCTGGACGCAAATCCGTTCAAGCCGCTGTTGCCGGCTGTGCCTGAACCCGGCGCCTCCGTGAACAGGCCGGTGAAGACGAAAGTCCCCGTCGAGTTGGTGTTGCCGATCAGGTCGCTGTAGACGCGGCGTATGTCGCCGCCGAAGCGCATGTTGTGCTTGCCATGAACCCACGCGACCGTGTCTGCGACGGCGACGGTTTCGCCGCGCGTGAAGCTCGGCTGCTGCTCATTGAGGCCGGTGAACTGGTTCAGCGTGACGTTGGGCAGGCCCCAAAGCTGCGGCGAATCCGGCAGTCCGTTGATGCCGAGCTGCGGCGCAATGTTGGTGAGGTTGCTGAAGTAGTTGCTCGCCTGGCTGTGCGACAGATTCCAGGTTCCGGTCAGGTTGTCGGTCAGGCGTCCCTTGCCGATGGAGTATCCCAGCTGCAGCGAATACTGGTGGGACTGACTCTTGCCGCCGAGCTCGGGAAAAAGATTCAGGCTGTCAGACGCGGAATGGCTGTAATTGAAATTCGCATTCATGCTCTGCGTGATGCCGGGGTTGCCCTGGCCCAGGACTTGGCGCGCCATACGCATCAGCCCGCTGGTTCCTGACGAGTTCTTGCCGAAGTTGTGCATGAGGCGGACGCCAATCTGGGTGGTGTTGGTCGTCGCCGAGGTGAGGCGCTGGTAGTTTTCGTTTTGGCCCGAGATCGTAGGCAGCGGGATGTAGTTGAGCAGCGCAGTGGCCTGGGGCTGGATATCGCCGGCCGGGATGCACTGCGAGCTGGGGTTGCCCGCATCCGGGCCGCTGGTGCAGGGGCCATACGGCAACCCGGTGCTGGGATCGTAGATGGTGATTTTGCTTCCGGTCGGCGTGGTGAGGCCGGTGAAGTCGCCGGCGCGCTCGGCGAGGGTGGGGACGGTGCCGTACTGGTCAAAGGGCGACGAGGAGCGGGTACCGGAAAGCGTGAAGAAGAGGAAGTCGTTCTTGTCGTTGGTCAGGATCTTCGGGATATACGGCGCCGACAGAAAGGTGAGGCCGAAGCGGTTCGATTCATACGAGGGCTGCTCGATGGGCTGCCCACGCAGGGCAAAATCCTCGGCGTTGATCGCGCCGTTGCCGCCATTCCAGAAGATCGCGCCGTGCGGCTGATTGGGTTTGAAGTTGCGGAAGTTGCCGCGCATGCCGCCACCGCCGCCGCCGCGGCCACCGCCTCCGGAGAACCCGCCTCCACCGCCAAAGCCTCCACCGCCTCCGAAGCCGCCACCACCAACGGCACCGCCACCGCCTGGCCCTCCGGGTCCTCCCTGCCCGCCCTGACCGCCCTGACCGCCCTGACCGCCTCCGTTGAGCGAATCGTTCATCTCCGCGTTGTCGCGCAACTGGCTGAAGTCGAGGCCGGCGAGCGGACTTGTGGTTCCGGTTTGCCCGGTGACGGCTACCGAGTCAGACGAAGAGAAATCGGAATTCGACGCCAGCGATGGCAGGGACGCGCCCGCCTCCTCGCCGCCGGCTCCGGCCTGGATCAAATCGGATGCGGCGCCGAGCAGATTGAGGCTCTGCGCGCCCGCGCCTGCGAGCTGCCGCGCCGCGCCGGCCAAGTTGGTCTGCTGCTCCTGCTCTGCGGCGCGCGAAGCCAGCATGACGGTGAAGTCGACGGCCTGATCGTGCGCCGTAGCGTTGAGGAGCGCTTCTTTGGTGACGGGGGCGAAGGCCGAGAGCTCCGTCTTCAGCACGAAGCGGCCATTCTGCGGAATCACGAGCGTGTAGCTACCGGTGATGTCGGTGGTGGTGCTGTATTTTTTGCCGGTGAGCGAATTGCTCGCGGTCACGCTGACGCCAGGCAGCGGGATGTTGCCATCCTTGACGGTGCCGTGGATGGTGCCGCCGGCTGGGGCCGCAGCAGCGGGAGGAGCCGGCGCAGGCGTGGACTGCGCGTCAGGAGCGGGTGAAGTTGCGGGTGATGGCGACGGCGCTTGCTGCGCGGGCGGAGCGGGTGGAGTCGCGGGCGAATCAGGAGCCGCAGGCGCCGTTTGCGCCGACGCGAGCGACGCCGCGAAGACCAGGGAGACAA
>Ga0187855_10002276_pt1 | contig 14592 bp, 10 predicted proteins | sample June2016WEW_8_10_2_FD_132969 | JGI IMG/M metagenome (GOLD analysis project Ga0187855, IMG submission 132969) | Peatland microbial communities from SPRUCE experiment site at the Marcell Experimental Forest, Minnesota, USA - June2016WEW_8_10 | ecosystem: Environmental > Terrestrial > Soil >...
CTGTTCGCTGAAAACTCGCCCGCGCAGAAGCGGCGTGCGTGCGGCGTCGAAATATTCCGGACTCACCTGGCGCATCGTGATCAGCGGATCTTTGCCGATTCCCAGGCAAGTACGCCCCTCGGGGCAGAAAAAGACAAAACGGCGCGCGCCGGAAAGAGGCAGGAAACTCGTCGCGCCGGCCGATTGCACTCCCGGAATGGTTTTCACCTTTTCCAGCAGCCCTCTGTAGAACTCGGCCTGTTGTTGTGGCTGCGCATACCGGCTGGGCGGCAAGGAGATCGGGAATGTCATCAAGCCTTTGGGCACGAAGCCTGGATTCACCTTCATCAACTGCGTAAAGCTATCGATCAACAGTCCGGCGCCGGTCATGAGCACCAGCGCCACTCCCATTTCGGCCACGACCAGCAACCCGCGAAATCTTCCCCGGCCGGCTCCATCGGACGACCCGCGCCCGCCTTCCTTCAACGTCGATTGCAGTCCCTTTCGCGCCGCTTGCAACGCCGGGACAATCCCGAAAACGACGCCGGTCACGACGCACAGCGCGATCGAGAACAAAAGCACGCCGCCGTCGATCGTGGCCTCTCCCAGCCGAGGCACGGTCCCTGGACTAAGCGCGCGCAACGCCGGCAGCAGCAGCGCCGACAAACAAACGCCCGTGACCCCTCCGCCAAAGGACAGCAGCAAGCTCTCGATGAGCAACTGCCGCACCAGCCGCGGCCGCGATGCGCCGAGGGCCTTGCGGATAGCAATCTCGCGCTCCCGTGCCGTCGCCCGCGCGAGCAGCAGGTTGGCCACATTGGCGCACGCGATCAATAACACGAATCCGACAGCAGCGAGCAGCACCAGCAAGGATGGACGCAGCGTCGAGACCAGGCTTTCTTCCAGCGACGTGGCCATGAGTTCATACTTGGTAGCATCCGCATTGCTCGCAAATTGCTCTCGATAGCGCGCGTTGATGGTCCCCAGTTCCGCCTGCGCTTGAGCCAGCGTCTGGCCGGGATGCAGTTTGCCGATCAGGCTGAGGTATCCCGCCCCGGACCGGACTTGTTCAGGTTTCAAAACGCTTAGCTCGAAGACGCGCGGGAGCCAAACCTCGGGAGCGGGAAACTGCAGTGGAAATTGAAAATCGGCGGGAAGGATGCCGACCACGATTACGCTTTTTCCATCGACATTCAAGCTTCGGCCGAGAACTCCTTCCGTTCCGCCGAAATGGCTATGGCAAAAGCCATCGCCGATCACCGCGACGTTGGGCCCTCCGGGATCCTCCTCGTTCGGCAGGAAATTCCTTCCACGCGCCGGGGTGACACCCAACACCCGAAAAAAATCCCCCGAGACGAGCGCGCCAGAGACCACCTCCGGCTCTCGCTCCCCTACGATCGCTACGTTCCGCGGAAAGTACGCCGCGGTGTATTCCAGCGTGCGGCTCTGCTCGTGGATTTGGCTGAACTTCGTAAACGAGAGCGGGACTCCGTTCGTCTGAGTCTGCCGGTCAAACTGGTCAATGGAAACCAGCCGGTTTGCATCCGTGTAGGGCAGCGGCCTTAGGAGCACCGCGTCAACCACGCTGAAGATCGCGGCGTTCGCGCCGATTCCCAGCGCCAGCGTCAGCACCGCGACCAGGGTGAAGCTCGGGTTCTTGCGCAGCATCCTGGCGGCAAATTTTAGGTCCTGCCAAAGTCCTGGCATAAGGTCCCTCCCGTTCCCATTCTCCCCAATTCGTTGGATTAGACCTCGTCAACCCTGCAAAGTAAGCAGCCCAATGCTGGGCGTTGAGCGTACCATTTACCTTCGTTGACTTGACCCGGCGCTCACCCTAGAATCGCCTCAACCACCTTCTGGGCGTCCCATGCTGGATCAGACCATCTCGCACTATCGCATCACCCAAAAACTGGGAGCCGGAGGGATGGGTGTGGTCTACAAAGCGGTAGACCTGAAGCTCGAGCGCACTGTAGCGCTGAAATTCCTGCCACAGGAAATGGTCGTCAGCGACGTAGATAAAGAGCGCCTGCTCCGTGAAGCGCGTTCCGCCTCCGCGCTCGACCACCCCAATATCGGCGTCATCCACGGGATCGAAGAGTCCGACGATCACCAACTCTTCATCGTCATGGCGTACTACGAGGGCGACACCCTGGCGCAGCGCCTGAACTCCGGTGTCCTTTCCCTTCGCGAGTCCCTGGACCTGGCGATCCAGATCGCCCGGGGTCTCAGCGCCGCGCACGAGCGCAACATCGTGCATCGCGACATCAAGCCCTCCAATATCATCATCACCAAGGACAACGTCGCCAAGATCGTCGATTTCGGCCTGGCTCGCGTGGTGGCCTCGGCCAGCGCCACGCAATCCATTTCGTTGACCGGCACGCTTCCCTACATGGCGCCCGAGCAGATTCTCGGCGAACCCATCGATCAGCGTTCCGACGTCTGGGCGCTGGGGGTAATTCTGGTCCAGATGATCACGGGCAGCCATCCCTTCGTCCGGCCAAATACGGCGGCGATGACCTTCGCCATACTCAACCAGCCGCCCGCGGCTCTGGACGTTGTCCCCGAAGTCGCGCGCCCTATGATCTACCAGACGCTCTCCAAGAAGTCCGCGCACCGCCAGGCGAACGCCGGAGAGCTGCTGAAGGATTTGGAATCGGCTCGCGCCCAGCTCACCTCCACACCCTCGCCCCTGGAAGAACCGACCGCCACGCGGAGCCTCAGCCCGCGCGAATTGAAAAAAATTGTGGAGAACGCATCGACGCCACGCTGGGATCAGCGCCCGGCGCGATGGTTAACGCGGGCGGCGCTGGTCGCGCTGGTACTACTCATTATCCTAGGGGGCATTCTCTTCTTGCAGCCCGTGCGTGAACAGCTCGCGGGACTGGTTTACGCCAGCACGGAAAAGCACATCGCCGTCCTGCCATTTGAAAGTGTGGGCAACGATGCGGATTTCAACCTGGTCGCCGGCGGTTTCAGCGACTCGCTCACGAACGAGCTCTCGAATCTCGACGCGGCACAAAAGTCGCTCTGGGTTGTTCCGGCTAGCGAGGTTCGGAGTCACAAAATCGCCGATGCGCCATCTGCGTATCGCATCCTGGGTGCCACGATGGTCGTTCAGGGAAATGTTCAGCGAAGAGGGCAGGCGGTGTACGCCACGGCTGTGCTGATCGATGCAAAACGCCTCCGCCAGATCGGATCGGTCCAGGTTCAAAACGACGCCGGTGACCTCGCCGCTCTGGAAAACGATGCGGTCACGCATCTGGCACGATTGATGAAGATCCGGGTCTCGGAAGGTACGCTCGTGCGAACTGGCAGCGCTCCACCGGATTCTTACGAGTCTTACCTGAAGGCTCTGGGGTACATGCAGCGTTATGACAAGCCTGGGAATATCGATCTGGCAATATCCACGCTGAACGCAGCGCTGCAAAAGAATTCGGGGTTCGCGCTGGGCTACGCCACGCTCGGCGAAGCATATCGGCTCAAGTTCCAGATGGATCATCATCCCGCATGGATCGCGGAGGCCACTGCCAGTTGCGAAAAGGCCATCCAAATCGATGACCGGCTTCCGGCTGCGCACGTCACTTTGGGCCGCCTGAATGCCACTCTGGGTAAGGACGACATCGCCCTTCGCGAATTCCAGAAAGCGCTCGATATCGATCCACGCAATGCCGACGCTCTGATCGGCATGGGCACCGTTTCTGAACACGCCGGCCGAATCACCGACGCCGAAGCGACCTATAAACGCGCGATCAGTCTTCGCCCCGATTATTGGGACGGCTACAATGTTCTCGCTGATTTCTATGACCGTCAGAAGCGCACGCAAGACTCTATCGCGCAATACCAGCGCATCCTCGAGCTGACACCCGACAATCCATCTGCTTACAACGATCTGGGAGTCGTGTACATGGAAATGCCCGACCCCAAGTCAGCGGCGGCCGCGGAAGCAGCCTTTCGGAAATCACTTCAACTCGCTCCGAACTACCAGGCCTACGCAAACTTGGGGTGGCTTTACATTGGACAGAAGCGCTACGCCGAAGGCGCCGTGGCGACACAGAAAGCTCTCGACCTCAACGACAAAGACTGGCGCGTGTGGGCCAATCTGCTGCTTGCCTACACGTGGCTCAATGACAAAGAAAAAATCCGCGCGGTCCGGCCCAGAACGATCAGCTCTCTGGAGCAGTACGCCCTCCTGGATTCAAAAGAAGCTTCCGTGCAGTCCATGCTGAGTACGTTTTACGGCGAAGACAAACTTCGGGAAAAAACCATCTCGCACGCAAACGCGGCGCTCGCGCTCGCTCCTAAAGATCCGGCTATTCTCGCGGACGTCGCCGAGGCTTACGACTATCTTGGCGAGCGCCGGCGAGCGATCCAATATGCAGAAGACAGCCTCAAACAGGGCTACACCGTAGACGACCTCAAAGAGCGGCCCGCGCTTCTGCCCTTGCTGGCAGACCCCAATTTCCATTCCCATGGAAGGTAGTCAAATTCGAAAAGGAGAATCCGTCATGCCCTCAAGTTCAGCTGCAAAGGCCAAAATCAAGTTCCCCGGCAAATCTGTAAATATCAAGATACACGATCAGTTTCCTGATCCCCGCGGCGAGGTATTGGTGCTGGCGGGCGGAAAGGTTAACTTCAAGAACGAAGACGGCAAGGAGTACCGCGTACTGGTCTGGAGAAAGCGTACAGAAGAGAAGTTCGGCATTGAGTTTGTGCTGGCGGGACACGCTTCTGTCACCCTCGCCGCTTTACCCGATGAAGAGCTCCACTACAAGGTGCTCGACAAATCCGGCACCATGGCTACTGGACATGGAGGCGGGCCGATTAAGTCCGTAATCGAAACGATTGAGACCGGGCATGGTGGCGGGCCGATTAAGTAAGATCTCGGATGTCCGGCCTCATGGCCTGCAATGCGACATTTGCTCGCGGATCCGATTTCCGTCCCCGCGGAGAGTAGTCAATTCGAAAGGAGAACTAGCCATGGCTTCAACAGCCGTAGCAAGGGCCAAAGTGAAGAACCTGCCGAAATCCGCAACCATAACGATCAAGCATCAAGACCCGACACCTGCCGGCGAAGTGGAAGTGATGCCGGAGATCGGTCGAGTCCATTTCAGGAATAAAGATCCAAGGGAATACCGCATACGCCTGTGGCGGGTAAATATAGATCCGGCTCATGGAATTGAGCTGTCGCTCGCACCCCGCGGAAAGGTCACCATCGTCATCCACAAGGATGATGAGTTTAATTATTCGGTGTTGAAAAAGAACGAACCAATGGACGACGGACATGGGGGCGGTCCAATCAAGAATTAAATCGCTTGGTTGCCGCCGGCTACTGATCAGATGGGGCAGTCGATCACTTTGCTTTGACGGATGAGGCCACGCTCGTCGGTACCCGCCGCGTAGCGGCATGGCTTGTCGGTGGTGTCTTCGAGCAGCAGATCGTAGCCCTGGCCCCCGTTTGTAAGATTTAGGCGCAGGGTCCAACCTGGAAAGATTTCCGGGCCTTTCGAGAGATGCGCGCCTAGTTGCGCTGCAATTTGTTCGGCGCACTTCGCGAGATCCCGGTTCATCAAGAGATCGTCCCAGTTCGCGTACGTTCCGTACCTAAACTTGTGATCTGCTTCCGCGGTGTTGATTGTGCGTAAGAGGTTGATAGCCAGGGTGTGCTTGACGCTGTCGGCGTCAGAACCCGGCGCCGGAGCGTTCTGTCCATACTGTGGAGCAGCCGCCCCGAACGTCATCGCCGCAACCGCAACCGCGCCGAGGAAAATACTCCGAATCCGCATGACGTCACCTCCGTAATGGTGCGCGGCACCATACTGCTTATGGAGGTTACCAACTGTCAAAAGGTTGTATGCATATGGGAAACACCCTCGTGGACTTCATTCTTGTAGACCGTTCCGCCCTTCATCACAAACTTCACGCGCTCGACTTCGGTGATGTCCTTCAACGGGTCACCGCTCACGGCCACAACATCCGCCCACTTGCCCGCCTCCACGGTTCCCATCTTGTCGCTCCAACCCAATAATTCGGCGGGCACCACCGTGCCGGAGCGAATCGCCTGCATCGGGGTCATGCCGTACTCGACGTAATATTCGAACTCCTTCGCCTGGTTCACTTCCTTCCAGTCGAAGCCGCCCGCGTCGGTCCCCAGCGCGATCTTCACGCCCTTTTTCAGCGATTTCTGGAACGCCACCTTTTCCAGGTCCACCATCTTCGTCCAGTTTCCGCCGCGCCCTGGCGCAACATACGCGCCAACGGTAATCGTCGGCACCCAGTACGCGCCGCGCTTCACCACTTCGTCGATCAGCGCGTCGGTCAGCCCGTCGCCGTGCTCGACCGTATCCACGCCGGCGCGCAACGCCGCCGCAATCCCATCGCTGCCGATGCAGTGCGCCGCCACTTTCTTTCCCAGGCGGTGCGTCTCGTCCACGATCGCCTTCGCTTCCTCGTCCGTAAAATTCACCATGCTGTGCAGCACGCCGTCCGCTTCGAAATGATATTTCCGGTCGGAGTAATACTTGATCCAGTCCGCTCCATACATCACCTGCTCGCGAACCGCTTTGCGCGCGCCCTCCACTCCGTCCACATATTGAACGCCGGTGGGAACCTTCAATTCCCACGAATAGCCCAGCAACGGATACATCCCCGTCGGCGCCATCGCCCGCGTCGCCACCTGCATACGCGGCCCCGGCACTTCGCCATTGGCGATCGCCGTCTTCACGTCCACGTCCGCGTACATCGCACCTTCCGTTTCCAGGTCGCGCATGGTCGTAAATCCGTGATCCAAAGCGATTCGCGCATTGCGCGCCGCCAGGATCGCGCGATATGGAATCGATTCCTTCAGCAGTTGCGCGTCGTAGTCCTCCGCGGCGATATCACCGTTCAACAGCACGTGCGTATGCACATCGACGAATCCAGGCAGCACCGTCGCTTTCGACAAATCGATCGTTTCGACCCCCGCGGGCGCGCTTCCTCCTACTGTCACCGAGACGATTTTGTCGCCTTCGATCACGATCAACGCATTCGATACCGGCGTATCGCTCTTTCCGTCAATCAAGCGCCCCGCGCGTATCGCAATCTTCTTAGGCGTCGTTTCTTTCTCCTTGGTCTGCGCGAAACAGGATGACGCGGACTCCCCGACACAAAGTGCGAATCCTGCAATTACGCTAACCAACACAACTGCTTTGCTTGGATGTTTTCTCATCTCTTTACCCCCGCTCGACGGGCGCAAAGAGTAGCACACCGTTCACCCAGCGAAGATTCCCTGTCAGATCCTGCGGAATTGCTGGAGAACTTTTTTCAACTAAAAACTGCACTTCTGGCATTCAATTGACGCGGCGCAACCGTCGGCTGATCGAGTTTGCGGAAGCTCCTATTCGGATCGCAGTGCCAGCATGGGGTCAACCGCCGCTGTCCGGCGCGAGGGGCTCCATGCGCTCGACGGGACGCTACTGCCAGCGCAGCATCATCGAGGCAAAATCCAACTCGATCTTCTTGGCCCCTAGCGCGCGAGGACCAAGATACCCATCCAAGCCGCCGGGAACGGCTTCGGTGTTGCCGCGAACCAAAAGGACGAGAGGATTCGGCCCGGCCGAGCCAAGTTGGAGTCCTGGGAGGCGGACCGCGTCCGCAACCAGGGAACCAATTCGAGCTTCCCCAAGTCGTTGGACGTCGACCCCGTGCATGCGCGGGCGCAGGCGCTCCTCAAAGAGGGCGATTTCCTGAAAGCCCGTATCCACGAGCAAATGAACGGGCTGATCCTGGAGCATGAGCGTCACGAAGATGCCTTTTGCCTGAAGAAGTGGAACTTGCGAGACGCTATTTCTTGTCTGGAACGTAATGAGCTTGGCCTCATAGTCGATCCGCAGCCGTTGGCACCGGCTAAGCAGATCAAGACCGGCGACGGCATCGATGTCCTTGGCAAATTCGGAGGATTGGTTCAAGTCGGCAACCATCATTCGCGCATCGGTGGCTACGATCGGACCCACTTGGACCTCGGGAAATCGCGCCCATTCCACAGGCAGTTTGCTCTGAAAATTGATGACCGAGCCGGCCTCCCGCCACACCCCGAGACGGTCGGCAATCTTTCGCGAAACCACGGTATGGGATGCGCCGGTGTCCAGGATGAACTTCAGGTGCTCCAACGGCCCGATCCGTCCGTCTACCACAATGAGGAAGCCTTCGCGGAGGTCGAAGGTCTTTACATTTAAGGTTGCGGGCGAGGTTACCGGCGAGGTTACGGGCCCGGCGACGGACGCCGCTAGGGACGCGGTCACCTGGCCATAGCTGCTCGGAGCGAGAAGGACCAAACTTGAAGCCAGGAGCCAACCCCGTATTTTTTGCACGGCGCTCACCAGAACCGCAGGTGCGGTGGCGCCGAGAGTCGGTCATCGCCGCAGATACCTCAATTCACGGGAAGTCTCCCCGCGGCAGTGACTTGGTCAACGTTCAAGTGATTGAAAATAAATGGCATAAGGGGACTTATCTCCAGGTCGCGGCTTGCAAAAACAGCGGCGTTTTGGCCATGATGGGGTCGGACGAAAATGGGAGACCGAGAGCTAGCTAACGGGCTGATTCGGTTTGGAGTCTTCGAGGTCGATCCGCGCTCGGGCGAGGTCCGCAAATCCGGACTGCGGGTCAAGCTTCAGGACCAGCCCTTTAAGGTCCTGTCAGCGTTGCTGGAGAGACCAGGCGAAGTTGTCAGCCGGGAAGACCTCAAGGCGCGCATCTGGCCGAACGATTCGTTTGGAGACTTTGATCATGCCGTCAACATTGCCGTAGCAAAACTGCGGACCGCTCTGGCGGACTCGGCAGATACTCCCCGATATGTGGAGACTCTGCATCGCCGAGGATATCGGTTCATCTTTCCGGTGCAGGCCGGGAACGGACGCAGTGCGCCGTCTGCGAGCGCGCCAGGAACTCCCGCTACGGAGCAGCCCGATCTGATCGCGGGCGAGGCTAGGCCCTCCGCGAAGACCGTGCCAGGAGGTGCGCCAAACAGTCGGCGATGGGTATGGGCGAGTGTGCCGGTCGTCGTCATTGTTCTGGCAGTCGTCTGGGGTCTTCGTCATCGCGCGCCTGCTCCACCTGCGCTTGTTGAACGGGACATGCAAATCACCAAGGTGACCAACAGCGGGAAGTTGGAAAATGTCAGCATCTCGCCCGATGGTCGCTATCTGGTCTACGTCTTGCGCGAGCCGGGCGGTTTGGGGCTGTGGACCCGCGAAGTTGGTACGCGCAGCGACATCCGGATCCTTGCTCCGCAACCCGGCTACTTTCTGGGAGTCACCTTTTCCCGAGACGGGCGCCTCCTGTACTTCGCGCGGGGCCATCCGACCGCCGACTTGTATACGATACCTATCTTGGGTGGGACACCGCGCATCGTGCTCAAGGGTGTCGATACGCCCGCGAATCTCTCACCCGACGGCAAGCAGTTCATGTTCGTGCGCAAGGACTATCAGCGCAATGTCGCGGAAGTGCGCGTAGCCAACGCGGATGGCAGCGGCGAACGCCTGGTGACGACGATCGAGCATGCGGGAGGCGTCGAGCAGAGCGGCGGATCATGGTCTCCGAACGGGTCGATGCTGGCGGTAGCCACGACGTCGTGGGGGATGATGCACGGGGCGGAGGAACTGGACGTTATCTCCGTGGCCGACGGAAGCAGGCGGCCGCTGTATGCCAGCAGCGGATTCGTCGGGCGTCCCGTCTGGCTTCCTGATGGCCGCGCGATCGCAGTGGTTCTGCTGAAAGGGGGACTGAACCAGATTTGGGCCGTTTCTTATCCCAGCGGAGAACTGCGGCGGATCACCAACGATCTCGAGGACTATGACGGGTACATCGATGTGACAGCCGATGGCAAAACGATTGCCGCCACCTCGCGGAATGCCACCGGCAACATCTATGCAATCCCGGGCGCGGACTTCGCGCGCGCCGTACAGCTCACCTTTGGCCGCGAAGATCTGGACGGCATTACCTCTGGCCCCGACGAGCGCCTGTTGGTGCATGAAAGTGGCAGCTCGGATGGTGAGGTCTGGGCCATGAAAAACGACGGTTCGCAGCGGGTTCTGTTCAGCGCCATGCGCGAGGCGTTCCCCGACACACACTGCGGTCGTTTTGTGATCCTGGCTGGAGAAAATGGGCGATTGACGCGAACCGACGCGGACGGCCTAAATCCCTTGGAACTGGTGCCTAGCCATGCGAGGTCCCCCACGTGTGCTGCCGATGGCCGCTTCGTTTATTATGCCGACGAGACCAGCCGACCGATGGGTGTCTTCCGCCTCCCCATTGAAGGTGGCACTCCGGTGGAAGTTACCAAAATTCCTGGGGAAGGACTGACGGGCGGCGCCGCCGTGTCTCCGGACGGAAAACTGCTGGCGTTCCCGTACTACGAGAGCGGGCCGAATCCCGTGCAGCGCTTGTCGGTCGTCCGCCTGGACACCGGCGTTTTGGTCAACTCGTTCATCGGGGTTGGCGGCTATATCTGTTGGAAGCCGGATGGCCGAGCCATCGCTCATTTCGACGTTTCCGATGAGATTCACCAAGTGATCGAGCAGCCGCTGGCTGGCGGGGCTCCACGTCCATTAACGAAATTCACGACAGGACGCGTCCGAGACTTCGACTGGTCGGTAGACGGCAAGACACTCTACGTGTCCCACGGTGAAGTCAACGGCGACGCCGTGCTGATCAGCAATTTCCGCTGAGGCATAGGGCTAGGAAAGTGGTCAACGTTGCCGCCAGGTGCCGTCGACCTCATTAGCCGTGGGATGAAGCCTGGGACGTCACTTGTGTGGCCGCGCGTTAGCGGCACGTGGCGAGGTGGCGCGGAGTTTGTCACAGGCGAGGGCGGTGAGAGCAGGGGGAGCGGACTGGCCAGCGCCGCGCAAAACCTTCGACGTTGCTGTTAACAGCTCAAACTGATCAGAGCCGCGTTCCGGGCGGGTTTTGGCAGCTTTGGGCCGGATTGAGTCTTCCCTTTGGGAACTTCTAGCGTTAGTAGATCGATTGGTACACGAAAGAGGGGCCAACCGGTCTCAAGTCCGGTTGGCCTTATGGTTCAAGTTGCCACAGATTCGAGGCGGTTCACCCCGATCTGTGTGTGCCCTGCAAAGCTACAAAACTTGCATTAAATTGCCGCGAACTAGCGCGCTGCGGCAGCTTGCTGCGCCGCAGCTGAACCCGGTCGCCGCAACGGCCGGCGAGCCAGATCTTCCACTGCCGAAACGCTGCGCTTCGCCATCGATACCACTGGATGGCCGCTTTCCGCGACGCGTTCCACAGCCACCGCCCAGCCCTTCTGCAACATGTACAAGCTGGCGATCACCAGCCCGAAAACGGCAAAAACTGCCGCGAACAACGCGAATGCCGCCAGCAATTCCCTTACAAAGTACAGTTGCAACGCCCCAGCCACCCCCAGGAACCACCACAACCACTTCCTGCTGTTGTCTTTAGTTTTCATCTTTTGGCCCTCGGTCCCCTCTACTTGTCCCTCGAAGCAACCCACCTTAACTTCACCTGCCACCACTTGAGTCTCTGTCTGGCTCTCGGATTTGCCGACCTGCCCACTGGTGTCGGTCACCGCCTTACCTGTACCATTTGACACGAACGCCGAGCCAAACGCGATGGTACGCAAGTCACATTTTGGTCCTTAAACGACTGGTCCAGTACGTCGGTGTCTCAGCTTGGAACGTTGTATTCGATTATAAATACAAGACTTAGACAAACCATGAACATCGCCGAACCTTCGTCAGGCTTTCTCCTGAACTTGCTGTAGGGGACCTGACCCCGCGACCAGCCGCCTCGGCCCCTTTCAGGCCCTCCCTCGCCAGGCCGAAGGACCGTAACCCCCGTTGTCGTCACCAACCGCCTGTGGTCTAATCGCGCCGTCCCGGACCCTAAATGCCCGCACTGCAAATCCTCGCCCTCCTCCTTTGCCTGGTCGTCGTCGTTACGCCCATCCTCGCCATCCTGGCGTTTACTCGGGTGCAGAAGCTCGCCGAACAAGTGCAGGCCGCGCGGCTTAACGAATTGATTGCCCGCGTCTATCCCTGGAACAATGCATCGCGAGTAATAGAGAAGGACAACCTGCGCCCAAACCGCAGCAGCCAGATTCCCAAGCGGTACCCGAGGTGCCGCCGAGCGTTCCACATAGGACGGCTTTGAGCAGAGAAGTTGCGGACGAAGAAGGAGGAATTGTCGTTCTGAGGGCGTCCGACGAGGATGCCCGATCTCGAATTCCGGCTCGGCCGGAAAGAATCTCAACCCGGAACGCAGGAAGAAATACTGAGGATATTCCCTATCTCTCGCGCTGACTCTACGTCTAGCTCCCGAAGGAAGCTTGCTTGCCATCCAGCCAGTTCGAGACGGTACCTAATTTCCCTTGAGCGCGTAGCCCACATCGAACGGCAGCTTCCCGTCCACGCGCAGCACTTTCACCGAGCTATTGATTGCGTACACGTCCACAATGCCCACCGACCCCGGCGTTTCTTCCACCGTGCGCAGTAAATCCGCATCATTGTCCACAATCTTGATCAGCGTGCGGGATTCGTTCAGCTTCCCCAGCGCCGCCTTCAGGTCCGACGGGCCCATGCCAAACAGCTTCTGAATCGCTGGATGTAATTCCGGCGCTCCAGGATCAGTCATCACCAGCGTAAAGCTCTTGCCGTCCACCCACGTCTTCTGGGTGCCCTTGCACAATTTCATGAGCTCCGACAACTGCACGTCCTGCAGCTTGCTTCCAGCGGACATGATTACTGCGATGTTTTTAATCGCCGGATAGGCCGGCAGCGAAAGTAACAGCGTCAAGATTGAAGCGGCCGCAAAGCAAAGCCGCTGGCTCCGTGTCTTTCCGTTCATAAGACCACATCACCTTTCGACAGCATTACCTCAAAGTATCGGCACCGCCCCCGGTACCGCACAAGTATGCGTTTCGACATTGTGTCCAACCGGGCGCTGGAACTGTTTTGTGGCTAATCGATTAATCGGCTTTACCAAAGCGCACACCTGCCCCTGAGGCCAGTATCCGCTCGATGCACCCGGGCGCTACGGTAGCTTCTGGGTCATCCGGGTTCCTATCTACCGATCAGGAGTGTATTCATGAACCGCTTTGCCGTGCGCTGTTCGTTGCTCGCATTACCGTTGCTCTTGGCGGCGAACACTTGGGCGCAGCAGCCTCCCGCTACTCAAGTCACCGAAGCCTCCAGCAAAGAATCCGTGCCTCCCGCGCCCGTGGCCCCCATTGCCACGCTCGGCCAGCGTCAGCTCTTCGGCACCCTGCAGGTCGCCACGAAATCCGACGACGCTCGCAAGCTCCTCGAGAAATCCATCGATCAATACGAGAACTACCTTCTGGAGATGTCCGCCTCCACCGCCCACGAGGCCGCTGCCAAAGATCCTCACTTTGCTCTAGCGTTCGCGGTGTGGTCCTATGAGACTTATCGCAGCCAGCCCGCCCCCGAAGCTCTCAAGCACGCCAAGGCCCTGGCGCCCAAAGCCACCCCCGACGAGCAACTTCTGATCAACTGGATGGTCGACGTTCAGGAGGGCAACAATCTCGCGGCCATTGGCGCGATGAACGATCTTGTCGCGCGCTTCCCCAACGACAAGCACGTCCTATACCTCACTTCGGAGTGGCTTTACTCCCAGCAGGACTATGAGCGCGCCCGCAAGATGATGGAGAAGATCCTGCAAATCGATTCCACCTTCCCGCCGGTCTACAACATGCTGGGTTACTCCTACATCGAAACCGGTGATCCCGATGCAGCCAAGGCGGTCAGCTACCTGGAACGCTACGCGGTGCTGGAACCCCATCACCCCAACCCGCAGGATTCGCTCGGCGAGGTCCTTCGCCACGCCGGCGACGACCAAGGCTCGCTGGAACACTACGCCGCGGCTTTAAAGATCATCACCAATTTCTACAGCTCCCAGATCGGCATCGCCGACACGCGCACGCTCATGGGTGACTACGCCGGCGCCCGCACCGCGTACGACAAGGTCTCCGCTTCGGCGACCAACTCACGCGACCGTTTCCACGTACAATTTCAGAAAGCGCTGGTCTCCTTCTGGGAAGGCCAGCCGGAACAAGGCCGCAAATCGCTGGATTCACTTCTGGAGCAGTCACGCCGCCAGAAGGACCCCTACGCGCAGTTCGAAATTGGTTTCGGCCGCGCGCAACTCTCCACGGACCCAGCCAGGGAGCTCGAACAACTGAGCACTCTCGAAGGCTCGCTGCAAAAGCCCATCACCGGAATGAGCGAGCCGGACCGCAACGTTTCTCTCGCTTCGGTGCTGCGCGAAGAAGCGCGCATCGCGGCCGCCAACGGCAATTCCGACCGCGCGCAGGAAGCGATCGCCAAGCTTGAACGCGCAGCAGCCATCACTCGCGACTTGATTGTGGAGAACAACTATGAATCCGCGCGAGGCTATGCCCTCTTCGCGCAAGGCGACCTCGCCAATGCTGCCGACGAACTGGCCACCGATCCACACTCGCCGCTCGCGCTCCAGCAACTCGCGCTGGCACAAGAAAAACTCGGCAACAGCGCCGCCGCGGAGTCCATCCGCACGCGTCTGAAATATCAGCGCGGCCCCACCGTCGAGTGGTACCTAACGACTCACGCC
>Ga0187855_10002281_pt1 | contig 14572 bp, 9 predicted proteins | sample June2016WEW_8_10_2_FD_132969 | JGI IMG/M metagenome (GOLD analysis project Ga0187855, IMG submission 132969) | Peatland microbial communities from SPRUCE experiment site at the Marcell Experimental Forest, Minnesota, USA - June2016WEW_8_10 | ecosystem: Environmental > Terrestrial > Soil >...
CCGTTGTCTCACCAGCACCAGCGGGCTTTGGCGTTGTGCGTACGCATCGCCCGCGCGCAGCCCATTCCTGACGCAGACTTGCCGTCTTGGCAAGCGGAGATTGAGTGGCTCTTCGAAAATGAGATCGATGTTCATTTCACCGCGGAAGAAGATGTGCTGTTTCCGGCGGCTCGTCGTCTATCAGAGTTGAAGCTGCTCCTCGATGAGTTACTTGCGGAGCACGGTTGGCTGCGCGAATTATTCTCTCAAGCAAAGGCTCGACGCATGTCCGCGGTCGAGGTCCGCGACTTTGGCCAACACCTTTCGGCCCACATCCGCAAAGAAGAGCGCCAGCTTTTCGAGGCCATGCAGCGGCTGATGAAGACAGAGGAACTTGCAACTCTCGGAGTACGTTTGAAAGAGGCTCTGCCAGGTGCTTCACAATCCTGCATTCTTCCAAACGGAGCGACTCAATTAAAAGCCACGCGATAGCTGGATCACAGCTTGAATCTTGCTCCTAGCTTACGTTTCAAGACGAAAGCGCGTCTCGGCCAGCGCATAAAGTTTGCGCCAAACCAGACGATTGATCGTCACCACCGTAGCTGCCATCATCATGGTCGCAGCCAGCAGCAGATCGAAGTTGCCGCTATCGGTGGCCTGGCTGATGATGGCGCCGAGTCCAGTCGTGGTGTAGATGTGGCCCTTGAAGTGAAAGTATTCGGCGACGATGCTGGCATTCCATGCCCCGCCGGAGGCCGTCACCAGCCCAGTGACAAGGTAGGGAAAGATTCCCGGCAGGATCAGCTTCTTCCAGCGCTGGATGCCCCGCACATGGAACACGGAGCAGCATTCTTTCAAATCCGTGGGTATGGCCATTGCGCCGGCGATCACATTGAACAGCACATACCATTGCGTGCCCAGCAACAGGACGACAATGGAGGCGATGCCGAGGCCGCCTCCCATGCGGATGAGCACGAGAAGAATGACGGGCAGCAAGGCGGTGGCCGGAACGGAAGCCGCAATCTGCGCCAGAGGTTGCGCAATCCGCGCCAGTTTCGGGTTGAAGCCGATCGCCACTCCGGCCGGAACGGTCCACAGCGTGCCAATCAGCAAAGCGAGATTCACTCGCAGGAAAGTTGCGCCCAATCCGAACGCGGCTACCTGCAATTCAGCCTTCTGCAACCCACTGAGGATGATCGCGACGCGCACAACTCCGTACCCGATTGCAAGCAGTGCAAGCAGACCCAGCGCGCGGAACGTCCAATCTCGCCATGGCGATGAAGGTTTCTCGACATGGCCTCGTAAATTCTTCCTCGCGAAATGCAATCGCAGGCCCTCGCTCAAGGGCCGAAGGGTTTTCTGACGAATTCTTGCAAGCGCAGTAGAATGCTCGACGAGGTTAAGCACCCACGATCGCGGGGCATCAGCGCTCTCCACCTGCTCCACTTTGAATTTTTCCGCCCACGCGATGACCGGCCGCCAGATGAACTGATCCAGCAACACGATCACTGCAATCATGGTTGCCACCCCCCAGAGGATCGAAGTGGTGTCTCCGGCGCTGGCTGCCGTTTGCAGATAGGAACCCAGGCCGGGCAGACGAAAGTCGCGCGAGCCCAGTACAAACATCTCGCAAACCATGAGGGCAAACCATCCTCCGGCCACCGACATCATCGAATTCCAAACCAGACCGATGGCGGAAAAAGGCAACTCCATTTGGGTGAAACGCTGCCACCCACTAAAGCTGTAAATCGTGGCAGCCTCACGCATGTCTTTCGGAATACTTTTCAGCGAGGCATAAAAACTGAACGCCATATTCCAAACTTGCCCAGTAAAAATGAGCAGGATCGCTCCCAGTTCCACGCCGAGTTGCCTTCCGGGAAAAAGCGCCACCATCGCCAGCATCACCCCGGGAAGAAAGCTGAGCACGGGGATCGACTGCAGCACGTCCAGTAGCGGGATCATGAAGCGCTCAGCGCGCGGGTTGTAGGCCGCCACGTATCCGTATACCAGGGTGAAGGCCAGACTCAGGACGTAGGCGACGGTGATGCGCAGCAGAGAATAGCCGGCGTAGGCGGGTAGCGCGTGCAGGCTGCGCGAAATCTCCACGGAAGGAGTGAACGGACCGAACCACCCGCGCCCCACCCTGACCACGCCATAAAAGAGCGCGATTGCCGCCGCAAACATAATGACATCGGGAAGGCGCGAGACTTCAAGACTGGGCAGCAGCGACCACCGGCGATACGCCGAGAATCCCCGCAGGCTGATGCTTTTCTTCATGCGCCGGCTTTCTCTCTCAACTTGAATTCTGGATCAAACTTTAGGAGCGGGAGCTGAGCTCGGGTTCTCTTCCGCAATTTCGATGGGCGTGAGTTCGGTTTGCGTCAAGCGGCCGCTCTCGCGGTCGTAATCAAAAATTTCCGCATATCGCCCCCAATTCATGGCCGTCTCCAGCTGGCGCTGCACTTCCTCCTCGGAAAAATGCTCATCGAGGATGTCGTGAAAAAATTCATCGTTCATGGAACGGTCCGACTTGCGTTTGAGAATACTGTCGATCTGCTTCAGGATCGTCACGTGCTCCAAAACGGCGGCACGGAATAAAACTTTGCGCTGTTGGATGTCAGCATCAGCGAACGCCGCCCCCTGCGGCGAGAGTTGAACATCGCCTTCCTTCAAGCAGGCGAAACCCAGTAGGACGCAGGCCTCGAGAATCGGCAGCAGGTCTTCGATGTCCATCACCAACTCTTCACTGAGGCGGAAAAGGTCTTCGCGTCCGCCGCGATCGTGCAGCAATTCCAGCAGGCCCGCGACGCCCCCTACGCGGGCATGCGGCAGAATCTGATACCTGCTCGTCCTCACCGGTGCTTTCTTTAGACCACCGGGCGGCACCACGATTTCTCCCGTGCTCTCCGGATCAGGCAGCGCGTGTTCGACGTCCGGTTCGGTCATGATTTTGTAGATGTAGTCGACCAACTCGACGAAGCGCCCAGACTTGCGATCACGAGGATGGGACAGTCGCACGTTGAAATCCGAACGAACGCGCGCCGGATTTCTTCCCAGCACGACGATGCGGTCCGCCAGCATAACCGCTTCTTCAATGTTGTGCGTGACGATGAAGATGGCGCTGGTCGGCATCTTCTTGTTGAGCCACAGCTCGAGCAGTTCGCCGCGCAGATTTTCCGCTGTGAGTACATCGAGCGCGGAGAATGGTTCGTCCATGAACAGCACTTCCGGTTCGACTACCAGGGCGCGCGCGAAACCCACGCGCTGCTTCATTCCGCCGGACAGCTCTTTCGGATAGGCAGTCTCGAATCCATCGAGCCCTACCGTATCCAGGGTGCGCAGTGCGCGCTTGCGCCGCGCGACAGCAGGAATGCCACGGGCTTCCAGAGGAGCCTCCACGTTTTCCAGAACAGTAAGCCAAGGAAATAGTGCGAAGCTTTGGAAAACGATCGCCACGTTGGGCGATGCTTCGGCGAGGGGCTTGCCGTGCCAGAAAAGAGCTCCCGAGGAAGGTTTGGAAAGGCCGCTCAGGATCCGCAGCAAAGTAGATTTGCCACAACCAGAAGCCCCGAGCAGCGCAATGATCTTTCCGGGCTCAATCGAGAAGTCTGTGAGCCCAACCACCTGGATGCGCGTACCATCCGGTTGGGGATAGGACTTCTCGATCGCCCGCGCTTCGATGATGGGTGCGCTCGCCAGAAAAACTCTCCGTAACTTCTATACACGATCCCGCGCAAGGCGCAAAGCTTCGCAGGCTGTTTTACACTCTGTTAACAACTTGGCTGTTCGTCGCTGAGACTTAGAGTGGTCAATCAGGCCGCAAAGTTTTCGTCGGTGATGACTGGAAATGGCTGCGGGAGCCGGTCTGTGACTTCAACCAGATGAGCGAGTTTCGTAGTGATTTCCGGCGTGAGCTGTCCCGGCGCGAGCCGCCACTTCCAGTTTCCGCCGTCCATACTTGGAGTGTTCATGCGAGCTTCGCTTCCCAGGCCCAGCAAGTCTTGTAACGGGATCAGCGCAAGATCAGCCACGGAGTTGAGCGCGGCGCGGATAAACGCCCAGTGAATTCCGTCGTCGCAGCGGCCGACATAGCATTCGGCGTTGCGGCGTTCGTGATCGGCGGCCGCCGACTTGAACCAGCCAGCGGTCGTATCGTTGTCGTGCGTTCCGGTATAGATCACTTTGCCCGCGGCACGATGGGGCAAGTACATGTGTGCGCCCTCGTCACCGAAGCCAAATTGAAGTACGGCCATTCCCGGAATCTGCAGCCGCTCGCGCAGCGCATGCACCTCAGGCGTGATGTGGCCCAGGTCTTCTGCGAAGAAGGGCAGGCCGCCCAAAGCTTCGCGTAGCTTGTGAAATAAGTCGTCCCGCGGACCATCCACCCAGCGGCCGTTGATCGCCGTTGGATCGGACGCAGGAATTTCCCAGAATTGATCGAAGCCACGGAAATGGTCGAGCCGGATGTAATCGCAATTCCGCGTTGCCCAACGCATGCGCTGGATCCACCATTCGTATCCCCGCGCCTTCATCACGTCCCAGCGGTAGAGAGGGTTGCCCCAACGTTGTCCCGTCTTGCTGAAAAAGTCCGGAGGAACGCCAGAGACTACCTCGGACTCAAGATTTTCATTTAATCGGAAGAGATCGCGGTGCATCCAGACGTCGGCGCTATCGTAATTCACAAAGATTGCGACGTCCCCCACGATGCGAATCCTGCGCTCCGAGCAATAACGTCGCAGGGCCTGCCACTGCTCATAGAAGGCAAATTGCAATGCGCTACGAATCTTCAGATCGTCCGCCAACTCGTTGCGCGCCTTTTCCATCGCGGCCGGTTCGCGATGCGCCAACTCCGCAGGCCATTCATTCCAACTTGCCAGTTTCTGCCGGGCACGGAGCGCGTCGAACAACACGAAGTCCTCGAGCCACCAGGCATGCTGAGCACAAAAATGTTCAAAGCGGCCACGTACGCTGGCCGAAGCGGAAGCGACAAAGCCGCGGCCGGCTTCAAAGAGCAGCGGCATTTTTGTGGAGAATACCCGGTCATACGCAACCGGATCCGACTCGGAATCAAGATGGGAAATTTTGTGTTGGTCGATCCAGCCGTGACTGGCAAGACGTTCCAGGCTGATCAGCAGCGGATTTCCGGCGAACGCCGAGGTGGAAGAATAGGGCGAATTCCCGTAACCTAGCGGACCAAGCGGCAGAACCTGCCAAAGCCCCTGGCGAGCCGCTGCGAGAGAATCGACGAACCCATAAGCCGCAGGCCCAAAATCACCGATGCCGCCGCGCGAAGGCAGCGACGTGGGATGCAACAGAATACCTGCGGCGCGGGGAAACGACATGCAACTTGATCACTACTTCAGATCCCCGACTCACTACGGGTCTGAGTCAGCGTTTTCATCTCTTCCTGGTTGATTTTGATCTTGCCGGATTTTTCCATCTGATCGCGCAGGTTGGTCACGAACAAAGCGAACAATTCCTGCTCCTTGCTCTGCAGGAGTGAGTCCCGAATCTGATCGCGCTTAGCGGCGAAGTCGGCCTCCGACGGAGCTTGTACGTCAGTCACTGCAATGACTACTCCATTGGCCCCGCTGTTGATCGGACCGCTGATGTCTCCCGGTTTCATGCTGAAGGCTGCGGCAGCCTGCCCGGTCATGGAACCGATATCCGGAACCTGACCGTCGGGGGCAACGAATTCGCTGTTCTTTACCGTGGCGCCCAACTCCTTCGCCGCCTTTTTCAAGTCATGCTCAGTCTCGGCGCGGTCTGAAAGTTCCTGCGTCTTCTGAGACAACAGGACGTTCGATCGCTCGTTCTTGAATTCTTCCTCCACCCGGCTGCGAATCTCCTCAAAAGTTGGGGTGGACTGCGGCTTCACCGCCAGCAAATCGAACACAGCGAAGCCCTGAGACGTTGGAGCCATCTCCGGCGGCGATTTCTCCGCCGTGGTAAACACCGCATCCATGAACTGCGGCGAAGGCCCTAATCCGGGCACCATGTCCTTACGGCTGAAAAAGTCGGAGGTGACCTCAGGCACGCCCTTGGCGGACGCGGCCGCGTCCAGTCCCTGCGTCTTGGCCTGCTGCAACAATTCTTCCGCCTGCCTCTGGGCAATCTGCTGCGCCTTTTGCTGCTTCAGAATCGGCTCGATCTGGTCTCTGACCTCCTCGAGCGTCTTCATGTGGGCGTCTTGCCGGTCATCCACGCGAATGATGTGAAAGCCGTAACTGCTCTTCACCAGGTCGCTCATCTGCCCAATGGGCAGGGAGAAAGCGGCCTTCTCAAACTCCGGAACCGTGCGGCCCTTTCCTATCCATCCCAGCGATCCGCCTTCCTTCGCGCTGCCGGGATCTTCAGAATACTTCTTGGCCAGCTCTTCAAATTTTGCTCCCGCTTTGAGTTGCTTGAGTAAATCTTCCGCGCGCCGTTGAGCCTCGGCCACGCCCTTCCCATCCACCTTGCCGTCGGGCCCGGGAAGCGGCGCCTTGATGAGAATATGGCTGACCTTGGCCTGCTCCGCGACACGGTATTGATCCCGGTGCTGGTTGTAATAAGACGACAACTCGTCGTGGGTTACCTGCACACCATTTTCGATCTTGGACAGGTCGATCATGGCGTACTTGACCTTGCGCTTCTCTGGAACGGAATTCGCGTAATTTTTTTGATGGCTGTCGTAAAAGGCTTTCAGTTCCTCGGTCGTGGGATGAAGGCCCTTCTTGATGTCGTCTTGCTTTAGAACGGCGTACTCAAATTTCACTTTCGTATTCTGCTTGTCGAACTCCTGACGGATGGCGGCCTCGCTAACGGAGGCGCTGCCGGTGATCAGCGCCTGCAATTTGCTGATCAGAATTTCCTTGCCTACGGAGTCCTCGAAACTGGTCGTGGTGAGATTGTGTTGCTGCAACAAACCCTCATATTCGGCCTCGCCGATAAAGGTTCCACCGGGAAAGAAAATCTCGGAGTAACGGCCATGCTGCAGTTCATCTTTTATTTCCTGTGGAGTAGCCTTAAAGCCCAGATGCTGCGCCTCTGAAACGAGCGCCTGACGGTCAACCAGTTGGTCGGCCGCCCGTTGCGCAAAAAAGGGCAAAAGCATAGCAGCGTTCGCGCCTAATTGTGCGCCCTGCTGTTGGAGCATCCCGCGTGCCGTGTCCTTCACTTCCTCGGTGGTAATATCTTCGCCATCCACTTTGGCTGCGACGCCCTTGCCTGGCGTACCCATCAAGTCATTACCCAGATTGCCTGGAATAAACGCGATCACCATAGCCGCGCAGATGAGCAGCAGCAATCCGCTGAGCACAATCTTCTTGAACGGCCCTTCTGTCTGTAAAAAACGAATCATCTTATTGTTACTCCGGAGGTTTGCAGCAGAATTTGTAATTATAAACCAAGCGACACTGGATTGACTGCCGCTGGATCGCCCTGCGCGACGAAACTCGCGCGCGCCTGTATTTCAAATGATCTATTGAAACGTATCAATAGACGTGTTATCCATCTTGTTCGCGGACCGAAGTCCTGGGATCGGCGTCTGCGCGCGCCAAGAGGGTGCGCGGGGGAGCAAATGATTACACGAAGAAGGTACATGATTTTCTTGGCGGCAATTTTGCTGGTCGGTTCACACTTTGTCCTGGCCGCAGACACCGCCGCCTCGCAGTCGTCAAAACAAAATCCCGGCGCGCGAGCAACTGAGAAACTGGCCCTGCGCGATCATTGGACCCTTCAATCCTCAAGCAAGGTCGAGGCCAAAGGCGAAATCATTTCCAGCGCGGGCTTTCTCCCCCGGGGTTGGCACGATGTCACGGTTCCCTCCACCGTGGTCGCGGCTCTGGTAAAAGACAAAACGCTGCCCGATCCTTTCTTCGCCATGAACCTTCGTCAGTTTTCCGGAGAGACTTACCCGATTGGCGGAAACTTCTCCAACATCGCGATGCAGCCCGATAGCCCCTACGCGGTCTCTTGGTGGTATCGCAAACAGTTCGCGGCACCAGCCTCCTATTCCGGAAAAACCGTCTGGCTTAATTTCAAGGGAATCAATTACCGCGCCAATCTATGGCTCAATGGAAAACAGATCGCCAACTCGAACGACATCGCCGGAGCCTGGCGCACCTACGAACTCAACGTCAGCGACGCCCTTAAGGCGGGAGCTGAGAACGTTCTCGCCGTGCAGGTCTTCGCGCCTACGGAGAACGACCTCGCGATTACTTTTGTCGACTGGAATCCCGCTCCCCCCGACAAAAATATGGGCTTGTGGCGCGAAGTTTACTTGACTACGAGCGGACCGGTGGCAGTGCGCTATCCCACGGTTATATCCAAGCTGAATGCGCCGGCCAACGATTCCGCGCGACTCACCGTTACTGCACAGCTAAAAAATGGCACGAACCATCCCGTCAAAGGAAAGTTGAAAGGCGAGATTGAGCGGGTCGCCTTCGAGCAGGAGGTCGAACTCGCGGCAAACGAAACAAAAGACCTCACCTTCACGCCCGAGCAGTTTTCTCAACTCGTCTTCTCGAATCCGCGCTTATGGTGGCCCGCGCAGATGGGCAAGCCCAACCTCTATGCCCTGACCATGGAATTCGACATCGATGGTGTGGTTAGCGATCGCTCCCCAGCAAAAGTCGGAATCCGAGAAGTCACTTCGGAGATAAACTCTACCGGCGGACGCGGCTTCCACATCAACGGCAAAAACATCCTGATCCGCGGCGGAGGCTGGACGCCGGATATGATGCTTCGAGAAGACTCGCAACGCTTGCACGACGAATTTCGCTACGTGCGAGACATGGGATTAAACACGCTCCGCCTCGAAGGAAAGCTTGAAACCGGGGAGTTCTTCGACCTCGCTGACCAGGAAGGAATTCTGGTGATGGCTGGCTGGTGTTGTTGCGACTTCTGGGAACGCTGGCCGCGCTGGAAGCCGCAGGATTTTGAAATCGCCCAGCAGTCGTTGCGCGATCAAATCTACCGCCTGCGTAGCCATCCCAGTATGGTGATGTGGCTGAATGGCAGCGACAATCCGCCCCCGCCGGATGTTGAGCAGATATATCTGAACATTGAGAAACAACTTCTGTGGCCGAATCCCGTGGTCTCCTCGGCAACAGGCAAACCCACAACCGTCACCGGCGAGAGTGGTGTGAAGATGACTGGTCCTTACGAATATGTAGCTCCGAGCTATTGGGAACAAGACTCTCTCGAAGGTCAATCGAGCCGCAAGCCCTGTAATGCCGGCGGCTGCGGCGGAGCCTATGGCTTCAACACGGAAACCAGCATGGGACCCGCGGTCCCGCCGATCGAGAGCGTTCTGGCGATGGTTGGCCAAGATCACCAGTGGCCGATCGATGAGGTGTGGAATTATCACGCCGGCGGCGGAGAATTCAAAACCCTCCGGGTTTTCAGCACTGCGCTCGCCAATCGCTACGGCAAATCGGATAGCGTCGAGGACTTCGCCTCGAAATCGCAACTGCAAACCTACGAAGGCGTTCGCGCCATGTACGAAGCCTACAGTCGCAACAAGTATCAATCGACGGGCGTGATCCAGTGGATGCTGAACAACGGATGGCCTTCGATGATCTGGCATCTTTACGACTATTATTTGCGTCCCGGCGGGGGATATTTCGGCGCCAAGCGCGCCATGGAGGCGCTGCATCCCCTCTATGGCTACGACGATCATTCCATCTGGGTAGTCAGCAGCCAGTATGAAGACGTCAAAGGCCTGAAGCTTGCAACGAAGATTTACAACCTCGATATGAGTGAGAAGTTTACCCACGAGGATTCCCTCGATGCCGCGGCGGACAGCAACGCAAAAATTCTTGCCTTGCCTGAAGTGCAGGGACTTACTCCCGTTTACTTCGTGGTGTTGCGGCTCATGAATGCAAACGGAGAATTGGTAGGCTCGAACTTCTATTGGCTCTCCACGAAACCGGAGACGATCGACTGGGCCAAGTCTACCTGGTGGATGACGCCCACTGAGTCCTACGCCGATTTCACCGCCTTTGCGCAGATTCCCAAGGTGAAGCTTAGAGTTAACGATCGCACCGAGCGCAAAGGGGATGAATCCGTTACTCACGTCACCGTAGAAAATCCCAGCAAAAGCCTGGCATTCTTCCTGAGGTTGAAGGTTGAGAAGGGCGCCAAGGGAGAAGAGATCCTGCCGGTCGTTTGGGAAGACAACTACATTTCTCTGCTGCCGGGAGAGACACGCGAAGTCACCGCCACCTACCGCACGAGCGAACTGAATGGCCAGAAGCCCGTGATCGACGTCCGCGGCTGGAACGTGGAATAAATGTCAGGACTTCCGGCGGTGGCTCCGGCAGCGGACTTACGCGACCTGCTGGGAGATCGAAAGTATGTTGCCATCGGGGTCTTTGAACCACGCCACTTTGTCACCCGTCGGCGCCGTCCATATTCCAAGATCGTCCTGCTTGAAGAATCCAAACTTCTCGCAGCGAACCCCTTTGTCCGCGAGGGCGGCCGCAGTTTTTTCCATGTCGGCAACTTCCCATCCCAAAATCGTGAATTGAGCTGGCGTGAATTGCGGCACTTTCGCCACCCGTACCTTGATTCCGTTCGCGTCCAGCACCATGGCGAAGCCGTCATCTTTCAGGAAGCGAAGACCTAATAATCCTTCGTAAAAGGCTCGCGCTTTGGCTGCATCTTTGGTAGGAACAAAAGCGACAATGTTTGTGGAACGGAACATGCCATCTCTCCTTATCGCGGAAATTCCGAGGTGTTTTACTCCTCCTCCGGCGGCAACTCGAAATCGATCAGATTGCCGCGGAAGCCCTTGGTTTTGATCGCGCCAAAGGCGATGCCGACTCCCATCCAGATTGCTCCGACGATCTTCGCGGGCCGGCTCAGGTTGAGCCACAACAGTAGGCAGATGAAGAATCCAAAAAGTGGGAAGACGAAATTCGTAATCTTCTTTTTGTCGTCGCGCACGAAATAGCGCATGAACGCCGCCAGATTCACCCCCATAAACGCGATCAGGGCGCCGAAATTGAGCATCTCCGCGCCCAGACCATAGCTGATGAGAAACGCTCCCACCAAGGCAATCACGCCCACGAAAATCACATTGTTGCGGGGCACGTGTCTCTTGGCATCCACCACACCGAAGAATGATTGCGGCAGGGCCTTGCTGCGTCCCATGCCGTAAAGCAGGCGCGCCGCGCCCAATTGAGCACCCATTCCGGATCCAAAGTTCGCTATCAACAAAGTAAAGCCCAGAATGCCAAACAGCGGAGCCCACACCCTCCCCGCGACATAAGTGAATGCGGTATCGACATTCGGAAACGGCTCGCGCGCCGGCCAGATCAGCTGCGCCGCGTAAACCTGTATGGCGGACAGAATTCCAATTACCAGACAAGTAAACACGGTCGCCAGCAAGATATTGCGCCGCGGATTCTCCGCCTCTTCGGAGAGCGTAGAGATTCCATCGAAGCCAATGTAAGTCAGCACCGCGATCGATGTGCCTCCCAGCACCGCCTTCGTGTTCCACAAATCACGGTCGTAAAAAGGACGCAGAAAGAAATCGGGATCATTGTGCGGATGTCCAAAAATATAATGCGCTGCCGCCAGAAAAAATATAACAATCACAGCGCCCATCCCTGCTGCCAGCCCCGTATTCACGCGTGCTGACGTTTTCACTCCCTGAATATTCAGTGCGGTAAAGACTGTCGCGAAGAAGACGGCCCACGCCCAGTAAGGCAGGCTCTGCACGATTGGAGTACCGCGCGCGAAGTCTCGCGAGATCTGGCTGCACCAGATTATGCAGATCATCGGGTTGAGCATGTAGTCCATCACCATGCTCCATCCCGTCACATAACCGAGCGCCGGATTAATCTCCTGCCCGACATACGTAAACGCCGAGCCTGCACTGGGATAGGCGCGCGCCATTTTGCCGTAGCTGATGGCCGTGAACAGCATGGCCACCATAGCGATCAGAATCGTGGTGACCACGTGTCCGTGCCCACGGTCGCTGAGCACTCCGAAGACCGACATGGGCGCGACCGGCTGAATCACGATCACGCCGTACAGGATCAAATCCCAAAGGGTAAGCGTGCGGCGCAAACGGGGTGCGGACGACACAGCAACAGCGGAAGGCGTTTCCATGAGTCCGCCTATTGGATTATGCGAAGGGCGGGAGTGTCAATATTAAAACGATTTTATAAGGGTAAACTTTGCAAACGGCTATGCCATCCGTGTCGGAATGTGCGCACAAAGGGCTCGCGGTTCAAAGGGTTGCGTGCAGGCGCGACCGGGTATCGCGGAGGGGCCCCCGGTAGCCGGTTCATGCGTGCCTGCACCGGCGAGGCCGAAGCGGGGCATGTTGGCGTAGACGCACTCCTACTGACCCTTGGCGACCTGGTAGGTTTCGTGCCAGATGCCGACACGACCGTCTGAGCCGATTTCCTGGTTGAAGGCCTTCCATGCAGGGAGGTGCGCAGCATCGCGTGATGGGGCGTAGAGGACGAGATGGTCGAAGCTGCGCCAGTACTGCGTGACCATGATTCCGCGCCCGTACATGGAGGAGTAGGCAGCGAGCGGGCCAAGAGACGGGTTGGCGTTAGAGCTCTTTCAGCATGGGGCCCATCGCTGTGGCGACCGGAAGCCATTTTCCGATCGCGAGCAGGCGGTTGATGCGAAAGCCGATGAGGAACACCACCAAGGGGCTATCGATCGAGGTGGAGTAGCGGCCGGGGAATAGATTAGGCATATCGTGAAACGATCCAACGGGTTTCCCTGACCTTGGGTCGGAGGTTTGCAAAGGGTGGTGAGCCCTCTTTTTGTCCGCATCGCCATCCCTGGACTACTTCGGCCCGCCATAATCGAACCAATACCCGCGCTGCTCGTTGCCTGACATGTGGCGCGTGTTGTATTCGAGGAGATAGTTGACGTGCGCGCTGTCGAGCGGGAACGATTTGCCCGCGGGATATGGATAGTCTCCCATCCTTAGGAAAGGCAGCGGCGCCACAAAACTTCCGTCCGCGGCGTAGAAATCCATATCCTTCTCGTAGCCGTTAGCGGCGAAAAAGTAATCGCGCACCCAGCCCTGGGGCAGCGCCGGCAGTTGCGAGGGATCAAAATCGAGGCGCACCTCGTCGCCTGAGCCAAACACGACCAGCTCATCGTCGAGAGCAGTCAAGAGCGGCAACACATTGCCGTAGCGCGTGTACGCTCCCGAGGGCCGCGTGTACGGCCCGGTGGCGCTCACTTCTTCATAGATATATTGAACGTTCCCCGGCGGCGTGCCTTCGATCTTTCGCGGATATCCGTGGAATTGCAGATCGGCGCGAGCCAGCGGAATTGGCGTCTGGCGCGGGTTTTGAATCTCGTCAGTCCGGCTTATCAGAATGTTGTCCCAATAGACCTGCAGATTCGTCGTGAGGCGAATCTTCTGCGTGCCCGGCGGCAGTCTGCCGCTGAGGTCGGCGGTCATGGTGCGCGGACCGCCTGCGGGGAATCCCATATCGTCGACCACGCGTATCCACTTGCCATTTGGGGCGAGCGCTTCTACATAGGGAGAGATCGCTCGCACGCCAGCCTGCGACGCCGCATACATACTGTTCGCCGAAAAATATTCGACTTCGCCATGCAACAGCAGCCATAAGGGGCCGCCGCGATAAGCTTCGCCCAAGTCAAGCACCAAGGTGTGAGGTCTAGCGAACCCCTGAAATGGGGTCAACGCAAAATCGCCAAAGTAACGATGCGATAACAGATCGGGCAGAACGTTGTGTCCGTGTTCGTCCCAAGCACCGGAGGGCGGGCGAGATTCGCGGCTCACCACCACTCTGAATTCGGGATGCGGTGGGTTCGAGGCGAAATATTCGTTGGGATAGACATCAACATCGGACGGATGATCAACCGCCAGCAATCGCGCCTGATCGAGATAGACCGCTTCCTCCAGCGGCTCCATGAACCGGAAGCTCAGTTTGCCGTCTTTCTCTCGGATGGCATTGCGGTCAATCTTGATGTATTCGACGGGACGCGGCACGTCGCGCTGGCCGGGGCCAACCCAGTGGCCAACCACACCCGCGCCCAGCATGTCGGCAACGAACTCGTAGCGTTCGCCATTCCATACAAACAAAGTGGGGCAGGAGCTGCCGCGGCGATCCATCTCGAGATAATCTTGCTGCTTGTCCCCCGCAATATGAACTTCGTCTTGCAGCACGCCCGTGGGCCACGTCATGCGCACGATGTCGGCTTCTTTCGCGTCGCCGAGTCCGACCACGATGGCGGTGGAATTCTGACCCAGATATCCGTTCGAACCAGCGATCTCAAACTTCTGCCGATTACCGCCCGCGAACACTTCCACTTTGGTACCGATAGCGCTCTTGTTGTCGGCGAGTCCCTTGAGCGAAAGGCGCAGCCAGTGGTTCTGATTGCCACCTTCATTGCGCAAGAGCACGGCGGGGCCATGGTTTTGCGTGATGAGCAGATCGGTAGCGCCGTCGCCGTCATAATCACCCGTGATGATGGCGCGCGGTTCTTTGAGTTGAACCTTGTCGAGGCCAACGTCGGCGGTGACGTCCTTGAAACCACCGGCCCCGAGATTGCGAAATAGGCGCACTTCACCCTTGCGGTCTTTCGTCTCGCCGACTGC
>Ga0187855_10002282_pt1 | contig 14570 bp, 12 predicted proteins | sample June2016WEW_8_10_2_FD_132969 | JGI IMG/M metagenome (GOLD analysis project Ga0187855, IMG submission 132969) | Peatland microbial communities from SPRUCE experiment site at the Marcell Experimental Forest, Minnesota, USA - June2016WEW_8_10 | ecosystem: Environmental > Terrestrial > Soil >...
GTATGCCGCGGGTATTCCCCCCTACCTGCGCGGGCCCTACAGCACCATGTACGCTTTGCGGCCGTGGACGATCCGGCAATATGCCGGCTTCTCGACCGCCAAGGAGTCGAACGCATTCTATCGTCGCAATCTCGCCGGCGGGCAGCGTGGGCTCTCGGTGGCGTTCGATTTGGCTACGCATCGCGGATATGACTCCGACCACGAACGCGTGGCGGGCGATGTGGGCAAGGCCGGCGTGGCCATCGACTCGATCCTCGACATGCGGATTCTTTTCAGCAAAATCCCGCTTGATCAGATGTCGGTATCGATGACCATGAACGGCGCCGTGCTGCCCATCATGGCGTTTTACATCGTTGCCGCCGAAGAGCAGGGGGTTAAGCCGGAGCAGTTGAGCGGCACCATCCAGAATGACATTCTGAAAGAGTTCATGGTGCGCAACACCTACATCTATCCGCCGGCGGGATCGATGCGCATCATCGGCGACATCTTCCGCTATTGCTCCGCGAAGATGCCCAGATTCAACTGCATCAGCGTGAGTGGATATCACATGCAGGAGGCAGGAGCCACGGCAGAGCTGGAACTGGCTTACACGCTGGCCGACGGAATGGAGTATCTGCGCACCGGAGTGAAGGCGGGACTTGATATCGATGCATTTGCACCGCGCATCTCCTTCTTCTGGGGCGTGGGCATGAATCATTTCACTGAAATCGCCAAAATGCGCGCGGCTCGCATGCTCTGGGCGAAGATCGTCAAGGGCTTCGGCGCCAAGAATCCGCGGTCGCTGGCCCTGCGCGCACATTCCCAAACCTCGGGATGCAGCTTGACCGCGCAGGATCCTTACAACAACGTTGTGCGGACCTGCGTGGAGGCGCTGGCCGCGGTTTTTGGGCACACTCAATCGCTTCACACTAACGCCCTCGACGAGGCACTTGCGCTGCCCACGGATTTTTCGGCGCGCATCGCACGCAATACGCAGTTGGTTCTCCAAGCTGAAACCGGCATCACTCACGTGGTTGACCCTTGGGCCGGCTCGTACTACGTAGAGCGTCTGACCCAGGAACTGATGCACTCGGCGTGGAACCTCATCCAAGAGATCGAGGGCCTGGGAGGCATGGCCAAGGCGATCGAAACCGGCTTGCCCAAGATGCGCATTGAGGAAGCGGCGGCACGGCGGCAGGCCGCCATCGATTCCGGGTGCGACGCGATTGTTGGCGTGAATGCGTTTCCCGCGGCCGAAGAGCCGGAGATTCCCATCCTCGACATCGACAACGGTGCGGTACGCACGGCGCAGATTGAACGGCTGAGGAAGTTGAGGCGCGAGCGCAACAGCGATGCGGTGCGGGAATCTTTGGCAAGACTCGAGCAGTTCGCAAGAACCGGCGAGGGCAACCTGCTGGAGTGCGCCGTGGACGCAGCGCAGAACCACGCCACGCTGGGCGAGATTTCCTCTGCTCTCGAAAATGTGTGGGGCCGGTACCGGGCAACATCGCGGGTCATTGCCGGTGTTTATTCCGCAGCGAGCGCCAGCGGAGAGGAGTTCAAGAAAGCGCGGCGCATGGTCGACGACTTTGAGTGCGAGGAGGGGCGGCGGCCGCGAATCCTCGTAGCCAAGATGGGGCAGGATGGTCATGACCGCGGCGCCAAAGTGATAGCTACCGCCTTCGCCGATATCGGATTCGATGTCGACGTCGGCCCGCTCTTCCAGACTCCTAACGAAGTCGCGCGCTTCGCCATGGATAGCGACGTTCACGTGGTCGGCGTGTCGAGCCTGGCCGCCGGGCATAAAACATTGGTGCCGCAACTCCTCCGGGAGCTGCGCGCACTGGGGCGCGACGATATCCTCGTGGTGGTCGGGGGCGTAATTCCGCCGCAGGATTACTCATTCCTTTACCACGCCGGCGTTGCCGGCATCTATGGGCCGGGCACCGTTATTCCCATCGCGGCGCAGAAGATCCTCGAATTATTGTGCGCCAGCGTAACGGCTTGAGAACTGCGATTGGGTGGCCCGATGAAGAGCGCGCTGCGCGAAATCGCCGGATGTGAATTGCCGCAGGCGCCCTCCGCAGCCAGGCGGCGCACACCGCTCTCACGTCAGGAGTGCGTCGACGGTATTTTGCGCGGCGACCGCACAGTGCTCGCGAGGGGCGTCACCTTGATCGAGAGCGCACTTGCCGCAGACCGCGAGCTCGCCGAGCAGATTGTAGAGGATTGCCTACCGCACAGCGGTCACTCGATACGCGTGGGCATCACGGGCGTCCCCGGGGCAGGCAAAAGCACATTGATAGAGGCGCTGGGCAGATACCTGATCGAAGACAAGAGACAGAAGGTCGCGGTACTGGCGATCGATCCCAGCAGCCAGGTTTCCGGGGGCAGCATTCTCGGCGACAAGACGCGCATGCCCGCGCTCGCCGGCAGCGACATGGCCTTCATTCGCCCGTCGCCTTCGCGTGGCATTTCCGGTGGCGTAGCGCAACGGACGCGCGAGGCGATGCTTCTGTGCGAGGCCGCTGGATACCACAATGTCATTGTCGAGACGGTCGGCGTCGGCCAGTCGGAGACGGCGGTTCACGAAATGGTGGACTTCTTCCTGCTGATTACTTTGGCCGGGGCGGGCGACGAGTTGCAGGGCATCAAGCGAGGCGTGATGGAGCTCGCCGACCTGATTGCCGTAAATAAAGCCGACGGAGAGAACATGGCCGCGGCTGAGAGCGCGCGGGTCGAAGCCGGGAAGGCCTTGCATTTCTTTCCCGCTTGCGAATCGGGTTGGACACCTCGCGCAGTCACCTGTTCCGCGCTGACCGGCGCGGGCGTCCGGGAGCTTTGGGAATGCGTGCTGCAATACGTGGAGTTGACCCGCGAGAGTGGCTGGCTGCAACGCGCGCGGCGCACGCAACAGAAACGCTGGATGCGCGAGATGATTGACCAGTCGCTGCACGAGCGGTTCTACGCGCATCCGGAGGTGCGGCCCAGTATCGAGGCGCTGGAGCGCGACGTCGCCGCTGGGCGAACCACAACGTTTCGGGCGGCCCGCATGCTTTTGGAAATGTACTCGCGGAAAATTGGCGATTGATTGAAGGGCGTCAGCCTATGGGATTCGCGGCGCGGACGGTCCCATTCCGCCGGTGCAGGCCGCTGTTCCCGCCTTCGACTCCTGGAAACGCGGAGCGAGTTGGCGGGCGGTTATGCCTCCCTGCGCAGCACTTGCAGAACTTCTTGAAGTGCGGGCTCCCAATCGGCAAGGCGGATGCCGAACCGGTTGTGAAGTTTGTCATTCGATAAGATGGAGTTCTTCGGCCGCGTGGCCGGCGTCGGATAGTCTTTGGTGCCGATGGGCCTTAGCTCGGGCGCCTTGACGCCGAGCAATTCGCCGGCGCGCACGAAAATTGCCTGCGCAAAACCAAACCACGACGTTGAGCCGCCGCAGGTCATGTGGTAGATGCCCGCGCACTCTCGCAAGCTGCCGAAACGATCGGCGAGCAGGCCCGCGACAACGGCTCGGGTGGCGCGCGCCAGCTCGATGGACGTGGTCGGCGCACCGATCTGATCGTCGACGATGGAGAGGCTGTTCCGCTCTCGCGCCAAACGAAGCATTGTGATCAGGAAGTTCTTCCCGTGGTGGCCGTAGACCCAGCTGGTGCGAAAGATCAGATAGTTCCCGCCAACTTCTTCGATTGCCCGCTCGCCGGCAAGTTTGCTCGCGCCGTAGATATTCAGCGGGAGCGGCTTGTCGGTCTCGGTCCATGGGGCCGATTTCCTGCCATCGAAGACATAGTCGGTGGAGTAATGAATGAAGAGCGCGTTGCGTTCGCGCGCCTCTTCTGCGAAGACTCGCGGCGCAGAGGCATTGACGGCAAACGCGAGCTCGCTCTCCTCTTCGGCGCGATCCACTGCGGTGTACGCCGCGGCATTCAGGATCACGTCGGGCGATTCCCGTCGCACCAGCGCGCGAATCTGATTCGGATCGGCGAGATCGAGTGCTTCGCGGTCCACTGCGAGAGCGGATCCGAAGCCGGCGAAGCTCCGCTCGAGCTCGCAGCCGAGCTGACCCGATTTGCCCACGATCAGAATGCGTGGCGATTCTGCCTCGCCTTCGCGCGAATCTTCTGCGTCCGTCATCTCAGTGAGGCTCCAATGCCAACGATGCTGCGCTGATGGCATTCTAATCGGCCGGGGCGATCCCTCCTCATTCGCGCCGTTACACCATAACCCGTACAATCAAGGTTGGAGGTTGTTTCCAAGTGCGCCGGGTCTATTGCGATGCCAACGCCACCACGCCTTTGCTTCCGGAGGTGTTGGAAGCGATGCGTCCCTATTGGACTGAGCATTTCGGAAACGCTTCGTCGATCCATCTCGAAGGGCAACATGCGCGCAAGGCGATGGATGAGGCTCGCGAGACGCTGGCGCGATTCTTCCAGTGCCGTGAGGCCGAAGTGGTGTTCAACTCCGGGGGCACGGAGGGTGACAATACGGCGATTGCCGGGTTGATCCGCGCCGGCGACCACCTTATCACGACATCGATCGAGCACTCTGCCGTTCTGCGCGCCGCAGAAAAGGCCGCGGAGCGCGGAGCGCAGGTCACGTTTGTGGCGCCGGAGAACAACGGCTTGATCGACCCCGAGGCCATTCGCCGGGCGATTCGGCCGGAGACACGGCTCATCAGCGTGATGCTGGCCAACAACGAGACCGGGGTTCTGCAGCCGGTCGAAGAGATCGGCAGGATTGCCGCGGAGTCCGGAGCCTACTTTCATATCGATGCGGTGCAAGGCGCGGGGAAAGTCCCGTTCGACGTACAACGTTTCGGCTGTCATCTGTGCTCCATCAGCGCGCACAAGATGCACGGGCCGAAGGGCGTGGGCGCGATGTATGTTCGCCGCGGAGCGCCCGTTGAGCCGCTGCTTCTGGGCGGGAGCCACGAGCGTCGCCGGCGCGCCGGAACCGAGAATGTGGCTGGCATCGTCGGTCTTGGGAAGGCAGCTGAATTGGCCATGAAGAGCCTTGAGAACGGAGACCTGGAGCGGGTTTCTGCTTTGCGCGACCGCCTCGAGGATGGGCTGCTCGAGATTGCCGGCACCGGAGTAAATGGTGCAGGCGCGCCGCGCGCGGCCAACACAACGAATATTCACTTTGAGCACCTGGAGGGCGAAGCGCTGGTGATTGCGCTCGATTTGAAGGGCGTGGCCGTCAGCGGAGGGTCGGCATGCCACTCCGGATCGACCGAGCCCAGCCACGTATTGATGGCCATGGGGCTCGACCGGCATGCCGCACTGGCGAGCTTGCGGTTTAGTCTGCTGAAGACGGCGACCGATGCGGACATCGACCATGTGCTCAGCGTGGTTCCCCAAGCCGTGGAGCGATTGCGGGCGCTGGCGCCGGAGGTAGTGGGGACGAGGGGTAACGAAGCTTCTCGCTACTAGCTGCGCCGGTCGGCGTTAGCTACCTTCGAGGTTCGGATAAGAGGCTGGAGGCTAGAAGCTCTCATATTTCTTGATGAAGCACTACGAAACCATTGCCGTCGCTATGTCCGGAGGGGTCGACTCCTCGACGGCAGCGGCGATTCTCGCCCGCGCGGGCGACGGCTCCGCCGTTTCGCGCAATTCTGTGGTGGGTCTCACGCTGCAGCTTTGGGATCAAACGCGCCTCGCGGGCAAGCATGGCATTCCCGACGCGCCGAAGGCCGGACGCTGCTGCTCTCTCGATGACGTGTATGACGCGCGACGCGTGGCCGAGCACCTGGGCATTCCATATTACGTGGTGAACCAGGAGGAGCGCTTCGAACGCGACGTGGTGCGCCCCTTCGTCGATGAGTATCTCGCCGGGCGTACCCCGATTCCCTGCTCTCTGTGCAACAACCACCTCAAGTTCGACCAGCTGCTCAAGACGGCGCGCAGCATCGACGCGGAGCGAATTGCGACCGGGCACTATGCGGTGAACGAGTACGATGCGACTCGCGATGGAGGGCGGGGGCGCTGGATTCTGAAACGGCCCGCGGATCTGGCCAAGGACCAGACGTATTTTCTCTTCGGCCTCACGCAAGACCAGCTCGCGAGTACTCTTTTCCCCTTGGGTCATCTGACCAAGCCCGAGGTACGCGCGATGGCGCGGCAACATGGATTGCAGTTGGCAGAGAAGCCCGATTCTCAGGAGATTTGCTTCATTCCCGGCGGCGACTATAAGCAGTTCCTTGCTGCCTACCTTGAGGAGCAGGGAGAGCGCGCGCCCGAGAGTGCCGGCGAGCTCGTCGCGGCGAGCGGCGAGGTGCTCGGCCGGCATGAAGGCATCTCCAATTTCACCGTGGGACAGCGCAAGGGATTGGGCGTGGCCTCGCCGACTGCACTCTATGTGCTGAACATCGATGCTGCAAACCGTAAGGTCACGGTCGGTGCCGATGCCGATCTGGCAACGCGCACCCTGCGCGCGCGGCAAATGAACTGGATCAGCGTTGCCGAACTCGCTGGGCCGATGCGCGTGAAGGCAAAGATCCGTCACCGTCACGAGCCGGCCTGGGCCACGCTCGAGCCCACAGGCACCGATGAAGCGCTTGCGACATTCGACGAGCCGCAGCGCGCCGTCACGCCGGGTCAAGCCGCGGTCTTCTACGACGGAGACGAAGTTGTCGGCGGCGGCTGGATCGCGTGAGAGGGCGAGTCAGAATAGCAGGGATCTAGTCCCTTGAAGATGAAATGGCTTGAAAAGACATCCCTCAGCGGCTAAAGCCGAGTTCATTTTTCAGCTGCTTGTGGCACGGATAAATCCGTGCCCTTTCAAAACCTCGCATTTTTCAGCAAGCTGTAAAGTCGTGCCCCTTCAAAACGAGACTCATGTCACCGGCTCCTACCTACGGACAGCCCAGGCGAGGCCGTCGGGATTTCCGCCGGCATCGATCTTGCCAATCATCGAGAGAGATTTGAGGTCGATCACGGCGACATATCCGTCGGGGCTGCACGCCTCAAATGCGCGCGCGCCGTCTGGCTGCACAAGGACCCCGCCGGACCCGGTTCCCGTCTTCAATCGCTTGATCTCTTTGCGCGTCGCAGCGTCGACGATCACAAAGTCCGGACCCGCCGAAACCAGCACCGTTTTGCCGTCGGGCGTGAACTTGAGCCGATTGGCTCTTGGCACATTGGCTGCGAGCGTCTCGGTCACGCGCTTTTCAGCAACGTCGATGATCGAAATCGTGCCGTCGCCGGCGTTTGCCACCCACGCCTCTTTGCGGTCAGGCGAAACGTCGAATCCCTCTGAGCCGTGACCCACGGGAATCACGGTCAACCGCCAGTCGCCACCGGGCGGCGTTGGCGGCGGACCTGGAGGCGGCCCTCCATTCCCGGGCGGCGGCCCAGGCATCATGCCGGGAGGGGGCATGGGATTTGCGGGACCCTCGGTCTTCTCCATCACGGTGACTGTCCCCGAGCTGACATTGGTTGTGAGAATGCGTTTGGCGCCAGGAAACACATAGAGCATATGGGTGCGATTCTGGCCCGTCCCCATGATCCAGTCGATCTGCGCGGATGCGGGATCGTAACTGCCGATCGCCTTGGCCGCCTCTGCGGTAAACCAGACTTTTCCTTCGCCAAAAAACAGTCCATGGGGTCCGCGCATCGCGCCCAGATCGATGGCCGGCAGCGGCTTCTGGGCCACCAGGTCCACAACTGCCAGCGTATGATAGGCGCCGAATCCGTAGTTGGAGACGTAGGCAGTTTTGCCATCGTCAGACGCGATGACCTCGTGCGGATCGTTGCCCACCGGGACGCGCGCCACCACTTGCAGGGTATTCGGATCGACAATGGCCAGCGTGTGTTCCTGTTTCGAAAGCACCAGCAACGATGGGTTCGGAGCCGATTGCCCATAGCACCAGATCGCGGCCGTCCCGATTGCCAGGGCGGCGACCCTGCGAATCATTGACGTCATCGAGTGACCTCCCAATTGACTTCCGTTGAATCAACAAGACGCCCGAAACCGAAGGAAATCCTGCCAAACCGCTCATTCCACTATTTTGGCCGCTGCATGTCAAAGCGGTCGTGCGTGCGCACATAGCTGGGCCCGCCCATGCGGCCGATGGCATTCAGCTTATCCGGATCGATCTTGAATCCGTCGAGCAGCGACTGGAGCACGTGAAAGCGCAAGACCTCGCCGATCACAAGGACCCCTCCCCCGGGCTTGTCGCTCAGATGAATGGCCTGGTGCAGCCGGCACTCCATTTGCGCCTTGCTTTCGGCCACGCGCGGCGGTCGAACCAGGTCGCTCGCAATCGGCGTAAGCCCGGAGAGCGCAAACTCATCCACTTCAGGCGAAACGTCTGCAGAAGTCATGTTCATCTGTTCGGCGAATTCTTCGGAGACGATATTTACGACAAACTCACCGGTGGCCTCAACGTTGCGCAGGGTGTCTTTATAAGGCCGCCAGCCCGACCGGACAGCAGCCGAGAAGCAGACAAACGGGGGGTTGGAGCCACACGCGGTGAAATAGCTGAACGGCGCGAGGTTTCTCGCTCCGGCGGCGTCGATGGTCGACACGAAGGCAATCGGCCGCGGCACAATCATGCCGATCATGAGCTTGTAGACGTCGCTGTATTCGAGTTGGCCAGGATCGATGACGCGCATTCCGCCCCACACATCGGCGCTTCCGCCGCGGACCCCGACTTAAATGAACATGTCGCCGTCGCCGGGTGTGTGATTCGTCCGGGAGCGCACCGGCGGCACCGAGGCATGCAGCGATTCAATCACCGCTTTGGCTGCCGCCAACAAGGCGGAAAGCTGGCGCATCGGCTTGTTGACACAATCCGCCACAAAGCCGCCCGCGCGATCCATTGCATCGAAGGCACTGGAAAGCATGGAGTCGAGCCTGCCCGCCTGAACCTGCGCCCGAGCCATGATGTCGTTCGCGGCGGCTTGGAACTCCGCCGATTGGGCTCGCAGGGAATGGGCGAGAGCGGCAATGTCCTCGCTGGTGGATTCAATCCTGGGGGCGAGCTTCGCCAGCAGTCCGCGCGAAGTCTCAATCAGCGGCACCACCGAAGAGCGCACCTCTTCAATCTTCTCGTTCATCGACTGAGCCGCTTTGCGCATGGCAAGGAACGCCGCCAGGAGCACGAAAGCCTGCACCACCATCGCCAGCGCAACGAGGGCGAACAAAGCAAGCTCAAGAGTTTGATTGTCGATTCTTGGCATGATCGTTATCTCGCGCAGATTCTTCCCGCGCTTGTGTCAATTCCCACACCTTGGTTTCGTGTGGGGCCCGTCGCGGCGCACGCCTGAAGCCGGCCCAGGCGCCGCGTCTGCCCCTCAGTCCTGCCCCGCGGCAACCGATTGCCGACACAGGGCCTGACGGCGGCTCAGGCGGAAACCAGCAGGCCTCAATATTCGTGGGTCTCGGGTTCGGTGGATGCTGACTTATACGCTTCCCGCCCGGCATCCACAGCGGCGCCGACCCGATTGGTTTGGTCGGCAACGAGAGTCTTGCCCCGCTCCACGAACTCTTCCCATTGCGCCCGCCCGCGATCGACGTACTGGCCCACTTGCTCCTTGCTCTTGTCCACGATGACGCCGATCTGTTCTTTGCTCTTATCCACCAGAGCACTCACATTATCGGCAGCTTCGCGTGTCTTGGTGCGCAGGTACTCGGTTCCCTCGCGAGCGCTGTTAGCAAGCTCCTCGCGCGTCTCCTTGCCGCTCTTCGGCGCATAAAGAATGCCCACCAGAGCGCCAACGCCCAACCCGGCCAAAAACCAGGCCAATCCGTAACTCTTGCTTTCCTCTGCCATGATCGATTCCTCCAACTCTGCGCTGCTCTGAAACTGCCTGAGGGTATCAAGCCACTTCAGTTTACCGCAAGTTACCCCGGGCCTGCTGTTTACGGTGAAAGGACCGCGGGACGGGCGTCGAAGGGCGCCGCTCGTCTCGCCCGATACGCAGGCGAACGTGGTCCCCGCGCGCCCGCAAAACCGTTGACCAGATTTTCTTATAAATATGCCTTGACACGTATATGCACTCCACGGTATATACAGAGCGTGGAGTCCGCCTTCGCAATCATTGCCGAGCCGAACCGCCGCGCGATTCTGAGCCTCCTGGTGTCGTCGCCGCAGTCGGTTGGAGAAATCGAGCGCCACCTTCGTATGTCCCAGCCGACTGTATCCAAACACCTGCGCGTTCTGCGGGACGCCGGTTTCGTTGAATCCAGGGTGGATGCGCAACGCCGTTTTTACCGGCTGAAACCGGAACCATTTCAGGAGGTCGATGCCTGGCTGGCTCCCTTCCGCCGCTTCTGGTCTGCTCACTTGGATGCTCTCGAACGCCATCTCGACCGCATGGGGGCGGTCAAAACCAAGGAGAGGCCAGCATCAATCAAAAAGAAGACGCGGCTGCGCCCGCGAATCTGAACCTGTGAGGAAACCGATGAAAATCAAATTGACCAATGTGTACGTCGACGACCAGGAGAAGGCCCTGCGCTTCTATACCGATGTGCTGGGCTTTCAAAAAAAAGCCGACTTCAGCAACGGGCCGTTTCGCTGGCTCACCGTGGCCTCAGCCGAGGACCCGGACGGCACAGAACTGCAGCTGGCGCTGAACAACAACCCTGCGGCCAAGACTTACCAGCAGGCCTTGTTCGAGCAGAGCCAGCCCGCGGCCATGTTTTTTACCGACGACGTCGAGGCCGACTACGAGCGGATGAAGGCCCTCGGCGCGAACTTCACCATGCCGCCCACCGACGTGACGGCGTCCAAAATCGCCATGGTGAATGATACCTGCGGCAATCTCATTCAGCTCACCCAGTTGAAGCGCTGGCAGGGCTGACGCTCTGTCGGCACCTGGAGAGGAAAAACCATGAGCCATAGCGCACAATACGTACCGGGCCCCGCAAGCGGAGCACAGGTGCGAAAGGACGGAGAGAAGTGGACTCTGATTCTCGTCCGCGAACTCCACCACCCTCCAGAAAGAGTGTGGCAGGCGCTCACCGACCCGGCGCATTTGCGCGAGTGGGCGCCCTTCGAGGCCGATGCGAACCTGGGCACCACTGGAACCAAGGTGAAGCTCACCTGGGCGAGCACACAATATGTTTCTGAAGCCACCGTCATGCGCGCCGACGCGCCCCGGCTGCTCGAGTACCACGACATCCGATGGGAACTCGAGCCGCTCCCGGGCGGCACGCGCCTCACCCTCTGGCACAGCATCGATCGCCGCTTTATTGCGTGGGGCGCCGCAGGATGGCACATCTCGTTCGACGTCCTTGATCGGCTGCTCGCGGGCGAGCCCATCGGCCGCATCGCCGGCGCCGATGCCGCGAAATTCGGGGCCTGGCAGCGGCTGGTGGCGGAATATGCAAAACAGTTCGGAGCTGAATCCCCCGAACGGCCGCCCAAGGCGGCTGAAAATTCGTAAATCGAGAAGGAGGAAACCATGGAATCGACGCTGCGCAATCCGGCCCTTGTGGCCGAGAAGACCATCCCTAAAGCCGCAAACCTCGTCTATTAGATCGCGACTGCGCTCTTCTGCCTGGAGATGAGTTTCACCGCTTACTACGAGCTGCTGCCGCAGGGGGCGCAGGCGTTCGCCCGCCTCGGCTTCACCTCCGGCTACTTTCGGACGGAGCTCTCCCTGGCCAAGCTCGCCGGCGTGGCTGTGCTTATCATCCCGATGATTCCCGCACGTCTCAAGGAGTGGGCCTACGCGGGCTTCGCTATCAATCTGGTTTCGGCGGTGATCGCCCACCTCTCGATAAGCGATCGCGGGCTGGCGTTTGTCCCTTCCACGCTGACCAGCGTGCTGTGGGCATTCTCGTACTACTTCTGGCGACGGCTGCAGGCGATGCGAGCGCGCGCTTGAGCGTGCATCGCGGGGAGAATGGAGATGCAGCTGTCCTCGAGCGGGCCTGTGAAATTCCTCGGTAAGAGAATCCGAAGAGCAACGGAGGCTCTAAAGCGTCCGCTTTCGAACACCGCATCGCGCTAATGAACGATGGTTCCGATATGGGGACGGCTAACCGATTGATTTCAATCAGCCAGCGCAGAGTTTCTTTGGAACGTAACATGCATTCTCTTTCTGCAAGTTGAGGTGTGCATGGAGGTCGATCGATGCGGGTTCTGCTTCAGGATCTGGGTTACGCATTTCGCCAGCTAAGAAAGACCCCGGGATTCACAGTCACCGTGCTGCTGACGCTCGCGCTGGGCATCGGGGCCAACTCGGCCATCTTTACGCTGGTCAATGCCATTCTGCTGCGTAACCTTCCGGTCACCGATCCTAAAACCCTGGTGCGGATCGGCGACAACGACGACTGCTGCGTGAACAGCGGTTGGAACGACAACGGGGACTACACGCTCTTTGCTACGGACACCTATTTCATGTTCAAGAAGAGTCTGCCGGAGTTCGAAGAGCTAGCCGCGATGGAATCCGGGTACGCCTGGCGGCCCATCACCGTCCGCCGCGCGGGACCTCAGACCGTAGCGAAGTCGGTGATCGGAACCTTTGTCTCTGGCAACTACTTCCGCGTCTTCGGCCTATCGCCTGCGACGGGCCGCCTGTTTGTGGATGCCGACGACCAGAAGGGCGCGCCCATTACCGCGGTGATGAGCTATGAGGCGTGGCAGCAGGATTATGCAGGCGACGAGAGCGTGGTGGGCAGCACGTTTTACATCAATACCAAGCCGGCCACGGTGATCGGCGTTGCGCCCAAGGGATTTTACGGAGACCGCATCGATACCAATCCGCCCAAGTACTTCCTGCCCATGAATGCGATGGACGCGGTGATTGGCGCGCCGTACTTCACCGATCCTGATACTGAGTGGGCCTACATCATCGGCCGGGTCAGGCCGGGAACTTCTCTGCCGGCCCTCCAGGCCAAAGCCAGCGCGCTGCTCAAGCAGCAGTTTGCGCCACTCAAGACATTTACCGATCAGCGTGCGAAGAAGGCACTCCCTCAAACCCATGTCGTGCTCACTGCCGGAGGCGGCGGCATCCAGAACATGCAGCAGGGCTACAAGGACCATCTGAAGCTGCTGCAATGGATTGCCGCGCTGGTGCTTCTGGTGGCCTGCGCCAACATCGCCAACCTGCTGCTGGTGCGCGGCATGAGCCGCCGCGCAGAGCTCTCCATCCGCTCCGCGCTTGGGGCGCAGCGTATCCGCATTGTGCGCCAGCTTCTGACGGAAAGCGTTCTTCTCTCTGGGGTGGGCGCATTGCTCGGTCTTGTTGTCTCCTATCTCGGAGCGCACGCGCTGCTCGCGCTCGCCTTTCCCAATCAGGAGAACATGCCGGTTGTGGCTTCGCCTTCGCCCATGGTCATCGGCTTTGCCTTTGCGCTGGCGCTGGTAACGGGCATCCTCTTTGGCCTCGCGCCAGCACTAATGGCCGCGCGAACGCGGCCGGCCGAAGCGCTGCGCTCCAATGCGCGAACTACCGCTCACGGGGCATCCTTTTTGCAGCGCGCACTGGTGGTGCTACAGGCCGCGCTCTCACTGGTGCTGCTGGTTGCCGCCGGCCTGTTTGCGCAGAGCCTGAACAAGGCCGAGAACGTGGACATGAAACTGGATGCGTCGAATCGCTACATCGCCCACATCAATCCGCAAGCGGCCGGCTACAAGAACACCGAAGTCGAGCCCCTCTACCAGTCTATCGTCGACCGCTTCCACGCCATTCCCGGCGTTCTCAAAGTCGGCTTGGCCACCTATACGCCGATGGAAGAGAACAACTGGGGATCGGGCGTAAAGGTGCAGGGCGATCCGGACCTGAACAAAGGCGCATCCTGGGTAAAAGGTACCCCGGAGTACTTTGACTCGGTCGGTACCCGCGTCGTGATGGGCCGCGGCTTCACGACGCAGGACACCTTGAATGCGCCGCCCGTAGCCGTCGTCAATCAGGAATTCGTGAAGACGTTCTTCGGCAACCGCAACCCAATCGGCCATCGCTTTGGTTTTTCAGGGCCGGAGCAGGTGGGGCTCGATGGAGCGCATGAGATCGTCGGGGTGGTCCAGGACACCACCTACACAAGCATCTACTGGAAAGACCACGCCATGTATTTCTTGCCGCTTACCCAGCGAGCCGCCAGCGCCAACGACCCCAACAGCCCCCTGGAAAAGGACCAGTCGATGTACGCTGGAGCCCTGGTGATCCAGACCGGCCACCCCATTCCCGGCTTTGAGAAGATCGTCGGTGACACTCTGGCGAGCATCAATCCCAACCTCACCATCGTGAAGTTTCAGACATTTCAGCAGCAGATTGACGATCGGTTCATCGAGGAGAGGCTGATCGCGCGACTTACTTCGCTCTTCGGCCTGCTTGCGCTTCTGCTGGCCGCAATCGGCCTTTATGGAGTCACGGCTTATACTGTCGCCCGTCGTACGCCCGAAATCGGCATTCGGATGGCGCTCGGTGCCGAGCGCGGGCGCGTGATTGCCATGGTGATGCGCGGCGCCATGCTTCAGGCGCTTATCGGGCTAGCCATTGGCGCGCCCGTCGCCATGCTCTGCGTGCGTTACGTCAAGTCGCAGCTCTATGACATCACCAGCGTCAACCTGGCGGTCATGACCGGCGCTATCGTCACTCTTGGGGCGGCAGCCGTAATCGCGGGCATCATTCCCGCAA
>Ga0187855_10002283_pt1 | contig 14566 bp, 10 predicted proteins | sample June2016WEW_8_10_2_FD_132969 | JGI IMG/M metagenome (GOLD analysis project Ga0187855, IMG submission 132969) | Peatland microbial communities from SPRUCE experiment site at the Marcell Experimental Forest, Minnesota, USA - June2016WEW_8_10 | ecosystem: Environmental > Terrestrial > Soil >...
ACCTTCGTGACTTTGGCGTAATTGGAAAGCGGATGCTTGTCGAAAATGGTCAGGTCGGCGTCCTTGCCCGGCTCGATCGATCCCACGTGCTGGTCGATGCCCATTTGTTTGGCGGGATTGATAGTCACCAACGATAGTGCTTCGGTCTCGTTGAGGCCGCCGTATTTCATGGCCTTGGCGGCTTCCGTATTCAGATGCCGCATCAGCTCGGCGGAATCGGAATTCACCGACGTCAAGACACCGGCGCGCACCAGCATCGCGGCGTTATAGGGGATGGCGTCGTACGCCTCTGCCTTGTACGCCCACCAGTCGCTGAAGGTGGATGCGCCAGTGCCATGCGCCGCGATTTCTTTGGCCACCTTGTAGCCTTCCAGCACGTGTTGCAGCGTGCGGATCTTGAACCCAAAATCGTCCGCCACGCGCAACAGCATCAGGATTTCATCCGCGCGATAACAGTGCGCATGCACGTAACGCTTGCCTTCCAGCACCTCCACCAAAGGCTCCAATTGCAGATCGCGGCGGGGCGGGACGGCGGACTCGTGCCGGTCCACCTTGGCTTCGTAATCGCTCCACTCCTTCTGATAGGCGCGCGCGCGGGTGAACGCTTCGCGGATGACATCCTCGACGCCCATGCGTGTGGCGGGATAACGCAGGCCGGGCGTAGCTCCGAATCCGCCGCTGGGCGATCCCGAGCGCTTGACGTTCTCGCCCAATGCGAACTTGATGCTGGGCGGAGCGCCCTGGAAGATCATACCCTGGGCGTCTTTGCCCCAGCGCATCTTCAGCACCATGCATTTGCCGCCGATGGGATTCGCGCTGCCGTGCAGGATGTTCGCGGTCGTGACGCCGCCGGCCAGCGCGCGATAGATATCCGGATCTTCCGGATTCAGCACATCCTCGATGCCTACCATGGACGACACGGCGACCGCGCCTTCATTGATGCTGTCGGCCGCGATGTGCGAGTGGCAGTCGATGATGCCGGGCATCACGTATTGGCCGCTGGCGTCGATGACGCGGGCCCCTTCGGGCGTCAGCACTTTCTCGCCGGCCTCCACGATCTTGCCGTCGCGGATCAATATGGAGCCGTGGAAGGTTCCCTTTGTGACAGTGAGGACCGTGGCGTTCTGGATCACGGTGGCGGGTCCGGCGAACAGGGGGAGTGACAGCGACACTACAAGCAAGCCGGCGAACTGAAGTTCGCCGCTGCACGCTAAAGCGTGCGCCACGCGTTTCATTGCAGACCTCCCGGCTCCGGACGCCCGCCTCTTTCGCCCGGCGGCGCTTCCGGTGCGGGCTCATATTTTACGCCATCGATGAACACGTATTCGATCTTGGTCTTCTCGTCAAACAAGTTGCCCTTGACGACCAGCAGGTTGGCGATTTTGCCGGGCTCGATGGAACCTACACGGTCCGCCACGCCGTAGATTTCGGCGGCGCTGAGGGTGAGCGCGCGCACCGCGGCGGCTTCCGGAAGCCCCGCGTCGATGGCGCGCTTCACCGCCTTGCGAATGTCTTTGGCGGCTGTCCCGCCCGAGTAGAACGCGAAGCGCGCCCCGGCCTTTTCCAGCGCGGCTGGTGCGGAGGGCGCGCGATCCCGCAATTCAAGCGTGCGCATGCTGTCCGGCTGGTCCGGGTCCGCATCTTTGGAGCGCTCGGGCCACTTCAGATCGATCAGCAACGGAGTTTTGGACTGCGCCACTTTATCCGCGACCGCATACGCCGCGTGGCCGCCGTACAATACGGCCGGACGTTTCAGTTCGGCGGCGAAATGCAGCATGCGGTCGATCTGCACGGCATTGTCGGCGGGCAGCAGCAGGCGCGGCGATTCCAGCAGGCCTTCCACGGCGCGATCGTAATTCGGCCGTTTGTGCCCGGCCGGATGGCCGGCGTATGCCTGCATTTCGAGCTGGTAATGATCGGCATCGAGCGACACTTGCCGTATATAGGCGATCACGCCCATGAGCGAGCCCGGATATGTGCCGAAGCCGCGCGAGCTCAAGGTGGCGTACTGCCCGACGGGCGACGCTACGACCATGCGGCCTTGCTTTTCGCCGGAGAGGTTGAGGAACGCGCCTTCACCCGCGAAGATGCCGCTCGAAGGAAATGCGGCCACCGATGTGAAGCCGGCGCTGCGGGTCACCTCGATACGGGTATCGGCCGGGTTCAACAGGTCGGCCGCGCGAATCCAGGTGGTGGTGGAGGGGCGGAACTGGGGCCCTTGTTCCAGCGGCTCAACGGGTCCTTGAGGGCCGAACGTGGGCGCGGCGGGCGTGCGGCCTGCCTGTGGCTGCGACGCGGGAGTCTCGGGCAAACCTACCGTGCTCAGGGCATCGATCAAGCCTGGATACACGGTGACGCCCTGGCCTTCGACGACCCAGGCATCTTTCGGTAAATCGACATTCTCGCCGACGGCCTCGATGAGGCCATTGCGCAGCAGCACGGTGCCTTTCTCCAGCACCGGACCACTGACGGTGACGACGCGGGCGCCGCGAAGCGCGATGGGGCCGGGCGCTTGGGCATACAGAGTTGCCGATGCCGCGGCCAGCAGCATCGCTACGAGTGGTTTCATGGATACAGAGGCATAGTAATACATTTTTGGTGGGCGGTGATTAGTGGCTGGTGGCTAGCGGTTCGGCGGAGTCTGCTGCGCGCCGGTTCTGTGGCAGAATGCAATAGTGCTCCCACGACTGACCGAGCGCAAGGAATGGAAGTTCTTCGGGGTCCTGCCGAAGGCGGACCCGGGCCTCGCCGCCGCTTGGTGGACGGCCCTCGTGCTGAGAGGGACATTGCCGGCGGCGTTCGCGATCGCGATGGGCGTGCTGGTTGGCGCCGTGCAACACGGCAATCCGCTGGCCGGTCCGCTGGCGTTTGCCGGTGCGATCTTCGTGCTGCTTCAGGTGCTCAGCCCGATTCATCAGGCGGTCGGCGCCAACCTAGGCGACCGCACTGCCGCGTGGCTCTACGACCGGCTCACCGAGGACTGCGTGCGCCCGCCGGGTGTGGGGCACCTGGAGGATCCGGCGCTCACCAGCGACCTCACCGTGGCGCGCGACTTCGATCTTGGGATGACCGGCCCGCCGCTCGCCATCTCGCTGGATTTCATCGCGAACGGCATGGTCGAGATGATCGGCGGTGTGGCATCCGCGGTGATTCTCGCGCGATACGCGTGGTGGGCGCCGGTTGTGCTCGCGGGCGCCTGGCTGGCCACGCACTGGCTGCTGCGTGAGAGCGCCATCTGGTGGGACCGCCAAACCGAGGAAGTCCGCGGCGCACAGCGGGATGCCGATTACGCCTACCGCCTGGCCGTGGATCCGCCCGCCAGCAAGGAACTGCGGTTGTTCGGTCTCGCCGGCTGGACGATTGACCGCTTCATCGCCAGACGCACGCGCCTGCACGAGCTACAGTACGCCGCCACACGCCTGCGCGAGCGTCCGGTTATCTGGAGTTTGCTCCTGGTGGTCTCCGCGAACGTCCTGGTGTTCTGGTTCCTGGCGAGCGCCGCCGCCAATGGCCGCATCAGTCTCGGAGAAGCTGTGGTCTACGTGCAGTGCGCCGTCGGCGTGTCGATGATCGCGTTCGGCGGATTCAGTTGGGCGCTCGACGGAGCGGCTGCCCCCGTCGCAGCAGTGCTGCGGCTTGAGCCGTCGATGCGTCTGGCCGGCGGGCTGCGCTCCGGCGATCGACCCGCGGACGCGACACCTGCGCGCGAGATTCGTCTCCGCGATATCACGTTCGCATATCCAGCGGGCGCGTCGGCTCCGGTCAGCGCCGGCGCGCCTGTGCTGGAGCACTTCGATCTCACGATTCCCGCCGGCTCGTCGCTGGCCATTGTCGGACAGAACGGCGCCGGCAAGACGACCATCGCAAAGTTGCTGTGCCGGTTGTACGATCCGCAGTCGGGCGCCATTGAGATCGACGGCGTCGACATTCGCGAGTTCAATCTCGCGTCGTGGCGATCGCGCGTCGCGGCAGTCTTCCAGGACTTCATGCGCCTGGAGCTGCCGCTGCGCGACAACGTAGCGCCGGCAGGCGCGCCGGACGATGTTGTGCGCGCCGCGCTCGAGTCGGCAGGAGCCACGAATCTGGCCGCACTGGACACGGTGTTGGCCCGCGGGTACAGCGGCGGCACCGACCTTTCGGGCGGCCAATGGCAGCGCATCGCGCTCGCCCGCGCGCTGGCAGCCGTCAAACTCGGCGCCGGCGTCGTGCTGCTCGACGAGCCGACCGCGCAGCTCGACGTGCGCGGGGAAGCGGAGATCTTCGATCGCCTGCTCGCCGCGACGCGGCATTGCACGACCATCCTGATCTCGCATCGCTTTTCGACAGTCCGCCATGCCGATCGGATCTGCGTGCTGGAGCACGGCCGGGTGATCGAGCTGGGCACGCACGACGAATTGATGGCGCTCGGCGGGCGCTATCGCACGATGTTCGATCTGCAGGCGCAGCGGTTCAACATCCCGGAGGAGGAGGGCGCGACTTATGACGTCCTCTCCTGATCGGGGGCCGGTGGATCAGGCGATTGCCCCGCTGCCTCCCGCGCTGTCGTCGATGTGGCGGTTGTGCAAGCTGGGCTATCGTCACGAGCCTCGTTTGATGGTGGCGCGGTTCAACGTCCCGGAGGAGGAGGGCGCGACTTATGACGTCCTCTCCTAATCGGGATCGGGTGGATCAAGCGATCGCCCCGCTGCCGCCCGCGCTGTCGTCGATGTGGCGGTTGTGCAAGCTGGGGTATCGTCACGAGCCTCGTTTGATGGTGGCGCGGTTCAACGTCCCGGAGGAGGAGGGCGCGACTTATGACGTCCTCTCCTGATCGGGATCGAATGGATGAGGCGATCGCCCCGCTGCCTCCCGCGCTGTCGTCCATGTGGCGGTTGTGCAAGCTGGGGTATCGTCATGAGCCCCGCTTGATGGTGGCGGCCTTCCTGTTGTCGCAGCTCGCCGCGCTGCCGGATGCGCTGCTGGCGTTGTGGCTGATGTTACTCGGCAAAGGCGTCCTGGAGCACCGGACCGGCCTGGTGCAAGGCGCGGCGATCGGGCTCGGCGTGTCGGCCGCCGCGACGTGGTTTCTTCGCACGGTCAGCACGCGCGTGCAACGCCGCTTCCGCGACAAGGTCACGATCGCGCTGGAGTCGCACGTCGCGCAACTGCAGGCGACTGTCGCGACGATCGCGCATCAGGAACGCCCGGAGTATCTCGATCGGCTATCCATGCTCCGCAATCAGGTGTTCGTACTCGACCACATGTACGCGTCGCTGTTTTCCACGCTGGGGTGGATCCTGCGGCTGGGCGTGACGATGGCCCTGCTGGCGTCGATTCACCCGGCGCTTATTCTGCTGATCGTGTTCGCTATCCCGACCGTGTTGACATCGACGTGGCGGCCCGCGGTCGAAAGATTGGCTCAGGAACGCGGGGCACAATCCAACCGGCTGGCGCGTCACTTGTTCACCATCGCCACGACCGCGCCGCCGGGGAAGGAAGTGCGGGTCACCGGCATCGGAGAGCGCCTCGTTACAGAGCGCCGGGCGGCGTGGGAGCGCTGGTACGGACCGGTGGCGGCCGCACGATGGGGCTCGGCATTGTGGCACACCCTAGCGTGGGCGATATTCGGCTTCGCGTATGTCGGTGCGGTCGTCTTCGTGTCGTACGGTCTCGGCGCGCCGGCCAGTTCGGTGCTGCTGGTGCTGGCAGCGGGTGCGCGGCTCTCGGCATACATCGGCGCCACCGTTGGCGAGATTGGATTCCTGCGCGGATTCTGGATGGACGGCTCGCGGCGGCTCGCGTGGCTAGAGGACTACGCCGCCTCCGTCGCTGCGGCGGGCGATCTGCCAGTTCCCGCCGCGTTGCTCCGCGGCATCCGCCTCGAACACGTGTCGTTCGCGTATCCTGGAACGTCGCGAGTGGTTCTGGACGATGTGTCAGTGACGCTGCCCGCGGGTGCGGTGATCGCGATCGTCGGCGAGAACGGCGCCGGCAAGACCACCCTGGTCAAGCTGCTGGCGAAGATGTACGAACCATCATCCGGCACGATCCTGTTAGACGACACGCCGCTGGCGCGCGTACCGGCCGCTGAGTGGCGGGCGCGTTTGGCGGGCGCCTTCCAGGATTTTTTCCGCTTCGAATTCCGCGCGAGGCACACGGTTGGCTTGGGCGATGTCCCCCGGCTGGACGATGAGCCCGCGGTGGCCGCGGCTGTCGATCGCGCCGGCGCCGCCGATGTCGTCGCCCGTCTGACATCGGGCCTTGACACGCAGCTCGGTGCGACGTGGCCGTCCGGAGTCGAGCTATCGTTCGGCCAGTGGCAGAAGCTCGCGCTGGCGCGCGGATTCATGCGCGAGCAACCGCTGCTGCTGGTCCTCGACGAACCGACCGCCGCGCTGGACGCGGAGACGGAACACGCGCTGTTCGAGCGTTACGCCGCGGCGGCGCACGGCTCAGGCGAGAGCCACAGCGGCCGCATCACGATCCTCGTCTCCCACCGTTTCTCGACGGTCCGCATGGCGGATCTCATCGTCGTGCTCGACGGGGCCCGGCTCGTAGAGTTTGGCACGCACGATGAGCTGATGGCCAAGGGCGGCCAGTATTCGGAGCTGTACGCCATCCAGGCCGCCGCGTACCGCTGACCACCTCTAGCCGTCTAGCGGGTTGCGAAAAAGGAAACTTAGCCGCAGATCACGCTGATGCACGCCGATAGGACAAGACCAAGTTATTTGCTTTCAGTCGGCCTAGGATCGTTCGGGCAGGAACGTGTAATATTATCGGACCTGATTAACCTATAATATGGGTAGTCATGAACCGACGCGCCTTTATGGTCACCGCCGCCCTAGGAACGGCGGCTTGCTCGCGCCGGCCGCAGTCGCCGTGGCGCGCGCTGACCGAAGATGAGGCCGCCACGCTGGAAGCTTGGTGCGAATGCCTCATCCCGGAAGATGCAGATTCCGGCGCCAAGGGTGCATGCGTGGTTCGTTTCATCGATACGCAGCTTACCAAGAAGTATAAACGCCACCGGAAAACCTACGCTACGGTGCTTGTGGCGCTCGATTCCGCGTCGCAGCGCGCTCGCGGACTGCGTTTCGCGGCCTTACCTTTTGAGCAGCGCACCGCCCTGCTTGCCGGGTTCGAAAAAGGTGAACACCGCAGAGCCTTCGATTTGGTGCTCGATCATACCCTGCAAGGCTTTTACGGCAATCCGCGGCATGGCGGCAATGCCGGGTTCGTGAGCTGGCGCATGCTTGGTGTGGCACCCGCGCCCGTACGGGGCCGCCTGCAATACGTTATTGCGGACGAAGTCGCAAGGACAAGAAGGCGAAGCTGATGCCGCTTCCTCTAGTGGATGCCGTTATCGTGGGCGCGGGCGCCGCCGGTCCCGTGGTCGCCCGCCAACTCACGGCCGCGGGCTGGCACACGGTGCTGCTCGAACGCGGCAAGTGGTATACCCCGTGGGACTGCCGGAAAGACGACCTGCGCAATCAGCGGAACTCCACTCTGGGCAACGCCTTCGGTCCCGAGGATGAAGGCAACCCCCGCGTGGCTGTCGCGCCCGATGGAACGGAGTCGATCGTGGCGCCCTCGGAATCCGCGTATCAGAACAACGCGGCTTGTGTGGGCGGCGGTACGTTGAGCTATGGCGCCATGGCGTGGCGCTACCACCCCACGGACTTTCGCATGGCTTCGCAATACGGCGCTCCGGAAGGCTCCACGCTGGCCGACTGGCCAATCAGCTACGACGACCTGGAACCTTACTACGAGCAGGCCGAATGGGAGATGGGTGTCTCCGGCAACGATTCGAACAACCCCTTCAAAGGGCCACGACGCAAGCCGCTGCCCATGCCGCCCGTTTCCCCGCAAGGGCGCGAACACGAGATCCTGGACAAGGGCGCGCGGCGGCTGGGGATCCATCCGTTTCACATTCCCATGTTGCGCAACTCGGTGCCCTTCAATGGCCGGCCGGCCTGCATGCGCTGCCGCTGGTGCGTGGGCTTCGCCTGCGAGGTCGACGCCAAGAACGGCACGCAGAATACCGTGCTGCCGGCTGCTTTGAAAACCGGCCTGCTCGACCTGCGCACCGAGTGCATGACCAGGGAGATCATGGTCGACGAGCATGGCCGCGCCAAGGGGGTGCGGTACTTTGACCGCTCGGGGGCGGGATACGAACAGCCGGCGCGCGTGGTCATCTGCTCCTGCGGCGCCATCGAATCGGCGCGCCTGCTGCTCAACTCATCGCACCGGTTCTTTCCCAACGGCTTGGGCAACCGCTACGACTGGGTCGGGCGGAACCTGCAAGGCCACACCTACACCGGGGCATTCGGGCTGTTTGAAGAGGTCACCTACGACGACCTCGGGCCCGGCGCGTCCATCGCCGTCTCCGACTTCAACCACGGTAACCCGGGGCTGCGCGGCGGCGGCGTGCTATGCAATGAGTTCATCCGCCTGCCCTATCAGTTCGCCGGTATGCGCCCGCCGGGCGTGCCGCGCTGGGGGCAAGGGTTCAAAGAATGGATGCGGCAAGCATATCGCCGCACGATCTCGGTCATGGGTCCCACGCAGGAGATGCCCATGTTTCAATCGCGCGCCCAGCTCGATCCACGGGTTCGCGACGGGTTCGGCATTCCGGTGGCGCGCATCTCGGGTGGAAGGCACCCGCACACGATGGAAATCGGCCGCGCGATGGCAGTACATGCGGACACCTGGCTCAAGGAAGCCGGCGCAACCAGGACCTGGGTGCGGCCTCCGTCTCCCGGCGTTTCAGCCGGCCAGCATCAGGCCGGCACCTGCCGCATGGGCAACGATCCCAAGACCTCGGTGGTGGACCGCAACTGCCGCGTACATGAAGTCGACAATGTCTTCGTCGTCGACGGTAGTGTGCATGTCACCAACGGAGGCTTCAACCCCGTGCTGACCATCATCGCCATCGCCTATCGCGCGGGCGAGTTCATCGCATCCAGCGGCCTGAAGCCGCGAGGGTAGGGAGCCATGGGGATCAAGAAAGTTGCCGCGATCGCCGCTCTGGTGCTTGTAGCGGGGCTCCTGGCGGTGCCCACCGCTAGCTTCGTGTATGAGGCCGGCGCACCCGGCGCCTGCGCGCGCTGCCACGAAATGGCGCAGCCGGTAGCACAATGGGCGGCCTCCACGCATCGCAACGTGGCATGTGCCGAGTGTCACGGCAGCGCGCTCACCACCGACGCTCAGTTTCATATGACCAACGCGCATCGCGTCTTCGATCACAACTTCGGCGAAGTAGCCGAACGCCCCCGCTTGCGCTCTACGGATGTTTTCGCCATTCTCGAACGGTGCCAGAAGTGCCATGCGCGCGAGTATGCGTCGTGGGCCTCCGGGCCGCACTCGGTTCGCTACGCGCCGCTCTTTTTGGATAAGAAACACAACACCGAGCGGCACTTGATGGACGACTGCCTCCGCTGCCACGGGATGCATTACTCCGGCGGCATTCGCGATCTGGTCACGCCGATCGACAATCGTGGCCCGTGGATCTTCCGGGATGCGTCGATGGGCGCCCAGTCGGCCATTCCATGCCTCGCCTGCCACGCGATCCACCAGGGTGGCGAGCCATCGAAAGGGCATGCGCGGCGCGCTGCTGTTCCGCGGAACGAGGCTGTGATGACTCCGTCGCTGGCGCTATGGGATCGGCGCACGGGCGAACCGATTCCGGCCGCCCTGCTGCCGGTGCCCGCAATGCACGAAGGAGAGCGCCCCGTGAAGGCAAGCCCGGACCAGCGCCAGGGCCTGTGCTACCAATGCCACGCGCCGCTGGCCAACACGCAGGTGCGCTCCGGAGACGACCGCACACCGGTTGGGGTGCACGAGGGACTATCCTGTTTTGCCTGTCACGACAAGCACCGGCAAACTGCGCGCTGGTCGTGCGCGACTTGTCACCCGCGCCTGTCGAATTGCGGGCGCGAGGTCGAGACTATGGATACGACCTTCTTCAACAAGGAAAGCCCGCACAACATTCACTTCGTCAAGTGCGCGGATTGCCACCCCAGGGGAATTCCTCCGCGAAAACACGGGCAGGACCGGGCGGATTGATGCGGGCCTCGCGGCATGGGCCGGATTACCGGAAGTGCGTGGCCGGAATCCGCGGCGGCCCCTGACCGCCTTCCATGATTTTGGCGGCAGGCACGATTTCCATGTTCTCGGTTTTCCTGTGTGCGGGGCCTGTTGAGCGATCGTGTCCGCGTATTTCGGCGTTGTCGGAAAACTCGCTCGCGATCACGGACGGTCCCATAGGCGGCAATACCCGGCACTCGCTGCCGAATAGCGTTCGACCTGCCAAAATGCGCGGTGGCGGCGCGAAGAGTTCGGCGATCCGTTTCAGGCCCTCCTGGTATGCGGCTGGATCGATCTTCCGCGCCACTAGCGGTTGGCAGGCGGAAGCGCCTGCCCCACAACAGCAGTTTCATTGGTTCACAGAGAATCCGCTTCTTTCAGCCCGAGCACCGCATCCAGCGGTGCGCCTGTGCGGCGGCCCTCCACGCGCGCAAAGCCGGTCTCCCGCAGCAGCGACGCATACTCGCTCAACGTACGCTCCTTGCCCTCCGTACAAACCAGCATGTTCAGCGATTGCATGTGCGCGGGTGTGGGTCCCGACTTGTCCTCGTTCAACAGCTTCTCCGCGATCAGCAGCCCGCCACCTGCCGGCAGCGCCACCTGGATTTTGCGCAGCAACCGCCGGATCTTCTCCTCGGACCAGTCATGCAGGATGCGGCCCACACAATATAAATCGGCCGGCGGCAGATCGTCGCCGAAGAAATCGCCGGCCAGCAGCTCGATGCGCTCCCGCGCGGTCGAGGCGGCTACATACTCCTGCGCCATTTCGATTACCTGTGGAAGATCGAACACCGTGGCGCGAAGCTGCGGATACCGTTCGCAGGCGGCCATGGCCAGGTGCCCGGTGGCGCCGCCGAGATCCGCCATGCGCCTGAAGCGCGACAGGTCGAAGGCCGCCACGACTGCCGGCGAGCTCAACTGCCCGAAGCCGTGCATGCCACGCAGAAAGCTGCGGCGCCGCTCCGGGGTCTTGAAGAAGTGATCGAACAGCGAGCCATGCCAGCCGAAAGTCTGGGTCCAGCGATGCGAGCCTTCGCGCAGCGCGTCCTCCAAGTGCGCCCACATCGGGAACAGCGCCTCGTCGGAATACAGTACGTATCCGGTCAGCGAAAACGCGCTCTGTTCGCACAGGTAAGTTTCGGCGACCGGCTGGTTCGTGTAAGCGCCGTCCTGCTTGCGCAGCAGCCCCATCCCGACGCAGGTATCCAGCAGGCGCTCGAGCGCGTCGCCATCGAGCTGGAGGCGCGCGGCCAGCCGGGGCGCGTCCGCCCGACCCTCATGTAACGCTTCAAATATCCCCAGCGATACCGCTGTGAACATGGTCTTCGAGCGGCGAAACGCATCGATCAATTCGAGCACCGGAGCCGGATCGGGTATGCTCATCTGAAGTCCCGGAAGTGATCGTAGCCCAGCGCCGCGAGCGGGCGATCCTGTAGATACACCGCGCCGGCCGTGCCTTTGCGCATGACGCCGATGCGCGTGAGCGGAACGCCGCCGAATCGCGCAGGTACGTTTGTCCGCGGCCGCGCCGTGAACAGGAGCTCGGAATCCTCGCCGCCGTGAAGAGCCTGCTCAAGAGTGGCGCCCGGAAATCGCGGCGGCGGCTCAATGGCCGCTTCCAGACCGGAAGCCAGTGCCATGCGCCGCAAATCGAGCGAAAGCCCGTCGCTTAAATCCATGGCCGCGCAGGCCCGCACACGCTCCCGCAGAAAGACGCCCAACCGCAATCTCGGCTCCGGATGCAGATGGCGCGCCCAAGCCCGGCCCTCTCCCTTTTCGAGGCCCAAGGTCGACCCGCCCAGCCTTCCCGAGACATAGATCGCATCGCCGGCCCTAGCCCCATCCCGCCGCAGCGCGCGGCCTCTTGGCACGGTGCCCACAACCACGATGTCGCACGCTGTCTTCTCGGCGCGCGCGAGGTCGCCGCCCGCCAGGACCGTGCCCGTCCGCCGCGCCAGACGCAACAGCCCGTCATACAACCGTGCGATCCACCGCGCGTCGGTGCGCTCGCCTGCCGCGAGCGAAAGCAGGCAGATGCGCGGCGTGCCTCCCATCGCGGCGATGTCGCTCAAGCCGCGCGCCAACGCGCGGTGGCCGACCGCTTCCGGCGGATGTGTATCATGGCGGAAATGCACATCTTCCACCAGCAGGTCGGTGGTAAGAAGCAGGTCGTCGGGCGCCCCGCGCTGGCGAAAAATGGCGCAATCGTCGCCGATCCCCAGCACCAGCCCGCGTCCATGCCCCGGGGCCGCCCGGCGCCGGATTCCTTCCAGGATTTCCCCCTCGCCGCTCGCTGGCGCATCCCGCATCTGATTCCAATGCAAGATTTTAATACGAAAATGGGCTTGACCGCACCATTTCCATCTGTCACAATACCAAGTGCAAGTTTTTGAAATGGTTGTTCGTCCGCGCCACCGAGAGTTTCCAAGCTGCGAGCCCGGCTCGTAGCTTTTTCTTTTTTGGGACCGAGGCGAACAATGAAACAGGAGAATGCGTAGTGAAAGAAAAAGGTATCGTGAAATGGTTTAACGCCGCCAAAGGCTATGGATTTATCCAGAGGAACAGCGGCGATGACGTGTTCGTACACTTTTCGGCGATCCAGGCCAACGGGTATCGCACCCTGGATGAAGGCGCGGAGGTAGAGTTCGAGGTCAAGCAGGGGCCTAAGGGCCTGCAGGCCGAGAACGTCAGCAGGGTCTAGAAACTGTCCCAAATTAAATTTGAAGCGAGGGGCCCCCGGCTGTGGGGCCCTTTTTGTTGTGGGGACAATAATTTGGTTGGCAGGCGGAAGCGCCTGCCCCACCCTTCTTGTTGGCAGGCGGAAGCGCCTGCCCCACTACGGCTCCAGCACTACTTGCACGCGGTTGCTCTCCTGCCCATCCGCCGTGATGTACAACTCGGCGGGACCCGCATTGACGATTGTCGGCAACTGCACCTCGATCAAATAAAATCCGACGTAACCCGGCGCCAGCGCGGCCCGTGTCACCTGCACCGGCACGCGGTCCAGCCAAGCCTTCACCGTGGCCGTTACCACTGGCGGATTCTCCAGCGGCGCGGGCATCCCGGTGGGCCAGTCCGGCCGCACTTTGCCTAGCCCCGTGGCCAGAATCTGTATGCGCCCGTTGGAATGCGCGCCAGTGTGGCCATCCAACATGAGGCCGCTATCTCCGTCCAGAAGCATCGGAGAGCCGTCGTGGTTCACGAAGATGGCTGGCGACACCGCCAACACCGGCAGTCCCAAGGTGAAGCGCCCGGTCCCGGTCTGTAAGGCTAGCGAGACATTGGCGGGCGAGGCTTCAAAGGGAACCTGAATCTGCGACTCCGCATCGGAAGCGGCCAGCACCGGAAAGGTCAACGTTCCCGCATTGGCCGAGCTCACCCGCCCACCGACTACGCTGATGAGCGAACCCGGCGCCGCCGCGCGCGTGCTGAAATCGGCGGCATTCACCAGGTGCACTGTGCGCAGCCGGTGCGGCGCCGCCGTGGCGTATAGCCCATAGCCCTCTAAAGCCGCATAAAGCCGATAGCCGTTGGCATCCAGCTTGACGTCGCTGGCCGCCGCCGCAGGAAGATTCTTGCCGATCGGAATCCAGGTCACTGCGGACGGCCCGGCGTTCTCCAGGTCGGCGCTGGCGTAAAAGACGCCCTTGTCCGTCGCTACATAAATCGCGCCGGCGGTACGCTCCGCCGTCACGCCGTGTGCCGGAGAGTCCGGCAGGTTGGAGGTCAAATCGTCCCAGAATCCACCGCTGTCGGTCGTGCGCAGCAGATGCGGACCCGCGCCCCCCACCGCCGCAAGGGCCACGCGCGGCTCGCTGGGATCCGCAAAAAGCCCCTCGACGGGCCCGTTCGCACCCGGCCTCGGCGAGGACGTCCAACTCCGGCCCCCATCGAGCGAAACCCATATGCTGCCATCCGCCGCACCCGCATAAACCGTCTCCGCCGCGGACGCCACCGCCGTGATTTCCGTCCCGAGCGCCGCGGATGCACGGCGCAAGCCCGCAGCCTCGGCATCCATCTGGGCGGCAACCCGCGGATCGTCCGCCGGCCGCCACGCTTCGGCGCCGGGCAACCACTCGAGCGCGCCTAGATCGCGTGCCACTATACGCACACCGTGGCTGCCTCCGGCGGTGGCCAGAATTCGGCTGGCGGGAAAGTTCGGCAGTTCCTTATTCAACCCTGTCCACGACAGTCCCCCATCCATCGAGCGCCAGACGCCGAAATCGTTTGCCACTACCAGTTGTTCCGGATCGCCTGGAGATACCGCCACGCTCCGCTGGATCGAGCCGATAATCGATTGGCTGTGGAATGCGGTCAGGTTCGACCAGGAGTGCCCACCGTCGTCCGACCGGTAAAGCTGACGGCCCAGCGCGTAGATGCGGCCGGGCGCAGCCATCGAAACCGCGAACGTCGCGCGGGGCTCGGGCATGCGATCCACCGACGGCGCCGGAATCTCGGCCGGTTCAAGAACTCCCTGGGCGGGCGACCAGCCCTCGAAATCGGC
>Ga0187855_10002287_pt1 | contig 14559 bp, 12 predicted proteins | sample June2016WEW_8_10_2_FD_132969 | JGI IMG/M metagenome (GOLD analysis project Ga0187855, IMG submission 132969) | Peatland microbial communities from SPRUCE experiment site at the Marcell Experimental Forest, Minnesota, USA - June2016WEW_8_10 | ecosystem: Environmental > Terrestrial > Soil >...
ATGGTCGTTAACCGGGGTAGCTAATGCGCGCCGCCGAGTATGCGCTCCCTCACGACGAAGGATTTGCCGTAGCCGGGTGTCACCGAAGTGTCAGTTCTGGTGGTGTCTCTGTCGCATCCTCGCAGGAAAGGCGTGGTGAGTGCGGTGGAGCCGCGCGGCTACGGAGCGCGGCCATGCCGATGAGCCACTGATGTACGACCGCGTCCGCTGCCGATTCTCTGCGGCTGGGTAAGTGCGGGTCGCTGTCTGGGCCGCCGCGCCCAGATGGTCCTGGGTGGGCTGCCTGAGGGCGGAGCGGCTGGCCGCGGGTACGGGCGACGGTGGTGGTGGCTGCCCGGAGATCGGTGGTGGGACCCTTCCTGTCGGCTGGTGGAATCCGGCGCACAATGACGGGCATGGGACAAGCCTGCCCAGCGGCCCGCGGGGCTGATTCCTGTTGGCTGTGGCGTTCTACCGGTAGCGGCGACGCGCCAGCGCTCGTGGCGCGGTGGTGGCGGTTGCGTTGATCGGCGGACTGCTCGGCACGGTGGCGCTGGGCGTCGCTGCCGTCGTCGTCATCGGGGCCTGGCCGGCAGCCCAGGCCGCGCGCGTTCGGCCCGCGGTGATCCTGCGAAGGGATTAGGCCATGGCGGCTGTGCTCCGAACCCTGCGATACGACCTGAGGTCGCGGTGGCGGCCGCTGCTCAGCCTGGCGCTGCTGCTCGGCCTTGCCGGCGGGGCCGTGCTTGCCTGCGCGGCCGGTGCCCGGCGCACCGACACTGCGTACGGCAGGCTGCTGACGTGGGCACACGCGAGCCAGGTGCAGGTCGTCTATGGGGGTGGTGCCAGAGCGTACTACCACGCGGTGGCCAGTCTGCCTGGCGTCGAGTCTGCGGGCGAAGTTGTCTACGACGACGCTGTGCTGCCGGCCGCGCACGGACTCTCGTCGCAAGAGGTGAACGCTTTCTCGAGCCCTGACAACTCCGTCGGTGTGCGGACCGACCGGGTCAAGATCCTGGCCGGCCGGATGTGGCGCGCTGCGGACCCACGTGCCGTGATGGTCGATCAGCAACTCGCCGACCGGTATCACCTGCGGCCCGGCAGCACGTTCCGGCTCGCGATCATCCCGCAGTCCCCGGTCACCGTGCAAGCCGAGCTGGGCAAGGCGGTCGTGCTCTCCACCACGGTCACGGCCGTCGTAGCCTTTGACGACCAGATCGTGCCGGCGACCGCCTTGACCGCGATGCCGCAGGTGCTGCTCAGTCCGCCGTTTGCGCGCACATCGCTCTCGGCCAGCGCTAGCTACGGCACCGAAGTGGCCGTGGCGCTGAAGCCGGGTGCCAGCGTGCGGAAGTTCGACGCGGCTGCGACGGCACTCGCCGCAGGGAGTTCGAGCGTCACCGGTACCGGCGGGGTGTACATCACCGACGTCAGCGACCAGGAGGCCGCGACCCAGCGGGCGATCCGGCCGCAGGCGGTGGCCCTGGGCGCGTTCGCGGCGCTGGCCGGGCTGCTTCTGCTCGCCGTGGCGGCTCAGCTGCTCAGCAGGCAGCTCGTCCTGGACGCCCGGGATTTCCCCGTGCTGCGCTCGCTGGGCATGGCGCCAGGCCAGCTGGCCAGTCTGTTACTGGCACGGACCGCCATCGTCACAACGGCCGGGGGCCTGCTGGCTGTCATCGTGGCCGTTGCCGCCTCGCCGCTCACGCCGATCGGCCCGGCCCGGATCGCCGAGCCGCACCCTGGGCTGGCGGTTAACGTCGCTGTCCTCGGCGCCGGCCTGGGCGCCATCATGCTCCTGCCGCTAGCGCTCGTGCTGCCCGCCGTGTGGCGCGCGTCCGCGAAGTCTCCTGCCTCCTGGCCCGCGGCCGAGCCGGCGGCGCCCGAGCGCTTGTCGGGCACCGCCGCGGCGCTGGGCGCGGGCGGCTCGGTCAATAGGCGCATCGGCGTCTGGATGGCGTTGCAGCCGGGACGCGGCCGGACGGCGGTACCGGTCCACAGTGCTCTGATCGGCACCGCGATCGCCGTCGCTGCGACGGTCGCGGCGCTGGTCTTCGGGTCTAGCCTCGGGCACCTGCTCGGCACGCCTGCCCAGTACGGCCAGGACTGGCAGCAGGACCTCGATTTCAGCTTCGGCGGCGTCAGCCAGCCAATCGTCGCCAGGATCGCGTCGATCCAGCCGGGCCTCACCGGGTACGCGGCCGGGAACTACGGCCAGCTCAGCATCAACGGCACCGTCGTGCCGGCGATCGGGGTCGACGCGTTTCGCGGCGCAGGTTACGTCACGATACTGTCCGGGCACGCGCCGATGGCGCCGGATGAGATCGCCCTCGGCGCGGAGACGCTGAGGGAACTGCACCTCCGGGTCGGTCAGCGGATCCCCGTGCGGGCGTCAGCCCTCACCGGCTCGGCCTTCACCGCCAAGCGGCCGGGGATGATGACGATCGTCGGCGTCGCGGTCCTTGCCGCGTTCGGACAGGGCTCGCTCGTCGCCACCGACCTGGGCAGCGGCGCCATCGTGCAGGCGAACGTGCTCTCAGTGGCCGACCCGCAGACCGGCTGCAGCCATGATTGCTTCAACTTCGTGCTGGCACGTTATCGTCCCGGCACTAGCCGTGGAGCCGAGGTCGCAAACCTCACCGCAGCGACGAGACTGATCGGCTGCCCGCCGCAAGTGTGTCAGGTGATCTCCGACCAGAAGCCGAGCGACGTTCGTAACTACACGGCTGTCAGGGACACGCCACTCGTCCTCGGCGTCGTGCTCGCCCTGCTAGCGGTCGGCACCCTGGCGCACGTGCTGGTAACCAGCGTGCAGCGCCGCAGGCGAGACCTTGCGGTGCTGAAAGTGCTCGGCATGGGCAGGCCGCAGCTCCTCAGCGTGGTGCTGTGGCAGGCGTGCGCCATCAGCGCGGTTGCGCTCGCCGTCGGCTTGCCCGCCGGCGCGCTCGCCGGCCGATGGGCCTGGACGCTGTTCGCCGTGTCGGCCGGAATACCCGCTGACCCGGTCGTGTCCGTGCTCGAGCTACTCGCAGTCATCCCGGCAACGGTGGCGGTGGCCTGCCTCGTAGCGGCCATTCCCGGTCAGGCGGCGGCGCGAGTCCGCCCGGCCCCCGCGCTGCGCGCGGAGTAGCCGCGTCAGGCTCGATCCGCCGCCCGTGCGCCGATTCTGACCGCCGTTACTTTGTATTCGGGGCAGGTGGCGATGTCGTCGACGACGTCGGAGGTGAGTGCGTTCGCGAGCGTCTCGGGGAAGTGGAAGGCGAGGAAGACCTCGCCGGGGGAGACCCGCTCGGTGACCTTGACGGGGGCCTCGATGGCGCCGTGGCGGCTGGTGATCGGGACGACTTGGCCGTCGGCGATGCCGAGCCGGGCCGCGTCGGCCGGGTTGAGCTCGAGACGTTCGTCGGGCACGAGGGTGAGATTGTCGGTGCGCCGGGTCATCGAGCCCGAGTTGTAGTGGACGAGTCGGCGGCCGGTGATGAGCAGGAACGGGTAGTCGCCGTCCGGCTGCTCGCCGGGCGGCAGGTAGGGGCGGGCGGCGAGGCGGGCCTTCCCGTCTGCGGTGGCGAAGCCGTCGAGGTGAAGTGTCCGCGTTCCGGGCTCGTCTGGGGAGCGGCACGGCCACTGGATCGCGCCTTCACGGTCGAGCCGCTGGTGGGAGACGCCGCGGAACTCGGGTGTGACGCGGGCGAGCTCGTCCATTGCCGCGGCGGCCGTCGGGCAGCCGAGGTCGCTGCCGAGCGCCGCTGCGACTCGGTTGACGATCTCGAAGTCGGTGCGGGCCTCGCCGGGCGGGCGCAGGGCCGGGCGGACGCGCTGGAAGCGGCGGTCGAAGTTGACGAAGGTGCCGTCCTTCTCGAAGAACGGCACCGCCGGGAGCACGACGTGCGCCCGCTCCGCGGTGCGGGAAAGGAAGAGGTCCTGCGAGATCACGAGCTCGCAGGCGTCGAGCGCAGCCTCGACACGGTTTGTGTCGGGGTCGGTCTGGGCGATATCCTCGCCGATCACCCAGAGCGCCTTCAGCCGACCGTCGAGCGCGGCGGTGAACATATCCGGGATGCGCAGGCCTGGGCGGCGAGCGATCCCGACGCCCCACTCGGCCTCGACGCGGGCGACAGCCTCGTCGTCGTCGAGCCGATAGTAGCCGGGCAGCACGTCGGGCAGCGCGCCGACGTCGGAGGCGCCCTGGACGTTGTTCTGGCCGCGGAGCGGGACGATCCCGCCGCCGTGCTCGCTGCCGACCTGGCCGGTCAGGAGCGCGAGGTTCGTGAGCGTGCGCACGCCGTCGGTGCCGTGCGCGTGCTCGGTGACGCCGAGCCCGTAGACGATCGGGGCGCACCGCGCCTCGCCGTAGATCCGGGCCGCCCGGCGCAGGTCGTCCGCCGGGACGCCCGAGATCTCCTCGACCCGCTCGGGCCTGTGGTCGGCCAGCACCGCGCGGAGCTCGTCGAGGCCGTTCACGCGGGCGGCGAGGAACTCCTCGTCGGCATAGCCCTCCTCGAGCAGGACGTGCGCGAGCCCGTTGAAGACGGCGACGTTCGTGCCCGGCCGGCAGCGGAGGTGGACGTCTGCGTAGTAGGCCAGCTCGATCTGGCGCGGGTCGACGACGACGAGCGAGGCCCCGCGGATCACCTGCTGCTTGAGCCGGGCGCCGACGACCGGGTGCGCCTCGGTCGGGTTCGCCCCGGCGAGCAGGAAGCAGTCGGCGCGCTCGAAGTCGTCGAGCGGGTTGGTGCCGCCGGAGACGCCGAGCGACGCGTTGAGGCCAGCGGCGGTCGGCGCGTGGCAGACGCGCGCGCAGTTGTCGACGTTGTTCGAGCCGATCACGGCGCGCATCAGCTTCTGCACGAGGTAGTTCTCCTCGTTGGTCATCCGCGCCGAGGAGATCGTCGCGATCGCGTCGGCTCCGTGGCGGTCGCGGATCGACCGCAGCGAGTCGGCGACGAAGGCGATCGCCTCGTCCCAGCTCGCCGGCGCGAGCTCCCCGTCCCGGCGCACGAGCGGCGTCGTGAGCCGGTCGGGGGAGTGCACGAAGCCGTATGCGAAGCGGCCCTTGACGCAGGCGTGGCCGCGGTTGAGCGGCGAGGCGTGGTTGGGCGTGACGGCGGCGATCCGGCCGTCGGCGACGTGCACGTCGAGCGTGCAACCGACGCCGCAGTAGCCGCAGGTCGTCGTCACCGTCGGCTCGACCGGCGCGCCGCCGGCAAAGCCGGGCTCGAAGATCGCGCCGGTTGGGCAGGAGTCGACGCAGCCGCCGCAGGCCACGCAGTCGGACTCGATCCAGGCGTTGCCGCTGCCGGCGGCCACGATGATGTCGCCGCCACGGCCGGCGAGCTCGAGCGCGAAGGTCCCCTGCACCTCGTCGCACATCCGCACGCACCGGCCGCAGGCGATGCAGAGGTCGCGGTCGAGCTTCACGTACGGGTGCGACCGGTCGAGCTCGTACCCCATTCCATCGCCGAAGCGGTCGCGGCCGACGCCGAGCCGCTCGCAGACGGCCACGAGCTCGCTGCCCGGCACGTCGAGCGCGCGTGCCGGCAGCCGCGAGACCATCAGCTCGAGCGTCTCGCGCGCCGACGAGACCGTCGCCTCGTCGTCGGTGCGGATCCAATCGCCCTCGCCGGCCAGCGCGGTGCAGGCAGCCACGCTCGCGCCATCGCGCTCGACCAGGCAGAGCCGGCAAGCGCCAACCGGCGAGCAGCGCTCGTCGAGGCAGAGGGTCGGCAGGTCGCCGCCGACGGCGCGGACGGCGTCGAGCAGCACCGCCCCGTCCGGCACCTGGACCTGCTGGCCGTCCACGGTGAGCCTCACCATGGCTCGAGCTCCTGCCGGAAGACGCGGAGAAGGCTGCGCACCGACGTCGGGACGCCGCTACCGAAGGCGCATAGGCTGCCGCGGTCGAGCGCGTTCAGCAGCCGGTCCAGCTCGGCGCCGTCCTCCGGCCGCACGTCGTCGTCGGCGAGCCGCTCGGCGAGGTCGAGGCCGCGCAGCGTTCCCAGCCGGCAGGGGACGCAGGTGCCGCAGCTCTCCGAGGCGGCGAAGCGCCAGAGGTGCCGCATAAGCGCGCGCGGATCGGTGCGCTCGTCGAAGGCGACGAGGCTGCCGTGGCCGAGGGCGACGCCGCGCGCGGCGAGGTCCTCGGGCGTCAGCGGCGTCTCGAGTTCCTCGGGGCCGAGGAAGCCGCCCAGCGGCCCGCCGACCTGGATCGTGCGCAGCGCACCCGAGTGGAGGCCGCCGCCGAGGCCGTCGACGATCTCCCCGACCGGCATGCCGAGCTCGACCTCGTAGACGCCGGGGTTGCGGAAGCGCTCGTTCAGGCACACGAGCTTCGTGCCGGGGTCCGCCGCGGTGCCGTGCCGCGCGTACGCCTCGCCGCCATGCTCGACGACCCACGCGACCGCGGCAAGCGACTCGACATTGTTGACCGCGGTCGGGAAGCCGAAGATGCCGCCGCGGCCGGCCGGATACGGCGGGCGCGGCGCGGCGCCGCCGCGGAGGCCTTCGATCGAGTGCAGCAGCGCCGTCTCCTCGCCGACGACGTACGAGCCTGCGCCCTCGAACACCTCGATCTCGAGGTCGACGCCGGAGCCGTGCACGTTTTCGCCGAGATGGCCGGCCGCGCGCGCCTCCTCGACCGCGCCGCGCAGCGCGTCGCGCGCGGCCGGGTACTCCGAGCGCACGTAGACGTAGCCGCGGTCGGCGCCGCAAGCGAGCGAGGCGAGCGCGACACCCTCGAGCACACCGTGCGGGTCGCGCTCCATCAGCAGCCGGTCGAGGTAGGAGCCGGGATCGCCCTCGTCACCGTTGGCGACGACGCGGCGCGGCCCCGGGGGATTGGCGTGCACGAGCGCCCACTTGCGCGCCACTGGGAAGCCAGCGCCGCCGCGGCCCTGCAGCCCCGAGCGCTCGACCTTTCGCAGGATCCGGTCGGGCGCCTCCGGATCGCCGACGACCCCGCGCCAGACCTCCCACGCGGCCTGGCCGCGGCCGAGCAGCCGCGCGAGCACGATCGGCTCCTCGCACGCCGCCTCGAACGGAATCGGCGGATCGACCTGCGGCGCCTCGCCGGCGAGCTGCTCAGCGAGATCCTGCCCGGCGTGCGCCCGCTCGCCGTCGAGGGCCGACGGCGACGCATAGCAGTAGCCGAGGCAGTAGACGGGCTCGACGTCGGCGACACCCGCGAGACGCTCGCGGATGCCGGCAGCGTGGCGGCCGCCGGTCGCGGCGAAGCAGGAGGCGCCGTCGCAGAGTCGCACTCTCCGGCCGGTCGGCAACTCGACCGTGAAGTCCGCGTAGAAGGAGGCGGCACCGTAGACGTGGGCGCGCGGCAGCCGCAGCTCGGCGGCCACCCGGTCGACGTCCTCCGACTCGATCCGCCCACGCGCCTGCTTCACCTGCCGCAGCCGCTCGATCACCTCGGTCGCGCGGCGGCCTAGGCGCCGCTCGAGCTCGACCGTCGCGTTCCGCGGCTCGTTGGTCACAAGCGCCGGTCCCGCGGCGGCCGGGCGCTATTCCAGTGGTGCCCTCGGCGCGATTGCATGACATCTTCCCCTTGCCCGCCAGCACACATAAACATCGGCGCCGTTCGCAGCCGCAAGGCGACACCAGACACGCGACAACGACGCCCTGCTCGCCACCATCTGGTGGGTCGGAGCCGGCCCGGCGAGCTGACGCTCGTCCCCGGCCACCATGCCACCTTCACCCACGAACCCGGCAGGGACTGTCTTGTCAGGTCTCTGCTGCCAGCCTCTTGACGCATCCGGCGGTCGTACGTCCCGGCGCGCGAGCACGACAACATCCCAACACCTGTGAACAGCCGCAGGCGAGGCCGCAGTAGAAGAGTCTCTACGACTCGAACCGGGAACGGACTCGGCGAAGCTCCCCCTGGCCCCTCACGACGCCAGCGCCGTTCACCGGCCAGTCGTACTAGGCCCACCCCCGGATGGGGGGAAACTGGTAAAGGCGCGATGCCCCAGCGTGCACACGAGACGTTGGCCATCGCCCCTCCCCCGATGGACACCCTCGAAAAAAGCCGCGTTGCTGATGACTGTCCTCCGCGTTTCCCGGGCCGTCAAGGAAATTCACCTCGGGATGGGCTCGCTGTAAAACCGTCGGCTGCGCCTAAGCTGGTTCGAACCCAGCACCTGCCACCACCTGCGAAGACGGCCCGTGAGCTGGGAATTCCTGGCCTGGCGGGCTGTTGCTTCTGGCGCTGAGGTGTCCCGTTACGTCTATGGGAGTCCGGCTGTTTCCGGCTGTGCACGGACATATAGATGACATGCATCGGCTTGCTCGGCCGTTAGCGGCTGAGCTGGTGGGTCCCGCGGGTCGCTGCCACGCCGGGAGGATCTCCCCAGCTCAAAGGCGTCACGATTAACTGCGTAAGCAATTCGCGTACGGGCGCTTGGGCGCCCTGGGGAGCTTGAGGAGGGTCCCGATGCCCATCGTAGGCGGGCTGGATATCCACCGGAAGCAGCTGACCTTCGAATGTCCCGGCACCGTGACCGGGGAGGTCAGGCGCGGCCAGATCGCCCCGGCTGACCGCGTTCACCTGCGGGCCTGGCTGGCGCGGTTCGCCGGCCGTGACGATGTCGCGTTCGCGCTGGAGGGGTGCACCGGGTGGCGGTATGCCGCCGGGGAGCTGGCCGCGGCCGGATGCGCCGCGCATGCCGCCGAGCCGGCTGACACGGCGGCCGCCCGTGGCCGCAAGAGGCGTGCCAAGACTGACAAGACCGACTCCCGGCACCTGCGGCAACTGCTGGCCGATGGCCGGCTCCCGGAGTGCTGGGTCCCGCCGGCGCAGATCCTGGAATGCCGGGCGCTCCTGGAGACCTATCATGACCTGCGCCGCGAGCACACCGCCCAGGCGCAGCCGCGCGGTCTTCTTCCACCAGGGCGCCCCGCAGCTGAGCGCGGGCGTGCTGCGTACCGGGCAGGGCATCGCTCGGCTGGGGCGACGCGCCTCCAGTTGGCTCGTCTGGGCCGGCGGTCGCGGCCTGTTTCCTGACGGCGCGTCCTGCGTGCACGTCATCGTCAGTCTCGACCTCGGGTCAGGGGGTCGTGTTCCATAGCGCATCGATCGGGAGCGCGCGCAGGCGGTCTCCGCAGGGGAGGGTCTGCTGTCCGGTGTAGAGCACGTATCCGGCCACCAGGCGGGGGCCTAGTCGGTGGCTGAGGTGGCGCAGGCCGGCCAGGTCTTCGCTGCGGACGGTTGCCCCGGCCTTGACTTCGATGGCGATCACCCGGCCGTCGGGGGTTTCCAGGACGGCGTCTACCTCGACCTTGTCCTTGGTGCGGTAGTGGTAGAGCCGCGCGCGTTCCTGGGACCAGGTGAGCTAGCGGGCGAGTTCCATCAGCACGAATGTCTCGATCATGGGTCCCGCTGCTCCGTCGGGCTCGCCGAGGCGGGCGGTGTCCTGGCCGAGCAGGTGCGAGGCGATGGACCTGGTACGGATGGAGCCGGAATTGTGGCCGGTGCGGAACCATCCGGGGTTGATGATCGCGGTGTAGTGCCGAACGGGGTGATTTCTTACTCCAGGGCTCCCATCCAGCTTTCGAGGCCGAATTTGGAGGCGGCGTAGGCCGAGGAGTACTCGAATGCGACCAGCCCGGCGCCGGAGGAGATGGAGATGACATGCCGGAGCGCTGGTGCCGCATGACGGGCAGGACGGCCGGGGTGACGTTCATCGGGCCGAGCAGGTTGGTGGCCAGCTTCCGCTCGACCTGTTCTCGCTGCCGCGCTCACACACAGACTGGTCAGCGTTGCTGCCGTCTCGGCCGCGGTCATCGCCGCGCGCTTCGCCTGGCTCCATACCACGCCCTACCTGATCCGCCTGCTGGACCGCCGCCCTCAGCAGTGCCTGCGCCGCGTGGGTGCCCGCGCCCGGGTGGCCAGTGGAACGCCGGCTTCCGCGGCGCAGTGTCGCTCGCCGCTGCGCTGGCCGTTCCGGACGCAATCGTCTCTGGCATGCCCTTTCCGGACCGCGACATGATCATCTTCGTGCGTCCGGAGTTATCGTTGTCACCCTGGTGTTTCAGGGGCTGCTCCTGCCGGCCGTGGTGCGCTGGTCTCGGCTGCCCAGTGACACCTCCGTCGAGCAGGAACGCCACCTAGCCGAGATCCTGGCCGCAGAAGAGGCAGTCGCGGCGCTCCCCCAGCTGGCCGCCGGCCTTGGTACCGACACCGAGGTAGCCGACCGGCTCCGCCGCGAATACGAGAAGCACCTGCGCGTTGTCCGCGTCAGCAGTACCGGCGACGCGCCGCCGATCCGGCGCTGAGGTACGACCAGCAGTACACCGCGCTGCGCCTCGCGATCCTGGCGTGCAAGCGAGCCGCCGTCATAGGCGCAGCGAGCGCCGTGGTCCAGCGGCGCCCCTGCAGCAGCTGCTCGTCGCCGGTCAGCAGCGTAAAGGACCAGCCGACCGCCGCCCGCGGCGTCTGCTGCCGTTCCAGCGCGGTGCGGCTGCCCGGTCAGCAGCCGGAACCGCTGGTCAGGACGGTCATGCAGCCCGGGCAGCGGCATGGACCGTGCGGGCGGACGCCCCGGGCGCGCAGCTCGTTGACACGGCGTGCGCGGCGGCGGTGTACTGCCCTGCATGACCGACACGACGAGTACGGCAGGCACCACGGAGTCCACGGCTGCTGCTTTTCCTGTCACTACTGCGTCCGAGCTGCCGGGCGCGGTGGTGGAACGGAATCTCGGCGTCACGTTCGGTCTGGTGGTGCGGGCGATGGGCTTCAGCAGGACCGTGGCCGGCGGGATTTCGTCGCTGCGCCAGGGCGAAGTTCCGCAGTTCACGGTGGTCCTCGAAGACGCACGCAGGCATGCGATCGACCGAATGATCGAGAACGCGAAGCTGCTCGGCGCCAACGCGGTGATCGCGATGCGCTTCGACTCCTCCGAGATCGGCAAGGCACGCGCCGAAGTCGTCGCCTACGGCAGCGCGGTAGTCGTCACGCCGTCGGCATGAGCGAGCACGGGGGTGGTGCGCCAGCCGGACGGCGCTCGAAGTTCGGGGACGCCGACCGCGAGCGTTTGGTCGCGCTGCTGCGCGAGCACTACGCCGCGGGCCGGCTGGACCTGGACGACCTGCGCCGCCGGGTCGGTGTCGTGCTGGCCGCCGCGAATGCCGAGCAGGCCACGGTGGCCCTGGCTGACCTCCCGCCCGCCGGTGTCCTCGATACGCCGGCCGCCGGCCGCCGCCGGGGGTCCCGCTGGCGGCACGCGGAGGCGAGCGAACCCGAGCCGGGCTGGATGCGGACCGCTGAGCGGTTCCGCGATCCGTCCAGCGGCGTGATCATGCGGGTCTGGATCGACCCGTCAGACGAGAGCCGCCACTACGTGCCGGACGACGCCCCTGCGACGACCGTGCTGACAGAGGTGGGCGACCTGGCTGCTGCCGAGCGGCCGTGCGCCGCCGGGCTGGCTGGCGCCCGGGACCCGGGCGACCTGCTGGAGAAGATGGTGGTTCTCGACCTGTCCGCGGGCCGTTACGAGGAGGCCGCCTTGCACCTGCGGGAAGCTCTCCAGACAGCGCTGCGGACCGGCGTACCCGGAAAGGTGCTCGAGGACCTGGACTGCTGCGGCTACCTGTGCGCCCTGACCGGACGCCCCGCCGAGGCCGTCACGGTATGGGCCGCGGTGGTCGTGCTGGGGCGCGAGGGATTCTCGGTCCCGTTGCATCCGGATCTGCCCGAGGGCCGGTTCCAGAGGCAGGAATCCCTCCGAGAAGCCCGGCAGGCGCTCGGACCGGCCCGGGCGCGGGCGGCCGAGGAACGCGGCAAGGCGATGAGCCTGGCCACCGCGGCCGACTACGTTCTCATGCTCACCGCTGCGGGCCCGGAGCCGCCGGTCGCGGCACCGGGCCTGGATGCGCTCAGCCCCCGGGAACGGGAGCTGGTCACCCTGGTCGCCCGCGGGCACACCGATGCGCAGATCGCCGAGCAGCTGCACATCAGCGTGCGCACGGTCAGCTCGCACCTGGACCGCATCCGCGATAAGACCGGGTGCCGGCGCCGCGCCGACCTCACCCGCCTGGCCCTCAACGCCGGCCTGGTCTAACGCAGGCCTGGTCTTGCGTAGCCTGCGCCTCGCGCAGCCTGCCTGGTCGGGCAGCCGCTCGCCACGCGGGCGGTGTGGGTAATTCCACCCCGGCCATGCGACCGGCAAGAGGGGCGAAACGACCCCTGCCGCGGACCTGGCCGGGCGGGCGAACCTATGGCTGACGGCCGGAAAACCGGCCAGTTCTCAGCAGATAAGACAAGGCCACAGCCGGCAGGAGGCATTCCATGTACGCACACGACGACAACACCGCCCCGAGACGTCTGCACGGGTGGTGGGCATCTCCCCCGCGACCCGGACTGCACCGCCTGATCGCCCCGTGGGAGTACCGCCACCTCGGCGCCTCTGGGGTCACGCGTATTGCCGGCGGCAGTGTCGCGGCCGCCGCGGGCATCGTGTGCCTTTCGTACAGCGTCTACGGATGGGCAGCCTTCTTCCTGGTTCTTGGGGCGCTGAATCTCGCGGGTGGCTGCTGGTACCTCACTATCGCTCGCTCCGAGTCTGCCCGAACCTGAACCTGGTCAGACGCCCGCCGCGGGCGACGACGCCGTACTCGCGGATCTTCTGGTAGATGGTCGCCCGAGACATGCTGGGCGCTCGGCCGCTTACGCCGGGTTCCCGTCGCTGGCCGGCAAGGCCCCCGGTAATGGCGACGCGCTCTGGATCCCAGTGGGGTGAGCAAACGCCTGGAGACCGACCAGCACTCCGGCGGTGCTGAGGAGTCGAAGTGGGCAGGCCTGGCTCCGGAATGTAAGCAGCATGGCTGGCGATGTGCCTGATGGTGGCCCGGTCGTGGTGGGGTTTGCCGTCCACGTGCCCCGTTCAACCCCGGTGCCGCTCGTGCGCTGCTTGACCTTCTGCTGAGCGCTCGCGACGGCAGGCAGGAATGGCCGGCAGCCGAGATTTGGGCGAGGCTGCGGGCTGTACAGCTGACACCGGGGCAGCCATCGCCGACGACGTGCTGACTGGTGAGTTTGCACTTGAGGGCCGGTCATGAGTGGGTGGATCGGGTGGACGACCACCGGATGTGTGGCGCTGCTGGCGGTGATCGCGGGCACAGTCTCGTACCTGCACATGCACATGCTGGTGGCGGTGCATGGCCAGGCCGGGTGGGTGGCGGCACTGACACCACTGTCGGTGGACGGGATGATCGTGGCTGCGTCCACTGCCCTGCTGGCTGATTCGCGCTCTGGTGGGCGGGGTGGGTTGCTGCCATGGGTTCTGCTGGTGACCGGCAGCGTGGCCAGCCTGGCGGCGAACGTCGCGGTGGCCGAGCCAACGGTCACGGGTCGGGTGATCGCAGCGTGGCCCTCGTTTGCGCTGATCGGCTCCTACTAGCTGCTCATGCGGCAGGTACGGCGCAATGCCACGGGCCGAGGCAAGCCGCATCAGCGCAAGCGCGATCGTGGCAGGTACGCCCTCCGCGCCGTTGCAGAGGCAAAGGTACGACAGGCGAGCTCACTGGCCATACGATCGCGTTGATGAGGGTCTAACGAGACCCGCCGGGCGGTGCCCAGGGAGGTGGGAGACCTGGTGGAGGCAGAGTCGGAGCGTCCGTTGGCTGACCCGCCGGCCACGTGGCAGGAGCACTGGTTCGACCACCGCCAGTTGCTCCGGCTGTACCACAGCGACGAGCACTGCGCGATCTACGTGGATCCCGACGTGCGCTGGGCTGAGGTACGGTGGCTGCCCCGGTTCATCAATGTGACCTGGCAGTACTCCAAAGCAACCTACGGCGACGCGTTCGGGTCCGACCCGCGAATCTACTCGATCCATCACGCCGGGCGGCACGGCGGCGGCCACGCGGGCTACTACATCAGCCCGGTCCACGACTACCACAACGTCAGCGACTGCGGCCTGGACACCTGGCGGGAGGGCAACACCCTCGCTCGTGAGCTGCCCGCTCATGAGATCGGGCATTCCGTGGAGAGCGCAAACAACGGCGTCCACGGCTCACCGGCGTATGAGATCTGGGGCGACAGCAAGTGGGCCGAGTTCTACATCTATGGCCTCTACACGGCGCTGGGCATGGACCGCGAGGCCAAGGGCGTCTACCGCCGGTTCACCGGCAACACCGACGATTTCCCTCGCCGGGGGACCCGCTGGTTCCGCGACTGGTTCTACCCGCTATGGCGGGAGTGCGGGCAGGCGGAGGTCATGAACAGGTTCTTCCGGGAGCTGGCCCGGCACTTCCCACGCGACTCCGGCGGCACCTACACGCGGCGGATGAACTGGGGCGAGTACGTCCACTTCACCAGCGGTGCCGCGGCCGCCGACATGAGCGGCCAGGCCACCCGCGCTTTCGGCTGGCCCCGGGAGTGGGCCGATCAGCTGGAGCACGCCCGCGCGCAGTTCCCCGGCATCACGTACTGAAATACCGGGCCATCCTTCGAGCCTGGCCGCGACGCTGCGGTCGCCGAGCCCACGGCACAGGGCGGATGATAGCCACTTGGCTGTCGTTCGCCCTGATCACGGCCTACGACTGCTCATGCGCCAGGTGCGTCGCACCGCTGACCTCGGA
>Ga0187855_10002288_pt1 | contig 14557 bp, 9 predicted proteins | sample June2016WEW_8_10_2_FD_132969 | JGI IMG/M metagenome (GOLD analysis project Ga0187855, IMG submission 132969) | Peatland microbial communities from SPRUCE experiment site at the Marcell Experimental Forest, Minnesota, USA - June2016WEW_8_10 | ecosystem: Environmental > Terrestrial > Soil >...
CCGTCTGAGTGATCTGCCCGAACTGACCGCTGTCTACGTTTGTGTTCGGGAAAGCAAAGTCCGGGTGATTGAAGAGGTTGAAGAACCTTGCACCTACCGAGACCTGAGCCTTCTCCCACTTCGGCATAGCGAAGGACTTCTCCACACCGAGGTCCGTGTCGAAGTATCCAGGGCCGCGAAACTGGTTTCGGCGCTGAGTGCCGAAATCGTTTGTTGGATCCGCGAAGTTCGCTGCGTTATAGCAGGGAGTTGGCTGCCCGTTCACCAGTCGCGCAGCCGATGCGCCGCAGTTAATGTTTGGCGAGCCCACGACGTTGGCCAGGACCGCAGTCGTAGTAGCAGGGCTTGTGCTTCCGAACAAGCTCCCCTGTAGCGCGGCTGTTTCGTTACTGCTCCAAATCGAGTAAGGGAATCCAGTGTGTTTGAAAATCGTTCCCGAGAGAGTCCAGCTCTTTATCAGCGCATTCGGACCTCGCGTCGTCAGGTGACGGAGGGCATCACTCCAGACGTAGTTCATGACGAACGACTGCCGGACATCGTAGTCAGCACTGCCATAGTTGAGTTGCCGAACATTGAATGGATTCAGCGGCGTCACGACGTCGACGTTGCCGTTGGAGTTCAAGCCAAAGGGGTTCAATGAGCTATTAGAGATCTCGTCCAGGGCGTGACTATAGGTATAGGACGCCTGGAACTGAAAGCCGCCATTCATCGTGTGCGCAGCAGTCAGCGTGACCCCGTTGTAGTTTGAGTTGCCGGAGTTCTGCGTCTGGGCAACGACTCCGAATCGGGGATCGGGTTGCGTGAGCGGAAGACTGCCGAATGCGGCTCCCGTTGGACTGAAAGCGTTTAACGCGGGATTCGTGATCTCTTCGTGCTCGCCGTGATTGCCCACATATTTAGCGCTCACTGTGGTGTGCCAACCGAGAGCCTGTTGTACTTCAAGGTCCCACTCGTTATAACGCGGAATCTGCACTTTGCCCGGGTTAAAGAAATTGAAGGCCGGAACCGTTCCGCCGTTGGCAAAATTGGCCCGGAATGCGGCATTGGCCGCAGTCGCTTGCCCGTTCAGGTTCCCCGCAGCCGCCGGCGAAAGAGCACCGTTAAAAAGTACGAACGACGGATCATTCGGGGCGTTCGTTAAGATGTCATCGATTCCTCCCGTTGGGATCGCGTCGCTGAAGATGCCGATCCCTCCGCGGATAACCGTATTCTTTGCACCGAAGGGCGACCATGCGAAGCCCACCTTGGGCTCGTAGACGATCGAAGTAACCGACGGAAACGCCGTGTTCAACCCTGTGCTCAATGCTTGATTCACCGGGTCCGTCCGATTCAGGTCTTGAAATGGACCTGACAGGCTCTGGAAGCAATTGCTCTGGCAGACTGGATTCGACAAGTGGTCAAACCGCATACTGAGTGTCAACTTCAAGTTGGGAGTGACCTTCAGCTCGTCTGATGCATACCAGCCAAGTTGGTAGAGCGCTATCGGCACGTTCGTATTCAGCGGGAAATTCTGAGCAACCAAGTTTCCTACGGCCGTATTTGCAGGTGCCACACCCCCAAAGGCGAAATCGTTCAGCGAGGTTTCCTGAGCAAAAGGAATGACGCCCGTAAAATTGTGGTCGCTCACATCGTCGCGGCGGAAATTCACTCCGAAGCGGAGCCCGTGTCGCCCGCGGGTCCAGCTGAAGTCGTCGACAATGCCGTACTGGGTCACGGAACGGCCCTGCGGAAAGGCGGTACCATCATTGTTCAAAGGGAATAGGGAGTTATCACCGAACGCGACCGTCTGGGGAAGGGTCTGAAATTCGGCAGTGGGGTTCGTCATAGTGAAGAGCGCGCTGTACCACTGCAGCGAGGCGATGAAGTTATTCACTTTGTTGTTGCCGAATGTGTGCGTTTCGCTCAACTGACTTTGCCATTCCGGCTGAGCACTATGCGCATTGAAAGCAGGGGTCAGAGGATCGGTGTAGGTTGCCTGCTGACCGCTTTCATGCTGCACGCGAACAAACAGCTTGTCATTGTTGCCAATGCTTTGATCGTACCGGCCTACGATCAGGTAATCATTGGTCGCTTGCGACGTTCCGCCCTGCAGTTGGGTGGCACACGGATTGCCTGCTCCGAATGCGATTCCCTCAAGGCTAGTGACGTTCGAACAGCCCCCGCCCGCAAGAGTGTTCTGCGAGCGAGCTGCATTCGGCGTTGCGTTCCACACTCCGAAAAGTTGGTTGTAAAACGGGACAGAGGCGGGACTGACGGTGTTTAAGTTGGCGATTACGGCATTTTCAAACGTTTGAGTAGGAAGATTGACCGAAAAGAGCGAGGGGATCACCAGCCGGATGCCTTCATAGTCGACAAAGAAGAATGATTTGTCTCTCTTAATCGGCCCCCCAAATGAGGCGGCATATTGATTCGCATTCACAAAGGGCCGTGGGTCGACCTCGCTGCCAGCAATGCCATTCGCTTGATTGCGGAAATAGTTGTTCGAATTGAGCGCTCGCCCGTTCCACCAGTACTCTGCATTCCCATGAAATGCGTTAGTGCCGGACTTCGACACGTAGTTGATGTTCGCCCCTGCCAGCCCTCCGAATTGGCCACTGTAGCCATTGGTTACAACGCTGGTCTCTTGGACATCGTTGAGCCCCAGGGTCAGGTTGGTCGCCCCGCTATTGTTAATGTTGAAGTAGGGATCGTTATCATTGGCGCCGTCATACGTGAACACATTTGAGTTCGACGGTAGACCGAAGAACTCGTAGTTACCCCCGCCGAAGACGGATCCTCCGGTCGTATTCATGACCACTCCTGGCGCTGTTAGCGCGACGGCGCTGAGGTCGTTTCCCGGATTCGGCAAAACGGCAATTTGCTGGGCGTTAAAGTTTGTTTCGAGATTAGCGTCTTCGGTTTGGACACCCGTTACCGCGTCGGACACTTCGACAGATTCATTCTGCGCGGACAGAGACAATTGGAGATTTGCGGTGATGCTGGTGCCAAGAGTAACTGTTACATGCCTCGTGACCGTTTGAAATCCAGCGACATTCGTTGTAACCGAGTATCCTCCGGGTTGCAGAAGCGAAAAACTGTATGACCCTAGCTCACTGGTAGTAGTAGAAGTGGAGCTATTTGTATCGACATTGTTCAATGTGACCGGAACGCCGGCAAGCACGGCGGCTGATGGATCTGTAACGACACCTGAGATGCTTCCCGTGGTCGCCGTTTGCCCCCAGACGCTTGCGACCGTCATCAACGCAAACAAGACGGAAAGTAGCGCTACTGACTTGAATAAACGAGTTTTCACCCATTTCTGCTGGCAACTATCCTTCATATCAACACTCCAATTTTCGGCCTAATGATTTGGTTCTAACCGTATGTGAACCGTTCGAATTAGTGTTTATTCCGCGAGGGGGTAGAAATGACATTTCCTTGACATAACGAGATCAGCGGATCGGCGATGAAACCAGACTTGCCACGACCCAGAGGCGGATTAGCAGCATTTTGGACACGGGCGCACTGAGTGCGCCCGTACCCATTTCGCGCTAGTTGATCGTGATACTTACGGGTGCGTTGTGGCTAAGTGATCCGGACGTGCCGGTCACTGTGATGGTGGTCTGAGATGCTACTGGAGTTTGCTTCGAGCTGTTGCTTCCACATCCCAAAGTGAACAGCGTAGAGAGAAGCAGCAAGCCGAGTAGGCTCACCCCTACAGGGACCTTGCGGGCAATCGGCTTTTTTCTGCGAGCCGTGAGAATGGTTCCAAACAGCCCCAAACCAGGAAGTAAGAAAGCCACACCGGGGTAGCCGCCCACAGGAGGCGTGGAGGCTGCAGAAACCGTCAACGTTGAAGATGCTGCACTCGATCCCGGGGAGATGGTGGAGGGGCTGAGAGAACAGGTCAGACCAGTGGGTGCCGAGCAAGCAAGCGAAATCTGACTGTTGAATCCGCCAACCGCACTAGCGCTGATCATCAGAGTCGTCGAGCTGCCCGCCATAACGGTCGCACTCGAAGCCGAAAGATTCAGCGAAAAATTCGGCCCGCTGACCGCGGCCGCAGGAACCAGGCTTGCAAATACAGCGGTGGCGCTACCTCCAGCCGGAAAATTTGGTTGGCCCGCGCTGCCTCCAGCTGTGATATAGAGAGTACCCAGAGTGCCTGGATTATTACTAGCACCGCCTCCTCCATACACCATATCCCAGATGCCAGGGTTTACCAGGACCTTGCCCGACGAATCGGTGAGCTGGCCGACAAATTTCCCAGTTGTGCTAAATGCGCTGATGGTGCCATCACCGAAGTTTCCCACCAGGATGTCGCCCGCGAAAGTGCCGAAGCTGGCCGGAGCCGCTACAACTCCCCATGGTGCATTGAGGTTGTTGTTGGCACCCGCAGCGACGAAAGTGCTTACGAAGTTGCCGGTCGCATCGAATATATCCACCTGACCAGCACCAGCGCCGGGCACCGCGTCGTGCTTGGGACCATCCTGCATCGCGTAAGCGATGTAGACCTGGTTGCCAATGACGTGGATGCCGTGGGGAGCGAATCCTGCGGGAAGATTTGGATCAGTGAACGATCCGCCCAACGAAGTAAGGCTGTAGTTGGAATCATAAACGTCGACTTTGCCGCTGTTGAAGTTCGCTGCCAACAGGTTAGTGCCAAGTAAGGCTAGACCTTTATAAACTGCTCCGCTGGCGGAATTGTCTTTGCCGACAATCGCGGTGTTGCTGGAGCCGTTCCAGTAAACGATGAGACCGTCCTCAGTGTCAAAAATGAACGATCCGCCAGAAAAATAGGAGCCGCTGGCGTTGGCCACGGTACCCGTCGGGCAACCTGGGCTGCAATTACCGTTTGGATTGTGTGATGCCCCCGGTATCGTCACCACGAGCCCAGCGTCTTTATTTCCATTTTGGTCATAGAGTGTGGAAGTGCCGCTGTTATTGTTAGCGATCCAGAAGTCTTGCCCGGGAAGTACTGAGATTCCCCAAGGGTTCGACAGTTGGGTGTCTGTGGTAGCGCCGACGCCGGCGATGTTGGAGACGAGATTGGCCTGCGAATAGCCGGCCTGCTGCGCAAGCAATCCCGAGGGAATTGCTAACGTCATCAGCAGCCCGATCAACGAGATTGCTTTTTTCATTGTGTTCTCCATGAAATATGAGCGTTGGATTTGTGCGACTCTTAATCTGAAAAATGGTTCGTTGTTGAACATGCCGGTTGGACAGAGAATCGAGCATCAGACTGATTTTTCTTGACTCTCGATATCTCTGCCACAACCGCGTGAGCCCGACATCTTGATTCCGATTTATTGACCGCCTGAGGCGGATGAAGTGCTCGGACTTGGAGAGGTCGCCTTGCCGAGCATGACCATCTCACGCGAGGACGGCATCGTATAGACGCCGCTGAGTGTTTTGATCCCGCTTAGAAAGTACTTGCCACCCACATGCTCAAAGCTGAACGTTGGCTGACCATTTGGTGCCGCAGCTTCGTCGAAGGTCACAGGAAGCAGAAATGCGCTCCCTTTGTTATAGCCACTGATCGCTAGTTCTCGGTTTATTCCAGGATTAATGCGACTCACTCTGTATTCCCCTGCAGGGAGAGTTGCGCCTCCTGCTACAAACTCGAACGGAACGCTCACGACAACCGCATCGGCATCTTGAGCACGGGCACTTACCCCAACACCGAGTAAGCACATCAACATAAGTACAGCTGTCAAGTACGACTTCTTCATGATTTCTCCTTTATAGAACCAGTGTGACTCTTTCATCGTTGATAACAGTGCTCGGGAGGGTTTTATTCCGTGCCTGCCGTCCCGCACGCCTTGGTCATCTACACATATGTAACCGTCAGTACGTTAGACGCACCCATCACTGACGGGATACAGCGCCGATGTCATTTGCTTGTCACTTGTTTGTTGGGGGTTTGTTAACTGGTCTAGTACCAGCGTTTCGTATCAGCGCTATGGCGGCACCCAGTATGGGATGGGCGTTGAGTTAGACTCTTAGAGAGTCGGCGGAGCTTTCGCCCGGAACACACATTATCGAGCGACGCTGGTCGAATATGTGCGAGGAATCGAGTCACGAAGGCACTCGGCAAACAGACCAATAATCTTTCTCGTGACCCTACTCGTTGGGGCTAGCTCTTCAGGTGCCAAGGTCGACTGCTCGTCGAAGTATCTATTAAGGCGCTCGCGAAGGTGTAGTCGGACTCTCCACAGCCGCGCTTTCACCGCCGCCTGACTTAGGTTTAGCAGTTGTGCAGTCTGTTCGATAGAAAGTCCCTCGACATCACGGAGCACAAAGACCGTCCGCAAGATCGGGCGCAGCTCTTCTACTGTTCTGACGAGGATGTCTCGCAATTCAGATGCCCAGCATAGTTGTTCCGGATCCGGGGCTCGATCAGGCACGTCCAATGGAAGCGAGTTTCCATCCGCCTGGAAATCCTCGTCCAAGGACACTTCTTTGTGGGTGCGCTGTTTCCGTAGCTTCATGAGCGACTGGTTCACGGTGATGCGAATCAGCCAGGTGGAGAATTGGGAATCCTCTCGGAAGTCGGCCAGATTCTGGAAGGCTTTCAACAGGGCTTCTTGGACCGCGTCCTCGGAGTCTTCTCTGTTGCGCGTGACGGTCTGAGAGATTCGAAGAAGTCTGGGGCTGTATCGCTTTACGAGTTGCTCGAAAGCGGCAACATCCCCTTTCTTGCTGGCGTGGACAAGATCCAGGTCGCTGCTAGCTGCGATTTGTGTCGAGTTTGCGTTCATAGTCGTTAAGGCGCTTTAGAGGACGGCCCCTTTGCAGCGCAAGCGATGTGCCCGCGGGCAGGAGGCCGTCTCCGTGGGCACCAGTTAGAAGTCGGGGCTCACTGAACCACGACTTTGCCGGTCATCTTAGGGTGGATGGTGCAGTAGTAGGGATACGTTCCGGCCTTAGTAAACGTGTAGGAAAACTTTTCATCGGTGTCGAGTACCTTGGACTTGAACACACCCTCTGTGCTGACCGAGGTGTGGGGAATATCATCTTTGTTTGTCCACGTAACTGTCGCTCCGACGGGTACTGTGATGGTCTGCGGTCCAAACACGAAATTGTCGATGTTCACGGCCGCGTTTGCAGCGGAGGGCTGGTCATTAGCCGCGACACTCGGCGACCCCGCGACGAGCAGTACGATCGCAATGACTAGCGACGCTGTGAAACTTGCAACCCACATACTGTTCCGTTTCATTGTTCTGTTTCCTTTAAGAGTTTGAGTTTTATTTCTTGATTCTCACTGTTCAGGGACCGGATCGTTGGCGGTCCACGCAAGACTTCAGTTAACGACCACCAGGGCCGCTTCCACTTCCCGAAGCCGAAGACCCCGAGTCCGCAAGTGGTGAATCGACGATTGCGAGGCTGCGGCCGCTGACGAGATAGTTCACGTCGGTGATTCCCAACACCCGTTGCAACTGGTCCGCTGGCACTTTCATGGGGCCGGCTGAGGGAGCTGTTCCCGGCGCGGGCTGCGGGAAAGCCGTCGACATCGCCGTGTGGAAAGATACTTTGCCTTCCACCTTCTGCATGATCTGGTGGATGTGGCCGTTCAACACCGTCACAGAACCGAAGCGCTTGACGTAAGACAAAGCTTGTTCACTGTCGTCGGTTCCCCAACCCCAATCTGGATAGATGGTCCACAGTGGGATGTGTGCAAAGAGCACAATCGGAGTGCTGGCAGAACGGCCCTTGAGATCGTCCTCTAGCCACTCCAGCTGTTCGTGACCGAGCGAGCCCATGCCTCCGGCCTTGAGATTAGCGACATTCACGAGACCCACAAAGTGGACGCCCTTTTGATCGAAGCTATACCACCCGGTACCTTTGGTGCCCTTTCCATAGCGCTGCAGAAACTGCTCGCCGTTATCACTCAGCATGTCGTGCTCACCGGGGACAAAGTAGACTTGCTTCGCCGATGCGCCTTTCAGTACCTGGTCGAGCGTATCGAACTCGCTCGGCTTCGAAAGTTGGCTCAGATCACCGGTGTGGATAATGAAGTCCGGCTTTTGGGGCATTGCGTTGATCTTGTTGATTGCGGTCTGCAGCGTAGCGGTCACGTCCGGGTTGGCCGGCTTGTTGAAGCCGATGTGGCTGTCACTGATCTGGACAAAGGTGAAATCGCCGCGATTGCCGCCACTTCGATGCGCAGTCTTGGCGAACGCCTGAGACGATGGAATACCGCCGCTCATAGTCCAGACCAGGCCTGTACCTGCCCAAGCCATGCACTTCAGAAATCCCCGACGATCGACGCCATCGTTGTTGAGATCTTGCAATTTCTGGTCGATAAGATCTTGCTTTTTCTCTGGCATTTGTCCTCCGTGGTTTGTGACTCTCACAGTTGATAACTGGAATGAGTCCGTTTTATTCCCACTTCAGATCGCCAGAACTCAAGAAACTGCCGAGGTGTGGAGTGAAGGCGTGAAAGGCCGAGCGTGCTTACCCCCCCGCCCTCTTAGCCCCGTAGGAGGAAACGAAACCTGTAATTAAAGTCTGAAGTTTGCTTTTGTTTATACTGACAAGGCGGGGTCCGGGCGTCTGTTCTCGGGGCGCACATCTGACAGGTTCACTTTGTGCGCTAGAACGCTCGGCAACAAGCTTCAGAAGCGTTCTCTCCTGTTCGTCGAAACTACGGTCTGCACCGTATTCCAGACACATATCGTGAGCCGATTATCGGCCCGGCGGTCAGCCACCACGGACTTGCGGAGCGAAAAGAGCCTCCGTCCACCCCGCAAGTCCTTGGTGGCCTCATGCCAGTCCTGTTTCGAGGATGCGATTTGACTCGGACCATCGGACCAAATCGCGAATCGCCATCACACTAGTTGACTTGGAATGACGGCGTGCTTGTTGCCGTGCCGCCCAAGTTCGTGACTTTGATAGGTCCTGTGGTGGCGCCGACCGGAACAGTTGCGCTGATGAACTGGGAGTTGAGCACCTGGAACGCGGCGGTGATCCCGTTGAAACTGACTGCCGAAGTGCCAATGAAGTTGGCGCCATTCATCAGCACCGTCGAACCCACACTGCCGCTAGTCGAATTAAGCAGGGTAATAGCAGGCACCGGTGCAGGCAGGCCCGCATCCAGAGTCCACACCGTGCCGTCGGCGAACTCGTTGCTCCCGCCGGAGATCGTGCCGCCAAGTTCCGTCGTCCCCACGAAACTGCCATCGGCGGCCTGAATTACGCCAACCTCCGGCGAGATACCGTTGATGCCGTCGAAAGCAAAGGTCTGGAGCACCGCTCCATTCTGCGGGTTGATCGAGAAGACACTGCCCATCGGAGCGGTCGAGTTCGTAAAGTTGGTGTCCCACAGGTTGCCGTCAGAAGCCAGGAAAAGCGAAGGAACGGTGGTCGTTCCTACCAGCGAGGTGAATGGCGCAAAGGCTACAAAGCCAGTGCCCTCGGTGCTGACTTCAAAAAAGTTGATGTCGCCCGCTGTACGCCCTGCAATGGATTCGAAGGCTCCATAGAGATTGCCATTGGCGCCTTGGGTCAGTCCACTAATGCCGGCATCAAACAGCGCCGACTTGAACTGAACCGTGAATTGGCCCGCGAGCGTGAATTGGAAGATATCTTCATTAAAGCTATTCACATCGAGTCCCTGCGAGACACCATAGAAGTTGCCGTTGGCTGCCTGAATCATCCCCGATGGTTGAAGACCATCAGCAACGGCGGTCAGTCGATGGAGAACGGCAAAAGCACGAGTCGTCGGCTCAAAACGGAAGATCGTGCCGCAGCCGGAGCTCGGACACGGGCTGACTGATGATCCGCCTTCCTGTGTGGTCCCGTAAAGGTTGCCGTCCTGTCCAAGCAAAAGGCCGTTGGGAATACTGCCGTCGGCGCAGCTAGCGGAGGAGCAGAAGTTATGGAGAACCTTAAAACCGGTGCCCGTTTTGCTAATCCGGAAGAGCACGCCAGCATTTTGCTTACCGCCGTTAAAGGTTATGCCGTAGAGGAATCCATCGTTGGCCTCCACAAAGCCACTCGCGGGGTTGTTGCCGTTCAGGAACCCGCTGCTGCCCTGGGTGAATGTAAAGAGCTTTGTGAACTCCCCCGAAACTGTCAGTTTGAAAAGTGTGCCGCCCTGGGGATCGGAGACGCCCTCATGGGTAACTTGTGCCGCGCCATAAAAGTTCCCATCCGAGGCTTGAAGGATGATATCGGGACGCGCGCCTTGTGGACACGTGTCGTTCCTCACACCACTGATACATGTGAAAGCAAATAGTTGGTCGATGGTTCCCGAGCTCTGTGCGCGCGCGGTTACCGCCAGCGACAGTCCGAGAACGAAGATCACAGCCGACCTAGTACGATTGCCATTAGACAGAGACTTTCTCAAGTTCATTACGTTATCCTTATTCTTATGAGATGTGGTGACCGCTGATGCATATAACTAGAAGCGAACGATCTTGTTCCTGTTCTGACGCTACATTATGCGAGGCTCAATAAGCCTACTTGCCGGTGGTCGTGTGAACCGCCAAAGTTCCCATGCCCCCGTTACTGCCCTCATCTTCGTTTCCCAATATCCAGACGTTTCCCGGCGATGGAACAACACCGGCAAAGAGCAGATCATCGAGGAACGTGCCCTTGGTGGGATTGGGACTCGGTGCGACCGTCCAACTGGTCCCGTCGTAGTGCAGGAGTAGTGTCATCTGATGTCCAGAGCCGTCGGCGGCGAAGTAGGAGCCGAACGCCCAGATGTCGGTAGGTGAATTGGCCGTCAATCCAAGCAAGCGGTTCGATTGATTGACGGTGTGCGGTCCAACATTCGGGCTTGGCACAACCGTCCAACTCGTACCGTCGAAGTGTTCGATCAAGGTCAGTGTGGCAGATTGTTGTGGAGGCGCGTGCGGAGTGGAAAAGCCTACCGCCCACACATCATTCGGGGCGAGCGCCAGCACGGCGTTCAACTCGTTTGCGCCCTGGCCTACGTGTGGAGTGGCAGCACCGACCCAGTCCGTACCATTCCAGTGGATTGCGAGCGGTTCGTTGCTGCCTGCAGTAAGAGGAGCAACCCAGCCCACTGCCCAAGCGTCATTGATGGCGTCGGCGGAGACGCCGGTCAAGGCCTCAAAGGCGTTCGTGTTTATGAGTGTCGGTGTCCATGCGGTGCCGCTCCAATGCTCGAAAAGGTTGAAGCTCAAGGCTTGGCCATTTGAAAGGTCTTGCACTAGATTGCCGACCGCCCAAATGTCATTCGCCGAGGTCGAAGTCATGGCAAAGAGATCCGCCTGTGAGTTCGGCGGGAACGAAGGGTTCGGGAACAGGCTCCATTTGGTTCCGTTCCATTGTTCGATGATCTGCCCGGGGTTGGCCCCGAGTGTAATGTTCCCTACTGCCCAGGCTAGCGTTGGTGAAATATCGACGACGCCCTGCAGGTCTGCAGTAAGTTGACCGTTAATCAATGGCGCCGGAAATGCGGTCCACTTGGTGCCGTTGAAGTGCATCGTTGAGTCTCCTACTGCCCAGATGTCGGTCGCGGAAGATGCCGATGCAGCAAAAATGCTACTGTTACTCTTGTTTCCGTTGGGTGTTGGGACCACCTGAAATATCGAGCCTTCGTTGGTTTGAGCGCTCGCCGCCCAATTTTGAAGGATCAACGTCGCCAATCCTATAAGTATCAGAGTGCTAAAGTTGCGTTTCACAATTTCCTCCTTGGTTTTCCTGTTGAAGTTTTGCCGCCTCTTTATCAGGGTTGAGAACCAGGGCGCGGTTTATTTATTCCAAACACAGTAAGTAGGGAACGAAGGCGGAGAAACGTTTCGCCTTCGCTCCGGTTAGAGACTAGTTCGCCAAATACCGAGCCACCGCCAGATCCCCATCGAGCTCGCCGATGGCAACAATGTTTCCATCGGTCTGGATCAGAAGGCCTGTAAACGTCTGCTCACTCGTCACCGTGCAGCATCCCCCAAACGAGTTGGTAGTGCCAAAGGTGAGATCCAGTTCGCCGTTGGCATCGAGCCGCGCCATGCCGCCTTGAGTTGGCGAAATCAAGCCGCCCACCACGATCTGCCCATTCGCTTGCAGAGCCATTGCCGTCCCCATTGAAGTCGTCGCGGGCGGGTCGAACGATTCGAAGGAGTTGGCGTTGAAGCTCGTGTCCACTTTCCCTGTTTCCAGGAAGCGGCTCACGCCGATCTTATGGCCCCGACACTGCGAATCATCGGTGCAGACTGTCACGGCCACAATGTAGTCGCCGTTTGCCTGGAAAACGGTCGGAGAAACGCCGCTCTGCGAGGACGACAGCTCGATCGCCAAAGTTCCCGCCGTCACCTTCGGTAGCAGAACACCCTTGGAATTCAACTCCACTACCACGCCTGTCTTGCCGCTTCCATTCTGCCCCACGGCCAAGTAGCTGCCGTTCGACAACATCGCAAGCGCATCAGGCCCAGTGATTGTGTCGGTCACCAGCGAGATTCCGCCGGTGCCAAACGTGGTGTCCAGGGTGCCATTGGAGTTGTAGCGCACCATCGACATCTTTCCGGGAGCAATACCCTCCTGGGCGACCTCGAAGCCGGCCATCACGATTTTCCCGTTGGGCTGCAGTAGCATTGCGGTGGGAACGTCGACCCGCGTGCCGACCAGGGTGGTTACGAGGCCACCGGTTCCGAAAGTAGCATCCAGAATGCCGTTGGACGTGTACCGCGCCAGCCCGAACTCAATCCGCCCCGACTCCCCGCTGCCAATGGCCTCACCTGCAACCAGGATGTCGCCATTCTTCTGCACCGCAAATCCGAACGGTGTGAAGGTGAAGCCGGGGAATATGGTGTTCGTAATCCCGTCCGTGCCGAACGTGGTGTCCAACGCTCCGGTTGAGGTGTAGCGGACCAAACCGATTCCAGTGGCTTCGCCCTGCACGAAGTCGACCTGCGCGACTGCCACGATGTCGCCGCTCGATTGTTCAAAGCTGCCCACACCTGCCGAGCCATTGGCGAAGCTAGTGGTAACTACGCCACCGGTGCCGAAGGTTGGATCAAGAGTGCCAGCTTGAGCGTGTGCGAAGTCAGCCCCAAACGCCAGGCCAAGTGCTAGTAGTCCGGCGACCGCATGAAGTTTAGCTTTTTTCATTTCATCTTCCTTTTGTGTTTGATTTTGGTTCACTTCAGACCTTTGCAGCGGCGTTGTGATTCCGCGGCGCGTCTTTTTACACATCTCTGCTGCTCTTTTCGCTTATCAGTTTGTTTCAGCAGCACCATGCGTTAGACGCTGCATCTAACCACGAGATACGCGAAGGATGTCATTTGATTGTCAACTGTACATACACGTTTGTTGACAACCAGTATTTGCCTTTGCAGAGTGCTCCCTCGGCCGGGTCCGAATGTCCGCTAATGTTGATAACGGCAAGCGAGGCATTTCATTCGGGTTCGTTTTCGAGAGACCTTCGCGCGTCAGTGGTCTGCAAGGCGAGCCACTTGGCAACGGTAGCTGTCTACGAGAAGTAAGGGTGGGCAAAGCTCTTAGTAAAGGGGTTACCTTGCCAACCACCAGGCGAGGGCCAGCCACAGCGGCACCACCGTCAGCATCCCATTCCTCATTCCACGCACCAATGCTCTTACGTCGGAGCACCATATTTCATGATCCCGGTCTTCCCAGGCGCGTTTGCGAAAGGAATTCCAACAGCTCGACCTCGCGCGTGCGTATCAAGGATTTCTGCGTCGTAATTTCAGTATTTGCCGCCATTGGTGACTCTTTGCGATCGCCCAACTCGTTTACCCTCTCTCGTATCTATTCCCAGAGCTGGATCTCATTGGAGCGCCCTAACCAGGAAGATTCACTCCGCTCAAGAACCCGCCCAAGTGGCCTGTCAGGGCGACTAGACCGACTGTCAGAAGCTCAACGGTCAGACGGTACGTCGGCAGGTACACAGTCCTCCGGCGAGCGCGGAAATGCACAAACCACACGAACCAGATCATCACAGTTGAGGCGCACGCAAACACCAAATGGAGCAAGAGAACACCCTTTAGCTTCTGGCCCTCGAGTTGGAACTGCCACGCAAGCAGCCCTGTGGCGATAACCGGCACCGTTGAAATCGCTGCCGCGCACAAGTTGTAGTACGCTGCGGCCGCCAAGCCGCGCCGGTTCGTCCACTTTGCTGCGAAGTCAAAGACCACTGCCGTAATAAACAACGCTATTGGAAAGTGGATCAGCACGACATGCTGCGCGTGCTTCGCCAAAAGCGCCGTCTTGAGATCAAAAGGATTAACCATTACCTACTCCATCTGAGATCTGCGCGGAGGTGGAACCAAGCATTCCTGTCTCCGGATGCCAATCTTGCCCTCAAAGAATCCCCGTTTACCACCACTGTCGGGAAACGCGGTTCGCCTCCGCACTCGTGTGAAATGACCGTCACTGTTGATAACGGATTTCTTGACGCTTTATTCCGATTGGTCTCTGTGATTGTCGAGCAGCATCAACAGTTGATTTCACTTCCTCAATGGAATATTGGGATGAGTTCTACATGGCGCCCAGCGCCACAACGATTAATGAAAACGGAAGCGTTAGCAGTATGCTGTGTCGAGGCGTGTGGTCCAGAGGTCTTCGGCCTTACTGGCGCTTGAGAGCCCGA
>Ga0187855_10002291_pt1 | contig 14547 bp, 10 predicted proteins | sample June2016WEW_8_10_2_FD_132969 | JGI IMG/M metagenome (GOLD analysis project Ga0187855, IMG submission 132969) | Peatland microbial communities from SPRUCE experiment site at the Marcell Experimental Forest, Minnesota, USA - June2016WEW_8_10 | ecosystem: Environmental > Terrestrial > Soil >...
CAGGGCGTCCCGCAAAGTCTTTTCGGCTGATCATGAGGGGTTCTTGAGGCCGAGGATTGCGAGGAGCAGGGCGGTGTCGTGCCTGATCTTGCGGATGACGGGGGCGATCCTGGTGTGGCCTGCCTGGCGGATGAGCCCGATCGCGAGATTACGTAGCGTGGCCATTATGCGAGGGCGGGAACCGGTCCGGACCCGTGAGGAATCCTCACGGAATGTGACATCACGGACCCAATGGACCTTGTTCTCGATAGTCCACTGGCCGCGGACGTAGCCGGCCAGGTGCGCAGGCGCGGCCTCGCGGGCGTCCAGGCTGGTGATGATGAACACCGCGACAGCGGACTTCACCTGCTTCTTCACCCACCGCTTGCCTTTCTTGACCCGTACCGTGCGGGTCACGTACCGCTCGACCAGCGCGACCTGCCTGACCTGCGGGAACCGGGCCTTTACGCAGTCCGGGGCGTCCATCACCTGGATGGTGCGGCGCTCGCGGCGCCCGTGGCCTTTCTCCTCGGTGGCATGCTGCACCGGGACCCGCGCCCAGTCCAGCGCGTCCAGCTCCTCCCACAGCCGGGGCGTGTTCTGCTTCACGGTGAACACGAAGTGCGCGCCGAGCTTGCTGATGAGCCTGGCGTGGGCCCGGACGGTGTGCCCGGCGTCGGCGGTGATGACGTACCCGGCCAGCGGGAAGTACTCGTTCAGTTCCCGCAGCAGCGGCGCGAACTCCGGGACCTCGTTCGTCTTCGGGCCGATCAGCCGTTCGGCGAGCACCAGGCCGCTGCCGTGGGTGACGGCGGCCAGCAGGTACGGGATGAGGCCGTCTTCCCCGGCCGCGCCGCGGACCGCCTTGCCGTCCACCGCGATCGCGGGCAGCCACCCCGGCCCTGCCAGCGGAAACGTGACCGGGCCGGGGTGCGTGCGGCGGGCCAGGTACGCCCCGGCATGATGCGCGACACCCTGCGCGCCCAGCGCAGTGAAGATCCGCACCACGGTCTCCGGGTGCGGCGCCACCCGCGCGCCCAGCGCGTTCCGCCTCGCCCCGGCCGCTGTCAGGACCTCCTGCGGGGCGGCGTGCACCCACGCGGTCACGTCCTCGATCGCGGTGTGCCCGCACAGCACCGCCGCCGTGCACAGCGCCAGCACGCAGGGAAGGGAATGCCGGATCCCGCGCGGGTCCCGCGGGTCCGGGACCGCGGCGAAGCATTCCAGCAGGTTCCCGCCGGACGCTGCGGCCAGCGCGGCGGCGCGGGAGGCCAGCTCGCCCAGGCCTCCGGCGGCGGCTGCGGGCACGGGCATGCGAAACTGAACGGGCAACGGGGACTCCCGGCAGGGACGGTGACATCAGCAATCCCTGTCCTAGCCGGGTCCCCGCTGCCCGCGCGCAGCGACACGCGCAACAGCAGCAGCGTGAGGCAACCGGGACAAACCCTCCGCACCGGCCGTCACATTCCGTGCCCGCCTGCGGCAGTGGCCAGCACTCGCGCCCGCCCCTGAACGCTACGGAAGGTAACCAGAACCGGTCGCAGCAGCCAGCCGGGAACCAGCCGCCGGGCACGTACCCCGAGCCCCTCGTTACCGGTCAGGCAACCACTGACATGGGGAAACTACTTTGCGGGACGCCCTGGCTACTACGTACCGTCATCCTTCCGCCTCCTATGCCGTCGGTCAGAACCTTGGCCATCAGTCGCCACGGTTGCGTACGGCGCGGGCTCCGCTACGGGCAGCCCTTTAACTCGACTGTGCCCGGGACGCTGGCTGCGGGGTATCCGCATCGTCACTGCACCTTCCGGGGAGGTTGCATGGCTAGACGGCGCTTTCCAGCAGGACCCGCCGACCGCTGCTCGTGGATGGCAGCTACCTGCGCCGGGCGGATTCCAGCGCCTGGGACCGCGCCGCGAATGCCAACAGACGGCGCTCAGGCGAAGGCGACTGCCACAGTGGCGGGACCGTGGCGTACGTCTCTGCCTGCTCGTCGGCTGAGGCGGCGAGCAGCGAGAACCCGCTGACATGGGCCAGCTTCCACACCAGTAGCAACCCGACAGCTGGCCATTAGTGCACCACTGGAATAGTCCTGGCAGAGCGCACGGCCCGGGCCAATCCGGTCCACCAGACGCCAGCGGCCGATCAGCCAGCTCGCTAAGTCCTGACGAATTTAGTTTTGATGGTCATTGGCAGAAGTGCAGTAACGCTCCTGATACCCGGCTGCCAGTTTCCTGCCGCACAGTCGGAACACGGGACTTTCTTTAACGCCTTTCCAATGCGACCGAACGGACGCTGGGTATCCCCCGGAAAAGGAGATCACAGTGAACATCGCCCGAACCGCCCGGCGGGCAAGGCTGCGCCTCATAATCTCAGGCCTGGTCATGGCCATCGCCGCCCTGATCATCCCGCTCAGCCAGACCGCCTCCGCTCATGCAACGACTCGCGCTGCCGCCAGCGCCGGGCCCAAGCCCACCATCGTGCTTGAGCACGGGGCCTGGGCGGACACCAGCAGTTGGAACGGCGTCATCAAGCGGCTGCAAGCCGACGGCTACACCGTCTATGCGCCGCCGGATCCACTGCAGGGGCTTACCTATGACTCCGCGTTCCTGGCCGATTTCCTGCACAGCATCTCCGGCCCGATCGTGCTGGTCGGCCACTCCTACGGCGGGGCCGTCATCACCAACGCCGCGACCGGCGACGCGCAGGTCAAAGCCCTCGTTTACGTAGACGCCTTCGCGCCCGCGCAGGGCCAGACCCTCGCCCAGCTCCTAGCCTCCTTGCCCGGGTCGTGCGCCGTGCCCGCGAACCTGAATGTGGTCCCGTTCCCTGGTGCTCCTTCAGGCGTTGGGGACGCTTACATCACCCAGAGCGCGTTCCCGTCGTGCATGGCCAATGGCCTGCCCGCCAGGGAGGCACATGTGCTCGCCGTCACGCAGCTGCCAATAGCGACGAGCGCCCTCACCGACCCATCTGGTGTCCCAGCCTGGCAGACCATCCCGTCTTGGGCCGTGGTCGGCACCGCGGACCACGCCATCCCGCCGGCACTGCAGCTGGCCATGGCCGAGAACGCGCACGCCCACATCACCGAAGTGAACGCCCCGCACTTGTCCATGATCTCCGACCCCGGTGTCGTGACCAGCGTCATTCTGCAGGCCATCCAAGCCACCACCTGACCGTGCTCGGCGGCCAGCGACCCGGACCCGAGAAGCAAACACGGCATGATCACTTTGATCCCTGCGACCGATTCCACCCAGTTCCTGGCCGTCGACACCGCCGGCGCACACGCGTACCCGCCGTTCTGGTCGGCGATTTGGAGGTCGTGCCGGTCAGGTGGCGCCCCGTACCGCCTTTGAAGATGACGGTCGTGACCAGGCCGGGGTTTGGTGATCCTGGGCAGTCGCGGTGTTCGTCCGGCTGACGGGCTTGGCGCGGTGGCTCAGGGGGGTGCGGTTGCGGGTATGTCAGTCGCGTGGCGGAGGAGGCGCAGGACTTCGGTGTCCAGCCGCTGGGCGACCTGGGAGGCGGCGGCATCGGCGTAGGGCGCGATCGCGCTGGCGACGGTGTCGTAGGCCACCCGGGTTCCGCCGTCCGGCAGTTCCTGGATGAGGATGGTGACCGGCGCGTAGGAGCCGGCCGCGGGCAGGTGGCGGGTCATCTGCCCCATGGTGACCGGGTTGCCGGCGATCAGGCGGACCAGGCGGCGTCCCGCCTGGTCCGCCTGCGGGTCCAGGGCCAGCACGTCGTCGTCGTCAAGGTGCCAGAACCGGAACAGGCCGGCGCTGCCCTGCGCTTGCCGGACCAGCGCGGTGAACTCCTCATACGAGGTACTAGCCGCCAGCTTGGCGAACAGCGCCCCGATGTCCGGCTGGCTGATACCGGCGTAGATGCCGTCCAGGACTACCTGAAACGGCCGTTCGCTGGTGAGCACGTGGTGGCGCACGGGTATGTCGAGGACTTGTTCGGATGCCACCGGTTTCTCCCTTTGTGAGGCCGCTGTTTCTGAGCCCTGCTCGCCCGGCCGGGGAGCAAGGGGCTCAGAAAGCGCGCGGGCTCAAACGCCTGCTGCGGCGGCGCGGATGACGTCGAGGACGTAGTCGGGGTGGGACAGCATGGGGACGTGGCTGCTGTCGATGTCGTAGGTGGTGGCACCCATCCGCTTGGCCGCGGCCCGCTCCAGCTCGGGGTGGACGGCCTGGTCGTTGTTGGCCACGATGTACCAGGACGGCTTGGTCTTCCAAGCCACGCCCGGGGCGTTGTGGGAGAACAAGGTCGCCGCCGGGGGGTTGGCCGTCGCCCAGACCACTTTCTGCTCTTCCTCCGGAAGGTCTCCGCAGAAACACCCGATGCCCGACGGCTTCAGCCACACGCGCCCGTCGGCGACCTCGATCTGGCCGAAGGCCGGCGTGACGGGGAACTTGGCCTGCTCGCCCTCGGAGGTTTCGGTCTCGTCCGGGCCCAGCGCCGCGATGTACACCAGCCCGGCCACGCGATCATCGGTGCCCGCGGCGGTGATGACCGCTCCGCCGTAGGAGTGGCCGACCAGGACGATCGGGCTGTGGACCCGCCCGAAGTAGCGGACCGTCGCGGCGACATCTTCGACGTTGGAGTTGAGGCCGTACTGGGCGGAGATCACCTCGTAGCCCTCGGCCTGAAGCGGCGTGATCAGCTTGTTGAAGCATGAGCCGTCAGCCCAGATCCCGTGGGCGAACACGATGCTCGGCTTGGTTGGCGTGGACATGGCTTCCTCCTGAACGGTGTTGGCGACGGCTCCATTCGGGGGAGCCGCACAGACACCAGCCTGACCGGACGGGTAACAGCGATCCCTCATGCGTTCAGGTGAGGCGACACGCACTCGCCGGCAGCAGCTCGGGTTCTGACCCGTTCGGGTGGGGTACAGCTGCGTCCCGAGAGGGCAGCGTCTTCGCCGAACCGAATCGTCGGCCTTGGCCGGGCCGGGCGCGCCTTGATCGCCGCCGACGACGTGTATGAGGGGTCGGCCTTCGCTCGCCAGGCGCCAGCGCGGCGACCGCGTCTCTCTGAATGGACCGTCATCGCGCTGGGCATGACGGCGACAGATCATGGTCCTCACGCTTACCGGCCGGTCCAGCCAGCAGGATCTGGTTCGCGGCGATTCGTTACCGCATGCTGGCCCGCAGGTCTCGCGTCCTCGGCTGAGTGGGGTTGGCCCTATCTGACCGGATCTGCGCTCGGCCTTCCATTGGGTTCCGGCAGCGGCCCCGACAACAGGGCGGGCGTCAGGTGGAGGCGATGAACCTGTCAATAACCGCCGCGACCTTGGCTGGTTGCTCTTCGGCAACCCAGTGTCCGCTGTCGGCGATGATGGTGGTGGCCACGTAGTGCGCGCCGGCTTCGCCTAGGCCGGCTGCCACCTCGGGCAGCACGGTGGCGTGACAGTACTCGGCGAACACGAGCTGGATCGGGGGGTCCACGGTTCCGGTGTGGCGCTCGTTGCTGGCGATGTCGAGCGGGATTGCCCGGTACAAAGCGAAGCCCGCGGCCAGGCGCTGCGGCCCTTGGTATCCATGTGCATAAATGGCCACGTCGGCATCGGTGATCGCGTCCGGGTGCGCGGCGAACCGGTCGATGTGGCTGCGGAAGTAGCGGTGCTCCCGGCCGGCGATCAGCAGTTCCGCCAGGCCGGTCTCGCCCGACATGGTCTGGTGGAATCCGATGTGCCAGAACGCCGATGATGTGAACAGGTCCTCGCAACCGCCGACTCCTGCGATCGGGGTATCCAGCAGCATCAGACCGCGAACCTGCGCAGGGTAGCGGCGCAGGTAGGCGTATGCGACTTGAGCCCCCATGCCATGGCCCACGACCAGCGGGCGCTGGATGCCACGCTGGTCGAGGCTAGCGTGAAGATCCCCGCAGATCGACCACTTATCAAACCGGTCGGTCGCTGGCTCAGAGGAGCCGATGCCGGACAGGTCGTAGGCAAGCGCGTGGCAGTCCGAGGTGAGCAGTGGTGTCACGTGCCGCCACGCGTACGAGGTCTGCGGCCACCCGTGCAGCAGGACCAGCGGGATCGTCCCGCTGCCGTGCTCTACCAAGCCGAGCCGCCGGGCTGACGCCTGCCGACGGTCGACATCGTCCCATCCGGAGCCGCTCCGGCCGTGATCGCTGACCACGTTGCTGACTCTAGCCAGGCCGCGGCGCCGGGCGCGCTCACCCATTCAGGTGAGAACATCGAGGTCCGCGCGGGCAGCACACAATCGAGCAGGCTCACGGCAACCCGTTCCCCATTCGTCGAGTTCTCCCATGGCCTCTAGGAAGAGGGCATAGTCGTGACCGAATCCGGCCGGGCCACCGCCACGGGCGCCAAGGAGCTGCTCGCCCGCAAAGCCCTGTCCGTCGAGATTGCGATGTAGTTGTCCGACAGCGCGAATGCCACAACGGCAAGACCAACCGGGAGATCACCACATACCTGTTCGTATCACCGCGCACCGTAAGCGCCCACGTTCGCCACAGTTTCGAGAGTTCGAGAGTCGAGTCTCGGGCCAGCTGACCAGCGTGGCCGCCGATCGCCGATTGGACATCGCCCAAACGGGCGATGCGCGGGGGCCTGGTCCCTGTCACCCTGGCCAGCAGATATGTCATTTCCCTCAGGTGGTGCCGTGCGGTCAGGACCCTTGCGAGGCCGTAGCGAGCCGATGGCCAGTGCGCTGTCGGCGCTGCGTGGTGCAAGCCAGCACGGAACCAGTTCCAGCGTGGTGATCTCCGGGCCTGCCGGTATCGGCAAGACCGCGCTCCTCGCGGAGATCTGTGAGCACGCGACCCGCATGAAGATCCGGGTCGGCCGCAGCAAGTGCGATCCGATCGAGCAGGTCTGCCCTGGGGCCCCGGTGATCGCGGCGCTGCGCTCAGGGCAGGACCCGCTGACCACGGCGGAACAGTACGAGCAGATCGCCCGCGTGATCAGCGAACCGCTGCTGCTCGCCGACCGCATCGCGTGCCGTCTGGAAGACCTCGCCGCCGTGCATCCGTTGCTTGTTGCGATTGATGATCTCCAGTGGGCCGACCGGGTCAGCCGGTTCCTCCTGCGCAGTCTGCTGTCGCGGCTGGCCGGCCTGCCCGTGGTGTGGATGTTCGCCAGCCGCGACCACCACGTCGGGATCGATCTGGCCGGTCACGACATCATCCGACGCGAGTATCTTCAGCTTGCGCCATTGACCACGCAGGACCTGGCGGCGATGGCCCGGGACCGGCTCGGGCGGGTCCCGGACGAGCGGACCCGCCGCTACCTGGATGCCACCGGCGGCAACCCCTTCCTGGCCACTCAGGTCATCGACAGCCTGGCGCGCTCGGCCGCAGGCGGGGAGCCCGGCACCGCCGCCGGTGAGTTCACCACGGCGATGGCGCGCCAACTCGCCGATCTTCCCGGTTCGGCGCGCGAGCTGGTGGAGCTGGTCGCGGCCGCCGGCCGGCGGTTGCCGGTACGCGACGCGTTCGCGCTGATGCCCGGCTTGTGCAGTTGTGACGGTGAGGACGGTCTCGCCGGTGCCGTCGGGTCCGGGCTGATCACCGTGTCCGCGGATGCCCTGGCCTTCCGCCACGACCTGGTCCGGGAGACGGTCTACGCCCTCCTGGCTGGCCATCATGCTCGTCAGCTGCACGCACGCCTGGCTGAGTATCACCTGAGCGTGCTCGGTGAGCCACTGGTCGCCGCCTTCCACGCCCGGGCGGCGGCGGCGCCCGGCGACCTGGCCAGTGCCCTGATCATGGTCTCGGCGGCGGAAACCCTCGCCAGCACAAGTGCCGAGGACGCGGGGGAACTCGCCGCGCTCGCCTTCGCCACGGTGCTCCCTGCTCAGCCGGAGTGGCTGGAGCTGGGCCGCCGGTGCCTGTCCGTATTGTGCCGGGCCCAGCACGCCGCCCAGGCGATCACCGTTGCCGGCCAGATCCTGGCCCGCGTCGACGACGCTAACCTGGCCGCACAGGTCGAGACCGAAGCCGCCCGGGCCCTGTGGCTGAGTGGACAGGTCCACGACCTGGTCTCCAGGATCGAGAAGACCCTATGCAGCAGCGACCTGGACGCACTGGTCACGGTCCGGCTGCGCGCGGCGTACGCGCTGGCCCGTACCCGGACCCTGCCCGGCGAGCCGGCTGCCAGGGAAGCGGCCAGCGCGGTGGAGCAGGCCCGCGACAGTGGCGACCGGCAGGCGCTCACCCTGGCGGTACAGGCCTCCGGCGAGGCAGCCCGCAACCAAGGGCGCCACCAGGTGGCCTTGCGGCACTTCCGTGAGCTGCGCACTCTCACCGGCACGTCCTACGTGGCCGAGGAGATCACCGCGCTGCAGTTCGTGGACCGCTACAACCATGCCCAGGCCCTGCTCGATCAAGCTCGCGCCAGCTGCGCCACCACCAGCCAGGCTGTGCTGCCCGGCATCGCGTGCGCGCAGATGTGGCAGGACTTCAATCTCGGGCGCCTCGACGACGCCGACGCCGGCGCTCGCACGCTGATCGAGCTGGCCCGCCAGCTCGGTACCAGCCTGCACCTTCTCGACGCGATCACTGTCCGTACAGCGGTCGCGCTGTTGCGGGGCGAGACTGAGATCGCCGCAGCCCAGCTGCGGCTTGCCGACACGCTCACCGACGCCGACGAGGCCGTCCGTAAGCCGGGCATCACCGTTATGCGCGGCTGGCTCGCCGCGAGCCGCGGCGATCTGCCCGCAGCGCGGGACACGCTGCGACCGGTCCTGCAGGGTGCCGAACAAGGCCGCAGCTACTGGCCGCTGTGGCCGTGCTGGAACGGGCTGTTCTTCCAGGTCGGCGTCGGCGTCGGCGATGACACCTTCACCGCCTCCTGCCTCGACGTCGCCGAAGCGAACGCGGCCGGCAACCCCAGCGTGGCCAGCTTCGAAGGCGTCGCCCTCAACCTGCGCGGACTGGGCAAACAGGACCTCGACATCCTCGCCCAGGCCGTACACGTCCTCGACCGCAGCCCACGGCCGGTCCTGCGTGCCGTCGGCGCCGAATCCTACGGACACGCCCTGCTCGCCGCCGGGCGCCGCTCCGAGGCACTCGCGCAACTCGACCGGGCCTGGGACGAATACCACCATATGGGAGCCCGGGCCTTCCGCAGCGACGTGCAGCGCGCTATGCGCCAGGCCGGCGCCCGCCGCACCAAATGGTCTACCGCGGCCGCCGCGCAGGCGGCCGGATGGGCTTCCCTCACCGAGGCAGAGCGGCGCGTCGCCACCCTCATCAGCGAGGGACACACCAACAAGTCCGCCGCATCCGCCCTGGGCGTCTCCATTAACACCGTGGGCACCCACCTCCGCGCGGTGTTCGCGAAACTCGGTGTGCAATCACGCGTGCAGCTGGCTAACCGCTTGGCGAGTTACACCAGCGAGGCGCCCGTCGACTCGGTGCGACGGCCGAACTTATCTCCACGACCTTGCGGGCTCATCACCCACGCTCGGCGTCCGGATCTCCTGGCGATTGGAGCGATCGGCCCGCGATAAGCCTCGTGAGGTGCACACGGGAATTGACTCCGAGCTTTTCGAAGACGTGGCGAAGATGAGAGTGGACGGTGTGCGGGGAGATGAAGAGCTTGTCGGCGACCTCCCGATTGGTGCATCCATGCGCGGCAAGATTGGCGACCACGGACTCGGCTTCGGTCAGTGCCTCCCACCCGGTCTTCGGCCGGTCGATTCTGGCGGGACGCCGTCGCACGCCGAGACGGCGAAGCCGGCCCCGGACGCGTGCACCGTCCCAGCTCGCCCCGACGCGCGCCGAAATCGTCAGCGCCTTGTCGAGCGCGGCGATTGCCGGCGCGTTGTCGCCGTGTTGCGCCAGCACCCGGCCGAGGTCTTCGAGCGCGGACGCGTGGGCAAGAGGGCGAGGTCCGCCTCGATAGAGCGAAACCGCGCGCTCAAGATCCTGCGCGGAGTCGCTCCAGATGCCTCGGGCGTGCGCTGCTGCCGCAGCGCACGAAGGGACATCTGGATTGAGGCTCGCGCGGCGTTCAGCGATCGAGATTCCGTGTTCTGCGAGTTCCTCGTCACCCACCGCCGCAGCGATGCGCACGCGTTCAGCGTCGTATGCGACCTCGTGTGGGTAAAGCGGGAACATCGAGAGCCGCTGCTCATGTCCGTAGGAGCAGAGCCACTCGTGCGCCTGCATCGGGTCGCCCTGGGACAGGGCGAGCAGCGCGAGATACCACATCGCATGATGTCGGACGCAAGGTGCCTTCGCCTGCAGCATGATCTTCGCGATCTCGGCAGCCTCCAGCGCGCCGGACTCGTCTCCAGTGTGGATCTTGAGTGTGCCGAGCGCGACGACCGAGGGCGCATGGAGGGCTCCGGCAATGAGATGGGCCTCCTCAGTACTAAAGCGGCCTTCAAGCGCGAGCGCCGCCTCGGTGAGGTTCCCCATCTGCAGCATCTGCCGGCCACGTGTGGTCTCGAAGACGCGCAGCGCCCAGTTCTGCCGGTCGCGCTGGGCGGCGATCACCCCGGCGTCGATAGCTTGAAGGGCGTCCTCGTACCGATCTGTTGCGGCGAGAATCCATGATCGGAGCATGTGCGCGAGACGAGCTCGCGCGTCGCCTTGGCCATTGAGCTGACGGCGTTCTGCGGTCAAGAGAATCTCGAGCGAGCGCCCGAAGTCGAGTAGCTGGTACGCCAGTCCCGACTCCGGGACCTCAAACGCGAACCGGCACACCTCGCTCGTGCTCGCGTATGCAGCCTCGCGGGCACTCGGCTCGATGTCGAGCGCCTCCTCCTTCCGTCCGGCCACGCTCAGGCTGTGGTACAGCGCAGCCCAGAGTTCGGCACGTAGATCCGTGGGCAAAGACGGAAGAGCGAGGCCCGCGCGGGCGTTTTCCGACCGGACCTCGGGAGAGAGATCGAACATGCTGGCGAGGCTGACACGTACCCTCGCCTCTTCCTCGGTGGGCATCGCCTGCCGGAGTGCAGAATCAGCGAACCGCTTACCCTCCTCCGCAAGACCGGCTGCGAAAAGTGACACGGTCCGCTGGGCGACCAACGGACCCCGGAGAGGGTGGTGGAGTGGGGTGAGGTCGAGCGCGTTCGCGGCTAGCTCAGCTGCCGCGGCGGGATCGGAAGCACCGAGGACCTGGGTTGCCTTGAGCGCCGTCTCGATCGCGACGTCATCGCCTGGTTCTGCGCTTTCAACGAGCTGGGTGGCCACCTCTACCGGGAGCGCGCCGCGTGCGAGCAGCACGTCCGCGGCCTGCCGGTCGACTGCACGCCGGACCGGCGACAGCAAGCTGCCGCGAACGGCCTCCCGGATGATGTCGTGCCGGAACGCCAGCCGACCGCCGTCGTCAGCGAAAATATCGGCCTGAACGAGCTCGTTGACCGGGTCTATCAGCTCCGTGAGCGGCATAGCGGTCATCGCAGCCAGGTCGTGAATGCTGAACCTGCGTCCGAGGCCCGACGCGAACGTCGCAGCGCGTTCCGCTGCCGGTGACATGCGCGCAAGTCGCCCACGCATGCTGTCACTCACGCGATGGGGCAGTCGGTCCTCAGCGAGCGTCGCGCGCCCTGAATCAAGCGAAACGAGGAGGTCGTCCTGGAGTCCGCGGAAGAACTCAACAAGCAGGAACGGATTGCCCTGGACCCGGTCCGCCTTCTGGAGGAGTTCCTCGTCCGCCTCGACTCCGAGCACGTCGGTCGCGACCTGCGCGACCGCTTCGCGGTTGAGCGGCGCCAACCGAATCAGTTTCGCTCCGGACTCGATGAGCTCGGCTTTCGCCTGCTGCATCTGATGCAGGCCCTGGCCGGGCCGAGATGCCATGACCCACGCCACAGGAAGCGACGAGAGGCGCAAAGGGAGCTGCCGCATTGCGACCGACAGACTGGTCCCGCCCCAGTGCAGATCATCGAGACAGATAAGCACGGGATTCTTGAGAGCAGCCGCCTCAATAAGGGACTGCACGTCCTGGAGGAGCCAGAACAAGAACTCCGGAGAAGCGTGGACGTCATTAAGCGCGCGCCTATCCGCGAGCGGTGGATCCCCCTCAAACAACGCGTCGAAGAGGGCACCCAGCTCGATTGCACGCCCCGGCTCGGCCGCTCCTCGCCCGACCCGAAACGAGAGCGCCCCAGCCAGCGATACGCACTCGTCGAGCAACCTCGTCTTGCCGAGCCCGGCGCTTCCCTCCACCACGACCACGCAACCGGTACCGGCCCGGACCTGGTTCAGCCGCCGACGTATGACCGCGAGCTCCTGCTCACGTCCGCGGAGGGGACGGAACGGAGCGTCCATATTTCAGAGGGTACCCGGGGGATCGGCCAGACCGCTGAACGCCATGGCTCGACGCTGGCGGAGTAGCCCCATCGAGCAATACCGTCAGGCGGCGGCCCGCGCCAGTGGCCTCTGCCCGTGCCGTTACGGGCGTCCGGCTAGCGGTGCTTGTGCGCGGCCCGTGTCGGTGCGGCTGGTGCCCGGGGATCGTCAGGGCGAAATCGGCGCCGAACGCCGCGGCGGGGCTGACAGAGGTCGCAGGTGCGTTCGGGCTTCACATCGGCGAGGCTGTGGCGAGTGCCGACCGTCAACTGCTGGCCCATGTACGAGGAATCGCAGCACGGGAGTACGTCCCGAGCCGCACCATATCCGCCGATCTGGCGTAGGACGACGTCAGTCGGCGCAGCTGATCCTGGCGCGTAGATCTGGGTGGTCTGTGCGGGCACTTCAGGCGCTCTTGGAGAAGCTCTCCGAGGGCGCGGACACCAAGCCGGGGCCGACCGCTTGACCAGCGCGGCGATCACCGCGCTGGCGCCGCGGATCGGCACCCGCGCCGCATGCCGGGCCGCCGGGGTAGCGCAGGCCAGCTGGTAACGCTGCCACCGGGCCAGCCCGGCCCCAGCCCGGCGCGCACCGGTGCCGCACCGGGACCGGGCCCAGCCCCGTGCCCTGGCGGCGGCCGAGCGCCAGGCGATCCTGGAGGCGCTGCACTCGGCGCGGTTCGCTGACCTGGCTCCGGCCGAGGTCTGGGCGATCCTGCTGGACGAGGGCACCTACCTGGGGTCCCAATCCACCTTCTACCGGCTGCTGCGCGCGGCTGGCGAGACCCGCGAGCGGCGCCGCCAGGCCACCCATCCCGCCGTCGTCAAGCCCGAACTTGCGGCTGCCGGCCCGAACCAGGTCTGGTCCTGGGACATCACCAAACTGCACGGGCCGGCGAAATGGACCTACTACCACCTGTATGTGATCTTGGATATCTACTCCCGGTATGCCGTGGGCTGGATGGTCGCCACCCGCGAGTCCGCCGTCCTGGCCGAAAAGCTCATCGCCGCCACGTGCACTACACCGCAGCACACTGAAGTACCGACTGAAGCGAATCCGCGAGCTACTCGGCCGCGACCTGAACGACGGGCCGACCCGGCTGAACCTTCACCTGGCCACCAGGGTCTGGCTCACTCTCGAGAGCCTCCACCGGACTGAGTAGGTCATCGTCCGTATGCGTGCCAGCACCCTTGGCGTGCAAGCCGGCGGGCGCTCAACTACGTCCGCAGTGCTTCTGGACAAGACGCTTTACGCCATGCTGAAGGCGCATTCGCGGAGGCAAGAGAACGGTCGGCCTGAAGCGTTCGGCGGACCTCGTCGCGGTGCCGCTCGACGGCGGCGGTGCCGCTGGGGCTGCGGCGGCGTTTCTCCGGCCTGCTCGCCCGCATCTCCCGCAGGCCCGGGACAGTTTGACTGACATAATCAAACTGCATATGGTTATGTCAGTCGAGCGGTCGGTCGTGCGCCACGGCACCCGAACGGGAAGGATGGCGAGTGCGAGGCACTCTGTTCAGGCGAGTTGATGCTCGTGGCTGGCGTGAGCCGCATCGCACCGCATCTGGCATCTCTCGCGACCGTCTCTCACCTCTGTAGTCCGCTACTGACTTGACAGCGATTTGCGGAGCGCACCGGAGCTTCCCCGAGAAACGGAACCACAGTGACCTGGATCGCATCCTCACCCGACGCCCGTCGAGAGCAGTTTGGACGTTTCCTGCTCGGCACAGGCAACATCGGAGGACTCGCCGCGACGACCGGCCGAGGCATTGGCCTGTCCGACCAGGAGGGCCTCAACCTCATCGACCGCGCTCTAGCCGAGGGCGCAAAGATCATCGACACTTCTGACATCTACGCCGGCGGTAACAGCGAACGCGTCGTGGGAATGTGGCGTCAGGCGCACCCGGAGTCTGATGCTCTCATTCAGAACAAAACAGGCGTCATAGCCGACGGACCGGACCTCGCCCCGGAACGAGTGCGCCAGCAGCTCCAGCGCAGTATCGCTGTGCTTGGCCGCGTCGACCTCTACCTCGCGCATACCGTTGATCCGAACACGTTATGGTCTGACTCCCTGCCGGTCTTCAGCACGGCGGTGGAAAGCGGGCACATCCGCGCCTACGGGCTGTCGAACGTCGACGAGGCGGCACTCAGCTCCGCTCTTGAGACCGCCGACCGCCTAGCCCGAGTTTCCGATGATCATGGAGTTCCTGACGTCAGCCAGACTGCCGGTTCGGTGAGTTCTCCCTGGTGACATGCCGGCTGGGTGTTTGGTTCCGTGCCGGGATTAGTGTATTACCC
>Ga0187855_10002292_pt1 | contig 14544 bp, 11 predicted proteins | sample June2016WEW_8_10_2_FD_132969 | JGI IMG/M metagenome (GOLD analysis project Ga0187855, IMG submission 132969) | Peatland microbial communities from SPRUCE experiment site at the Marcell Experimental Forest, Minnesota, USA - June2016WEW_8_10 | ecosystem: Environmental > Terrestrial > Soil >...
CGAGAAAGCGCCGAAAAAGGCGCCGGGATTTCCACGCATGATTCTGGTGTTTCCCACGACTTCTCAAGTAGTAGAGCAGCGGCAGGCTGGGATCGGCGCTTTCAACTCTAGCCTGGCCATACACAAAGCGATCTGGGGAACTTAAGGGGACAAGAGGTGACACACGGTGTATCGCTTCAGACCGCATTGAATCTTGATCCATTCATGATCCACGAAACGTTTCTATGCCTTACTGAAACTGCTTTCAGAAGCCATCCGTGTCGCGTAGTTTCAGTAACTTACCGTAAGCTGCGGCCCTTTCACGGCGCAAACGCGGGTTCAAATCCCGCCGGGGACGCCAGATCAATAGGTTAGGGGAGAAACGTCTACTCTCTGTTTAACAGAAGGGATCGGAAATCATGGGATCCGGGCTCTGGGTTTTGCTTGATCTTTTCTAGTGCCGCTTGGACAGCAGATTGATCGATGTTCGCTTGTGCCTCTTCGTCGGCCTTCTCCAGGCTGTCCAGATAACGTTGTAAGGCGAGTCTTTCGCGGACGGTATCGATTTATACTTCGAAGGCGCTTGCTACTGTACGGTAGAAGCGATGCTTGATTTGCTCTTTCTGGAACCACCTTCCGACCGGCGAGTACATTCGGACAGCGATCCATAAGCGATGCGGGCAGCTTAGCTCTCGAGGTTGGTATAGAAGGCACCGCCCAGCCTCGTCTCCAACGGGGCTGCCTGGAGCCGACTCGAATACGAGTTTGGCTGTCCACTTCACCCTGAAAGATTAGCCAGCCCACAACTTTACCCACTCTCGAATACGAACCGCAATCATGACCATGGACTGGCCTTCTGGCCGCTCAAACTGCGGTCTAGGTATGTTGCGGCGCTAATCAGAGCGAGGTGTGATAATGCTTGAGGAAAGTTGCCGAGATGCTCTCCGGTCGCACTCAACTCCTCCGCGTAGAGGCCCAACGGGTTTGCTTGTGCGAGAAGCTTTTCAAAGAGTAGTTGGGCCTTGTCAGCTTGTTTAGATCGGGCAAGAGCTTCCACCAGCCAAAATGAGCAAGCAGTAAAGCCGCCCTCATTTCCCTGCAGGCCATCGATTCCTTCTTTGGAGTGGTACCGACTCACGGTCGTATCCACCACCAGATCTCGCTCGATCACCGCCAAAGTAGAGATCCATCGAGGATCGGACGGACTGATGAAACGCAAGAGCGGCATCAGCAAGGCAGAGGCACCCACGTCCTTCGAGCCCTTGAACTGTACAAAAGCGCCAATGTCTTTATCCCAGAAGTTCTCGTGAATGTCCCTCATGATTTCGTCGCTGCATTGCTGGAGCCACTCGAAGGGACCAGGCAGCGAGCGCCTCTGTCCAAGGCGGATCGCCCGGTCGAACGCAACCCAACACATGACACGCGAATGCAGGAACTCTTTCCTTCCACCGCGTACCTCCCAGATGCCTTCATCCGGATCTTTCCAGTGATCCTTGAGCCAGTGCAGAATCTTCTTGATATTGTTCCAGGCCTCATATGGGATGCTGTCGCCATACTTCGTCGTGAGGTACGCGGCATCCAGAAGTTCACCGTAGATGTCGAGTTGAAGTTGCGTTTCTGCTCCATTGCCGATTCGAACGGGCTTGGAATCGCGATAGCCTGCAAGGTGATCTAACTCTGACTCGGATATATCGGTGCCACCGTCGATACGATACATGACATTGATCGCTCCAGTCGCATTCGTAAAGTTCATTCTGTCTTTCAACCAATGGAAGAATCGTCGACCCTCTTCGACATAGCCCAGACGATAGAAGGCGTAGAGACTGAAAGATGCGTCGCGTATCCATGTATAGCGATAGTCCCAGTTTCGGCCGCCGCCAATGAACTCGGGCAGGCCGAAAGTAGGGGCGGCCACAAGGGAACCGTGTTTAGCACTCGTGAGGAGCTTGAGTGTCAGCGCGGAGCGGGTTACGCTTTCTCGCCATCGTCCTTCATACACGGACTTCTCAGCCCACTGCTTCCAGTAGGCGCAAGTTCGTTGAAATTCACCTAGTACGAAAGGGATCAATTCGTTGACCGGCTCATCCTGCGCATCTCCGAGAATGAAATAGGCGCTATCGCCTTCCTTCAATCTGAACGATGCGAACGCAGCACCACCTTCAGCGCGAAGACTGACGCTACCGCGCAGGCGGATACTGGGGAAACCGGGGGATGCGGCGTGAAATGTGGCACTCTCGCCGGAGATCTCCATGGTATGCTCAATCCCGGCGTACTTGAATGCTGGTCGACACCGCAATTCCACCTCGATGTCGCCATGCGTGGCCGTGAGAAGGCGCATGATACAGTGCGGAATCGCTTCACCGCCTACTGGCATCCAATCGCACAACTCGAGGATGGAATTCTGCGAGATGAATCGAGTGGTGAGCACGTTCGTCTCCGGAAGATAAATCTGTTTTCCTTTCCGAGGTTCCCCAGCCGGTCGAATGGAAAAGCTGCCTGCGCGCTCTGAGTCAAGCAATGAAGCGAAGACACTGGGCGAATCGAACTCCGGGAAGCAAAAAAAGTCGATCCCTCCGAATACGTTAACGAGCGCCGCCGATCGCATGTTGCCAATAATGCCATGTTCGCCGATCGAAGCCGTCGTCATATCTTCTCCCAGTTAGCGCAGCGTTCCTTTCTAGAAGAATAGGTCTCTTCCTCCATAATCGAATGGCTGCTTGAAATGTGCTGTCGTTATCACCCGGTAGAACATGCTTGAGGAGCTTGGTCGCCGTGCATCCTCGTTTCAATGCGATGAGACCTGAGGGGGCCCTATTTGAGAAGCATGATGGCGGCTCCGTTCCACACGGACTCTCCGGAACTTTGTGGAGGCTTGTTCCCCAGCGAAACAATGCCAAGATCATCGTGCCGGAGGTGATAGTGCATTTCCAGATAACGCCTCACAAGATCCGCCCGTCTTCTCGCCACGCCAAACTGCTGATCAATCGAACCATCGGTAGAATATCCCTCCACGATGATGATTCGGCCGGGGAGGGAGTCGACGAATTTGGCAACTGCCAAATTAATCTCGTCGGGGCCGATGTCCGACAACTGCTCCTTACCGTCCGCCGCAATCACAAACACGCCAGACTGCGGCAGCCAGATGCGTGATCCTCGGTTCTTCTGCCCCTCACATGCCGCCCGGTATTCGGTTGGCGTAATCTCGTCGAGGTTATAGAATCCTCGTCTCTTGAAGAATCCGCGCAAGAAGAAGTTGTGTTTCAAAGCTTCCGTATCTTCAGCAACATTCGTAGTACTGCGATTGAGACCTGACAGCGCTTGGCGAAGGTTGGTGGCGCCGTCGAGCCCGATGTCGTCTTGTGCAAGCGCTTCCTGTACAGCGGTGTTGAGCTGAAGCGAGAGCGACTGCACATTGTCCAGAGTCTGCTGAGTTTTGGCCGGAAGATCTCGAGATTGAAAGTCTGCCATCGTCTGATTTGCGCGCACTGATGCCTGATCGATATTAACTGAAGCGTCCTGTAGGTCTCCGACTGTCGCTCGCAGCTTTTGCTTGGTGTCTTCATCTGTGAGAATCATCCCGGCTGTCCCTCTTCCCTCGTTCAGCCCCGTAACGAGCGTATCCACAGTTCCCGAAATCCTGGCACCGTTCCCAAGGATGGCGCTTAAATCCGGTCGGGACTGAACAATCAGGTCGTCGGTATGGCCAAAGGTCCTATTGACTGTATCGAGAACCACGTCTGTTCGAGCGCGAATATCTCCAATGTCGCCGTGGACCTCTTTGAGCAGACCGGAACCGTCCTCCAGAAGAGTCGAAAGGTCAACTGGCTCCTTGCTCGGAAGGGTAGAACCATTGCGGACCTCGCCTGCGGTATCGGTCCCCTTTTGGATGGATACAAACTGATCGCCAACAACGCCTTGGGTTTGGATGGATGCTATGGAATCCTCACGAATCATCCCGCGAACTTTATCTTCAAGCTGTAACTCCACCCTGAATCTGCCAGACGGTGTCTTTGGGATCTCTATCTTCTTCACTTCTCCCGCATCAAGACCTGACACACGCACTTTCGCCCCATCTGGCAATCCACTCAGGTTCGTGAACTCCGTGTAGACAGTTAGATGCCTGCCGAAGGCTTTTTCCTGGTCGCCGATCAAGAATAGAATGGCCGTAGTTAGCCCAAGTCCTACAATGAGGAACAATCCGATACGCCAGGGTTTGGTCTCCATCTCACTCCTTCTCCGATATCAGTGCCTTCACCAAGGCACTCTCACTACGCTCGAGGTCGCCTGCCGTGCCGATGGCCAGAAGGCGACCCTGATCGATCACCGCGATGCGGTCACCAGCGCGTCGAGCCCCAAAAGGGTCATGCGTGATAATTACCATGGTTGTTTTCTTAGCTTCCTTGATGCTCACGAGAAGAGCATCGATCTCACCGGCAGTAACTCGATCAAGCCCGCTGCTCGGCTCATCCACCAGCAAGATGCAGGGATCCAGAATGAGCGCGCGGGCAAGACCCGCCCGCTTTCGCATGCCTCCTGAGAGATCCGCAGGCATCTTGTATCTGTCTTTGCCTAGACCGACGTCATCGAGCCTCTTCTGAATCAAGGAATCGACCTCTCCCTTGCTCTTGCTAGTAAACCGTTCTAAAGGCAATCTAAGATTGTCGTTGAGTGTAAACGAATCGAACAGCGCACCACTTTGAAAGAGAAAGCCCATCTGACGGCGAGTTATAGATAACTTATCCTCGTTCATACCCACGATATTCTCGCCTTGGATGCGGATACTTCCTCGGTCAGGCTTTATCAAGCCAATCATTAGCTTCAGGGACACCGTCTTACCTATTCCACTGCGTCCCATGATGCATAGGGACTCTCCCGGTGCAATTGCAAAGGAAACGTCCTGAAGGACAGCACGGTTGTCGAAGGATTTCGACACGCCTTCGAAGGCAACTGCGGGAGTGAGTAAATCAGTCATGAGGCAGTGTCGGGGAAAAAGAAGAAGATCAATTTCACGAGGGTTACGTCGGCAAGAATGATGAGTAGAGAAGAGAGCACTACGCTGTTTGTGGAGGCACGGCCAACCCCGGCCGAGCCTTCATTCGTCGTATAACCGAAATAGCAGGAGATGACGCCAATGATCAAGCCGAACACGCTGGTTTTCAGCGTTGGTGGGATAAAATCGGCCCAGTTAATTAGGCTGAAGGCCCTGCTCAGATACAGAGAAGCCGACAGATGAGAATGACTCTGTTCTGCCATGTAGCCTCCGAGCAGCCCTGCAATGTCCATGAAGACGGTCAGAATGGGAAGAGAGACAACACAGGCGATAATGCGGGGAACGACAAAGAGCTTGAATGAATCGATAGAAAAGGCCTCAATCGCGTCAATCTGTTCCGTTACTCGCATATCGGCAAGCGAGGCGCCAATTCCCGCTCCTACACGTCCGGCAACCAGGAGTCCCACGACAAGAGGACCGATCTCATTGAAGAATGCAACCGCCTGAAACGTAGGGATCATCGCCTCGGCGCCAAACCTTACCAGGGAACTCCGCGTATGGAGAGTCAGTACCACGCCGAGAGCAAAACCCGAGGCAAGAACAAGGGGCAACGATTTCCAACCCACCTCCTCGATTCCCCTCCAGATCATGACCCCCTCAAAAGGAGGCACTACAGCTCGACGTGCGGCACGCACGGCAAAGAGCCCGACCTTGCCTGCAAAATCTAGATAGCCCTTGAACTGCCGTATTGGATCGTAAGTCATGGTTGTCCTGTCGACCTTTTTCTAACCACGTAGGAGCCGCATCGGCGACACTCTTTGTGCCTCACTTGGATTCACCGTCATTTTCGATGCACCTGTCCCGTAATGGATAATCTCAGGTGATTTGAATCTTGTATCGCATGATTGCCTCTTCTGAAGAGACCAGATTATGAGTTACAGGAAACCCCTGATCGCGCCATGCGTTGAGACCGCCTGCGAGAACCTCAATGTTCCGGACGCCATGCCTCTTTAGGTTGAGGGCCACACGACAGCTTCTGAAATGGCCGGGAGAGGCACAATAGAGAACAATATCCAGGTCGGAAGGAAACAGGACATGGCGAGCCTCGCGAACTCTGCTGAGGTCCAAGCGAACGGAAGTCGGAACTCCTTGGGCTCCTTCGGTCCCTTCCTCGTAGCTCAGGAGATCGAGGATAAGGACTTTTTCGCCACTGTTGATCTTCTGCCACAGGCGACCTGGCTCAATGCGGTGGAGACGAAGACTTCGGCTAACCGGGATGAACTTCAACACAGTCAGGATCATATAGACAGCTAAGGGTATGCCGAGTGCAGCTGCGAGAAAGCCGGCGAATCGGCTAACTTCAACAGCAATGCCATTGAGTTGCCGACTGAAGACAAGACCAACTCCTGCATAGGTCGCCGCCCAAATCGCCGAACCAGCGCTATCGTAGACTAAGAAACGGGAAATGCTGCTACCCGACATTCCAGCTAAAGGTGGCGCCACTGCGTTGATTCCGGGAACGAACTTGGCGATGAGCAAGCAGCGAAGGCCATACTTCTCAAACGTGCGCTTGGTTTTACGAATCTGCTCATTGGGGTCGGCGGAGAAGGCGGCTAAAAAACGGAGCACGCGCCCGCCATGTTTCCGTCCAATGAGGAACCATGCTGTGTCGCCGAGCAAGCAAGCTCCGATTGCAAGCGCCAGGACAGCCGGCACGCCAAGCTGTCCGGTGTGACAGAGTGCTCCGGCCGCAAGTAGAAAAAATACCCCGGGAACTGGCATAGAAAGCTGGTTCGCAAGAACTGCGAAGAAGAGCACGGGATATGTCGTAAGAAGAAGATAGTGATTCATGTATCGAAAACCCACTAGCTTTCGCAAGATCTAGAAATGCACTGTTGGTTCTACGGACATCCCGGGCCGAACTTTCTCTATCCCGTCCTGCCGCGGGTCCAGCCGGATGCGAACCGAAAGACGTTGGATGACCTTCACGTAGTTTCCCGTCGCGTTTTCTGCGGGTAGGACGCTGGCTCGATCGCCTGTTGCGGCCGATAGGCTCTCTACATTTCCAGTGAACGAGCGGTTGAGGGCATCGATTTTCACGGTGACTTTCTGGCCCACATGCATCTTGCGAAGCTGTGTTTCTTTGAAGTTTGCCGTGATCCACGGAGCCTCGACTTGAGCAACGATTAACAACTGCGATCCCGCGGCGATCCGCTGTCCAAGCTCCGCGCTTCGCTGCATGACGATACCGGAGACTGGCGCTACGATATGGCAATACGCCACGTTGAGCTTTGCCTGTTCCAGTTGTGCCTTACTGGACTCAACGCTGGCTTTGCGAGTCGCCAGGTCGGCTTTCTTGATCTCCACCTGACGGGGAGCATTGGCGGCGGTTTGGCTTAGCTTGGTCTGCTGCTGAGCCAGCTGCGCCTTTCGCTGATCGATTGTCTTCGCTGCAGAATCCGCGCTCGCAATGGCGGCGTTCACGACGGCCTGCTGCGAACGCGCATTGGCAAGGTACTGGTCGTAGTCCGATTGAGCGATCTCTCGTTTGTCGAGGAGCTGCTGATACCGGGCCAGATCGGATTTGCTTTTCGCGTTGTTGGCTTCGGCTTGCCGCACCTTGGCCATAGCCGTCTCATAGTCACTCTGCGCCCCGCTCAAAGATGCCTCGGCAGTCAATACCTCAGCTTGCTGTGAAGAGATGTCGCTGGCGTTTGTCGTTTGCGTGATGGGCATATTCGGATCTTCGGCATGCAGTTGCGCCACGGCCTGATCGTAGTTTGCCTGGGCTTGAGCGAGCGATACCTCCAGATCTCTGGTGTCGAGATCCACGAGAGGTTGCCCCGCCTGCACAGCCTGATCGTCTTCAACATAAACAGCGGAGACGGTACCTTGAACCCGGGCAGCGATCGGATTCAGGTGGGCGTCGACCTGTGCATCATCCGTCGATTCGTATGTCCCAGAGTGAATCCACCAGGCAATGCAGCCGAGAACAAGAATAAGAACAATCACAGCGCCAATGGCAATATTGCGCCGCCGCTTAACGGGATCGACCGGCGGCTTTTCAACATGCTCTTGCCCTGATTCCGAAGGGGAAACGGATTTATTCGACGCTCGTTGCTCGTCCTGCTTTGCGTCAGCTTGTGGCGACATGATGTATCCCTTTCTGAGCTTCCAACTCTCCCTACGAACTACTTGAGAAGATCCGGAATGGTTTGTTCGGCCAGGCCGATTGCGCGTGCGTACTTGATTCGCCCGACATTGAGCGAAAAGAGGCTGTTGACGTAGTCCAGTTCAGCCGAAGCCAAGCTTTCCTGCGACTGGACTACTTCGACCGAGGTGGCGACACCCGCGGCGTAGCGATCCTGCGATTGTTTGAGGGTGCTAAGCGCCAGTTGCCGGTTGCTGTCCGCAACCTTCAGCTGTTGCGCGGAGACCTGAAGGTCCAGGATGGCCGTGCGGATATCGTTTTCGACAGCTCCCTTTTCGTCCTCGAGTTCCGCCGTGCGCTGAGAGACCGTCGCCTCCGCTTGCTGCACCTGTGACCGCGTGCGTCCGCTCGACCATATGGGAACGTTCAGGGTTGCGGAGGCCTGAAAGACGTTTGCCCCCTTGTTGGGATTGACGCCCTCAACCCCATAGGAGCCATTGACACTCAGGGAAGGCAGGTATTGAGCATGCGAGGCACGTAACGACTGCTGCGCTGCTTTGAGCTGAAGTCCGGCGGCCTGGAGATCGGCGCGGTGCTCCTGACCCTCTTTGAGGGCCTGCTCCGCAATCGGCATTTCAGATACGTTCGCCGGTAGCGTCTCCGAGAGCAAGAGCGGTCGATCGAGAGGCAGGCCAACAAGGCGCGAAAGCGACATCCGATCCTTGAGGAGCTGTGCCTTCTGTGAGCTCAGGCGCTGTTGCTGGGTCTGCAGTTCGACCAAGCTGCGGCTGGCGTCGATCTCCGCTTTCGTACCAGCGTCGAACTGAGCTTTAGCCTGCTTGTACGAAGCTTCGGAGTATTGCACCTGTACCTCCTGCGAAGCCACCAGCGCTTGGGTTGCGAGAACGCGCAGGTAAGAGCCGCCGACGGCCAGGATGATCAACTCGCGGGCATCCCGCGCGCTCAAGAGCGCCGCCTTGCTGAGACTCTCGGCAGACCGCAGATTTTGCAGGCCAGTGAGGCTCAGCTGTTCCGATACGTTCGCTTGAGCGCTGTAATAGTGGTAGGGGCCTACGGTCACTGGAAGAGCTATGTTGCCGCCGAAAGTTGCGCTACTGAGACCAAGCGTTTGAAGATCTGTCTTGGCACCTGTCTCAGAGAGCGTTGCGTAGATGTTGGGCAGAAGTTGGCTAAGAGCGCTCAATCGTTGGGCACGGACCTGCTTTACCGAAGCGGCAGAGTCAAAACTCCCGAGGTTGTATTGGAGACCGCGCTGTAGCGCCTCCGGAAAGGTCAGGGGAATGGGCCCATCTCCCGGAACAGCCCCCACGATGCTGCCCTGATACGAACCCTGTACCTGGATTGTTGTGTTGACGGTATTGACGCTCGAGCTGGAGCTTCCCGAAGCAGTCTGCGGCGCTGAGACAGACGCGCCGCCTTGAGGTCGGCCTGACAGCGGCAACTGCTGCGCTTGCGGAGTTTGCCCGGAACCGGAAGAAGAGCTCTGGGCAAACCCGGTAAGAGGGAGGCAGAGAGCGACGGAACCGGCGAAGATGCGTGATCGAATTGAGAAACTCTGTAGCATGGGAACCTCTCTTAGTGCATGACAACTTCGCCGCCTTTAGGGGCTTTTTTCATCAAGAAGGCGATGGGAGCCATGCACAAGCAAGCGAACGCGAAGAAAGAGATGATGTCGAGATAGGAAAGCAGGCTGGCCTGAAGCTGAACTCGTTGATAGATCTGCGCCAGGGCTTGATGACTCCCGTGCTGTTGGGTGAGCGTGTTCAGTTGGTTCCTGAAGAAGAGATTGCTCTGTACCGTATGCCTGACCAACACATCCTGATGGGTTTGCCCATGACGCAAAAGCATCGTGGTGAACAAAGCCGTGCCGCAGGAACCGCCAACGTTCCGCGCAAGGTTGGTCATGCCTGCCACGTCGTTGTTTTTGGAACCGGGAACACCGACATAGGACATGGTGGAGATGGGAACAAACAGCAGTCCCAGGCCGAGACACTGGAAGAAACGAAGCTCGGCCGCATAGCCCATGCTCATCTGCAGATTGAGTCCGCTCATGTAGAACAGCGCCCCGGCGGTCATGATGTACCCAAGCGCAATCAGCTTGCGAGGGTCCATCTTGCCCACCGCAAGGCCAACAATCGGCATCGCAAGCAAGGTGGCCAAGCCGCCGGTCGACAAAGTCAATCCGGCTTGTTCGGCCGAGTAACCCATCAGGCGCTGCAAAAGCTGGGGAAGCAGCGTGTTGATTCCGTAGAGTGCCGACCCCAGAACAAACATCAGCAGCACGGAGACGCCGAAGGTTCGATTTCTGAAGAGGTTCAAATCCAATATCGGACGTTCCTTGGTCTTTGCGAGATGAAGCTCCCAGAAGATCACCGCGATCAGGCAGACCGCGAAGATGACCATGAAGGTCACGATGAAACTCGATCCGAACCAATCTTCCTGCTGTCCTTTATCCAATACGACTTCGAGACTCCCGAAAGCCAGAGCCAAGAGGCCGAAGCCGAGATAATCCACGCGGAAGTTCCCACTTCGGGCCTGCTTCACTTCCTGCTGAATGGCCGGAGGGTCTTCTACCAGGCGATGGGTGAGAAAAAGCGACAAGGCCACGATCGGGAGGTTGATGAAGAAGATCCAGCGCCAGTCGAAATTGTCGGTAATCCAGCCGCCAATCGTAGGTCCAAGGGTGGGCGCCAGAACGACCGCCAAGCCATAAAGCGCGAACGCCTGGCCCCGCTTCTCCGGAGGAAAGGTATCGGCAAGGATGGCTTGTTCCGAAGGGCCGAGACCGCCGCCCCCTGCGCCCTGAAGAACGCGGAAGAAGAGCATGAGCGGAAGTGTGGGAGCGATCCCGCAAAGAAACGAGCTTAACCCGAAGAGCAGCACGCAGGTCATGTAGAAGCGCTTGCGTCCCAGCAGAGTAGACATATATGCAGCGATGGGCAGGACAACCGCATTTGAGATCAGATAGCAGGTAATCACCCAGGTCGATTCATCCTGGCTTGCTCCGAAGGACCCGGCGATGTGCGGCAGAGAAACATTGGCGACCGAGGTGTCAAGTACCTCCATGAACGTAGCCATGCTTACTGTAATGGCAATCAGCCACGGGTTGTGCTTTGGGACCCAGGGTCGTTCGTTCAAGAGAAACCTTCCCTTCTCCATGATGATACTGTACCGTATCGTATAGATGAATGCAAAGGAGACGGGATGCAAGAAATTGTGCAATGCTCAGAAAGAGGAGTGAACTTGGCGAAGAAAACTGCAAAATCTGCTCCGTCCGGACAGGATCGGCTCAAGGAACGCCTTCTCAAAGCTGCAACGGAAGTCTTTCTTGAGAAGGGTTTTGCGGCCACCAGCGTCGATGAGATTGCATCGCGTGCCAAAGCCTCGAAGCTCACCTTCTACAATCATTTCGGAAACAAGGAAAAGCTCTTTGAGGCCATCGTGATGCGTCTGAACTCGACGATGTTCAAAGGATTCGTGAACGCACTTGAGGCCGACGTTCCGATGGAACAGGCTTTGTACTCCTTTGTGAAGCAGCTGGCGGAGATGCTCTACCGCGATCAAGCCGTCAAGTTGGTCCGTCTACTTCATGCTGAAGCTGCTCGGTTTCCGGAACTCGCCGAGATTTTCGACAGGGCAGGGCCTCAGAGAGCCCATGCCCTCCTTGCCGTATATTTCGAGCAACAGATAAGAAAGGGGCTCCTGCGTAGCATCGATCCCTTCACTGCCGCAGATCACCTCATTCACATGGCTCTCGGGGAGGCTTTCCGCCGCGCCCTTTTGGGATTGTCTTCAACTCCCTCCCCGGTGGATGTCGAGCGCAGGATCACGGCAGCTCTCCAGGTGTTCATGAGGGCTTATGCGACTTAGCTCCTGCCCTGCGGCGGCGCGTATTAGCCGGTCTCAACAAGGGCGAAGCCCCTACCATCTGCGCACGTTTCGGGGCGCGCTGCAGGCGGATCCTTATGCTGGATTCAAACCAGCTCTAAAAAGAGGATGGGCACGTTCAGGAAGTCGCTTGCTGGGCGCACGTCCGGCGCAAGTTCTACGACTTGCAGCAAGCGTTGGCGCGCAGCCAACTCCATGAGTTCGCGATACTCGAAGGTGTAACCTTGGGAGGTCCACGACCGGCCTGACCCTAGCCGCCGTCGATGGCTCCAGGGTGATGACAATTGAGGGACTTAGCACTGGCGACCCGCTGCACCCAATGCAGAGTGCGTTTATCAAGTATGACGCCTTTCAGTGCAGTACCTGCGACTCCGGCTTTTGCTGTCACGTCGGTAAAAGTACCATCGCCATTGTTGCGGAATAACCTATTCCAATATTTCGGCGAGTTCTTTTTCAGGGTCGAGATGTCGGCGCCATTAGTGAAGAATATGTCCAGTTTCCCGTCGTCGTTATAATCAAACGCCGCGACCCCCCCGGCCATTGTTTCGGGAGCGTGGCGTTGGGGGGTCTCGCAACTGTCGAGGGTGAAATCGATGGGATGAAATGCGAAATGAATTGGCCCTATCGACGCCTGCGATACCGCAACGCGAGCGAGGACACAGAGCAGACCCACCCAAAACGTGATCAAAGGTAACCAACGAGCGACCTCGTCGACCGCCGTCTTTGACATTTCGCAGGTGCCCCTCTACGTGCCAGCACCTCGCATTTGGCAACCTTGGCAATCGCGGCGGACTTCGCGCTAACGGACGTGCTGACGGCCCGGACATAGCTTTTGTTGTCCGGAAACCATAGCGTGCCGTCCGACGCCTCGGCCATCGTGAGGGACCAACCGGCATATACGCCCGTCGATTCAAATCGCTTCGTTCCCTGTTTCAGATACAGCATGGTTTGGTGGACACCGGCCAAAAGAGTTCCGTGGCTATCCACAAACAACACGGTTGAAGTGATGTGCGGCACGTCTTCCGGGAAGTTCCAATCTCTACCAATGTGTTCCCATCGCGTTCGGTTGAAGCGTATGAGTCCATTCCAGGTGTTTGCCCAGATGGTGCCTTCGTGGTCCTGGACGATAGCTGTGGGGAACGATGCCACACCGTCGGCCTTGCCGTAGCACTTGAGGTTTTCGTTCTGCAGAAGGCAGATCTTGTTCTCAAACCCATAGCCGATCCACAAACTGCCATCGGGGAGCGCGAGCAGGCTGTACTGGGCTTTCTGAAAGCTTGTCTCCCGATCTCGGTACATACCGTACAAAGTGAACGCCGTCGAATCGAAAGAGCCCTATATCGGAACCTATCCACAGAAATCCATCTGCGGTTTGTGCCAGAGCCTCTGACCTACCGGGATATCCCTCCCCTTCACCCCACGACCGGTGCGCGAGCTGATGGATGTCGCGATCGGCGTTGAGCGCGAGTGCGCAGGCGCACCAAGCCAGTACGATTAAAGACAGCGTCCCCGTAAGCACAACAGAATGCCGCACTCATCCCCCAGATGTGCCCAGAGTTCCACATCTTATCGTTTTCTCTGCTCGCGGGGTCCTGCCGAGGCCGACGTAACAATGAAAGCGATACCTTCTTATACGTTGACAAAACGCGAGCGGTTGCGAGCATCATCGAACTTCAGGTCTCAGGTTATGAATCTGTGCTGACGATATTCCTCGCCACCGTCATCCCTTTTTCGACGAGAGCGATATCACGACGTACCGGCCGAGTATTTGAGTAAGGGAGTTGCGGAACGAACGCGCCGTTTGATATCAATCGGTTACATCTCATTGCTGCCCCGTCACCGCAGCCTTTAGGCCTTGACTATCCTCCAAGTCGGAGTTGCTTCTGATTTGAGGCAAGTGATTCAGTGCCACGCAATAAATGTCCGCAATACCCGAGAACGTCCGTGTAGAGCGGCTTTTGGATGCAAGCTATCCAAATATTAGTTAGCTGTCCTAGAAACTTCTCAAAGCCGACCGGGTTCTAAGCTCATAACCACTCGTCGATTCACAAACAGATGGCAGCACGAAACTCTTGGTGTAACCCAACTCTTGAACGGAGCTTGGAGCAGTGTTCCCCCTTGTCGAAATTCGGCACCTGAATGCGGTCGTTGTCTTGGCCGAAGAGCTGAACTTCACTAGGGCTGCGCAAAGACTGCACATCTCCCAGCCTGCTCTCAGCAAACAGATAACTGATCTCGAAGCACAGTACGACTTCCAGCTCTTTCTACGCGAAAAGGGACGAGTTATGGATCTCACGGACCCCGGAAGAGCATTTGTGGCAGACGCCCGCGTCGCGGTCTTCCGAGCCGAACGAGCCGTCCATTCTGCTCGTGCCGCTAGCGAGGGATATGACCGGGTATTGATCGTAGGACACTCATCTCACGCGGACCAGGCGTGGTTGTCAGCTATTCTCGCGATTCGACTGCCCTCGTACCCAAGACTCAAGATTCGCTTCGCCACCCGATTCGGTACTGA